>ENA-UONW01002674-UONW01002674.1-human-gut-metagenome-genome-assembly--contig:-CS52-NODE-2674-length-16825-cov-7.621169_pt1 | contig 16825 bp, 9 predicted proteins | sample MGYA00242463_ERZ724010 | MGnify/ENA metagenome assembly ERZ724010 | reverse complement strand
ATAATAATTATAAAGCTCTTAATAAACAGTTTGTAGATACTGAACATCTATATGTTTTTGATTATAATAGAAGTAAAATATTTCATATAGATGTTCCTATAAATACTCAAAATGAAGATATTCCTAATATTTTAGAAGAATATGGTCTTAAAGAATCTGAATGTAATTATATGATTAATGAATATCCTTGTAAAATAATAAATTTAACTTATGAAGATAAAATTGTTAGTAAAGAAAATAAAACACAAGATAATAAAGTTTCTATATAATTATTTTAAAAAGATTTATATTAGAAATATAAATATTGCTGATAATGAAATTCTTCAATATGCTCATAATGAACTTACTATTGCTGGATATGGTAAAGGAGAAGGTGGTCCAAATGATTGGATATATCAACAAGTTCTTGAAGCTGTTGCTGTATTTTCTTCTCATGATAATTCTGGTAGTTCTGCTGTTTCTGAAATTGAGTTAGTTAAAAAACTTTGTAATTTTGATATTATTTCTCCTCTTCGATTTACTGATGACGAATGGTGTCAAATAAGTTCTGATGGTACTTGTCAAAATAGACGTAAAGGAAATGTATTCAAAGAGCCAGATGGTAGTATTCATTATAATGGAGCATTTGCTAAATGTTGTATCAGAAGATATAATTTTGCTACTAAAGAATGGACTGAAAATGAAAATCCTATTTGCTGGTATGGAGGACTATTTGAATGTAAAAATAATGTTCTTACTGGTAGATATTTTAATACTTGCTATTTACAACGACATCATATAATTAATGGTTGGACACCTAAACCTACAATAAATATTGATTGTGTTGAAATAGAAATAGCTCCTGATAATTGGATTATGGCCGTTGATGCTAATGATCTTGATTTAAATTATCTTTCTTTAAGTTATGATATTCAATGGAAAAATTGTTTTTGTATGAAAGATATTCGTCTTGAAGATGTTACTCCTGAACTTGAAAAAAGAGCTTTTGAAGAAATTGAAAATAATAAATAATAAATAAATATGAGTAGTTTATATAATATATCTAATGATATTCTTCGTATATTTAATGAAGTTGAACAAGCAGAAGGTGAAATTACCGATGAGCAATATAATGAACTTTGCATTAAACAAGAAGAACTTAAAGAAAAACTTGATAGTTATGTAAAGGCTATTAAAGTTTGGCAAGTTGATGAACAAGCTCTTAAAGATGAAAAGAAACGATTTAATGATAGACAAAATGTTTATAAAAATCGTATTGAACGTCTTAAAAAAGCAATGCTTGAAGCAGTTATTAATTTTGGAGAAACAGGTAAAAATAATAAATTTATTGAACTTCCTAACGTTAGAATATTTACTAAGAATACTCAAAGTGTCGAAATAAATGAAGCTCGAATTAATATTTTAATTTATAAATTTAGAGATTTAATTCAAGAACTTGTTCAACAAGATATTCTTTATACAGGAGAAGATGTTGATTTAGTTGGTATATTAGATAGCATTAATGCTCAATGTATAGCTGAATTTGGAGAAGATTTTTCTCCTTTTAATATATCTGATTTAAAACATATTAAAATTAATATTTCTTATACTGATACTATTGAAGAATTATTAAAAAATAATCCAGATATTCTTCAACATTTAGGTAAAGAAGTATTTAGAACTGAAGTTATTAATGTTACTTCTAAAGACGAAATGAAACGTGCTATTAATATTTGTCAAACTTTAGAACAAGATCAACCTACAGTTGGTATAATAGTAAATAATCAATCTATTCAATTTAAATAATATGTTAGGAGAATTATATAAAATTAATGATAATGAAACTGGTTTTTCTTATGTACTTAAACGAGAAGCTAATATAATATTAAATGAAATAAATAAAAATAATCCTACTTTTCATTATAAAAAAGAATATTTTGATAATATTCTTAATATTTGTAAAGCTATAGATGAAATAAAGCCAGAGTCTGATGATGAAATGAAAGATATAATAGATACTATTAATAAACTTTATACTACTGGCTTATTATCTCCTTTAACTCTAAAAGATAATGAATTTGAACAAATAGGTAGTTTTAATTATAGAAATAATATTCGTTATCCTCTTATTTTAAAAAATACTGAAGATAATAAAATAATAAATAATAATGCTTATAAAGCTAAGATTTATAATATATATGATCATAATCTTGGTGTTAAAGTTTTTAAAAATGAGCCAGATATTTATTATAACCCTGTTATTTTTATTAATAAAGGAGGAGTTGTTACAGGAGAATATATTGCTATATGTGAAATAAGAAAAGAGGTTGTGGATAAACATAATTATACTATTCAAAGTATTGTTAATATTCCTTGTTCTCTTATTTTAGATAATGGCGATAGAATTATAACTGTTGATCATCGTGAACCTAAACTTAAAGTTTTAAAAGATTTCTATGAAGTTTATTTTAAGTTTGATAAAACTGTTCATGATAGAAAATATGATATTCGTAAATATGCAAAAATGTTAGCGTAATGAGTAGATATATTGTTAAAGGTGTTCCATTTAGAACTAAAGGTGCAGTAAATGTTGAAGACTGCACCACTTCTGAAGAAGTTATTAAAAAAGCTGGTTTAGATTGGAGTGTTGATAAATGTTATATTTATGCTGCTATGTTATCTAATGGGAATGTTGAATGTCCGATTCAAGATAGTTTTAACGAAGATGGTGTAGATTACGCTCCTATAGATAATACTTATGGTATTTATCGTACTGATAAAAATATTCCATTAGGAATAGTTAAAGGTAGATATACAACTGTTCAAAATATTGATGCCTTTAAATTCTTTGATAAAGCCATTGGTAAAAATAAAGCTATTTGGCAAACAGCTGGTGCTTTTGGTTATGGTCAAAGAATATTTGTTAGTGCTAAATTACCTAATAATATTTTTGTTAAAGATGATGTTGTAGATAATTATCTTGTATTTACTACTTCCCATGATGGTTCTACTGGAGTTAAAATATTACTAACACCTATAAGAGTTGTGTGTGAAAATACTCTTAATGCTGCGATTAGAAATGCTGAAAGTTATGTTAGTTTTAGACATACTAAATCTGTTCATGATAATATAGATATTGCTGATGAAATATTAGGTATTACTAAATCTAAGATTAATTTTCTTAATGAAGTATATAATCATATGTATAAAAGTACTATAAAAGATGAAGAAGTACAAAGTTTCTTTGGTAAAGTAGTTTTTACTGATGATGAATATAGTAGAATTTATCAAACTGGACATAATATTCAACAAGTTATTATGAGAGATTTTTCTGCAATAAATGACGCTGAAATTAGTATGAAAAAAGTTAATGTAGTTGCAGAAATGAATAATTATTATTATAATGGTATTGGTCAAAAAGAAATAATTAATACTAAATGGGGTGCTTATAATGCAGTTACCGGCTATTATTCTAATATAGATAATTCTAACGGACTTAAACGTATGGATTCTATTCTTTATGGCAGTAAAGCTAAAAAGATAGAACGTGCTGGTAATATATTAATAAATATGTAACAATCTTTTAACAATGAAATTAAAATGAGTAAAAATGCCTTATGTTTTAGCAGACCCTGTTTATTATGCAGCAACAACTCCAGATGATGGAACTCTTTATGATACTTTAGTTAAAATGTTTGATACTTTAGATCATGTTGGTGTTAAAGTTTATCGTGAAGATTATGAAATGGAAATTCGTCCAAGAAGTAGTAATGCTAAAACTATGGCCATAATGCAAAATAGTCCCGGTACTCTTGATGAAACTGAACGTGGAGCTGGTGGATTTGGTAGTACAGGTAAATAACAAAAATTTAATAATTAAATAATCATGATTGCATTTGATGTTTTTTATTGTATTGTAATACTATCTGCAATAGCTATTATAATATATCTTTACGTTAAACTTAAACAACCTGTTATCAATCTTATTAATGTAATTAAATCTGTTTATGAACTTCTTCGTAAATTTGTCCTTATTAAACAAGATTTAGATAATATAATTAAACAAATAAACGTTGCTCGTAGAGATATTGCTTCTGTTAAAAGTAGAATTAATGAAATTAATGACGCTATTATTATAAATAAAATTAATAGTAAGCGAAATATTGCTAAAACTAAGAGTAATAAACAATAACAAGCAAATAATGAGCTATAAATGGTGATGATTCCTCTACGGGGGATTCCACGGAGCGTAGCGGAGTGGGTATTGCTTATAAAAATCAAATTGTTAATTTTGCAAATTTTGATGTTGATGCTCGTCGCTTCGCTCCTCGCGATTCCCCGTAGAGAAGTTGCAACCAATCATAGCTATAATCCGATTAATTATGAACGTATTTTTAATTATATCAATTTCGACAATATTAGTTATAGTAATATTGTTACTTAGATACTTGATAGTATCTGTTGAAGATCTTAAAGATCAAATTGTTGCTTATAAAGAGCAAGTTATTAAAGGTCAAGGTTATACTGATGATTTATTAAATGATATTTCTAAAGATGTTGAATATATTCGTGCTAATATAAATCACAAAGATATGTATGATACTTGTATTGAACTTATTGGAACTATACATAATATTTTACTTGATTATATAAATAAAGCTGGTAGACTTGGTGAAAGTACAACAAATCGTCTTATAAATATTACTAATGAAATTAGATTTACTCGTGGAGATATTAATGCTATAAATGATAAAGTTACATATATTGCTGATATAGTTGATCGTATTGACGATAATATTACACCAAAAACGAAAATTAAAGCTAAAAATAGCTCTAAGAAGTCCGAGTAATATAATTATACCAAATCATAAATATATTACGAAATTAAGCTAAAAATAGCTATTGTAACGCAAGTTAGCACCCATAGAAAAGCCCGTAACAGACATTAGTTTGTTGCGGGCTTATTTTTTTAACACATTCAACTACTGATTAACGTTCAATAATAACTCTACCTTTAGAATCAAGTTTACAACCATTAGGAAATTTAAGTTCATAAAGAGTTACAAATTCATCATAATTTCCTCTAAAGATAAAGTTATGATTAACAACATATATAGACTTTTTAGTTGTAGCAGCAAGAAGAGCAAGATTATCACCTGCGCAAGGATAAGGTAAAGCTGGACGAAGTAAAGCATTAATAGCATTATAAAAACTTCTTGCTGAAATTCCACTCCAATTTACAAATTCTTTTTCCGATATTTCAACATAATTACCGTATAATTGAATATTTTTAAGTATATAAGCAATAACAAGATTAGCATACGCAGATTTATTTTGCCAATAAGGAAACATATCTCCAATAGATTGCATACAAATACAATAATTACCAAGTTTAACTTGTTTAGCAGTAGATATAAATTCTTTTTCTTTAATATTACTTTCAAATTTAATAGTAATATGTTTATCAACATATTCAGGATCAATAGTAAATGGAGTAGCAATAATATTTTCTACTTTATTAGTACTTTTATCTGCAATAATTTCTTTAACTCTTTTATTAGCTTTTGTTTCAAAACTGAATTGAGGCATGGTTTAATTATGTATTAAATTATTATATAATAAATGTAATAAATAATCTGCACCACAGCGCACATTTCGTGTTAAAAAAAGTGTTAAATGTGCACCACGGTGCAGATTTAACATTTCTAACTATTTGATAATCAATGATTTATAAATATTCTCTTATTAATAATATATAGCTACTATACGCACTATTATATGCAATATACTCTTGGTCATGTGCAAACATAAAAATAGCTGGAGAATAAACTCCAGCTATATAAACAATAGTAATAATATTTATTTAATCAGGATTAATTTGGTCAGCAATATATTTACTAATTTTCATATTCAATGCTTTCTCATTAATTCTATAATAACTATTATTTTTAGTCATATTATTAAGTCTTTCAATAACTCTATAAATAGGAATATTACGTTTAATAAGCACACCAACTTTATTTTTACCTTTATAAATACCAGTACTATAAACAGGATCAAAATCTTCATCAAATAGCCAACGAGCACTATAATCCATAATCTTAATTAAATCACTTGGACCATTATATGCTGCAATAGGACTTGACCAAAGAGTTTTACCTTCTGAATAAAGTCCCCACGGAGTATACATTTGAGATTCAGAAAGAAGTCTATCTGCAAGATATAATCCTGTAGCAACAACATTACTTTCTTTTTCATCATCGTCATCTGTCATAGCATATATAGTAATTCCTAATAATAAAGCACTAAGAATACCATATAAATCACCAAGACAACGTTTAACAGCGTTACGTTCCCACGGAGACATTAAATTCCAATTAGTTTTAATATTAGTTATAGTATTTATTACAGCTTTAAAAGTGTTTTGAACAGAAGCAATAGCTATGCCAACATATCCATCTCCTTGTTTTTTAGCATCGCTAACAACATTTCTAAATTCTTTACCAAGAAAATCAACAAAAGCAACATAAGAACCTACTTCTATAGTATTAGTTTGTTCATTATAATATCCACGACGACGAAAACGTTTCATAACACCAGGATATAAATGTTTATGATATTGCATAACTAAACTACCCCACCAAGTAAATTCAATAAGAGCAGCACCAAGTTTATCATAAACACCATGAATTTTCTTGTTTAGATTAACAGTTTTATTTTTTATATCATTAATCATATCTGGAGTAATTTCCGCTCCAGCTTTTGGAACAATTTCTCCATTCTTTAATTCAAGTAAATCGATAATAGCAGGTTTAGTTTTCCATTCTTCTTTAGCTTTTTTAATAGCTTGGTTTTTAACATGAATATATTCTTGAATTATTTCTTTACTCGCATGTGCTCTAAGGAAATCTTCTATAATATTATGTTTAAATGTATCATATTTAAATTGTTCAGTTTTATCTTGTCTAATAATACGTTTAAATTCTTTTAATTCTTCAAGTAAATCTTTATCTTTAGAAATAACAGAAACCATAGCATTGTATTCTAATTTCCAAACATATTCAGAAAAACTACCACAACGTTTAACACCGTCTACATCATCAAATATTTTATTAGATTTAAGAACAGCAAATAAAACAGTATTTTGCATAAAATGTTCACCACCAGATTGTAAACTATACATTAAATTACGCATTCTACGAGCATATTCTCCGGCAGTTTCTCCACGAACTCTTTCTGTCATTGCATCAAAATCAACAACTTTAAAATATTTAGTAAGAGCAACAGCAAAATTATCACTTTTATCTTTATACATATCAGCAATCATTCGTAAAGAATTATTCATATACATTCCAATAGCTTCTCTAATATCATTTTTACTAAGATTATCTCCAGCAAATGCTTCACCCATGATATTTGCAAAACCAGTACCAATATTAGCTATACCTCCAGTAACGTTAAAAATCATATATTTAGCAGAAGTAATATTACGAGCTAAATCTGCATATTTATTTAATTTAGACTTTTCTTTAAATTGCTCAAAAATAAGACGACGAGTAAAACCATAAACTTGTTTTAAAGTATTATCTTGACTAATTGTATGATAACTATCTTGAATATCAACACTTGTACGTTTATTAATAACAGGTCTACCAGTAAATTTACTAATTTTGACAGCTTCAGTATTTTTCAAATCTTCTTGAAGTAAATATAACCAATTTTTAGCTTTATTACGAGCATTTATAACAACTTGATTAGAAATAGCTTCTGCAAATACATTACGATAATCTTTATCAAATAATTGTTTATCTATTTCAAGATTACTCTTTTTAATTTCTTCATTTTTCTTTTTAGTATCTTGAAGATATTTGCGATAACTTTCATCTGTTTCTCCAATTCCTTTAGGACGGATTTCTTCTAATTCTTGATAACCTTTGCCTTTTAGAAGTTTAAGCATGTCATTTTCTACTTCATAATCATTAGCATAATCAACTTTAGCATTCCATCTATCTTCACTATCATTTCTAAATTCTAAACCAGTAACCCCTAATAATTGATTAACAGCCCATTTTGTATCAGTAACAACTTTACGTCTACGAGGAATATAACCTTGATCAACAAATGTATTATGTTTATTATGTTCAGCAAAGAAATCCATAGTTTCTTGAAGTAAACTTTGCATTTCTTTTTCTTTAGGACTTAAAGTAACATAATTATTATAATGTCCATTATCACGATTATAATTATTACTATATTTTTTATATTTTTTATTTACATATTCATCTTTAACTTGTTTTTCAGCATTTTCATTAGTAGGAACATAACTATAAGTACCTTTAAGAGAACCTTCTGGATTAACTTTCATATCAGTCCAAACTCGAAGAGGTTCAAATTTATGTTTATAAGGATTATAAACGTGATTAGCATCAAACCATTCTTTAAAATTACCATTATTACTTGCTTCATTCATAGCAGCATAATAATATTCATTAGGAACAAAATCAATATTATTTTCTATAAGTTCTCTTGCAGCAGTTTTCTTTTTATTAATATATTTATCATTTTTTGGTTCTATATAACCATAAATATCATTATTTGGAGTATAATTACCATTATCATCTAATATAATTTCACCACTACTATCTAATTGACAGAAAATACTAATAAAAGTATCAAAATCTTTAGTACCTTTTAAATTACTTAAAGCCCAAGTAAGCTCGCTATTAAAAGCAACATCATTAGTTTTAAATTCAACTTCTTGTTTAAATTTTTGACGAATTTCTTCTGGTTTACGTTTACCTTTAATATTTCGTAAAGCTGTATATAAATTAGCAAGTTCTTCTCTTTCTTCTTCAGTAAGTTTAGTAAATATATCTTTAGCATGAATACGTCCATCTCCACCAAATTCAATAGCTGTAATAGTTTTTCCTAATAATTCGTTAATTCTACCTATAATTTTAATTCTTCGAGGATTAACTTCTTTTTCATTTTCACTTGGGTCACGAAGCATTCTATAAAAATTATCATCAAATATAGGAAGATTATTAGGAATATCTTTTATTAATATAGCTTCTCCAGCGTTACTATCATAACTAAAATCATATTTATGTTTAGTAAGTTCTTTTATAGTAGCAATATCTTTATCACTTAATTTTCGAGCATCAACATTACCAAATTCATCATAAGCATTAGCATCATCTATTATTTTCTTAATTTTAGCACTTTTTAAATTGTCTTCATCTTTAAGTATAGAAAATGCTTCGTTAATTTTATCTTTAGCTTCTTTATTAAGAATATAATAACTATTATTTTTAATCCATTCATAAGCACTTCGATATTCAATATTTTCTAATCGTTTATCTAAAGTTTGAGTAGGATTATTTTTTTCATAATGTTTAATAATAGCTAAATTCTTTTCAAGATTTTCTTTAAATTCATCTGTATCATTATAGTTAAAATATTCTTTATTGAGAGCAGATTTAGCTTTAATAAAATTTCTTAATTTAATAGCACGTTCTCTTTCTTCAGGAGATTTAAGAGTTTCAGTATCTTTATATTCAGAAGTAAGTTGATTAATTTTCTTATCAATTTCTTTTCTTCTATTACGTTCTTGAGTAGTTAAAGCAATATCTGGTTGATCATCAATAAATTTCTCATGAATATATTCCATATATTGACGATATTCTTCAGGAGCAGCTTCAAATATTTCTCTAATTAAAGCATTCTTTTTAACATAATATTCTCGAACAACAGGTTGTTCAACATTATCAGCATACCATTCATCACGTTTAAGTTTAGCAGCAATATATTCTTTACTATCTATACCATATTTATCAAGAGTGTCTTTAACAGCATCAACTAATTTATCTCTATCAGTAAGAAATTTAGCTGTATAAGATCTAATAAGTTGACCATTTGAATTAATAACATTTTCCCATCTAAAACTACCACTTTTAGCTAATATATTATCAAATCTTTTAAGAAACTCATTTTTCTTACGTGGAGCATCTTGCATTGCAGCTTGATTCATAATTCTATTAACAATCTTAACAATAACTTGTACTTGTTTATTACTTAACATTGCAATATCTCCAATATTAGTTTCCCACCAACCAGAATCACCAAAAGTATCTTTAAGATTAACAACATTCATTCGTATATTAGGATTATTAGCAAATTCATTAGCAATATATTTATTAAACATATTATCAAATCCTTGTTTAATAATTGAAGAATTACGAATTTTATTTATAGAATCACGAATCTTTTGAATATATCGTTTAGTATCTTCGTCCATACCATCAATAGGAAGATTCATAATATTTCCAAAAGTATCACCAAACGTAATAGCTTCAAGTAATAATTTAACTATATTAGGAACTTCATCTGGATTACTTCTTAAAATTTCATATAGATCAGGTTCTCCAATATTATATTCTTTATCGTCTATAACATAATGTTTCATTTGTTTATCAATCATATCAGCATAACTACTAATATAATCACTAAGAATATGATATATATTTCTTCTATTATCTTTAATATCTTTAGACCGATAAGAATTTATACCTTTTATATCTAATTTACGAAGCGCTTTAGCAACAATATCATCTCCACGTCTTTCAGCTCTTCTAAGAGCAGCAATCATAGCGACAGATGTTTCATCGACTTCAGTTATTCTATTAGCATTATCTATATAATCATCAGTTATATCAGTAGTAATAGCATACGCTTCATCATTAAAATTATCTCTATTTTCTTGTTGTTGTTTTTCAAATTCTTCTCTAACACTTTCTTCAGTAATATGTTCAATTCTATAATATTTGTGAGCTTCAGTCTTAGAAGCTAAAGCACTTCTATAAGCATCACGTTCTTCAATTCTAACTTTTTGAATATTTTCTGTATTATTAGAAGAAACATTATTAATTAAATCTTTATGTAAGTTAGATTTAAAAGCAGGAGACGGAGAATATCTTCTAATAGTAACAAGAATATTACCTGCTTCAGTAGGAATACTTTGTGTAATAATATCAGTTTTTCCTACTTGTTCGCTAATATAAAAAGAATCAGAACGTATAACTCCATAATCACCTCTCTCCTCTACGGGGGATTGAATATAAGCCTCTATATCTTTAAATAGTTTATTAAGTTCAGCTTTTTGTATTTCAGTACCATTAACAGAAACATTCTGAAATTCATTAACATTATCTATAGCATTATTTTCTAAATTAAACTTATAACGAGGAATAATATATTCTTTATATTTATCTTTTAATTTTACTTTATTATCTTTATCAATAAAATATTCTTTAGCTCCGATATTTTCAGCTTCAGCAATAACAGTATTATAGAAACTAATATCTCCATATTTATTATTATTTGGATTAACACTATAATCTCCTGTTTCATTAGGTTCAAGTAAATTCATAGGAATAAGATAAACTCCGCTTTCATGTTTATCTATTTTATACAACGTACTAATTTTATTACCACCAGCACTTCTATTAACAACAATATAATCTTGAGGAGATTTAGTGTCTTCAACATTAATTTCATTAAGTAAAGTTTTAAATCTACCATCAAAAGGAATAAATATTAATCCATTACCTCTATTACAAATATTAAATTGAAAAGCAGCATTACTTATACCTTTATTGTTTTCAGGTTTACCAAGTTTAATAGATTTACAATATTCTTTATGACTACGAATAAATTTATCAATAAATTCATCAGTAACTCCTGCTGCAGGATTAGCATAATATCCAAATATTTCTCGAATAGCAGGAACAATTCCAGTTCCCATATCTTCTATATTTTTATACAAAGAATTATTAGTAATAACTTTATCAATAGCACCTCTTTTAAATTTAAATCCATCAACAACAAAAGCATATTTAATTAAATCAGTAATAGCAAGTCTAAATATAGGAGATTTATTAAAGAAACTTGTACCAAATTCAATATAAATATCGTCCATATTTTCAGCAGAATCTGTAAATTTAATACTTTGATGAGTAAATCCTTTACGTTTAAGTTCAAATTGATTATTAAGATTTACATTAAGATAATTAAAAATACCTAAATCTCCGTTAATATGTGTTTGAATCCAAGATATTTTTTGAGCAGGAGTAAGAGCGTTAAATTTACTAAGTTCTTCTTCAGTAGGATTAAATAAGTCTTTAATATCAAAATTAATTTTTTGAGTAGTTTCAAAACCAAATATACGAGAAATTTCAGCATTCCAATAATTAGTATCGTTTTCAGTAGATTTAACAATAGCTTCATTATTATCATTTAGCCAACCTTCTTTAGTAACAGTTAAAGGGGTATTAATTATAGGAACTTGAGAATATATCATATTCATCATATATTGTTTATATTCTCTATATTGTTTAGGGGTAAATGTAACACCTAATTTAACTTGAACAGCATTAAGTACAGCATTATAAACATCATTTTCAGTTGGAAACAATTGTTTATTAACATCAACACTTGTTAATGTAGCATATTTAAAAAATGCAGCTAAAAATGGATAAACGCTATTTTCAACATCAATATCTCCTTTAACTAATTCATCTAAATTACTAACCTCGTTTTTTTCAATTTTAATAAATCCCGGATAAAGTTTTTCAATAAGACGTTTACTTCCACACATTACAGTATTACCAACTTCATTATCGGTAAATCCATAAGCAATAACATTATCAACAATAGTACGAGTTTCTCTAATAGTTTGTTTTGCACCAAAATTATCAGGATTACAACAACGAAGAACTTTTTCAAGATTTTTAGTAGTTTTATTAATCTTATTAAAAGCTAAACAAACAGCAATATCAAAAACAGCATTTTTAATATCATTATCTTTTTGTGATAATTCAGAAATATTAGTTATTTTGGACGATTCTAAGCGTGATTTTAGCACTTTTGCATTCAACGTGAATTGTTGTTCCTGTATAGGCTTTTGCGTTGAAATTTCAGCCCCAAATAGCTCTCTATACGCATTTCTGAATTGCTCGTTGGAGTTCAATGCTAACAATATCGATTCATAGTTAGAATAGTCAGTAATGTCAGTAGCACCAAGTTTAAAACCAGCTTTAGCAGCTATTCTCTTAATAGCTTTCTGAACAGTATTACCACCTCCTGTAAGATATAAACTATTACTTTCATTATTAACTTCGTTAATAGTAGTAATAGCAGGTTGCATTAAAAACGCAATAGCAGTTCTATAATCCATACCTGTATCTATAAGAGTTTTAAATGTTCCAAAAGTAAATTCATTTTCATTAAAAATAGAACCTTCTTTAATAGCATCAAGAATATGAGCAGTAGTTTGAGAACTATAAACAGTAATTAATTCACCAACAACATTACGATTATTATAACTATTAGCTAATCTATAATGTTTAACTCTTGCAGTAACAGCTTTACCAACTTCATTAGTTTTCTTACCGTCTTTATCTAATAATATAACATCTCCTTTTTTAGTAGTTTCATTATATAAACCATACGCTTTAATCATCATCTCAGCATCATAAATAAATTCACCATTAGCATCTTTTTCAGTTAAATCATATTCAGCAATAATTTCATGGCCTTTTCCTAAATATCCTTTAGCATAATTGTTAACACTATTAAAAGTATCTCGTGTAACAGAAAATGCTTTAAGAGAAGCTCCACCCATAGCATTTTCCATAAAATCCATTTGATCAAAAGGATTATAAACGCTACGATTAACAGAATCAGCTCCACGAGCTTTATCCATTTCTTTCATGGCAGACGAAAGTTTATCAAAATTACTTCGAGAATAATTTTCTTCTCTACTATTATTGTCTGCCATAATAGCAATCATAGCATCAAGAATATTATTATTTCTTACAACACGAGGTAATTTGTCAACTTCATCTAATTTAGAAAATTCATTAAAAGTTAATAGTCCAGCTTCTTTACCAATATTAGTAAGTTCTTTATAAAGATTATCTCTATTATCTTTTTCTGTACGAAGTTTTTTAACAACATCACGAAGACGTTTTTGAAGTACTTTATATTTATCTTCATGAAATTCATCTTCAATATCAGAAGAAATTTTATTATTGATATTATCTTCTATATAATACTTATATTTAGCATAATCAGTTTTAAAATCGTCAGCAGAATATTTTTTAATTCTTTTAATATTACCATTTTTATCTTTTACAACTTTAAGCGAATGACAAATGCCGTAAACAGAGTCAACGTCAAAGTCAGAACCAGTTTGGGTAACCCATTCATCAGGCAACATAATAGTACTACCATAAACATCATTAAGAAAACCAACAACTTTAACAATAGAAACAGATTGTTTTCCTTCAGTAGGAATACGATAAGCAAGTTGAATATCAAGACCTTCTTTTTGTATCATTTCAAGAGCTTCTGAAGTATTAGGAATAAGATTGCTCCAACGAGGAATCATAACTTCAGCATAAGCTTCTTGTTTAACTTCATATTTATTTTTATCTTCATCAGATAATTTATCATATTCAGTTTCTTCTATTTCAACTCCAGTTTCTTTATTAACAATAACTCTTGGATGATATTTAAGTTCTCTAAGTTTACCATTATTATCTAAAACTTTCATACCATGACCAACTTGAGTAACTTGTGCAGCATGCCAACCAGGAAATTTTTGTCTTGTAATACTACTATTAAATATAGCTTGTGCTATACTTTCAAGTTTACTACTAACATTATTCATATAGTTAGGCATAGCAGGATTACCAAATTCATCAGGAGTTAAATATTCGATAAAATTAGAATCCATACCAAGACGTTGAGCTTCAATACGAGCTTTCTTATAAAAATCAGTAAAATCTAATGTTTGTTTATCGCTATCAATATTAACTAATTTACCATTTTTATCTTCTTTCCAACCCATATTAAAAAGAAGTTTCTTAAAATCTTCTTTAATATTAGCGCAATAATTCTTAAAGAACGTATTAATATAAGGCTTAACAGATTCATTAGCATTATCGCAAATCTTTTTAGTAATTTGCACACCAGCTTTATTTTGAGCATCTTTCATATGCTCTGGAACATCTTGCTGTTTATAAAGAAAACGATAATAGTAATCTTCTATAGCATTTTCATTATTAGAAATAAGATCTTGTTCAAAATTAGGATTAATATTTCCATCATTATCCCAAAAAGTTAAAACATTCTTTTTAGCAGCTTTACTTGTTTCATTAGTATTAACTTGTCCAATATCATATTTGTACATGAAATTATAAAGCTCTTTAAGTTGAGTTCCTTCAAGAAGTTCAGGAATAAGAACAAATTCAGCATTTTTAATTTGACGAGGATAATGTACTCCAGTATAACTATCGTACTTATGATCATAATAGAAATTCTTCTGTACTTGAATACGAGAATTAATTTTACTAATATCTATATCTTCAATTCTACGTTGACCAGTTCTAAGTTCATAAAGCTGTTGAAATATATCTTCATATTCTTTAAAAGTACCATCAGCATAACGTCTACGCATAAATTCTTCAATAGTAATAAAAGATTGTGCGTCATTAGTTTTACTTGCTTCTCTATAACCATTAGCAATTTCAGCAGCTTTCTTAGTAGCAGCGACTTCACCAAGTTCATCTTTAAGATAATTAAATAATTCTTGTTGAATATTATTAGCTTGTTTACTTGGTCTTACAGTATTATTAATAGTAACAGCTCTAAAACCATTACGAGCATATTTTCCAGCAGCATGTACTATCGTATAACCCTCTACGGGGAAATAGACATTAGCATATTTATCTATTGTAGTATTACCGAATTTAATCTCTTGTTTAGCTCCATTATAACCAACAGTTTCTTTAATTTTAGCACTAAGAGTATCATTAATATCAAATCCAGCGTAAGCAGTTCCTCCAGCTTGTACTTCTTTAGCGCGTTTAAGAAAATCTTTAGCATCTTTATAAAATTTAACATCTCCTTCAAGAATATCATCTAATTGCATATAGGCATTAGCAGTATTAAGAACAAAATCAACTAAATCTTCATTACTTTTTTGTAGTTCTTGAAGAAGATTTTGATATTGTTTGCCATGAGCTACAATCTCTTTATTAAAAGATTTAATCCATTGTTCAACAATATTATCTATAATACTTTTTACTTCTTGAGTTTCGTTAAAAACGATTTTACCATTTTCAATTCTAATAAGAGGACTATTAATATTTAAAGTAGCAGTATTTCCTTTAACTTGAATAAGTCCTCCGGCTTCGCCTACGGACGTTTCCCCGTAGAGAAGTAATGCACGTTCAAGCTCTTCACCAGCTTTATAATCTTTTGTATTAAATAGTTTTTGAAAGCTAAAGAAATTTCCACTTAATTTACCAGCTTTAGGATTAGATTTAGTCTTTTCTTTATCAAGCCATTTGCCTTCAACAAGAATACATTCTCTACCTTTATCATCATAAGTAATTTTATTAAAATGTACTCTTTCAATTAAACCATTGGTGTCTTTACGAAGAACCCAATTACCTTTACTATCATTATCAAATAAATAATTTAATTGATTAATAAACATATTAAGTTCTCCGATAACATTTTGTCTAAATCCAGCAAATATAGGAGCAGCTCTATTAATACGAACATCTATAGAACCATTTTCAATACCTTCTTGTTTAAGAATATCCGCTATATCTGCATAAAAATCATCACTAAGTTTATTATCATTAACTGACGAAATACCTTCTATTTCTATATTATATAAAATATTATTTATTTCACCTTCAATTTTATTTCCTTTAATCCAAACAATATCAGGACTATCTTTAGTTTTATAAACAATAGGTATAGAAATAGTGCC
>ENA-UONW01002669-UONW01002669.1-human-gut-metagenome-genome-assembly--contig:-CS52-NODE-2669-length-16851-cov-6.085556_pt1 | contig 16851 bp, 7 predicted proteins | sample MGYA00242463_ERZ724010 | MGnify/ENA metagenome assembly ERZ724010 | reverse complement strand
TAGGTATCAAATAACTTCAACATAGCAGTAAATTGTCTTTCTTGATATTTTTTACCATGTTTCTGGGCATTAGCTACCATACGGGCAAAGATAGCAGGATTCAATTTACCGGGATGTGTATCGCCAAAACCCATTGTCATACAATCCGGAAACAAATATTGCGGGTCGGCGGCCACCGCTTTTTTTATGACAGGAATCTCCTCGGTCAGGTCCATACCCAAATTACGGTCAAAGATAGTGACCATATCCGTATAATCCCCGACAACTACCTGACTATAACCCGGACATTCAGCCCAAATACCGGTTTCAGCATCATAACCATAATCAGCAAGCTGTTTCAGTGACCATTGACGGATGGAAGAACGATTCAACACATAATCAATATAATACTCGCCTCCCTTTTTATCCGGATAAGAAGCATCAGATTCCAAAATCATGCCGATGCTCATGATATAACGTGCCTGCATCAGATTCCAGTTATTATGCGGCACTCCATTATCAATGATATTATCCGCCCATTTCTTGAATGCTCCGGCATAGATGTCCATCTTATCAGCCTTATCGGTTTTCAAATAATCATATAAAAAATCATACAATGGAACCAAAGCATTCACAGCATCCTCGTGAATGACTTCAAAACTGCTCATACCCACCAAAGTCTGCTGATGTCCATGATTCAAATCCTTGGGAACATTCCGGTAATAAATCCCCGTCATATAAGTGTCAAATACCGAAGCTGCCAAATCAGCATATTTCTTCTCCCCGGTCATCCACCAAAGAAAAGCGGCATCACGGGCGATACCCAGTATCTCTACATTAATACTTTGGATGATATTTCCGGTTTTACTGATATTCACCCATTCGTACGGTCTGCCTTCCAACGTCCCATTTGCCAGATACATTCCCCGAGCATCTTCCTGATAAGGCTTCAAATCTTCCAGCTTGGGACGTACATAGTTAGTTGCATGACTGCGTGCACCGGTATACATCACCGTAGGAGCCGGCGCCTTCTCTCCTCCTGCATGATCATAATATTCTCCTTTAATATATACCTCCGTTGCATGAGTTTTCCAATACATTTGCAAACGGGAAGTAAGCCATTCAGGCCCTCGGTCAGCATACCGGTCAGTCCGTTGCTTTAACTTTTCAAACACTTCCTGTGCCCACGGTTCTTCCTTTATCAACTTCTGCGTTTCAACTTTGCCATTACTATCCGTCAGATAACGGGGATGACCTTGTGACAGTTTCACCGATAAGGAAGTTTCCTGTGCATATAATACACTTGTTACAAGCAAGCATATCCATAAAACGATCTTTCTCATAATTCTATTCATTCTCTTTCACAAAAATACGTATCATAAAGCTATTCCACTCAATCCAAATGAATTATTTTATCATCCGCCTCTTCCATTCAAATTTAAAGTTACCGAATATAAAATGTTTGCTTTACCGGCTCTGCAGTCTTTATCTTAGGATCAGAGTTTTTTCCGTATTGCCATGCTATTACAGTTACTTTTACCGGATAGGTGGTTTTAGGAGGAATAGCAGTTAATATCAATCGATTACCATCCACATAAGCCGGTCCCGATTCCACATAAAAATCTACCGGCAAGCCACAACTGGAAACAGCAGATAAAGAAACGTACTTAGTACCACGCTTTATGTCCGGTAACGTTGCAAACTTAATATATTGCTGCTGTCCTTCCGTATTTTTAACCGGAATTATCATCTGAGCTTGCTGAACAGCCGGTTTATATTCTTCATCTCCCGGATGAGTTATTGAAAAAACAATATCCGATTTCTTGTCCGTCCATAAAGTTCCCCGATTCCATTGTATTCGAAATGTCACAGAATCAACTAAAACAACTGGGCCGGTAATCATCTGCAGGACCGGAGCTTTTCCAGCATGACCAATAGATGCCCCAACAGGCAAATCAGTCCAATTGGAAAGTCGGGGACTTTCTCCTGGAACAGTATCCAAAAAAACAGGGGTCAATTGAAATGTGATACCATCTTCCTGTGGTATAAAAGCCGGGTGAACTTGTAAATGAGTATTCTGTTGGGATACTGTTTTTCCGTTTTGAGACACACTTACCAATTGTGGCTTCATATCGTAATATCGGGATTGATACGCCAAAGTAGCCTCTATCATCTCACGATCAAAAAACCAAAATGCTTGTGCAGGATCCCCTTTAAATTGATTTACCGGTGCCGGAATACATGAAGGCTTTTCATTTTTTTTCCATCGCTCCATCAACCATCCCTCCTTTGTCGGATCTACGTGTCCATAATGCATTGCCTTCTTGATATAGAGAGCTATATATTGTGCTTTTTCCGGAGTATAGGCAAAGTGTCCTTCAGCAGGACAGGCCAACATGCTTAAAGGCAGCAATGGATGCTCCTTACGTTCTTTCAAACCTTCATTGCTCCATGTATGTGCTGATTCATATTCTCCCATGGTTTCCAGACAAGGAATTTTATTGATGTTACGTTCTCCCCAAATATCCGGACATAGCCAGCGATCACGATGATATGGCCACTGACCACTGACAGAAATGCATGCCAATGTACGTTCCGGTTTATAGGCAGCAAGATAATAAGGCCAACTAGCAGCAGCCGAATGTCCTATGGCTATTAAAGGAGCTGTAGACAACTCTTTATATCCAGATTCTTCAGCAAGATCTGCCAAAAGGCCATCCAAAGTTTCCCATGCCCCATCCGTAAAATCAAATCCATGATTGAAAGAAGGACATACCCATATTTGAGCAACATCAAGCTCAGCCATACGTTGTCGGAAAGCCTCATCTTCAAGGATAGAAATTTCCTCCATATTGTGTTGGGCAACCAAGATTGCTTTTACTTGTTCACACTGCCCGGGAATCCACAAGTAAGCCCTTGACTCAGGATTTTTGGGATGAGTACTAAAATTATGGACGGGTACAGACCATTGCCAAATTCCTGTTTGTGCAACAAGCGTAAATGATAAAAGCCAACCGAATATTCCAAATAAAAATACATGTTTCATAGCTATCTTCATTGTTTATTATAAAAACGAATCAGAATCAAGAAACACTCAACTTTATTCTAAAATTATCTTCCAAAGAAATGAGTAAAAACCTATCTTTGTACGTATTAGATACATATACAAAACTTAAATAGCATGAATAAACACACTTTATCTGTAGCAATCACTTTCCTATTCTGTACCCCAATATCAGGGGGCATACCGGACGGAATTTACCACAAAGGATGGATAGACTTCAACAAGAACGGGAAAATGGATCTATATGAAAATCCTAAAGCCCCGCTGGAAGACAGAGTACAAGACCTGCTTTCACAAATGACACTAGAAGAAAAAACCTGTCAAATGGCCACACTTTACGGTTCAGGACGCGTACTAAAAGATGCGTTGCCTCAAAACAATTGGAAAACAGAAGTATGGAAAGACGGAATAGGAAACATAGATGAAGAACATAACGGATTAGGGGCTTTCAAGTCCGAATATTCTTTTCCATACGCCAAACATGTGAATGCCAAACACACCATTCAACGCTGGTTTGTAGAAAAAACACGTTTAGGTATCCCAGTAGATTTCACCAATGAAGGTATTCGCGGATTATGTCATGACCGGGCAACCTACTTCCCCGCCCAGTGCGGACAGGGTGCCACCTGGAACAAAAAATTAATAGCCCGTATCGGAGAAGTGGAAGCTAAAGAAGCAGTGGCATTAGGATATACCAACATCTATTCTCCCATTCTTGATATCGCCCAAGACCCTCGCTGGGGAAGATGTGTAGAAACATACGGAGAAGATCCTTATTTAGTAGGAGAATTAGGAAAACAAATGATTACCAGTTTGCAAAAATATAATCTGGTAGCTACTCCGAAACATTTTGCAGTTTATAGTATCCCGATAGGCGGACGTGACGGAAAGACACGAACCGACCCACACGTAGCCCCACGAGAAATGCGTACCTTATATATAGAACCTTTCCGGATGGCATTTCAAGAAGCCGGAGCGCTGGGAGTAATGAGCTCTTATAATGACTATGACGGGGAACCCATTACGGGAAGCTACCATTTTCTGACCGAAATATTACGTCAAGAATGGGGATTTAAAGGATACGTAGTATCGGATAGTGAAGCTGTGGAATTTATCTCCAACAAGCATAAAGTAGCAGATACATACGAAGACGGAATAGCACAGGCGGTCAATGCCGGACTGAATATCCGTACCCATTTCACTCCGCCTGCCGATTTTATCTTGCCTCTTCGTAAAGCTGTTGATAATGGCAAAATCTCTCAGGAGACTCTCGACAAACGGGTAGCCGAGATACTTCGTATCAAATTCCGGCTAGGCTTATTTGACAATCCCTATCGTGGCAATGGTAAACAAGCAGAACAAATAGTCCATAGTAAGGAACACCAAGCTGTATCATTGGAAGCTGCCCGTCAGTCGCTGGTATTACTAAAAAATGAAACTAACCTGCTTCCTTTATCCAAATCTATCCGTTCCATTGCTGTTATCGGTCCCAACGCCAACGAACAGACTCAATTGATTTGCAGATACGGTCCGGCCAATGCTCCTATTAAAACCGTTTACCAAGGTATAAAAGAACTGTTGCCTCATACAGAAGTGATCTATAAAAAAGGATGTGACATCATAGATCCTCATTTCCCAGAAAGTGAAATCCTTGATTTTCCGAAAACTGCGGAAGAAGTCCAATTAATGGAAGAAGCCATTCGTGCAGCTAAACAAGCCGAAGTGGTAGTCATGGTATTAGGAGGGAATGAACTGACCGTCAGGGAAGATCGTTCACGAACCAGCCTTAACCTTCCCGGACGGCAGGAAGAACTTTTAAAAGCTGTTTGTGCAACCGGGAAACCGATCATTCTAGTAATGCTCGACGGACGCGCTTCTTCTATAAATTACGCAGCAGCTCATATACCTGCCATTTTACATGCTTGGTTTCCCGGAGAATTTTGCGGACAAGCTGTGGCCGAAGCCTTGTTCGGCGATTATAATCCGGGGGGAAGACTGGCAGTTACTTTTCCTAAATCTGTAGGGCAAATTCCTTTTGCTTTTCCCTTTAAACCAGGGTCAGACGAAAGTTCCTCTACTTCCGTTTACGGAGCGTTATATCCTTTCGGGCATGGCTTAAGTTATACTACTTTTACTTACAGTGATTTACATATATCACCATCACACCAAGGAGTACAAGGAGATATCCATGTAAGTTGTAAAATCAAAAATACAGGAAAAATAAAAGGAGATGAAGTAGTACAACTTTATTTACGGGATGAAATCAGCAGCGTTACCACTTATACCAAAGTATTACGCGGCTTTGAACGTATCAGTCTGAAAGCTGGAGAAGAACAAACTGTTCATTTCAGATTGCGACCACAAGATTTAGGATTATGGGACAAAAATATGAATTTCCGTGTGGAACTGGGTAGTTTCAAAGTAATGCTCGGAGCTTCTTCTACAGACATCAGATTACATGGTCAGTTCGAAATAACGCCCTAAACCTCCCACCATTTTAACTCAGCATGGAATGACAGGAATATTCAGATTCCTATAAATACAGTATTTCATTAAAACATCGGTAAATAATCAGTTCACATCTAATTTATGTTCACAGATCCTTTACCGATGTTTTGAACAAGAATCTTTTAATCTCTATTTTGAAGATATAAATGAAGGAGGAAGTTCTTCTACACCCCATTTTTTGTTAGGCTTTGCCCCTAATTTCAACTCCAAAGTCCCCCCCTTAATAAAGTCTTCATGATAAAACCAACATTTATTCCACTTTTTCCCATTAAGGGAAGCATTTTGAATGTACATATTATCAGTTGAATTTCCTTTCGTTATGATTTGGAAAGTCTTTCCGGAATAATAACGATTGTCCAAATGAATAGTAACCTTATCAAAAAGCGGAGAAGTAATCTCATAAAAAGGCTTTTCCGCACAACCACCATCCACCTCAAACAGTCCGATTGCCATCAGAACACCTAAAGCCCCCATCTGTCCCTGATCCTCATCATCCCGATAGCCTCCATAGGGAGTCACATCACAATAAGCAGCTTTTACTTTACGCACCCACTTCTGAGTAAGCCAAGGTGCTCCTGCATAACTAAACAAATGAGCCATTCCAGTCCCCGGCTGATTACCATAATCTGTCCAATTGCCTTCCTTTGTTTTATTAGAACGGAAAAACCCATACGACTCACTCTTTTCGAAATTAGCATTCAATCTCTTAACATACTGGTCGGCACCTCCATAAAGTTCTATCAATCCTGCCATATCATGTGGAACATAGTGTGAATAAATAGCAGAGTTACTCTCGCAAAATCCTCCTTTTTCTGTCAATTCCAACGGATCAAAATAAGGTAACCAGTTGCCATCCTCTCCACGAGGTTGCATATAACCACTTTCCGGATTCCAAAGATTACGATAATTCTTTGACCGCTTCATAAAAAACTCATAATCCTGTAATTTCCCCATTGTTTTCGCCATCTGTGCCAAGCACCAATCCTGATAGGCATATTCCAATGTCATGGAAGCTCCGGTAGTATGCATCCCTTCAACATCTTTCCGTCCGTCAGGCACATACCCCCATTCCTCATAATATTTCATGCCACCGGAATAAGCTGTCTTGCTATGTTCATAACCGGCATGGTCGCGAATACCTCCCACAAAAGCATTTTTCCGCAAACCTTCATAAGCCAGTTCCGCATCATAATTACGAATTCCTTTATTATAAGCCGAAGCAAAAAAAGAAACAGCCGGATCACCAATCATCACATACGTATAATTTCCTCCTGATGGTCCACGGGGAATCAGACCTCCGTTTTGATACATATCTATCATTGTATTACAGAAATTATCCATAACTTCAGGATATGCCATAGACCAGAGTATGTTCAGTGACCAATGACTTCCCCACCATGCATCAAAGTTATGATGATTATACAAAGGTTTTCCATCTTCTCCCAAAGGAATTTGCCGTATGCGCGGAAAGTCGGAAGTCATATCCATATAATGTCCATCGGCATCACTGACTACATGGCGTCCCAATAAGGCATGCCACAAATCCGTATAGAGTTTTATTTGCTGTTCTCTGCTACCGCCTTCCACTTCTATCCTTCCAAGCCAATCATTCCATTCGGAAAAAGAAGACTGCTTTACTTGCTCAAAATCCCAGCCTGACAGTTCCGTTAACATATTCTTACGTGCCTGTTCTACACTGACATATGAAATCGCCACTTTCAGCATCACCTTTTCGTCTTTTTCTGTTTTAAATCGGACTGCCATACCCGCATTCTTACCTGATATTCTTTCCGGATTGCTATTAGATTCTATCCGGCCTTCGCGCCAAGATACAACCTTATCCATTGGCTTGCTCAATTGTGCATAAAAATAAACAGGAGTATCTTTAGGACGACGTCCTGTACGTTCCATCATCTCCCATCCGGCTATTTCCTTATCACTTACTTTCCAAACCTCCGAATAAGCTGTAGGTCCATGTGCCAAAAACGCTCCCGTATCAAATAAAATATAACTGGCATCACTTTTCGGAAAAGTATAACAATGAAAGCCTACGCGCATAGTAGAAGTCAACTCTGCTGTTATGTCATAATCTGTCAGTTTCACTTTATGATATCCCGGTTTAGCTATCTCTCCATCATGAGTAAAAGCCGATTGATAAGCATTCATACCCAAATGCCCTTTAAACTCGCCAACGGTAGGCATCACCGCCACACCGGACATCTGCCAATTATGAACATGACTAAAACAGCGTATTTGTTTTGAGTCATACAGATATCCTGATCCCCAAGAGTGCTCGGTATCCGTATCAGGGCTAAGGCTGACCATACCAAACGGACGACATGCCGAACTGAAAAAAAACCATCGGGAACGGTGACTGTCAACAAAAGGATTTACCAAGTCAACATAATTCTTTTTAGTCCCCGCTTCATTGAACAACAAAGAACCAAAAGCAGGCTGATCACGATCGTATCCTTCAGGACGAATCTGCCGAAGAACCTGTTCCGTATAAGGCATCTGCATCCCTTTCCGTATAACAAAATGATTGTAGGTCATTTCAAAAATCGGCATATATCTACCCCTTCCTTTATTAGATATCTCAGTCCAGTTGCTATATTTTCCTGTGACATCCTTCCACACAGCAAAAGGAACATTATACCCCAAATTATATTTTGCGACATACTCAAACCCTTTCATAAGCCGGTTATCAAGAGCCGAATATAAATCATCACCTTGTTGCCAAGCTATTTCACAAACAGTTGCCAGGGCACCTATACCCAACATGCTATGCCCCTGATCACGACCACTCTCCTGTATCTGACCGGTATCCCCACTGATATAATGAGCTATTGTTCCGTTATCATTGGCATGAAGATAAAAATCAACCGCCTTATTATACATTTCCTCATTATCCCATAAAATAGCAGCTGCCATATAAGCTTTAGTCACAATAGGTCCCCAATTTCCATTTGTATAAGGCTTACGATGGTAAAAATTTTCCATTACAGGCAAGAACACTTCCCTTATCATTCTACTGATCTCATTAAACTGAACAACTGTCATCTTTTTATAAGTATGACGCAGTATTTCAGTAGCATAAATAATCTTTAATCCTTCCAACCCCACCAACAAAGGGGCATCATTCGTTTCCGGAATTCTTTTAAGTGTTCCGGCATAGCCTAACAATAATTCCAAAGATTTCTCGGCATGAGTCTTTTCACCAGTCAAAACCCACATCAATGCATTCTGATAGACTGCACTAAAGTCTTGCTCCATTTTTGATTTTGTATGACGAAACTCACCATCTCTTGAAATGATTTCAAAAGGTCCGAAAGGCTGATAATCCGCCTGAGAACAATGATGACTTTTCAATAATTCAAAAGAACCATAGGCAGGATATTCCTTATCAGCGATTTGAGCACGCATCCGCTCAATACTTTTTGTTGTATGTAATATTCCCGGATGCACAAATTTTCGGGCCTGCATCTCAAGTCCTATACTCAAAAACAGACAATAGAAACCCAATTTCAACAGGACTGATATTTTAAACTTTCTCATAACCGCTGCTGCTTATAGTTTTTGACAGATTTTATATTTCCATCGTCAGGAACTAAACGAACTGCCCCCCCCCCGGAGGCTTTCAAACAAAAGTTTAATTTGGTGTTGTTGCTCACACGATAAGTAGAAACTCTGACTTTAGTACGTGTTTTCACTGATTTATCCCCATCCGTATAAATTTCCGCTATGTAGTTCTTTCCTTCGGGCAAGAAATCCAAGCTTACAGATAAAACACGCTTCTCATTATTTGTTATCGAACCGATAAACCATTCCTCTCCTTTACGACGGGCTATAGTAATAAATTCACCGACCTCCCCTTGCAACACTTTTGTATCATCCCATGTAGTATATACATCATCAAAGAATTTCAACTCGGGTTCGTCTTGAGAATCTGATGGTTTATCATACCAATACATATATTGCAACGGACTATAATAAACTGCCGCCAAAGCCAATTGATGCGCAGGAGTGGTCTGGATAGATTTAGAACGAGGAACACCATAACTATCCTTGTCTGCATTCAAGCGACCGAAATCCTGACGATAGTAACAAATGGTATAATCCGCCGCTCCAGCTATAAACCGGGTAAAGGGAAGAGTAGCATTATGTGTTGCATCAGGAAATTCCTCATTACCTCGGATACCTTCCTGAGTCATCAGATTAGGATATGTACGACTGAACCCTGTAGGACGGTACTCATCATGTACATCAACCATCAAGCCATAATCAGCACATTTCTTGATCGCTTCATGCATCCATTTAGTCCATACTTGTGATCCCACCTGTACGAAACCAAATTTAATACCCGCTATCCCCCAAGACTTATACAACGGAAGAATCTCATCCAATTGCTGTTGTAATGCACGTTGATTAACATACAGGATAACTCCTATACCCCGTTCTTTAGCGTAAGCTACCACCTCTTTCAGGTTCAAAGCATTTATATCCGGATTTCTACGAGGGTCTAATGTCACTGTAGTAGCATCAGAAACCTTGTCATATTCAAATCCATACCATCCCGCATCAAAATGAATATATTGCAGATTGCGTTTCACGGCAAAATCGACCAAAGCTTTTCCTCCTTCTGTAGTCAATGTCACTTCACGCACCACTTTTCCGGGTTTTATCCATGAAGTATCCTTTATTTTACAAGAAGGGTTCAAATTCAGAATCAAATCATTATGTTCCAATATTTGTCCCGGTTTATCAGCACACATAATCACCCTCCAAGGAGTATGATAAGGAGCAATATCTTCTACGGGACCATACATAGCAGATTGAATCGTATTCTTTTTTTCTGTCGATAACTTGAATTTTGTACGCACATAGTCTACCACTTGCGCTTCAGCCAGACATACGTAAGGACCTTCAGGTAATGTCAAAAGCAACGGACGGTCTGATTCACCGGGCCATCCTTCCAATGGGAGAAATTCATAAGGAGTCTGAGCCCTGGATGTAAAGTAAGCTTTTGTTCCTTCCGGTAAAGTATATTCAGTAAATTCATCTGTGATCTTCAAATATTGTCCGCCGGGAAACCGATAACGGAATGCAATCCCTTCATTATACGCCCGTATATCCAAAACCAACTTGTCACGAGAATTCTGACGGTTAATGACTACCGACCAAGCTTTATACTGATCTTTTATGGTGCTACGTTCTCCATATACAGGATGCCAGACAGTATCCTGTTCGGCAGTTGTCATGTCACCTAATGACAAATGATCACGCCATATAGTATTAGCCTTAATACCCAATAAAGATGGTTTTATCGTTTCTTTAGCATTCCAATTCAAAGAATAATGCAAGTTCCCACCCTCATCACTTAAAGTAAACTGATACTTTTCATCCGGCGAGGACATCTTTATCTCTTTTGCCTGAAGGATGGATAAAGAAAATACCATCCATAATACACCTATATATAATCTTTTCATCATACTAACTATTTATACCTTGCAAAGTTATACATTTATAGCGTACTCTCTATTTTTTATGTCATTGACAGATTAAAAAACCGTCTTTACTATAGATCAACAAAAAAGGAAGAATACGCTATAAACTTATTATAATATTAAGATAATTCAATTACTCCCAACCCGGATTATTTCCTAATTCCTGACCGTTGGATAAAGTATTCAACCATGTAACAGGAATAGGACGAAGACCATATTTACTTTTAAAGGTAGCTTCACTTAATTGGGTCTGAATCAATCCACCTGTAATATTAGTGACATCCCAATTGTATTTCAAAACTCTTTCTGCCAATTTTCCTGTACGCTGCAGGTCATTCCACCGTGGTGCTTCTCCATAAAGTTCCAATGCTCTTTCATCCAATACATTGTCTAATGTAACAGTACCAACATATTCTTGCAGTCCACCTTCCGGAGCATTATTCATGGCACGTTTACGTATCTGATTTATATAGTATAAAGCATTAGAGTTATCTCCCATTTTAACAGCAGCCTCAGCAGCAATTAAGTAAGTTTCGGCCAATCGGAACAAATAAATATCACGAGTTCCATTTTCTACTGTTCCCGAACTGTTATAACGGGTATTACAATCTTTAAATTTCCAAACAGGAAGCCAAACACGTGATTTTGCATTAAAGCTTTGATAACCGGTTTTATAATAATCATCATTTCCAGCATCAGCATAAGAACCCTCAGGATAATTATAGAAAAAACGTCCACGATTATTAGCAGCCGCTTTTTCAGCATCTGTATATTGTTTATAACCACTCTCTCCGGGAACAGGGAAATAAATTACGGTATCACCCTTTGCCACATTTACCCCATTTGTACTCTCAAACCAATTTCTACCATAAGCACGTCCGTCTATAGAAGTAGCCGGGTCACCATTCAATGGACTCATAAAAGTAACTTCCGTACGTCTATCTTTCTTCCAATCAAATAATAAATAACTATATTTGGTTGGCATAACAGAAGCATAATCATTACAATAAATTGAAGAAAAGCCCAAATCAGTCCAACCTTCACGATAAACAAACAAATAGAATTCTGTCTGAATATTATTATTCCATCCTGCTCCGGCAGAAAAGTTAAGACTGAAAATAATTTCATCATTCTCTTCATTTGCCTGACGATGAACCATTGCATAATCATCCAATAATGTATGTCCGGAATTCTTAATTACATCTACAGCATCATCGTAAGCCTTTTTAAAATCATCAGCTTCTGCATAACTCTGATATCCTCGAGTCAAATAAACAAGAGAACGAAGATGTTTAGCAGCCGCTTTTGATACACGTCCATAATTCGCCGAAGTCTGCTTCATGGGAAGAGAAGAATCCATAACGTCCTGCAAATCTGCCAGAATTTGTCTGTAAAAATCAGATCCACTATCCAATTGCGAAGTTGTAGAAGGTGAGGTCGGTTCTTCCAAGATCAATGGAGCTTGCCCCCAATTTTTTACAATTTCAAAAAGATATAACGCCCGCAAGAACTTAGCTTCCGCAACCCGTTGGGCCAAGATTTCTTTATCAATACCATCAAAAATATCTTGATCCTTTGTAACTACCATAGCAGCACGACCAATAGCAGCATTTACATTTTTCAAAGACTCATATAATACCTTCCACTGATTATAGACAGTGCCATTATCATTGGTATAATCTACTGTATACTGATTTAAAGCATTGGTTGCTGTTCCGTCATTCTGAGTCCCCAAACCCGTACCAAGTTGGGTCAACAGAAAATAGTTGGTTGTATTATAAACAGATTTTAATGTGGAATAGGCTCCATTAATAAGAGACTCATATCCTTCAGCCGTAGCATAATATTCTTCAGCAGACTGGCTAGACCAATTTTTTTCATCCAGAAAAGACGAACATCCCGAAAGAGCAAACACAGATGCCAACAGGAAACCTTTAGTAAATATATTTTTTGCTTTCATACTATCCTAATTATTTGAATGATAAATTAATACCAAATATTACATTGCGAGTCATTGCATCCGATGTATTGATGCTGACATTCAACTGTTCAGGATCAACCACATCCTTTGCACAGAAAATAAATGGATTCTGAACTGTTGCATATAAACGCAAATTGCCTAATTTCATTTTCTCAAGAACCGATGGTTTAAAAGTATATCCCAAAGTAATATAAGAAATCTTAAGGAAATTACTGGAAAACATCGTATGTGACATTTCCGATTTTGCATTTCCCCATGATCCTGCCTTGCTTCGATAAGTACCCATGTTACTAGGCTGTGCAGAAGCATTGGTAGGATTTTCCGGAGTCCAATAATCTTTTCTTAAATTATTAAAATTGAGATTGTTGTTTTCCAATGCATACGAAACATAGAACTGATTTCTAGCTCTTGCCCCTGCTTGGAAAGCTGCTTGAAATGACAAATCAAATTCCTTATATGTAAATGTATTAGTCATACCACCTGTCCAATCCGGAGTACGTTTACCATCAATCACACGATCTTTATCGTCAATCACACCATCCTCATTCAAATCCAAAGGTTTATATTGACCAGGTTTACAACCATATTTAGCTGCTTCTTCAGCTTCATCCAGCTGCCATACTCCCAATGTCATCAAATTATAATTTATATCAATAGGCTGACCAATAATCCAAAGATTACTATAATCACCACTCATACCAGCTAAAGACAATCCACGGGAAGTCAAATTCTCCTTATACTGTAAATCTACAATTTTATTCTTATTATAGGCAAAATTCAAACTAGTTCTCCATGAAAAATCTTTAGTACGGATATTATCCGAATTAATATTTACCTCAAACCCTTCATTTCTAACAGACCCTACATTTGCTTTTACAGAAGAATAACCGGTAGTAACAGGTACTGTCTTATTCATAATCAAGTCTTCTGTCAAACGATTATAATATTCCACACTACCCGAAATCCGATTATTGAAAAATCCGAAGTCAAGACCTACATTATATTCTGTAGTACGTTCCCATCCCAAATCCAAATTCCGTAAATTATTGGGAACATATCCAATAGACTCACTAGAACCGAATGTATAATATTTGGCACCACTAATAGATCCTTGCGTCTGATACGCACTTACATTATCATTACCGGTCTGACCATAACTTAAACGTAACTTCAAATTACTCAACCAAGACAAGCTCTTCATAAATTCTTCTCCTGACACTCTCCATGCTACAGCTGCTGATGGAAAACTTCCCCACTTATTGCCTTCAGCTAATTTTGACGAACCATCAAAACGAATACTTGCTGTTACAAAATACTTGTCCTTATACACATAATTGGCACGTGCTAAATAAGACATCAAATTCGTTTTGGTAAAACCGGAAGAAGAAGTATTACTTGCCGATCCTCCTGCCAAATTATACCACAAAGAGTTATATGACAATCCATTACCAATTCCTTTTAACTTTTCATCTTGTGATTGCTGCATAGAGAACACTCCGGTCAAATCTACGCGATGATCCTTCAATTCAAAGTTATAATTTACAAGATTATCCCAAACCCAATCTACATAGCTATTTTTCGCATAATTACTGGTTGCCTTATTTTGCCCTTTATTAGCTTTAGTGTATTTACCTCTGTACTGGCCAATTTCTTCCAAATTTATATCCGGCGAGAAAGTGGTCTTCAAAGTCAATCCTTTAATTGGAGTTATTGCCAGATAAATGTTACTCAGCAAATTGTACTTTTTGGTTTTATTCAGTTCATTCTTCATGGTAGTTAACGCATTATACTGACCATTAGAATAAGCCCACATTTCTTCTCCTGTCACCAAATCAGTCGGATGATAAGTCGGACGCAGACGAAAAGCATCCCGTAACAAGTCAGAGTTACCCGTATCACGTACTGAATGGGTTCCATACATATTAATTCCAAATTTCATGTATTTGCTAGGTTCTACATCCACAACAGCACGCAGATTATAACGGGAATATTCTTGAGGCTCCAACATACCATCTTCAAAATAATATCCGGCAGATAAAGCATAAGTAGCCATCTCATTACCTCCGGTAGCCGATATAGTATGATTTGTCATAAAGGCCGGACTAGAAACAGCATCCACCCAATCAAAATAATTTCCATCTTGAATAGCCTTTAACTCTGATGCTGTGAAAATCTGACTATCATCCACATATTTATTATTATTTCCGGCTCTTTTAGCCTCTCGTGCCAATTGCACATATTCTTCACCAGACATCATATCGGGCATATTCGTATATTTCCTATATCCGGCATATCCACTATAATCTATTTTTACTTTACCTATCTTACCTCTTTTAGTAGTAACCATGACTACACCATTAGTAGCACGGGAACCATAGATTGCGGTAGATGATGCATCTTTCAAAATATCAATTTTTTCTATATCATCCGGATTCAGGTTAGATAAAGAAGCTCCTGGCACACCATCTACAACAATTAAGGGAGATGTACTTCCGCTAATTGTATTCAAACCACGAATCAGAATATTATATTCCCCTCCTGGTTTACTATTAGAACGTTGAATTTGCACACCTGGCAAAGCCCCTTGCATAGCTCCTACTGCATCCGTTCTACCACTTCTTATCAAATCCTGAGTAGAAACAGAAGCTACAGCACCTGTCAAATCCGATTTCTTTACCGAACCATAACCTACCACTACAACTTCGTCCAACAGCTCAGTATCTTCTTTTAGAACAATCTTGAAAGAACGGTTAGAACCAATATTCAATTCTTGAGTTTGAAAACCAACGTAAGATATCTGTAACTTATGAGAAGGAAAAACAGTCAAACTAAAATTACCATCCAAATCAGTTACAATACCGTTGGTAGTTCCTTTCTCCATTACTGTAGCACCTATTATCGGTTCTCCATTTGGATCAATAACTTGTCCCGTAATCTTCACCGTATTCTGCAATACTTCTTGATTAATCGGAGAGTACAACCCTGCACCTGTTTGCTCTGCAACCGCATTTCCTAACGGCAAACAAGACAATACCATAAGTAATAAAAATTTGTCTTTCTGTTTCATAGCATGTACTTAAAGTTTAATTTATTAAATCATTCTATTTTTCATTTTCTTTTTTTACTTATTAAACGAATCTAAAATAAAATACACTCAAAAGACAGAAAAAATATTTTCTATCACTCACATATTCAAGAACATAAATATCTATCCGTCTGTTTACGAAGAACTCCCCTAGCTATATATAGCTGATTCTCTATTGTTCTCAATGATAGGCCTAAGTTTCTGCTTATCTCCGGATTAGAAAACTCTTTTTGGAATTTCATGATAAATATCTGTTTACATTTAGGAGGAAGGGAATTAATCCTTTTCTCCACAATCACAAAAAACTCTTTTGCCAACAAATCGTTATATCCATTTATATGTACCACTCTATTTTTTTCGTTACTATAGATTTCCTCGTATCTTTGCGCTATCTGCCTATGGCGTACCAAATCAATACAACGATTATATATTGCTGCATAAATATATTTTAAGGCTGCAGCCTCAGATACAAAATAATTTGTCTGCTGAAATAACCCTATAAATACATCCTGCACTACATCTTCAGCATAAAATTCACTAGATAACACCTTGCCCGCATACCGCATAAAACAATTCTTAAATTTCTTATAAATATCTTCCAAGGCTATATCCCCTTTTTGATAAAGACTAATATCAATAGATTGTGTATTCATAATATGAACGGATTAACAATGATTTTATAAATTAGCCAAAACAGATTGTTTCTCTTTCAAACGTTTCAATCGTACCA
>ENA-UONW01002665-UONW01002665.1-human-gut-metagenome-genome-assembly--contig:-CS52-NODE-2665-length-16881-cov-5.827291_pt1 | contig 16881 bp, 8 predicted proteins | sample MGYA00242463_ERZ724010 | MGnify/ENA metagenome assembly ERZ724010 | reverse complement strand
GAAAAAAATCAGAATTTTGTTTTTGGCTGTGGCTTTAGCTGTGGCGCAGATATGTAGTGCGGTTATTGCATATCCAGGGTGGATTGATTTCAGACAACCTGATGGTACAATTGTGAAAATTCGTCTGCACGGCAGCGAGTTTGTAAAGTGGGCGGAAAGTGAAGATGGTTACACTCTTCTCTATGATTCGCTCGGAAACCTTGTGTTCGCAGATATTGACACCAATGGCGATTTGAAACCGACTGATATGTTGGCGGTGAATGTCGACGAGCGTACTGTAAATGTGAGGATGAGGCTTCAAACCATTGATAAGAAACTTGCTTTTTCTTCGCGTCAGGTCAATATGCTTAATCAGGCCGTTGAGGCCCGTCGTCGTACTATTGCCAGTTTGTCCGACAGCAAGAAACCTGTTGTCGGCACAAGAAAAATGTTGCTCATACTGGTTGATTTCCAAGATTATAAGTTTCAGAAGACCAAGCAGGATTTCGAGATGCTCATGAATCAGCTCGATTATACAAGTGATGGCCGTTACGGAAGTGTGCGCGATTTTTATCGTGAGAACTCTTTCGGAAAATTGGATTTGACGACAGACGTTGCAGGTGTTTATCATATTTCCTATGTACTTGCTTATTATTTTGGCAATGATGATTACGGCAGTGATGCCAATCCTCGTGAAATGGCTCTTGAAGCTGTTACGATGGCTGATGCAGATGTCGATTATGCCGATTACGACAACGATGGCGATGGTACAGTAGACGGTGTACACATAATCTATGCTGGTCCGGGTGAAGAGGCCGGCGGAGGCAGTGATTGCATTTGGGCTCATTCGTGGAGCATATCAGCTCGACTTGACGGTAAAAGGATAAATAAGTATTCATGTTCACCGGAAATACGTGGCTCCGGCGGCAGCAATATTACCCACATAGGTGTCATCTGTCACGAGTTGGGACATGTGCTTGGATGTATGGATTTCTATGACACCGATTATAATATGGGAGGCCAATACCAAGGTACTGGAAATTGGAATGTCATGGGCTCCGGCAACTGGAACGGCGATGGTGCCTGTCCTGCACATTTCAATCCTTATGTTAAGATCTATGACTTCGGATGGGCTGAAGCAGCAGACGGTAATGTTCCTGTTGCAGGTAAGTTGTATGCAAAGTCTTCAGACGGATTCATGAGGATTGACACACAGACTGAAGGAGAATATTTTCTGCTGGAGTATAGACACAAAAGTGGTTTCGACAGCTGTATTCCAGGCCACGGACTTATGGTATACCGCGCTTCTGAGAATCTTAGCCGAAGTTCTTCTAACCAAATCAATGCATGGCATAAGCAGCAGTTTTATCCGCTGTGTGCTAATTCTCAATATGCGTTGCCGGAATCTGAACCTGGTACATATGGTACTTTGAACAGTCCTTCTGCTCCTTTTCCTGGTACAGATAGGGTTATGGAACTTACGGATTTCACCACTCCGAGTCTTTTGAGTTGGGATAAGTCTTCAACAGACAAGCCTATTACGGAAATAGAAGAAAATGTGTCGGAACAATATGTGACATTCAATGTCGCTGGAGGTGTAAGTGCAGGTGCATACGCATTTAATGTGTCTGAGACTACTACATCTTCAATTTTACTTTCATGGTCTATGAAGACTGATGTTCCTGTTATGCTGGTGTACAGTATGGACGCTGTGTTCGGTGAACCGGAAAACAGAAATTACAGTACAGGTGAAAGTCTTGATGGAGGAGGAACTGTGTTGTTTTGTGGACACGGAAATAGTTTCATTCATGAAAATCTTGAAGAAAGCACAATGTATTACTACAAGTTGTTCAGCTTCGATAAAGAAAAAAATTCATGGACTACAGTTCGTATACGAAATGCAAAAACAGAAGTGGGCATTATACGCAGATTCCCATTTGTTGAGGATTTTGAATCGAAAAATTTGGATGACAGCTGGAAACAGGAATATATTGTTGCAAACACAGATTGGACGGTTGATGAGTTGTTTGAAACAGGAAATAATATGCTGATATTCAGTATATACGAAAATGGATATGAAAATGAGAAGCAGAGGACAAGAATCATTATGCCTCAAATTGATTTTGCTGGTAAGAAATGTGCATCCATTTCTTTTGATTGCAGGAATTTTCTTCAAGTTTTTGAAGTCGCCTATCGTAGTTCTCCAGATGAAAAGTGGAATGTGTTGACGGAAATCGAATCATCGTATGGAAGTGCAATGACGGGTTTGAATGATGTTATAAATGATGTATCCCATGTAGCTCTTGTGTTGCCTCGGTTGTCTACAACATATGAGATTTCATTTGTAGCAGACTACGTAAGACGAAATAATGGTTGGAGCAATTCCGAACTCGCAGCAATAGACAATTTGGAAATTCGTGCTGATTATGAAATATTTGTAGTTACGCGAAAGCCGGATTTCGTTGGCAGTCACGCTGCAAAAATAGATTGCGAGGTTCATGATGGTGTGGAAGCTGTATCTGAACAAGGAATACAGTGGAGCACAGATAATAGGAATTGGACAAAGGTTCAGTGTGGCTCTGATGGTAAGGCATTGCTTGAGGGATTGCCTGCTGGTTCATCTATATATTACCGCGGATATGGTATATCCTCTTCTGGATTAGAGGTCTACGGCAGTACATTGAGCCTCAGAACTTTGCCGTTTGAGAAAGGAACTGGAACTGCTGAAGATCCTTTTGTCATCAGCAGCAGTCTTGACATAGCCATGCTCCAAGAGGCCGTTTTAGCTGGAAATGATTGTTCAGGCCTGTCGTTCGTTTTTGGTAATTCATTTTCAATCATGTCAGCCAGTAAGACAGATGCTACATTCAACGGACATATTGACGGCAAAGGCTACACGTTGACATTTAGAGATGGTTCTTCTGAAGCTCTGTTCGAGAATTTTGGTTCTGACGCTTTGGTTTGCAATCTAAATATTACTGCTAAGTCATTTATACTTAAAAATCACAGATCATCAACGTTATGTATATATAACTATGGTACTATTTCCAACTGTAATGTAACGGTCAACGGCTTGGGTATGTACAGCTTTTATCGTAACTTCGGTGGTTTGTGTTCTGACAATATGGGATATATCATCTCGTGCAATGCTGATATCTTTGCCATGACGGAGCAGTTGTGGTGTGGCGGTATGTGTTGGTACAATTATAATATCATTGTTGATTGCACATTTAAAGGACATCTTTCTTCGAACAATAATTATTGTATGGGAGGAATTGCCGCCCTTAATTATGAATATTCGAAAGATGGTAAGAACTTGTATGGTAAGATTTACAACTGTACTAATAATGGCAAGATGGAGGCGTATGAAGTGGATGGTGATTCACAAAATGGAAGTCTTGGTGGCATATGCGGAGGAAATAATGGAGTAATTGAAGGATGCACGAATTTGGGAGATATCATCGTGTTGGAACATGGTGGTGCTGATGGTGGAGGTATATGTGGCTCGATGAGTCGTTACGCCAGTATCAGAAATTCTTATAACAAAGGACAAGTTATAGTCAGAAAGGTTGCAAGAAATTATAATGATTTGGGTGGTGTCGGTGGAATTGCCGGTTTTGCAAGTGGCACACATATGTCTATCGAAAATTGCTATTCTTCTGTCGGAGTAGTTGCAGAAATTGATAATGTGGATAATGTTCATGAGATTATGGGATGTGCCAAAAGTGATATTATCATCAGAAACTGTTTCTATACTGGTGGATATACAGACCCTATGGCTTCAAAATGTACTTATGAGGAATTATGTTCACATGAGTATGTTGACAAACTGAATCGGAACGGAAAGGACAGTGTATGGGTTGTCTCTGATGGAACACCAGTTTTGAGCCATGAGTTGACAGGGGTTACTATGGTTTTTGACGATATGTTTGATGTGGACAACAATGAAGTTGTAGTTCCTTGGATTGTTTCTGGAAATGACATTGCTGAATGTGGAATCGCATGGCGTGAACAGGGTACATCTGATTGGAATGTGGTTGAGGGTATGCCGGATGTTGCCGTTATGTCTGTAATTTCAGATTTGCCTGATGCTTATCCTCTGGATGTTAGAATGTATGCTGTGAAATCGGATGGGAAAATGTTGTTTTCTGGAATTGCAAAGCTGGCAACTGATTTTGCTACTACCGGAACAGAAATAGACCCTCATGTCATTCCTGATTACAGAACTATGCTTGCTTTCAGCAGTATGGTGCGTAATGGTAAAAACTTCCTCAAGGAGGTTGTGAGACTTGATAGTGACCTGGATCTTAAAGGTGAAAAAGGTGTATTATGGGAACCTATAAAGTCGCTTTACAACAACGATATGTTTTTGGGTGAGTTTGATGGCAATGGACATGAGCTCAGTCACATGTATATAGAAACAGATGATGGATATGCCGGGTTGTTTGCAAAGTCAAACGGTTATATTCATGATTTGATAGTTTCGGATAGCAAGATTGTATCGAAAGCTGTTCCGAATGAATGTTTGGGCTATGTTGGTGTAGGCGGTATTGTCGGTGCTGGAACAACAGGCGACGGATACTCTTGTGTGGTTGAACGTTGCGGATACACCGGTACGATAACTGGAGGAAATCCGATAGGTGGCATAATGGGTACAGGTTGCAGCGGTGCTGTAAAGGATTGTTATGTCTTGGCTTCACTCAATCATACATATACTTCTCATGAGTCTATCAAATATGAGAATGATATGAATATAGCTGTTGGTGTATTTGCTGGTGGTATTATTGGTATAGGCAGTGCAGACGACTGCTATTTTAAGGGGAATATATCAATGTCGTTAGATACATATTTTGCATTTGATGGCCCTATAAGTGCGAACTATTATGATGATTTGACAAACAAGAACTGTTACTATAACGCTTCATCTTCTTCAATGGGTTTTGACAATCATGAAGACGATACAGAACTTGATGTTCCGACAATGCGTTCCGATAAATTTCTGGACCATCTGAGCAGTGGTGTATGGAAACGTGCAGATTGGGTTAATGACGGATATCCAGTTCCTGCTTCTTGTGGAAACAGCAATGTCACTACGTTTGAGGCTTATCACGATGTTGCTGGTGATGTTGTTTTGAGTGGTATATACAAGAAAGGTGTGGACAAAAATTATGATGTTTGCGGTTTCCAGTGGTACAGCACCAATAAGGAAGAAATTTCTATAAATGAAATTATCGGTACGAACAAGTCTACACCGTATGAATGTGTTCTGCCGAATAGAACCGTAGGTGAGGCAAACTTGAATTATAGGGCATTTGTTGCTGTTGGAACAGACACTCTATTCGGTGAATGGAAAACATTTGTTCCTCAGATTCTTGTTCCTCAGGCATATATTATGAATGTGGAACCAGACGGTAATATAGCCTCTGTCAATTATTCTATAGATTGCGGAACTGAAGTTGTAGACAAATGTGTTCTGACGTATTATCCTCAGAATATGGAAGCGTCTGCAATAGAAAAGAATATAGATGCCGATGCATCGCAGTTTGTTGTTGATGGATTGGAAAAGGATGTCAGGTATGAATGCTTTATTACAGTGACTACTGTTTCTGGTAATGAGTACGAAAGTGGCAGATATATATGGATTCAAGGCAATCAATCGGATGTCTATAAGATTACATATATGATTGACGGCAATGTTTTTGCAGTTGTTCCTTTAAGGAGTGGCGAGAAAATTGTGCCGATAGAAGTGCCTGAAATCGACGGGTATGAATTCTCCGGTTGGGACATTCCTTATGAATATATGCCTGAAAAGGATATTATAGTCTATGGTTCTTATATATCTACTGGTATTGAGGTGCCGTTCGAAGATGAACGTTTGGTTGACGTTTATTCTGTTGACGGTCGTCGGGTTATGAGTCGGACAACGGTGTCTGAAGCAAAACAAATATTGCCTAAAGGTATATATATTATAGATAAGCGTAAGATTCTTATCCGATAGATATAGCTGATTGTTGAAAACATTGGCGAAGTGCATAATTTCGTATGCACTTCGCCAATGTTTTAATTTAATTTATAGTTCTTGGCACTCATGTTTGAGTGTTTCTATTTTTCTACTTTTTATGGAGTAAATGCAGCTCCTACGATTGTGGGTAATTATAACAAACTATTTATTTATCAAATCCTCAAAAAATCTACAGAAAGATTACAATCTATGTTATCCAACAACCGTCCTTTTTTATCCAGTATCAACGCAAAAGGAATAGCGGAAAACTGGAAATGTGCTTGAAGATAAGCCCAGTCATCAGAACTTATATAAATATGTTCTCCCTGAATATTATTCTCTTTCATCCAAGCTTCTGCTGATTCACGAGGAGAATCTGCAACATTACATATATACAAAAACTTTACAGGCTTATTTTTAAGTTTTTCCACCATTTCGCGCTGTCTTAACATGCCTGCACGACATGGACCACAGCCCATACCCCAAAAGTCTATATAAAGTACATTACCGGCATAAGGGTTGATAATACGTTGGAATACGCTGTCATTCTCTAATAATTGCTTCTCAGAAGTACCTTCTTTCTCACGAATAAAATTCCTATAGTATTGCAGCAAATGAAAACGGACCTGAGGATAAGTAATGTAAGGTAATATAGCAATGAGACGTTCCGTCAGACGGTCTCCATTAAATCTGCCTGATTTACAGCTCTTTCTGAAACCACGGCAAAGTGAAACCTGAAATGCAAAATTATTCCCCAATTTTGTATTTTTATTATATTCTTGGAATTGCTTTTCTATAAAGTCACTATAAGTAAAAAGTGAACCATTGCGTAATGCTTTTGCCTGTTTCAAGAATTCTGGTTCGTAATCTTTTGGCAAAAATAAATCGCTGGCATACCAGGCTAATTTGTCTGAAAAATTATCCTGTTGATACAAACTGTAGTCCGAAACATCATCAATAATATCAAATATATCATAGTCCATACGGTTAAAAGGTAACCAGGTGTCAGCTCCCATAATCAAATATGGATTATCTATAAAGCAATCTTTATTTTTCAGCAGGAATCGGAAAAATTTCTTGTTATCTAACGGACGATAATTTTCATTGGTAATCCATTCTGTACTTGATTTCATAATAAATCGTGTCCATTTATGCCTGTCGCGCGCCTCAAGAACTTCAACAAGTGGGGTGCTCAACAATGAAGCCTTGAGAATGTCGCGGGTAAGCGGCATACAATCAGATGGCAGTGATTTATCTATATCTTTCTTTATTTTCTCAAAAACCTTAAATTTGAAATCTATAAAATCTTCATACACTTGATTAGACGCACTATCTTCAGGGTACTTTCTATATTCCGACAAAAACTTTTTCCGTAACATCGGATAATAACGATTAACCTGAGCAGTTACATTGTTGCCCAAAAATTCCAATCCTTTGCCGGCATCATAAACTACATCAACTGTATCACCAGCCATTAAAAATACGTTCTCTTTAATATTACTCCAAACAGCAAACTGACTATGTGGTAAAGCAACATTTTCATGAAAAGTACCGTCAGAGTTTACTCGAACCAGATAATTGGCTTCTTCTTCCAGAAATAGATTTTCGAGATGAATGGTAAACATTTTCGGCATTTCTTGTTTGGGCATATTTTTTATTTGACCACGAAGCAAACAAACTCCGCCACGAAACTGATACCCGTCATCTGCTGAAAGTTGCAAAGTATATGTAAAAATACAAAGCAAAAAGACAAAAGTTCTGCATAGTGTTTTCATAATAATGATTTGTTTATTGTTATTTTTAAAATAACCTGAGTACGATATAAGGTCTATTGTATTTGTTTGATTATTAGTGAAATAACGATAAAAGTGTTAAGCTTATAGTATTGGATTACATCATTTAAACGATTACCATTATGTTCACAATGTCTAAATTTATGGAATTTTTTTGTTTATGGCTGACGATTTTGCACGATTTAGCGTCGCGGCAGGAAAAATATATGATTTAAGATTATAATATAAACATCGTAATAAGTTCAACCGCATGAATGATGCTGAGATTATGGTTATTTTATATTGTTTCATTCCTGTAGTTTCCGCTTTTTCAGACATTATTATAAAGATTATAAGGAATACATGCGTAAACATCTGAAACACCTTTTCATGTGGCAGATTTTCTATAACTGTTTTGTGGAACTGAAGAATGAAGTACAGCTTCTACTGACGACTTTCATCAAGAAAGTTCTGTTTGGAACTTATACAGGCATCGGCTTTTAAACTCATTATCTGTTATCGTGGCATAATGTTTTTTTGATAAGAAACTAGCCATTGATGTTTATTTTGTTAACGACGGACAACTATTTATTTTTCTGATTTTTATTTTGAACTTAAGTTAACTATTTGTTTTTATGAAAATAAGTTGTTTCTTTACGTCATGTAGCACAAATGGGTTGGCTCTGTCTTTTTGTGTCATATCCTTTGTTGTCTATCTGAACTATAAAAACATAAAGAAACCAACATGAAAAAGAAACTGAAGAAAGTCCTGGTCCTCGGATCGGGTGCATTGAAAATCGGGCAGGCTGGTGAATTTGACTATTCGGGCTCGCAGGCTCTGAAGGCTCTTCGTGAGGAAGGTATAAGCTCTGTTCTAATCAATCCGAATATTGCAACTATACAGACATCGGAGGGCATTGCCGACAGGGTGTATTTCCTGCCTGTGAACACGTATTTCGTTACAGAGATAATCAAGAAAGAACGTCCGGACGGCATATTGCTTGCTTTCGGCGGGCAGACGGCGCTCAATTGCGGTACTGAACTCTACAACACCGGTGTCTTGAAGGAGTATGGCGTTGAAGTCCTTGGTACATCGGTTGAGGCCATCATGAATACTGAGGACCGCGACCTCTTTGTAAAAAAACTCAACGAGATTGCCATGAAGACTCCTGTGAGCCAGGCCGTTGAGACGATGGCGGATGCACTGGCTGCCGCGCGCCGTATAGGTTATCCGGTGATGATTCGTTCGGCATACGCACTCGGAGGATTGGGCAGCGGTATTTGTCCCGACGAACAAAAATTCATAGAACTGGCAGAGAGTGCATTTACATTTTCTCCTCAGATTCTGGTGGAGGAATCGCTCAAGGGTTGGAAAGAAATTGAGTTTGAAGTTATCCGTGATGCGAACGACCATTGTTTCACAGTGGCCAGTATGGAGAATGTCGACCCGCTGGGCATTCATACTGGCGAGTCGATAGTTGTGGCACCTACATGTTCGTTGACAGAGGAGCAGGTGAGCATGCTTCAGGAACTTTCGAAGCAGTGCATTCGCCATTTGGCTATAGTAGGTGAGTGCAACATTCAGTATGCGTTCAATGCTGAGACAAACGACTATCGTGTCATTGAGGTCAATGCTCGTCTGAGCCGTTCATCTGCACTTGCTTCCAAGGCAACTGGTTATCCGCTTGCGTTTGTAGCGGCAAAAATCGGTTTGGGATATACACTTGACGAGATAGGCGAGATGGGTACACCGAATTCAGCCTATGTGGCACCATCGCTCGACTATCTCATCTGCAAGATTCCGCGTTGGGACTTGACGAAGTTTGCCGGCGTTTCCCGCAGAATCGGTTCAAGCATGAAGTCTGTGGGCGAAATAATGTCCATCGGACGTTCATTTGAGGAAATCATACAGAAGGGTCTGCGAATGATTGGTCAGGGCATGCACGGATTTGTGGGCAACGACCATACACGTTTCGAGGATTTGGACGATGAGCTGGCTAATCCTACAGACCTGCGTATCTTTGCCATAGCACAGGCTTTGGAGGAGGGTTACTCTGTAGACCGCATATACGAGCTTACTAAAATTGATCCGTGGTTCATCAGCAGACTGAAGAATATAGTTGATTTCAAGCATACTCTTCAGGAATACAACAAGATTGAGGATGTACCGGCAGATGTGATGCGCCGTGCCAAAGTCTTGGGATTCTCAGATTTCCAGATTGCACGCTTCGTACTCAAGCCTGCTGGAGGAAATATGGAAAAGGAAAATCTGGCAGTGCGCTCATATCGCAAGAAACTTGGCATCTTGCCTGCTGTGAAGCGTATAAATACTGTCGCTTCTGAGCATCCTGACTTGACAAATTATCTGTACATGACGTATGCTGTTGAAGGATATGACGTGAACTATTATAAGAACGAGAAATCTGTGGTTGTGCTTGGTTCCGGTGCCTACAGAATCGGTTCATCTGTGGAATTCGACTGGTGTTCTGTCAATGCTATTCAGACAGCCCGTCATCTGGGATATAAGTCTATAATGATAAATTACAACCCAGAGACAGTATCGACCGACTACGACATGTGCGACCGTCTGTACTTCGATGAACTTTCGTTTGAACGCGTTCTCGATATCATAGATTTGGAACAGCCTCGTGGAGTAATCGTCTCAGTCGGCGGTCAGATTCCAAACAATCTGGCAATGAAACTTTATCGCCAGTCTGTTCCTATACTTGGCACATCGCCTGTATCAATTGACCGTGCCGAGAACCGCAATAAGTTCTCTGCTATGCTCGATCAGCTTGGCATTGACCAGCCGGCTTGGCAGGAGTTGACCAGCTTGGACGACGTGAAGACATTTGTTGAAAAGGTGGGCTATCCTGTACTCGTGCGTCCTTCGTATGTTCTCAGCGGTGCTGCCATGAACGTATGCCACAATGAAGAGGAACTGGAGCGTTATCTGCAGATGGCAAGCGAGGTTTCAAAGGAATATCCTGTAGTAGTTTCGCAGTTCATGCAGGAAACTAAAGAAATTGAGTTTGATGCAGTTGCACAGCATGGTGAAGTTGTTGAGTATGCCATTTCGGAACATATCGAATATGCAGGTGTACATTCAGGCGATGCCACTCTGGTGTTCCCTGCTCAGCATATCTATTTTGCAACAGCAAGACAAATCAAGAAGATTAGCCGACGCATTGCAAAAGAGTTGAACATTTCCGGTCCTTTCAATATACAGTTCCTTGCTCGCAAGAACGAAGTGAAGGTGATAGAATGCAACCTGCGTGCTTCGCGAAGCTTCCCATTTGTATCTAAGGTGTTGAAGCGTAACTTCATAGAGACTGCTACGCGCATCATGCTCGATGCTCCGTATGCACCGATGGACAAGTCTGAGTTCGACATAGACCGTATAGGTGTTAAGGCTTCGCAGTTCTCTTTTGCACGTCTGCAGAATGCCGACCCTGTGCTCGGTGTGGACATGTCGTCTACCGGTGAAGTCGGATGTCTTGGAGATGATTTCAATGAGGCCCTTCTCAATGCACTTATGGCTACCGGCTACCGCATTCCGCAGAAGGCAATCCTTGTGTCTTCTGGTCCTACTAAATCGAAGGTGGCTCTTCTCGATGCCAGCCAGATGCTTGTTGGACGTGGTTATAAGATATATGCCACAGCTGGTACTGCCGATTTCCTCAATTCGCATGGCATAGAGGCAACACCGGTGCTTTGGCCTGATGAGAAGCCTCAGGATGAGAACAATGTGATGAAGATGATTGCTGAGCACAAGTTCGACCTCATAGTGAACATTCCTAAGAACAGGTCGAAACGTGAGCTTACCAACGGCTACCGCATACGCCGTGCGGCAATCGACCATAATATTCCTCTTATGACTAACGACCGACTTGCAAGGGCTTTCATTGAGGCCTTCTGCGAGACACGACTTGATGATATCCAGATCAAGAGCTGGCAGGAATATAAATGATTTATGTAGTTGCTTGCATCGGAATAATTTATCATATTGATTCCGATGCGGCAATTTATATGTTAAGTTTTAAGCAGTGAAAGTCATATCATCTTCGTCATTTTGACGTATGATATGGCTTTTATTATTTGCTTTTATCAAATTATTATTATTGATTTGCATAGTATATGATTGAAAATAAAAAGTTAAGGTTTAAACAATTATGAAAATTAGAAGACTCTTGTTTATTGCCTGCGGAATGGCACTTCTGGCTTCTCCTATATCAGCCCAAGACAAATTGTATGACAACACGTTTCCTCTCGGGCGTGTTAAACTTCTTGACGGTCCTTTCAAGCATGCTTGCGACCTCAATGTGGAGACTTTGCTTAAATATGATGTTGACCGCTTGTTGGCACCTTTCCTCAAGGAGGCTGGTTTGACTCCGAAAGCTGAGAGTTTTGAGAATTGGAAGGACCTTGACGGACATGTCGGCGGACATTATCTGTCGGCTCTTGCCATACACTATGCAGCTACGGGCAACGTTGAGTGCAAGCGCCGTATGGATTACATGGTGAGCGAGTTGAAGCGCTGTCAGCAGAAAAACGGCAATGGATATGTAGGCGGAGTGCCTCATGGTGCAGAGATTTGGAGTGAAGTGAAGAATGGCAACGTCGGTATCGTACCGAAATTCTGGGTGCCTTGGTATAATCTGCACAAGACGTATGCCGGATTGCGCGATGCATGGATGTACGGTGGCAACGAAGACGCCAAGCAGATGTTTCTTGATTTGTGCGATTGGGGACTTACTGTAATTGCTCCATTGAGTGATGGGCAGATGGAGAGAATGCTCGACACCGAATTCGGAGGAATGGACGAGGTTTATGCCGATGCATGTGCCATGACAGGCGATCTTAAATATCTTGATGCGGCAAAACGATTCTCGCATCATTGGCTTCTCGACAGCATGGCTGAAGGCAAGGACAATCTTGACAACAAACATGCTAATACTCAAGTGCCTAAGGTTGTGGGATACCAGCGGATAGCGGAGCTGAGCAGCGATAACGGTAGAATGACAGACTTTGACACTTACGATAAGGCTGCGAAGTTCTTTTGGAATACGGTTGTGAACACACGTACTCTTGCTTTGGGCGGAAACAGCAGGCGCGAACATTTTGCACCGGCGTCCGACGGCAAAAGCTATGTTGAGGATAGGGAAGGACCGGAATCGTGCAACACCAATAACATGCTCAAGTTGACGGAAGGGCTGTTCAGAATGAATTCGCTTGCTTCGTATGCCGATTTCTACGAAAGAGCAATGTTCAATCATATTCTTTCAACTCAGCATCCGCAGCATGGAGGATATGTGTATTTCACATCGGCGCGTCCGGCTCATTATCGTGTGTATTCTTCTCCAAACAGTGCCATGTGGTGTTGTGTCGGTACGGGCATGGAGAACCACGGCAAATATGGTGAATTCATTTATACCCACACTGGTGATAGTCTATATGTCAATCTTTTTGTGGCTTCGGAGTTGGATTGGAAAGAGAAAGGCATTACGTTGAGACAGGAAACGCAATTTCCTGATGAGGAAAGAAGCCGATTGGTAGTTCATACAGATAAACCTGTGAAGGCCACATTGCTGATACGCCATCCGTGGTGGAGCGAGACAGGAGGGATGAAGGCTGTTTGCCGTGGACGCGATTATGCCGCAGGGACAAATCCATCAGAATATATAGTGATTGAACGAAAGTGGAAAGACGGTGATGTCATAGACTTGACATTGCCAATGAAAGTGACAGTTGAGGAACTTCCTAACGTCCCTGAATATGTTGCCATCATGCGAGGGCCTATACTTATGGGTGCACGTGTGGGCACAGACAATCTCGAAGGATTGGTGGCCGATGACGGACGATGGGGACATATTGCTCACGGGCCGCTTGTTTCTGTTTTCGATACTCCTCTGATAATTGGAAGTCGTGAAGACATAATCAAGAAACTTGAAAACATGCGTCCTGTGGATGGTAGTCCAATGTGTTTCACCGTTCCGGGACTGTTCACGTTGAAAGGAGAGCCGGAACCAGATTTGGTTATCGAGCCTTTTTCCCGTATTCACGACTGCAGATATATGATGTATTGGCTGTCTATGGGAAATGAGGAATATGAACGTATGCGTAATGAAATGGTCAAGAAAGAACAGGCTAAGCTGGAACTTGACAAACGTACGGTTGATGCCGTTGCACCTGGTGAACAGCAGCCGGAGGTTGACCATAGCATGAAGCGTGAAAAGTCGTTTACCGGCAATTTCATGGAAGAGACATGGCGCGATGCACGCGACGGCGGTTTTTTCCAGTATGAACTTTCTACTGAAGGGAAAACTTCGTTGCAGTTGATGGTACGCTATTGGGGCAACGAGAGCGGACAGCGCACATTTGACATCTTGATAGACGGAAAGAAGTTGGTTGAAGAGAATCTGGCGGGAAAGTGGAATAAAAAGGAAATGATAAATGTGGAATATCCTATTCCTGCTGAGATGCTGAAGGGCAAATCGAAGGTAACTGTTTCATTCCAAAGCCGACCTGGGCATACTGCAGGAGGAGTATTTGGCGTTCGTCTGCTGACAGCGTCTGATAAATAAGTGAAGTTGGTTTTGTATCGTCATGTATAAGGCTTATTTGCCTCTGACACACTCGATGAAAACTATCGCTGTCATGTGGCTTTATATCAAAGAAAACATATATCTTTGCTAAAGACAATATTATATCAATAAAATTGCAAATGAACATAGACAGTCTGCTGAAACGGTATTTGGGTGAAAGTGGTGCATTGCCAGTCATAGAAATGTTCGACAGTGAAAGCATACATGCAGTCTACAAGGATATTGTAAATACGCTGAAAATGCAGCCTGACATAGAATTGGGCATATTGCAAACATTGAGTTATTGTTTCTATGAGATATTGGATAATGTTCTGACCCATTCCATGAAAGCGTGTGGTATTGTAGTGATGCGTTACGATTCCAAAAAGGCTAAGATACAAATCATGGTGGTTGACGACGGCATCGGTATACATCGTTCACTGACGGAGAATAAGGTGTATCGCAACCTGACGGAAGCTGAGGCTCTCACCCAATGTATGCTTGACAAGGTGACCGACGGAAAAGGTATGGGCTTTGGACTGTATTCCACCGCTTGCTTGATACGTCAGGCAGGTATTATGCTGAAACTACATTAAGGTAGTCATATCTTAATTTCCGACGGAGTGGATGAACGAATAGAGGAAACCGAATTCTGGCAAGGTACGGTCATCTATTTCGAGCTATTTTCCGATAAGGATATTGACCCTAACAAGGTTTTGGAGGACAGAACAGATGCTGTTTCTGAGTTCAATGATGAGTTTCTTGATACGGATGACATGGATGATTTATGGTAAAATTTGAAGTAAGGAGGTATATATGGCTATATTTAAGTTTGTGACAATAGGGGAGAATCTCGGCACGCGGATGCTTGGCGAAAAAGTTCGTAATATGTTGCTCCCCATGATTCAGACTGAAGAAAAGGTGGTGCTTGATTTTGAGGGCGTGGATGTGGTGTCAAACTCTTTTGCCGATGAATGCCTGGCAAAACTGTTGCTTGTCATGCCGCTGGAAGAGCTGAAGAAGCGCACAACATTCCGTGGACTGAACGACTTTGCACGCAGGAACATTGCAGTGGCATTCAAGCGGAGAATGTTAGCTATGAAAGCGTAAAGAGTCAGAAACAAAGTGGAAAGCAAAACCGACTTTTAAGGGGAAAATGATAAATGTGGAATATACTATTCCTGCTGAGTTGCTGAAAGGCAAATCGAAGGTAACGGTTTCCTTCCAAAGCCGACCAGGGCATACAGCAGGAGGGGTATTTGGCGTTCGTCTGCTGACTGCGTCTGATAAATAATATGGTTGGTACGGATTATGTCGTTTATCATCTGTAGGACTACGTCAAGGAAAAATGGGATATAATATAAAGGTGAAAACTGAATAAATATTGATAATTGTTTTGATATGAAATCAAATTTTATAACTTTGCATTATAAAATGAAAAATACACCATTAAGCTTATTGTGTGTGATAATATATAAAATACTAAATGATATATGTTGTTGAATTATTAGTGGTGCGATAAAAATCGCATCACTACAGTTAAACAATTAATTTTTAATCAAATATAAGCGTTCATTGATTTTTTGATTTGAAAATGATTTATTAGTCCTGTAATTTCAACGTATCAGGATTATGAATCATGGTAAGTTTATATTTTCCCAAGTTGTCGAGTATATACCGCGTTATCAGTTTGATAAACTCGTAAAGCAATATAAAGGAGATTGGCATACCAAAAATCTCAGCAGTTACAATCACCTCCTTCATCTGCTTTTCGGACAGTTGACAGGATGTGATTCTCTGAGGGATATTTGTCTATGCCTCGAAGCCCATAACAAGATGCTTTATCATCTCGGCTTTCGTAAGGCTGTGAACCATACCTCATTGTCTCGTGCAAACGAAAGTAGGGATTATCGCATTTTTGAAGGACTGGGCTTTTATTTGATTGCCACGGTCAGACCGATGTGCTCAAATATCCAACTGACTCAAATTACCATTGACAACGTGATATATGCGCTTGATTCCACGACCATATCAACCAGTATAAAGCTTGCAACGTGGGCTTTGGGGAAATACAGCAAAGGGGCTGTCAAGATGCATACCCTGTTGGATTTGAGAGGCAGCATACCTGCCAATATACATATCACGGACGGCAAGTGGCATGACAGCAACGAGCTTGATACACTGACACCGGAGCCTTATGCTTTCTACGTGATGGATAAGGCATATGTTGACTTTAAAGCACTTTTTAGATTTCATCAGGCTCAGGCATTTTGGGTATCACGTCCAAAAGAGAACATGAAATTCGAGACTGTCAAGCAGATGGATATTTCCGATGTCAAGTCTGGCGTACTGGAAGACTCCCGTATAAAGGTAACGGGGTATAACTCAAGCAAGCTGTATCCCGAAGACATGAGATTTATCCGTGTTTATGACCCTGACAATGACACTATTGTGGACTTTATATCCAATAACTTTGAAGTCAGTGCCTTGGAAATATCCAACTTGTACCGCCATCGATGGGATATAGAGGTATTCTTCAAGTGGA
>ENA-UONW01002664-UONW01002664.1-human-gut-metagenome-genome-assembly--contig:-CS52-NODE-2664-length-16883-cov-5.265332_pt1 | contig 16883 bp, 24 predicted proteins | sample MGYA00242463_ERZ724010 | MGnify/ENA metagenome assembly ERZ724010 | reverse complement strand
GAGGTTCAAGTCCTCTTATCCGCACCAAACAATGAAAATCCGAACCTTTTCTCGAAAGAGAAGGGTTCGGATTTTTTATTTTCCTTGCGCTGGGATTTTCTGATTTACAAACCTGAAGTGCTGTATTATAATAAAGTAATCACACAACAGGAGGCTCCTCAGAATGTCCCATTTGATCGAAACGGTATACAACCTGCTCTGGGGTGATCTGTTCACCCTGCCGGTGGGCGGCGGCATCGGCATTTCGCTGATGGCGGTGCTGCTGCTCACGGCGGGCGTGTTCTTCACTCTGCGCACCCGGCTGCTGCCCGTGCGGCTGTTCCGGGATATGATCGCCGCTGTCTGCGAGAAGAACCAGAGCATGGACAGCCTTTCCTCTTTTCAGACGCTCATCGTCTCCACGGCCACCCGGGTAGGCATGGGCAATCTGGTGGGCGTGGTGGCGGCAGTGTCTGCCGGTGGTGCCGGTGCGGTGTTCTGGATGTGGGTCACGGCCCTGCTGGGGGCCTCCACCTCCTTTGTGGAATCCACACTGGCCCAGAAGTACCGGCAGCCCGACCCGCTCTATGGCGGTCAGCGCGGCGGCCCGGCCTACTACATCCATGTGCTGGCCGAGCGCAAGCGGGGCAAAAAGCTGCGTCATTCCATCATCGCGGTGTTGTTTGCCATTTCGGGTCTCATCTGCTGGTGCGGCATCAGCCAGGTTATCAGCAACTCGGTCAGCTCTGCCTTTGCCAATGCGTTCTCCATCCCGCCCATTGTGACCACGGTGGTGCTGGTGGTGCTCTCGGCGGTCATTGTCCTGCGCAAGGATGCCACCGTGAAAAGCCTGGATGTTATCGTGCCGATCATGGCGGTCTGCTATTTCGTGATGACGGTCATCATCATTGCGGTGAATTTCCGCCAGCTGCCCGCTGTGCTGGGCCGCATCTTCTCGGAAGCCTTCGGCCTGCGGCAGGTGGCCGCGGGCGGCTTTGGCGCGGTGCTGATGAACGGTGTCAAGCGCGGCCTGTTCTCCAATGAAGCGGGCAGCGGTTCGGCCCCCTGTGCGGCAGCGGCTGCCTCCTGCGATGACCCTGTGAAGATGGGCTTTGTGCAGGCACTGGGTGTCCTGATCGACACGGTGGTCATCTGCAGCTGCACTGCCTTTATGATGCTGTTGGCTCCCGCAAATGTCACCACTGGGCTGACCGGCATGGACCTGCTGCAGGCAGCGGCGCAGTACCATCTGGGCAGCTTTGGCGTGGTGTTCATTGCCGTCACGCTGGCGCTGTTCAGCTTCTCCACCTTCATCGGCATCCTGTTCTATGCCCGCTCCAATGTTGCGTACCTCTTTGGCGACCGCTGGGGCTGGCAGACAGCCTATAAGGTGCTGGCCCTTGTCATGCTGATGGTGGGCGGCCTGGAAGCTTATACCGTGGTGTGGGACCTGGGCGACGTGGGCATCGGCCTGATGACCATATTCAATCTCATTGCCCTCTACCCCATGTCCGGCGAAGCCATTGCCGCCTTGCGGGATTACGAGCGCCGGAAACATCTGACCCAAAACTGACCCTGCCGACAGTTTCCGCAGAAAAGCTGCAAAAATTCGAAAAAAGTAGTTGACAAATCGCCCGCAGTCTGATAAAATAAACAAGTCGTCCGGCAACGGACGTGAACAGAATCTGGGCGTGTTCCCGAGTGGCCAATGGGGACAGACTGTAAATCTGCTGCTTTTCAGCTTCGGTGGTTCGAATCCACCCGCGCCCACCAAGATAAAACACCTAGAGACGTGAGTTTCTGGGTGTTTTTCTTTTGTTGTAACCCACAGCCAAACCCACTTTCTGCGGAAAACTATGCAAAAATCAGCAAAAATAGGCTGCCACGCATCACACTCGCATGGCAGCCTTTTCGTTACCCTCTCACCACGGCATTGTAAAGCATCTCCAGGAACTGCACCGCGCTGGGTGCGCCGGTCAGCGGGTAGCCAGCCAATTGCTGAACGCCCTCGGGGTTCAGCGCCCAGGCTTTCTCTGCTGCACGCCGGACGGCACTTTGAATGGCGGACCACTTGCAGCGCCGCTGTTTTGAGATGGGGGTATAGATCTCCTTCTGTACGGCTTCCAGCCGGTCCTCCTGCTCACAGATCAGAGCCACGCAGTCGCAGAGAACACGGTAATTCTTTGAGCTCCGGGTGATCCCCAGTGGCCTAAGAATTTGATCCAGCAGGGCAGGGGAGTCCGTAATTTTCACATCGGGCATTGTTTGCACATCCTTTCCATCCAACTTTAACCGGAAAATGTCAGAATGTGCCGGATAATGCGGAATGCGTCGGAATATGCCGAAACATGCCAAAAGAAAGCAGCCCCGAGGAACCATCAGGCTCCCCGGGGCTGCTGCTATGTACTCTTACTTGATTTTTCCCTGCATCTGATCCAGCAGCTCATCGGCGTGGATGGCCTCAGGGGTGAAGGAGTTATTCTCCCACCATGCCCAGATGGCGGCAGCGGTGGTCAGGCCAGCGGTCACCCACTGCTCTACGCTGGCGCTGTCGATGGGCAGCACCGGCTTGCCTGCTGCACTCAGCAGCTGGTTGGCGAGGGCCAGTGCCAGCACAACAGTGCGGGCGATAGTTGCGGCGGGAATTTTCTTGTTCATCATAGGTCAGTTCCTTTCTCTTTCGTATTCATGTTCTTCCAGATCGGCAATGCGGTGGTTTGCCACTTTCAGCTGCTCCTCGATCACCGGCACCCGCTGGGCGAAGTTGTTGTGCAGCCGTACCTCCCGGGTCAGCTCTTCCAGCTTGGTCTCGGTCACGGCCTGCGTCTTGCCGTTGGCGATCAGCACACCGATCAGCGTCACGCCGCCGGTGATCACAGCGGCCAGAATCGTCTCCATCGGTCTCACCCCCTGACCTGCCCCAGCCCGGCCCGCTGGATGATGGCAGCGTAGTCCTTGTAAGCATGGCTCAGGTCTACCGGGCCGCTCACGCCGGGGATGGTGCCCTTTGCGGTGTACTGCCACATGCCGTGCTTGCGGGTGGGGCGCGTGCCGCGGTAGTCCGCAATCCACAGATCGTAAGCAGCGAGGGCTGCCATGTCGAGGGTGGTGTCCGCGAAATCGGTGTAGGTGTACACCATTGCATACAGCCCCCACGCTTCGAGTTGGGCAGCGGCTTCGGCCACGCGGGCGGATAGCTTGGCCGGGGTTAGACCGCGCAGCTTCGGGTCTTCTGCATCCACCGCGATGGGCAGTTGGAAGTTCTTGTCCGCCAGCGCAGCACGCAGGGCGGCCAGTTCTGCGGCCGTCTGCTGGGGCGTGGCGGCGCAGGTGTAGTAGTAACCGCCCACCGGGATGCCCCGCGCCGTGCACGCGGCATAGTTGCGCTCGAAGGCCGGGTCAACGTAGGGCTTGCCGCCCTTGCTGCCCAGCACCCGCAGCATCACGCCGTCGATTTTTCCGCTGCGCTTCACCGCGTCCCAGTCGATGCTCCCCTGCCAGCGGGAGACATCCATAATTTCAGCCATAGCGTCCTCCTTACTGCGTGATTTCCTCAAAGCCGCTCTTGACGAGAATGGCCTTGACCTTCTCCTTCAGCAAGCGGGGGCAGCGCTCATACAGAGCCTTTGCCTCCTCCATAGTCTCAGCAGACATAATTTCCTGTGCCCATAACATAGCCATCATAAGTACCATCCTTTCGATTTTTTGTGTGATTTTATGCATAGACAGTCTCGCTCATCTCAAGCAGACACTGTTTCAGCATCTCGTTTTCCTTTTGCAGTGCAGCCACCGTTTCCGGCATCTGCGCCATCTTAGTTTCATGCTCCTGCTGCCGGGCCTGTTCGTCCAGTTCGTCCTGCGTGTACTTGATATACCGCTGGATTGGCACTGTCTCATCCCAGGCGGGCTTTGCCGTCACCGGGGCCACATCTACGACCTCCTCCACCTCGGCTGAGCCGTTGGGGTAGGTCTTGGTGGTCACATAGTGGCAGACTTTTTTCACGGCCGCCGTGGCCTCGTGGTGCACGATCTCCACGTCATCCACCAGTCGTCCCAGTGTCAGGTCCGGGGCCTCGGTCACCTCTACGCCATTTTCATCAATGATTTTCATGTTTTCACCCCACTCTCTGCCAGATGTTTACTGCATAATACGGGCCCATGATAGACCACGAACTTCCGCTGCCGGTACTACCCACTGTCGCCGTGTGGGTGTGGGCTCCGGCGCTGGAGGTTGTCTCACTCATCCATCCTGCCTTGTAACTGCCGTATTCACCGTTTTGTTTACTAGCTCCCGGGTAGCCGCTCTTGACCTTCGACACATTCGCCGTATGCGAGTGGTTGCCCGCACTTCCGCAAGCACCGCCGTGAGTATGGTTTGGGAGATTTGTCGTCGTCAGCGTTACGGTAGCGTTTCCGCCAGTTGCCCCCGCTGTAAAGATGTCTCCGGCCGCCATAATGATGCAGTCCCGGAGCGGCATCCAGACCGTGCCATCGAATAGTTCTGCGGGGCTGGTGTCACCGTAGACTTCCAGCACATAATCCACTGGTGGCATCCAGCCGGAGTCTACTGTATAGGTCACCGATCCTATCATACTGGCACCTCCTATCCGACCCGTTCCCACATATACCGCACAATGTAGGGCATCATAATGTTAAAAGCTTTGCCGTTTCCGGTACTGCCAACAGTTACTGCGTGGGCGTGGTTTCCTGCGCTGGACGTGGCCGAACTCCCCGAGTACGGGATGTAGTCTCCATAGGCGGCTCCACCTTCGGTGCTTGTGTACCCAGAGCTAACAGTGTGCGTGTGCGCTCCTGCACTGGATGTGCTACCGCTATGGGTATGGCTTGGCATTTCTGCTGTAGCGAGTGCTGCCGTTGTATCACCGCCCGAGTCTCCAAGAGTGTAGGCATCTCCGGATGCAATGATGGCCTGATCTTTGATCTGCGCCCAAGTTGTACCGTCATATAGCTCTGCCGGGCAGATTGAGCTTGCACTCTTCCAGACATAGCCGAGAGGCGGGACGCAGGTGTTCCCGCCCATGCCTTTTACTTGTCCCGTCATTGGTTGCCTCCTAACTGACCCTCCGCCATACGTTTTTGGCGGTATAAGGGTTCAAAATGCTAAAAGCTTTGCCGCCTCCCGCCGAGGATAAAGTCACGGTATGTGAATGGGCTCCGGCGGAGGACGTGGTCACTGTTTTGCTTCCGCTAAGGTGACCGCTTTGGTATTCGCTGGACGAATCAAAAAACATCGATCTGGCATTGCGCAAAATCGAAATCGTATGTGTATGCACCCCGGCCTCATAGAGGGAGGCGCTGTGGGTATGGGCGGGCATCTCGTTCACGGTCAGGGTGTGGGTGGCGCTGCCGCCGGTCTCGCCCAAAGGGTGCGTCTCCGATGCGCCCCACAAAAACCGGTCCTTGATGCGGGCCCAGGTGGTGCCGGGGTAGAGCTCCGCCGGGCTGGTGCTTACGCCCATCGTCAGGATGATGCCCACGGGCGGCACATAGTCCGCCGCAGGTACGCCGCCTACTGCGCCAATTGCCATTTCAAAGTCTCCCTTCTTATGTCGGTATCCGTTCCATCAAAAGCAGCCGCAGCGAAATTGCCGCAGAGGGCACTTTTGCCGCATAGAACCGGCAGTATCCGGATTCAGACTGGCAGATGCTGCCCAATCCTGCTTTCTGGGCCACAGCAACACTTTCCAGACGGATGGTTGCACTCGGTTCCAATGCCGACGTGCATCCGCTGACGCTGGCATCGTACTGATACGCCAGCCCGGCAGATTTTGCACTGGAATCGGATGTGGCTTTCCAACCGGAAGTGGCAAGCGAAATATCATACGCACGGATGATCGTCCCTGACGGCCCCTGCGGCCCCTGTGCACCGGGATCACCCTTGAACGCTCCAGACGCAGCGGCTTCTTTCAATGCTTTCATTGCCGCATTGGCCGCGTTGGTGCTGGCTTTCTCTGCCCGGTCAGCATCGGCCTTTGCCGCCCCCGCACTGGTGGATGCCTCCCCGGCCTTGGTGGCGGCGGTGGAAGCGCTCCCCGCAGCGGCGGTGGCCTGCTGGGTGGCGGTGTTTGCCGCAGCGGTGGCCGTCTTGGTGGAGTTGGCCACGTCGTTCAAGGCTGTGGTGCGGGCCCGTGCGATGTCCTGCAAGGCGGTGGTGTGCTCCGTCTCCGTGTCCTGCAGGGCCCGCTTGGCGTTCTTCTCGCTGGCGGCGGACTTGGTCTCGCTGCTCTTGGCCGCATCCGCGCTGTCCTTGGCGGCAGCGGCACTGCTGGTAGCTTTCTCCTCCAGTGCGCTGATGCGCTCCCGGGCAGCGGCCAGCAGCTCGTCGGTGGGGATGCCGGTCACACCGTCCCGCACGAGGCCGCAGAGCGCCTCGTCCAGCCGGGTGTCAGTGATCTGGCCCGTAGAGATGCTGGTGGAGCCTGCCGGGCGGGTGATCTCGGCAAGGCAGAGGTCATAGATCAGCTCGGTGCGGGAGATGGCCGGGGCCGTGGGTGTGCTGGATGCCGTGCCCTGCAGCACCTGCAGGCTGGCGGCTCTGGCACCGGCATCATAGCGCATGACGATGCGGTCGATGCGGGGGAGAGACGGGTCGGCCAGCGGCATGGTCAGAGTGTCGGCCTCCCGCTTGGTGATGGAGTAGCCGGTGAAGCGGCTGGGGTGCACCCAGCCACGGCCCGCCCCCACGGTGACCTTCAGCCCGCCTGCGGCTGTCACCGGGAAGTCCTCATCTCCGCTGAACACGCCGCTGGTGAGGCCCGCAAGGTAGGCCGCCACGTCTGCGGCATCGAAGTCGAACCCGTTAGCGGGATAAAGTACAATTTTACTCAAAAGATCATCTCCTTACAGCTTGCGCCAGCCCGGCGTGCCCAGCCGCACGGTGCGGGTGGTGCTGTCGCTCTGGCTTTGGGTGATGACATCGGCCACCCGGACGGTGGCCTTGTAGCCCAGCTCCGGGATGGTGCAGTAGGCCACGTCACCGGGGGAAAGGCCCTCAGCATCGATGGTTAGCTCGATGGAGCCGGTACGGAGCTGCTCCAGCAGTTTATTCGTGCCCCGGGCCATGAGCCGCTCGAGGTAGGCTTGGCTCTTGCTGGTCTCGCCCTTTTCCTCGTCCGGCTGCACGTCCCGGGCATCGACGTAAAGCTCCCGCCGGTCGGCACCGGTGGTGTCCGTCAGGCCCACGGTCACGGTGGCCCGGTTCTCGCCCTCGCCAGCACCCTGGACGATGGCAACGTTGGCGTAGTCGCTGTCGCCAAAGGCCCACGCGGCCTGCTGCAGGTTGCCCCACTTGGTGGAAAAACGGTTGTTTGGGTCAGCGGTGGGCCGGTAGACCTCGAACAGTAGTTTTTTCTGGTCGTTTTTACCACTGAGCCGCACCCGGAAGCCCAGATCACAAGCCGCACCGATGGTCATCAGGTAGTCCATGATGCTGCCGCCGGAGGTCTGTGCAGTGTAGGTGGTGTCGAAGCCCACAACAGCACCCAACTCCAGCTTGGGCCATGGCTGCATTGCGCTGACCAGCCTGCGCATGGCGGCTTCGGCGTTCTCATTCTTCACGATGCTGGTACAGGCCCGCTTGGTGAAGATCCACGTCCCCGGGAAGCCGGTGACCACTAAGTTGCTGTCGGTGTTCTCGTTGCTCCGGTGGCAGATGCGCATGGGCACATCGCTGTCACTGCGGCGCAGCCAGCGGCCCTCCCGGAGCAGGGACAGGTTCTCCTCGGTGGGTCTGACTTCCAGCGTGAACTCGCCCTCGGTGTTGTAGGGCTCGTCCCAGTAAAGGCTCACCCACACCTCCACCCGGCCCAGCCGGGCGAGGGTCAGTTCATCCAAAACGTCCAGCGTCACGAGATCACCTCCGGCAGAATACCGCTCACCATGGGATAGAAGCGCACTGTCACCTGCAGGCTGGTCTCGCCGCTGTCGGCGGTGGCCTTGAGCAGGTTGTCCCCGGGGGCCAGCTCCAGCATGTCAGAATCTTCATCCAGCAAAGAAAAGATATTCTCCTCCGTGCCGTCCTCTGTCCGCTTGACTGCCAGCTTGTCGGTGGTGGTGCGGTAGATTTCGATGACCTGCCCGGGGGTCAGGGTGGTCAGGATGCGGATGCTCTGGCCCGTGATGATGTTCAGCACACACGGGTTGACCACCGCACCGTCGCTCTTGAGGGTGGCCGTGAAGGGCACGCTCAGCGCCCCCGGGTTATAAGCATTCAGCCAGCCGATTGAAGTGCGCACGCCGAACCGGTGGGGCTTGGAGTAATTCACCGGCAGCCTGAACGATGGCACAAAGCCGTTGATGCAGAAGCTCTGGGCGGTCAGGTTGTACCAGAAGGGTTTCGGGCAGAAGAGCATGGCATCCAGCACCGGGTAGGGGTGGATGCTCTTTGTGTAGGGGGTCTTGGAAAGCACAAAACGGCAGAAGAATTTATCCACAAGATATACATTGTGCCGCTGGTGAAGTAGGGCAGCTTTTCCAGCAGCAGGGCGGCATCTGCGTCGCCGTGGGAGCCGTGGCAGTGGATGATGAGTTCACGGCTCACCCCGGCCACGCTCTGGCGCTCCACCGTTTCACCGATCTGGTTCACTCCCTGCGCCTTTTGCAGATTTACATCTACGCCATTGATGGGGTCGAGGGAGTAGGGCGTGCCGTAGTCCCACCCGATGTCGAGAGTGGCCCCGGCATCCGTCACGAGCTGCAAATGGTCTTTTCTGAACGGCATCTCGGTGCCCTCCTTTCATCGTTTCTGGGCCTTGGCCCGGTCGGCTTCCCAGCGTGCTTCCCGCTGGAGGTCTGCCGCCGTCTGGGCCTTGGAGTAGATATTTTGGATGATGTTGGTGTCGCCCTCTCGGTGGTAGTTGTTGGCGGCTGCGGCCACCTGTGCCGTGCCGGAAGCGGCCACAGACCGGGTGATGGCCATGTTGTCCGACAGCACCAGAGAATCGGCCTGCCGCACCATCTCGGCCAACTTGCTGTTTGCGGCCAGCAGGGCCTCGGTGTTGGCCTCCACAGCGTCGGTCAGGTCTTTGTCCGGGGTGGGGGCCGTCGGTGTGGTGGAGCCGGGTTTTGTGCCTGTGGTGGTCTTGGCGATGTCATCCAAACTGCGCTCCACCTTTGTCTGGACCCCGTCCACATAGGTGGTCACAGTCTTGTAGGAGCGCTCCACGCCGTCCACCAGTTTGGTACCTGCCTCGGTGACGGTCTTGGTCACCCTCTGGGTGATCTTGCCGGTCTCGTCCTTCAGCTTCTCGGTGAGCACTTTGGTGGTCACGGTGCTGCCGTCGGCAGTGGTGGTCTTGCTGGTGTCGGTCATGCTCTCGATGACCTTCTGGGAGGAGGCAGAAGAACCGGAGCTGCTGGGGTTATTGGCAGCTTCCTGCTGTTTTTTCCGCTCGGCCTGCCGGGCCTTGCGGTCGGCGGCAATTTGGTTGGCAAAGTTCCAGGCTGGATTGCTGATGTAATCCACATGGTCGCCCCAGAGCCACGCCACGGAGTTATACAGGCCGATGAGGCCGTTGATGAGGATGACAAAGCCCTCGATGCCCGCCGCCACGATGCGCATCAGGCCCTCGAAGATGTAGCTCATAAAGTCCTCAACGCCCGCCCAGACATTCTGGAAAGCGTTGGCCACATCCTTGTTTTTGCCGGAAAAGCTCAACAGGGCACCCACCAGCATCCCGATGAGGGAGATGACGAGCAAAATCGGATTCGCATCCATGGCCACGTTCAGGGCGGTCTGCCCGGCTGTGGCGCTGGCTGCGGCAGGCACGAACTGCGCCACCAGACCCATGGCCAGCTGAGAGAGATTCCAGAATACGCCGGAAAGGGCGCTGCCCAGCTGGTTCAGGGCCCCCATGGCTACGGCCTGAATCTGCGCCTGCTGCTCCTTGGTGCAGGCCTGCCAGAAATAGGAAGCGGCCCACAGGCCCAGGCTCTCGAGGTCGCCATCCTTGAGGGCCGTTGCCAGCGTCTCGATGGCCCCCAGCGCATCCGTCTGGATGTCAGACTGAATCTGCGCCCAGCCCTCGGTGAGCTTGGTGCGGAACTGCTCTGTGATGGTGGCCCCTACGGTGGCAAAATCCGGGCCGTAGTCGCTGAGGGTCTGGGCGATGTTCTGGATGGCCTGCTCTGCCGCTGGGGCACCGGTGTTGATGCCATTGACAAGGCCCTGCGTGACATTCTCGCCGATCTCAGTGAACGCCTTCGAGGGCGAGTGGATGCCCAGCACGTTCTTGACGGTGCTCACCATGCCGTTGACTTTGCCCTTGACTGTGGACACCAGCGTGTCCCACATCCCAGTGATGCCGTTCAGCAGGCCAGTGACGATGTTCTCGCCGATGTGGCCCCAATCATCCATACTGCCGTCCCACACGCCGGTCAGCTTGGCGATGCAGGCAAGGGCAGCTTCGCCCAGATTCTCAATGCTGCGGAGAATGCCGTCTACCAGTGTGGTCAGAAGAGCCGCACCGCAGTTCAGAAGGTCGGGCAGATGGGAGATCAGCGCGGCAGAGAACTTTGCAATCAATTCCGCTGCTGCTGTGATCAGCTGGGGCAGGTTGTCGGTGATGCCGATGATGAGCTGTTCCAGCAGCTGGATGCCTGCATCGAAGATCTCGTCCTGATGGTCAGCCAGATACTGCACCAGCTTGGTGGTGACCTGTGTTGCTGCCGATGCCAGCCCGGGAATCTTCTGAACAACACCTGCGGTCAGATTTTCCAGAATGCCGCTGGCTGCGTCCAGCATGGCTGCCGGGCCGCCCTCATTCAGAGCGCTCGTCAGGGTATTCAGGCAGTCGGTGCCCCAGTTGGCGGCTTCCATCAGGCCCGGCTCCATGGCCTCGAACAGGTCAATGCTCAGGTTCTCTGCCGTTGTCTGGAGGCTTTCCATGCTGTGCTGGAAGGTGTCAGTCATGGTCTGGTAGGCGGTGTCGGTCGCTCCTGCACTGTCCACCATCTGGGCCAGCACGCCGTTGAATTTGTCCGCGCCGCCCGATGCCAGCGAAAGAGCGCCGGTTCCAGCCTCCACGCTGGACCATAGCCCGGCAAAGGCGGTGCTGTCACCACCTACGCTGTCGTAGAGGATCTGCAGCACATCGCCCAGACTTTTACCCTCGGCGTTCAGCTGGGCAAAGCTCTTGCCGGTCTGCTGCTGTAAAATCTTGCCGACGCTGGACCCGGTGTCGCCCAGCTCGTTCAGCATGGATTTGGTGTAGGTGGTAGCCTCAGCGGTGGCAATGCCGTTTGCGGTCATCACGGCCAGACCGCTGGACAGGTTTTCCACGCTGACGTTGTAAGCTGCGGCCAGCGGAATGACTTTGCCCATGCTGGAAGAAAGCTCGTCCACGCTGGTTTTGCCCAGGTTCTGGGTGGTCAGCAGCACATCCGAAACGTGGGTCGCCTGGTCGGCGCTCAAGCCGTAGGCGTTCAGGGCAGTGGTCAGGATATCCACGGCGGAGGTCGTGGAGGTAAAACCGGCGGTTGCCAGTTTCGCTGCCTGGCCTGCAAATTCCACAGCGTTGGCCGTGTCCTGCCCGGCGCTGATGGCCTGGTAGGTAGCCTCGGCAATATCCGTGGCCGCAATGCCCATGGTGTTGGACATGTCCGTGATCTGACTGCCCAGCTTCTGGATCGAAAGCTTGCCAAGATCGGCGATGGTCCCGACTTTGGCAAGCGATGTCTCGTAGATGGAGCCGTTCCGGATCGCGCTCTGGGCCAGATTCGTCAGCTGGCTGCTAGCCGTCTTTACCAGGTCTGCGATCAGCGTTCCGGCGGCGACGGTCATGCTGCTGACACCCTGCGTGAAGCCGCTGGTGTCCAACTTGGTGTTGCCGGTAACGCTAAAATCAAATGCCACTGTGTCCACCTCTCATTCGGAGCGCGGGCACAGGGGCACAGGCTGCTATAACTTGATTTCTACCTCCCGCTTACATGCGGGGTTTTTGCATTTTACCCACAGACCGTGGGCGTAGGCCTCGGGAGCCGCCCACACTGGCAGCGCTCTGCCGCAGAAGGGGCAGGGCACCGGGGCGCGGGAATCAGCCGAAGCGGTCGAGGAAAGCGTCCTCGTGCTCTTGCAGGGTTTCGTTCCGCTTCACCCCCTTCAGCCCACCCGGCAGGGCAAAGCGCTCTTTCAGGGTCTCGTAGTAGTCCCGGTCGGCCCTGTCCATGCCGGAGGTGTCCTTGCCCCGGATCTCCACGATCTTGCCCAGCGGCGTTTCCGGCGGCAGGGCGTGCAGCAGTGCTTTGAAGCGCCACCAGTGTACCTTGTCGGCGGTCAGGTCGATGCCGTAGGCCTGCTGAAAGGCCCCCACGATGTAGTCGGAATCGCACCGGTAGTCCAGCACGGGCTCGTCCTGTAGGTCGCTGCTGCTGCCAGTCCCGGTGCGCTCCTCGTCCTCGGGGCCACCGCCCTGGCAGAAACGCACCAGAGATTCAAAGGCTTCCGGATATTGCGCCACCGGAATCGGCTCCACAAAGAAGAGCGGGATGGCCGATGCAATCAGCCGGGCGCTGTCCTCGTTGGTTTTGACGCGGCGGGTGCGGATCAGCAGCCAGACCATGGGCCGGAAGTCAGGGTCGATGGTGCGGCCCTCCCACTCGGTGGGCAGGGTGTCCGTCAGCAGGTCATGCATTGTCCAGTGCCTCAAGCTCTGCCTTCAGCTGGGCACGGCGGGCGGCCTTTGCCGCTTCCTGTGCCCGAAAATCCACCACGGCGGGATGTGCCTTGACTGCGGCCCGGCGCTGCTCACGGTTCATGGGGGCAGGGATGGCCTGTGCTGCCGAAACCTGTGCCCGCTCCTCGGCGGGGTGGATCAGCGCGCTGACACTGGCCTTTTCTGCGGCCATGGCCTCGGCAAAGGCCTTGCTGACCGTCAGGCAGGCGTTGAAGTTGCTGCCGTCCAGCCCAAGCTTCTCAGAAGCACCCTCGCCCAGAACATCATCCAGGTAGTCCATAAAGATGCGGCACTGGAAGCGCAGCCAGGCAGGGTAATCATTCTCGGGGGTGTAGCGGCTACCCTCCGTCCGAGCACGTTCCTGCTGCCGGGTCTGTGCGGCCAGCATCCGATCCACGTCATTGGCGTTCAGGGTGGAAAAATCAAATTCAATGCCGTTGATGATCATGGGGAATCCTCCTGTTACAAAAGGACCCTCGTTCACCGGGAACGAGGGCTGTGTGGTGTTGTTATCAGACCTTGGCGGCCTTGGTGGGCAGCGTGTCGGCCTGAGTCGGGGTCAGGTAGTTGAACTCAGCCGGAACGCCAACACCCTTCACATCGCAGGCAAAACCTGCGGAGTTGTTGGCGGAGCCGCTGGCATCGGCAGTGACAATAAAGGCGGCTGCGCCCTTCTCGCCCTTGCCGGTCTTTGCGCTGAAGTAGATATAGGGGAAAACCACCTCAGTGCCGGAGCCGAACTTGACCTTGTGGGAGAGCAGGAAATCCTGCGCGGGGTCGCCCACGCAGCGGTTGCCGTTCAGGGAGAAGGTGCGCTGGGTCTCGCCCTTCTCGGTGACAGTGCCTGCGCGGATATAGGCCACGTCCTCGGTGGAAGCATTCAGGGCGCCGGAGTGCTCCTTAACACGCTCTGCAAACACGACCCAGTCGCTCTCCTTGGTCTGGGCGACGGCATCAGTCTGGATGGCAAAGATGAAATCATCGGCCTTTTCGGTGCCGGTGTAGTCCGCGCTGGGCACGATGCCCTTCTTGGTCTTGAGCGCGGCCAGGGTTTCGGAAACAGTCATAGGATGGTCTCCTTTCGAAGTTTGGGTTGATAGTAGACGAGCCGGAGCTGCATCTGCATTTTGCAGCTTCCGGAGCCGTCGGTGACGATGTAGCCGGTGGAGGTGACTTCAATGCTCTGGGCTTCCTTGCCGTGTCCGCATTTGCTCAGATCAGGCAGGATGCCGCAGTCATTTTGTTCCATTACCCAGTCGGCCAGCTGTTCAAAGAAGCCGCTGTTCTCAATGGTGAGCACATCGGTCTCCCCGAACTCCCTTCGGGACAAGAAGAGGTAGTTCTTCGCCAGATCCCGCCCGGAGATGTAACTTTCCACAATGGGGTCGGTGGGGCTGTCCTCAATGGAAAAAGCGGTGGCTTCCTCTTCCAGCCCGGCAATGCGGAAGGCCGCACCTGTGGCATCCTGCTCTTCTGCAATGAGCGGGCAGGTCTTGAGCCAGTCCCGCAGGGCTGTGATGGATGCTTTGGGCATTACGTTCCACCTCCCAGCTCCTTTTGGGCAGCGTTTTTGGCGAACTGGACCAGTTCGTCTTTGTGGTCAGCAATGGCCCGCTGGCCCCAGTAGGAGCCGCGCAGGTGGTTCTCCCCATGCAGACCCTGCCCCTGCGTGTGCAGGTAATACTGCCGCCGGGCATACGGGGTGTTATAGACCAGCTTGCCGCCTTTGAAGTCGGATGCCTGGTTGACGCTATTCTTCAGCGTGCCGGTATCGAAGGGCACATAAGGGTCCACAGCTCTGGCTACCTGCTGTGAGAACGCATACTGGACCTTCTGGAAGCCTTTGTCCATTTCGGCCTGAAAGCCGGGCCGGAACCTGAGCTTCAGGTCAATAACGGGTGCACTCATTTCCTCAGCTCCCCTCTACATGAAAATGCGGCAGCAGCGGTTCCCGACAATCGGAGACCGCCGCCACCGTGCAGCAGATGTGTGTTTTCTCGAGGGCGGCATACTCGGCCTCGGTCAGGCTGCGGACAGCGCCGCAGATGAGTTTGCCGCCCCGCTTGAGCGTCCAGTGTGCCGCCTTTTCCCCGGGAGGGAGCTTTGCCCACTGGAAATAGGGCAGGTAGCCCGCCGCAGGGGGCAGCCGGACGTGCACCGTCCGCTGGGGGTCGCGGCCGGAGGTGTCCAGCTTCTCCCGCCAGCTGCTCCCGGGGATGGCATGGCAGACAGGCCGGTCGGTCTCAGTGGCGGTGTCGTGGATGAGGTTCACAACGGTAACGCTGCACTGCATCAGAAACACCCCCGATACAGCAGGCCGTGGGGGTCGCTGCCCAGTGCGTTGGAGAGGATGCCCTGCGCTTCCGCTGCAAGCCGCTCGGAAAGCGCCCCGCTGGCGAAGGTGACGGAGTAGCCATCGTTGGACACGCTGGAAGCCCCGGGCACGGCACAAGCGCTCTGTGCGGCGCTCATGGCATCGACGATCTGGACGCAGGCATCGGCCAGCAGGGCGGCGCACCCGGCACAGGCCCTGGCGTGGGGCTCTGCCCGGCCAAAGGTGTGCCGGTCGATGAGCCGGGAAGCCCGGGCGCACAGCGTGTCAAAGGCGGCCTCGTCCAGCGTGCCGCTGCCCGCTGTCTGATACTGTTCGTAGGTGCAGTAAAGCATGGCGGCCTCCTTATGCTGCGACCTTCTTCTTAACAAGAATGGTCTGGCCCTTGGTGACCTTGTAGGCGTAGACCTTGCGGCCCTGCACGGCAGATGCGCCGATGAAATCGCCAGAGCCGGAGAGATCCTGCAGATGAACGGGAACGGCCCACTCATCAATGACGGCGAACCAGTTGGGATGACCGGCCACATACTCCACGTTTTCGCCCAGGGTGGAATCCTCGAACACGGTGTAGCCTGCGATCTTGCCCACAGCGCCGGTCTGGACGACTGCGTCGCCCAGGTCGGAAGCCTTGATGAACTCGGGGCTCTTCAGGAGCAGGCCGTAGGTGTCCGGGGAGACCAGCAGCCAGCGGCCTGCGGTGGGCACGCCGATGGAGGACTGCTGAGTGCGTGCATCCACGATGTTGGCGTAGATGGTCTTTTCGGTCAGAGCGGTGGTATTGCCGAAGGCAGTGCCTGCGGTGGTCAGCTCCACGGAGCCGTCAGAATCCATCTGCAGGCCCAGAGAGTAACCGGCGCTGTCCAGGCGGTCAGCCACCAGATTGCCGGGAACGCTCTCTGCATCGAAACCATCGATGATCTCATTCACGGCCTTGTCGTGGTCGATGTTGACGGTGAGGTAGGTGGTGTCACCGCTGGTCTGCTTTGCACCCTTGGCCTTGTCGTAGTCGTTCACCACAACCTCGGTGTCACGAACGGGAACCTTGACGGAACCTGCCTTGGGGCTGCCCTCGTAGCGGTTGTTGCAGATCACGCCGACTTTCTTCACCAGCGTCTTGCGCAGCTTGAGGTCGACCAGATTGGAATAGCGGACCTGTGCTTCATGTGCCATAAGAATATCCTTTCTCTCATTCAATGTTGATATCGGGGTTCATCGCCTTGAAGGCAGCGGTCACGGGGTCAACATCACCGGCGGGCGGGGTGCCGTGCTCTTTGCCGCTGGAAACGTGAACGGAACCAGCGCCGCCCTCTTCCGCCTCGCCAAAGGCCCAGGGGTTCGCCTTGGCTGCTTCTTCCAGAGCCTTGGAGATATCGGTGGAACGGTCCTTGGAGCCCTTGAGGGCATCCAGATCCAGCAGTGCCCGGACCGCCTTGACGCTACGGCCCTTGGCTCCCAGAATGGCGGTGTTCAGGGCATTGTCAAAGGCAAAGCCCTCAGCCTGAGCCTGCATATCGCCCTTGAGCTTTGCCAGTTCGGCCTCGTACTCCTCGGGCTTCTTCTTGCCGTCAAAGGCGGCAAGGCCGTCCTGGGCGGTCTTGAGCTGAGCCTGGGTGTTTTCCAGCTGGGTCTTGTACTGCTCGGCGGCAGTCTTTTCCCGGTTGACATCGTTGCCGTTCTCGGCCATGATCCAGTTCAGCTGCTCCTCGGTAATGCCGGGGATCTTGTTCTTCACGTCTTCACGCTTCATGGTGAAAAAACTCCTTTCTGTTGGTGAAACCACGGTTTGGTGACACGGTTCTCCGTCCGTGTTTGGCTGTGGGCAGGGTACGCACTGCCCTCTGCGATGGCACCGTCTGGAGGCATCGAACCTCCCGCTTCCG
>ENA-UONW01002653-UONW01002653.1-human-gut-metagenome-genome-assembly--contig:-CS52-NODE-2653-length-16942-cov-33.300349_pt1 | contig 16942 bp, 12 predicted proteins | sample MGYA00242463_ERZ724010 | MGnify/ENA metagenome assembly ERZ724010 | reverse complement strand
TAAATTACAGTTTATAGCGTTATTAAGCGTTATTTTGTCATCAATAGGTTTCAGCACTGATACAATTTGTCGTTGGTTCATCATGTCAGGAATGACAACATTTAATTGTTTTATATCACCTATTGTAACATGACCTAACCCTGTTGTTTGCTTGTTCTTTGCAATCTTGGTAAAGATAGGCTTTAAGAATTTCATCAAAAAGTAAAAATAATCCTTGTCAATCAACTTTTCATTGGGAGTAACCTTAAAAATGTGTTGATTAAGCCACCCTTCGTTTAATTGAAATCTAAAAATGTCGATTGAAGTGTCTGGATTACCTGACCAAGAAAATAATAAGTCTCCTTTATGTAAATGAACATCTTCCTGAAAAGATTGATTAGTATAAGCGGTAGTACCACCTATTCCATTGTTTAATTCAGCTATTTTGATAACAGGAACACCGCAATCCGAAAAATTGATATTCTTAAATGCAAGTCCATTTTTCCATATTGCTAAGTCAAACAAAGAGTATCTTTCTCCATCTCTGTTAACTAAACAATTATATAGAGAATTATCATTAAAGTTCATACCCTATCGCCCCCAGTTTCTTACGGATTTCATCTTCAAGCTCATGTGACTTTGCGAACATCTCGGATAGCTCGGAAGTGAGCCTTGTCATTTTCTCATCGAAAGGCTCACCATCGTCTTCATGTTCCTCTATTCCGACGTAGCGACCAGGCGTTAAAATATAGTCCTGCTTTGCAATATCATCTGTTGTTACGGCAGCGCAGAATCCCTTTACATCTATAAGGGCTCCATTCTGGAAACTTTCAAAAGTATCAGCGAGTTTCTGAATATCCTCGTCGGCCAAATCTCTATGCTTGCGGTCAACCATATAGCCCATATTACGAGCGTCTATGAACAAAGTTTTGCCTTTCTGTTGTTTGTTCTTTGAGATAAACCAAAGTGTAACAGGTATAGTGACGCTGTAAAATAGTTGTGTAGGCATAGCAACAATGCCCTCAACTAAATCAGCTTCAATTATGCGTTTGCGTATTTCTCCCTCACCACTTGATTGTGTAGAGAGCGCCCCATTAGCAAGCACCAATCCAATTTTTCCGTTCGGCGCAAGGTGGTGTATCATGTGCTGTATCCAAGCATAGTTAGCATTTCCGGCAGGTGGAACGCCGTACTTCCACCGGACATCGTCAATCAGCTTGTCCTGTCCCCAATTTGAAAGGTTGAACGGGGGATTAGCCATTATGAAATCAGCTTTTAATGACTTGTGTAAATCATTGAAGAATGTATCAGCGTGATACAGACCGAAATCCGCGTCAATACCACGGATAGCCATGTTCATCTTTGCCATTTTCCATGTATCAGCGTTGGATTCCTGACCGTAAACAGACACTTCACCGCGGTTATTACTGTGAGCCTTTATAAACTTTACCGACTGTACAAACATACCTCCGGATCCGCAGCAGGGGTCTATAAAGACGCTGTCTTTGATACAAATAGAAAAAGCCTTCTCCGGCACATAAGTGCTGAAAAAGGCTTGAAATAAAGGGCTTTCGAGGTTCCGCTGTGTTTTACAGCAGAGCTTCGGAAGCCCTTTTTCTGTTTATTCGATTGTTGCTGGCCGGTTCTGTAGCCTTTGAAACTTACCCCTCAAAAACAGCTGCTGGAGGAATAATTAAAAAGTGTGGAATAATTAAAAGGTTCAATCGGCGGGGAGGTTGATTACATCCTTGCCGGTTTTCTCAGCGTAGGTCTTTGTCTGAAATGCACCACCGGTTTCATGCTCAACATAGCACACCACCAGATCTGACCGGTCCACCATGCTCCGGTTTTGGATTTGTATTGCGGCCTTTGGATGGCTCCGAGCGGCTTCGTCACAGATCTCAACGCTGTCGTAGTATTCGTCAAAGGAGTCTGCGTTATTTACATATTCGGCTTTCGGGTATGCCAGCACCCAGATGAGTTCGCAATTGTCGTCCCGGATGTTATGCTTTGCCCGTCTGACTGTCGATGCCACAATCTGGTCAAACTCGCCGTCCCGTCCGATCAGGAACTCCACATATTCTTTTTCTGTTATGAGCTTCCTGACCAACGCAGCGACCTTTTCTTCGGTTTCAAAGAAGCGGTCAATCTGTCGGTGACCAAAGAAAGACACAGTATAAACATCGAGCAAGCACTGTCGCCTCGTTTCTTTTAAACTTTCCATTCCCCGGTAGTGAGGTCAAGAAAACGATCCAGCTTTATTTCTGACTGAAACAGCTCACCATATTCTCCAGCTCGTGTCTGATCATCGAACTTGAATGAAATGTTGTATAGTTTTCCTGCCTTCGTTTTTCGGATCAGATTGTTCTCCAAGAAAAACTGAATTGTCCTTTTATGGGCTTCAACATCATCCCCATTTGAATAGAAACAGCATACGCCTTCAGGAGCATCACTATGTTTTGATTCTGCTACAACACCGTTCTCAACTGCTGCTTTGCAGATTTTTTCGGCAAACTCAACGTCTCCGAAAAAATACATCCATTTGCCGCATTTGTGCTCATCCAACTGGTCCGCCGTTTCACCGACATAATAAACCCATCCAAACTGTTTTATTATCTGCATAGCGTTCTCCTGTTATGATGCGAAGTGCTCGTCAACTATTGCATTCAGCTGTGCAGCAATCTCCGAGAAATCCCTGTTCAAATCAAGCGTCTTCACGCTGATCTTATTGCCACTCATCTGGTAACTGTTGTCCGGCTGAATTGCCTCGTCAGTTGCAGCATAAAGAAGCATGCCGGAAACCTTGTGGGGCTTGTCCCCGAACTCCGTATCTTTGTTCTTGACGTAGGTAAAGATCTGATACAGATTGCCGGAATGGAGCGTGTGGACATCGTACTGAGTCTGTGTGGTATGCGTGTAATACTTGGCGTCGATGATTAGCACCTCGCTGCCTCTGGTGAGCATGATGTCGCTCTGCATTACCGGCAGCATCGTCCCGATACCATCATCCAAAGCCCACGGGATCTGCGAAGCCGTCGCTATCACCTGCGGACACTCCTTGGCGTAGTATTCGAGGATAAATTTCTCGTACAGACGATTCATGCGCTGTTCATCCACAAAGGAGGCCAGCTTGTATTCTCCTGAGTCTGTGGTCAGAAGCATTCCTTCCAGAATGAGCTGGCACAAGCTGATGAGCATACGATAAGTATTGTTGTTCCTCTGGAATCGAATGGCCGACCAACGGATCGTGGTAGGATCGATTGTGTCAACATTTGAGAAGAACAGCATTTCCTTTTTCAGATCGCTCTTGTACTCCTGATCCACCCTCGTGTGCCTGAGCAGAAGCATAACGGTCGTTTTCAGTATCTGATTCAGGAGATTGTTCTCGGAAAGCTCATCATACTCGCAGGTCAGCACCCGCTTTCTGGCAAGACGGTTCTGAATGGTCCCCGGCATATCGATCTTGCCCCGAACTACAGCAACATCCTCTTTGCGGTTTAAATACTCCCGGTACAGTCCCTGTTTCAACTGTCTGCTGATGCCCTTCGCCAGAATCGCAGCGAAGAGGTTATGCATGTTCTCGAACTCCTCGGTAGCAACATCCTCATAACCGCCTTGATTCAGCGTCGTGAAGGCATACGAAAGCATATAGTATATGTTTTTTATGAAGATGCTCTTATCCTTAATCATTGAAACACACCTTGCAGAATGTTCTCCCAACGCTGGAGCTTGTTGGCATCATCAAACCAGTATTCACTGAGCATCGGAAGAATGTCGTAGTCAACAATGGAATGCAGCCACTCCTCGGTGCAAACATCTCTGCCGCAGAAATAGCTGTGGCCGATGCAGAAGCCCTTACCCAGCGACTTATCAAGAGAAATCTCACGGTTCAGGTCCTTCACCTTGTTAACGAGTTCATTCAGCGTCTCGTTGTTCAAGCTGTTCTGGTAATGAATGAAGCCCTCGGAATCGAAGCCCGGTTCCACCTCAAAGAAGCTAAAGCGGCGACGGAGCGCATAGTCAATCATGGCAAGGCTGCGGTCTGCCGTGTTCATCATGCCGATGATGTAGAGGTTCTTCGGGACGGAGAATGAGAGGCCGTTATAAGCAAGAGTCGCTTTTGTGCCTCTGTAGTCTTTTTCGATCAGCATCAGCAGCTCACCGAAGATTTTACTCATGTTGCCACGGTTGATTTCGTCGATGATGAAGAAGAACTCCTTGTCCGGCTGGTTAGCGGCCTTCTGACAGAAACGATAGAAAATACCATACTTCAGCTCAAAGCCATCCTCGACCGGTTTGTAGCCCATCATGAAATCTTCGTAGGAATAGTTCTGATGGAATTGGACGAACTCGATGCGGCTGTCGTCCTTTTCACCCATCATGGACCATGCCAGACGTCTTGCGGCGAAAGTCTTACCAACACCGGGAGCACCCTGCAGGATGATGTTCTTCTTATTGCGAAGAACGGCTACAAGGTTCTCATAGCGTTTTTCGGTCATATAGACTTCATCGAGGAAGTCACTCTTTGTGTAAGCATCGATGGAGGCCTCCGTAGCGACCGGATTCTCCTCACGGATCATATCGAGGATGAAGTCATATTCTCCTCTGGTGAGCTTGAACAAGCTGCCCTGCGGATTCTGGAAATACTCCATACGTTCAAGTTCCGGGCACCCTTTCAAGGTGGCATAATCAATCGGTGAAGTCAGACCTTCAACCTTTTCAAAGAACAGCTTCTCACCGTCTTGTTCTGCGCTAACACGACCGATGGCAACGATCTGCTTTACCGGATTGGATTCGTATCCAATAATCATGTCGCCAGCTTTCGCATCAAGGAAGTTCTGGAAGATGCGACGCTTGTTGCCGTTCTCATTGTAAAGCGTGTAAGACTGAACCTCACCAACGGCGATGTCCGCAAAGCTCCAGATCTTCGGATTGGCATTCAACCACCAATAACCACGGTCCTGCTCACCGGGAGCAGCAGCAACATAGAGTTCAATCCCACTCAGATCAGCTTTGTCGAGAGCAGCTGAAAGTTCATCTCGCAGCTTCCAGATAAAACTGCCGTCTTCATCTTTACCAGCATCACGGCCTGTGTAAAGAATTGTCCACCACTGCGTAGTACCGTCGTCTCTGGTGTTAGGATTAACACCAGTGGCCTCGCATACTCTCCTTGCCAACGCAACAGAGCCGGAATTGTAGAAATTCTTAGTCTCGCCGTATTTTACTGCCAGCTGTGTGCAGGAAGCCATGCCGCCATAATCCTTCATGCGCTTCATGATTTCCAGCGCACCGGTCGTAAAGACGGTTTCGTCTTTCAGCAGCTTGCTCCAATCTTCAATGGAAAGGCCGGGGTCAAAGTCTGCGCCATACCAACTGGTGGTATCAGGAGCGGAATCTTTCTGAGAGTAATACCGGCTGATGTAAAAACCGACATCGATAGTCAGCGTCTTCAGCTCCGGATCGGGATAGCAAGTATCGGTCAACTGCGACTGGAAGAGATTCACCAGCTCGGTGTCCTCTTTAAGGGCCGCACTAATCTCGTCATAGAGTTTTAAGAAGTTCCGAATGTTATCGGCATAGGCACCCTTTTTGAAACGATAGTCCGATTCAAGCTCGCTGGCGACCGTTTTTACTTCACCGAACTTGTAGATGTAATACTTATCCGGATAGCGGAGCCACAGATAGGTACTGATGGCATTCTCGTACTGGTAATGCTGTGCGGCACCATTGCCGTACTTCTCCAAAAGAATGGATGACTGCATTTTGAACGCATCCATTCTCTCGAAAACATCCTTGCTTTCATCGAACAGGGCGATGAACATAGCCCGGACCTCTTCAGGAGCTGACTTTGCAAAACCGACGATCATGCCCTTCGGGAAGTTGTTGTTGGAGGCCAGCAGGTTGAACGTCTTGTCCAGAGAGCGGTTCAGCATCTCTGCAAAATCTGGAGCATTCACATCCCAATTGTCCTGAAACCACTTCACGGCTTCCCATTTGTACTTTTCATCGCCCCATTGTTTTGCGACGAAGTTTTGCTTATAGGCTACAAGCACATCCTTCAAACGAAATTGGTCAAACATGTGATCACCCCTTTATGCTTCTCTCAAGCTCTTATAAATTTCTTCTGTGAAGATGCCCAGCACCTGTTTTTTTATCTCATCGTTGCTGAGAAGCAGCGAGAAGAAATCCTGATTCTGTTCAAGCCCCTCAATCAACGCATCATCGATATCATCAAAGTAAGAGAACTCGAAGTCCTTTACTGTATTGTTTTTTGCACTGGTCTTCAGCTTATCCGACTTCATGAGGATGTCCCGGATCTGGAGCATCGCTTTCACGGCCACATCGTTATCGTAGGCCTTTCCGGTCCGGCTATTGATCTCCGCAATGATCTGGGAGAGTCTTTCTTCCTTTGCTTCGGTCAGACCAAAGCTCTCTGCGGTCGGAAGCTTCACCACCGGTTTAGCTACCAGATTCGGGGTCGTGTGTTCTTCGGCTTTCTTCTGCACGAAGTTGGTAGCTTTGATCTTGCCGTCGAGGTTATAACCACCGCCCGGATGTTTGATATTGATATAAGCCAGCAGATAAGTGATGAAGTTGTACTTTTTATGCAGGTCCGTATCCTCAAAGCATGACACCTGCAGCAGGAACTCATAGAAGCGGACAAAGTGGCGCATCATGGCAACAATCTCATGCTGCTTGATCAGCTCGTATTGCTCGATCATGTTCTTGGCCCGTTTGAAATAGAAGGTCAACTTCTGCTTATCCTTGGAAGAAATATTCTCCTTGTACAGCAGCTCGTTAGCCTTTTCGATATCGTCCGGATCAAGAACGGTGTATGCGTCAATCGTTGCCTCAAGGTCATAAATGGCCGTCGGCGTCACAGAATTGGAAAGCAACGTGGTTGTGTAATACGGAGCGAAGGCGGCTTTGATGTCCTCGTAGCTGTTCACGAAGTCGAGCACAAAGGTCTTCTTCTCAAACGGAGGGCAGATTCTGTTCAGGCGGGAAAGCGTCTGGACAGCTGATACGCCCTTGAGCTTCTTGAGAACATACATGGCGCAGAGCTTTGGCTGGTCAAAACCGGTCTGGTATTTGTTTGCCACCAAAAGCACCTGATAATCGTCCTTGTCAAATTCCTTCGTCAGCCGGTCCTCCGGGAACCCATTCATGGAGGCCTCGGTGTACTCCGTCTCATCATCCGGGAGCTTAACTTTCCCAGAGAAGGCGACCAGAGCTTTAATATCCGTATAGCCTTTCTTCTTGGTATAGTCCTCAAAGGCCTGACGGTATTTGACGGCACCCTGTCGAGAAGCTGTAATAACCATTGCTTTTGCCATGCCGCCGAGTTCCGGCATTACCGTTGTGCGGAAGTGCTCAACGATGACTTCAACCCTCTGGGCAATGTTCGTTTCATGCAGTTCCACAAAACGGGCAATCTGCCTTTTAGCAGATGCAGTCTTCATCTGCGGATCTTCTTCGATCTCCTTGTTGATCTGGTAGAAGGTATCGTAAGTTGTATAGTTCTGGAGCACATCGAGAATAAAGCCCTCCTCGATGGCCTGTTTCATTGAGTAAACATGGAATGCTTCACGCTGGCCTCTGGTGTTCAGGCGACCAAAAAGCTGAATTGTTGTCGGCTTCGGTGTGGCGGTGAAAGCAAACATGGAGACGTTTGCCTGTTTCCCGTTACGGCGAATCTGGTCGGTAATCAGATCTTCAACATCCGCTTCACCAACTTCAATCTCGCCGGAGCCGAGCGACATGGTTACCGCCGCCATGTCCTTACCGGCTGTGGAGGAATGGGCTTCGTCGATGATGACGGCGAAACGTTTACCTTTCAGTCCTGCAACGCTGTCGACGATGTACGGGAACTTCTGAATCGTAGTAGCTATAATCTTTGTGTTCCCGTTCAGCGCAATCGCAAGGTCAGCAGAATTGCACTTGTCGTCCATTACCCGAATCAGACCGGCCTTGTGCTCCATGCCCATAATGGCCTTCTGCAGCTGACGGTCGACCACGACACGGTCGGTAACGATGATGACATTATCAAAGATAATCTTGTTGTCGGCGTCATGCAGTGAAGTAAGCCGATGGGCCAGCCATGCGATAGAGTTCGTTTTACCAGAACCTGCGCTGTGCTGAATCAAGTAATTCTGCGTCGTGCCGTTCTCTCGGACGTCAGCAAGCACTTTCCGGATAACATCCAACTGGTGGTAACGAGGGAAAATGATGTTCTCTGACTTCTTTGTTTTGCCGGTCAGCTCGTCCTTGCTTTCCTTCGACTCCACGAAAATGAACTTCCCAATGAGGTCGAGAACGGTATCCTTCTTCAGGATGTCCTCCCACATGTAAGAAACGCTGTATTTATCCTCATAGGTCGGATTTCCGGCACCAGCATTCACGCCTTCGCCATTACCCATATTGAAAGGCAGGAAGAAGGTTGACTGGCCGTTTAATTTCGTGGTCATGTAGACCTGCTCCAGATCCATTGCAAAGTTTACGAGGCATCCGGCCTTAAACCAGAACAGTCTGGTCTTCGGATTGCGGTCCACACGATACTGATAAATGGCGTCCTGATAAGACTGCCCAGCCGCATTACATTTCAGCTCGAAGGACATGATGGCAAGGCCGTTCAGGAAGATCACAAGGTCAATACGCTCATCATCGCTGGCCCAGACCTCCTCCATAACGGAGAAGATGTTTTTCTCATACTTCGCCAGCAGCTCCCGGTTGAAGGTGGTCGCCGGTTTTGTATACATGAGCTCCAACTTCATATTGGAGAGCTCAATACCGTGCTTCAGGACGTCCAGCAAGCTGCCACGGGCCTTTGTAGTTTCAGCATTGATGAAGCTGACGATGGTGTCCTCCAGATCGCCCTTGTAGATTTTACGGAGTGCCGCCATCTCGTCCGGCTGGGTATCGTTTAGGAACTGAAACAGCATCTCCCTGTCAACGGCAAAGAAGCGGTCATAGCTCGTCGCTTTGCGGACCACATAACCATTATCCTGCGAGAGCCTGTCCATTATGAAATGTTGGTATTCTTTTTCGCTCAGAATATCATTCATGCGCTGGGCACCTCCTTCTTGCCGGTGACATACTCAAATATGAGAGATTTTTTGTATTCTTCCAGTGTTTCAAGCTGGGCTTTCTTATCAGCGATCACCGCATCAGTTTTTGCGATCATATTATCGATATGCTCGACAATTGCTTCTTGTTCATCCAGCGGCGGAACAGGGTATGAAAGCTCGGCCAGCTTGTTCCAGCGAAGATCGCAAGAACGTACACGGATACCGGTGGCTAAAGCAAGGAACACATCGCTGTAAGCCATGCTGCGAAGGTAATACATGATGTACCGCTTGTTCTGCTTCGTATCCAGCACGTTCAGAACCGGAGATGCTTTACCTCTGGAATCTGATATTCCAATGGCCCCGGCAAATCCATCCATACCGTGAACGACAAGATCTCCAACATCAATTCCTTGATACCCGATTTCTTTGTCGGACATCGTAAATCCGTCTTCACGGCGATTGCTTCTCAATGTCACTTCGCCATCCCTGAAGCATGTTATTACTCCATCACCTTCCTTTACAGGCTTCTGGATATACTTCAGAATATACTTGCCTCGTTTGATTCTCCAATGAGGCGGCATCGAGCCTATCCATTGGACACCACTGTCTGCAGTTGCCAGCTCTTTCTGAAGGCCCTTTGTGACGCATTCGGTAATGACGGATCGTTTATACTGTTCGAGGATGGCAATCTGCGTTTCAATCTCTGAAATTAGATCTGCTATTTCTTTGCAAACATAATCCAGATGCTTAACTATTCTTTTTTGAACGGTGGTGCTCGGATATACCATATAGCACTTTTTTAGTTCAGAGAAGTTAAGTATTTTCCTTACGCCTCCGCCCATATTATGAAACGCTTTGCACGAGTCATAGGCCTTAAAGAGATATGTTGCATATTCTGGCAAAACCCTACCGCTTGATGGTTTAAATGCCATATAAGCAGACGTGATAACACCTGTCTCTTGAACCAATCCGATACGCTGCGTTACAAAGTCAAAATTGAGATTGAGCCCATTCAGCATAATAGTACCGGGAGTCACAACAGTATAGTTTAGAATGGTATCGGCAACATAGGCATCTTCATCCGAATCAAAATTGTCCTTCCTTACGATTTCACCATAGGTGAATTTCAAAGCTGTTTTGACCCGACCATCACTATTCTTACGTGTAACCTCATTAAACTCGGCTCTGATAGGTTTGACGCACCAATCAATAGGAATGTCACCAACCCATTCTATGCCGCTTGGCTTCATTTGCTTCATCATGGATCACCGCCTTACTTAAAGAGGTCTGCTACTCTTTGAGAAACCGAATCCTCTAATGATGCGAATCGATTCTCTAAGTCTTCACTACTCGTTGGCTCTTGATACTTGTAAAAATACTTCGTAAAAGGAATCTCGGCACCGGTTCGAATAACCGGTTTTTTAGCTCCAAGGTTCTCCTCAAAAAAGGCGACAGCGTCTGGCACATGTGGAAGAACTTCCCGTTGCATATAGTCTTCGATGTCTTCCTCAAACTTCACGATTTCTGTGTCTTTTGTTTCTTTGTCGTAAATAACATTGCCTTTGCGATCACGCTGAATCGTTGCGCTCTTATCCATGACTGAAAGACCATCTGCTATTTTTTCGAGTAGTTTTTTGTCTGTAATTACACCTGCAAGGATTCGTGCCAAGACAGGCAAAAACTCGGATGGCGATAAATACACGACCTCAGAAGTGGATCGCTGAAGAACATCAATAATAGCATCGTAAACAGGCTTGTTCTCTTGGAAACTCTCCAGCTTTTTCTGGTCCTTTCCACTTAATTCTTCGGCATCTACCAGCTCGTTAACTTTTGCCTCATCATACAATGACGACAAACTTCCTTGAGCGATCATCGCCTCAATTCGATCATTTGTAATAGCGTAGCTTCTTTGAAGAGGCTGCATCACAACGTATTCACGATAGATGAACTCTTCGTTTCTATAAATCTTGCAGCAATCATTCTCAACGAAATCTGCGTATATTCTTGTTATAGCAGTACGATCTTCTGGCGTGATTTCATTTTTCTTATCACCCAGAGCTTTTCTGAGTTTGTGATAGATTTGGCTCGCATCAATAAGCTGAACTTTGCCTTTCCTTTCCGGACGCTTATTCTTTGAAAGAACCCAAATATATGTGGCTATCCCAGTGTTGTAAAACAGATCGACAGGCAGTGCAATAATTGCCTCAATGAGGTCACTCTCAAGCAGCCACCTACGTATTTGACTTTCTCCGGACGTGGTACCACCTGAAAACAGTGGTGAACCGTTTTCTATAATTGCTGCACGACCATAATTGTCATCCATCTTATCAACAGCAGACTGTAGAAACAGCATCTGCATGTCGCCGGAGCCCGGAAGCCCCGCACCCCAACGGCCATCAAATCCTTTTTTGAACTCGTCATTTACAGCATCCTCAACGCCCTCAGCAGCGTCCTTGCCGCCCCAAGCAGTGCCAAACGGAGGATTCTCAATTACGAATCTCATCTTTGTGGTCTTAAACCGGTCGGCCTTCATAGTGTCCTGATAACAGATGTTCTCCGCATTCTGGCCTTTGATCAGCATCTCGGCAAGGCACATGGCGTAAGACTCCGGATTGATCTCCTGTCCGAACAGGCGAACATCCGCAGAAGGATTGTAACGCTTGATGAAGTTATAGCTGGTGGAAAGCATACCGCCCGTGCCACAGGCCTGATCCAATATGGTGATAACCTTCCCGTCGTCGAAAATGTCATCGCAGCCCTCGGCCAGCAGGATGTTGACCATGAGTTTGATAATGTCACGACCGGTGTAGTGGTCACCAGCCTCGGCATTTTCAGAGAACTTCCGGATCAGTTCCTCGAAGATGTATCCCATCTTCACGTTGTCAATAGTGCGAGGATTGAGGTCCAGCTCGGAGAAGGCTTTGACCACGGAGAGCAGGCGGTTATTCTTATCCATCTTGTCGATCTCTTCACCGAAGTTCAGACCACGCTCCTTGGACATCAGGATTTCCAGCACATTAGCAGAAAAGCCCTGCAGGTAGCTCTTGAAGTTGGCGGCGATGTGGTCAGCATCGTTTACCAGCTCTGCGAGATCGAACTCGCTGGTGTTATAGAACTGGAACCCGGAAATACGCTGCATCGCCTTTGCCGGGAAGTTCGGATTCTCTTTGAACTTTGCAACGACCGCTGCCTTGGTCGGTGCAAGCGCACACTCAAAGCGGCGAATAATGGTCATCGGGATGATGACGTCCTTGTATTTGTCGCTGCGGTAAGGCCCACGCAGTTTGTTTGCGATGGACCAGATAAAGTTTACTTCGGTGGAAACATCAATGGGCGAATCGTCCCACATTGCATCGATGATATTCTTGTCTGCCATTGCCGTTATACCTCGCTTTTCATTATGGTAGTGCCATGCTACCTCTTATTTTATTATTCTTGCTGTCCCATAATCAGGACTTTATCCGTTTGCCGGTCATCATCTTATAATGCTGGCTCTGACCGAGAGCCTCAAAGATCATCTGGAAGACCCGCTTGTATGCGTCGACATCCTCACAATCTTCAACATAGTTTAGTCCGTCGCTGATGCCGTTAGGATTGTTGATGTACGCCAGCAAGGAAGAGGCCAGCTGGTAATCGGTCATATCCGGCTTCTCGCCTTCAACCTGTTTGATGAACTTATTACGTTTCTCCGGTTTCTCCAGTACAATTTCCCGGAGGTCGCTTCCTTCATATCCGCAGAGCTGCAGGAAGTAGTATTCGAGTATACGCCTCATCACGTTCAGGGCCGGAATCGTAGACTGGATGTCCCGGAGCTCATCCCACAGAGCGGCGTAGGAGTTCTGGACCGGATTATAATTTTCTTCCTCGGTCGGGATTTCCTTGCTCTGACGCTTGCAGAGCTTGATAGTGGAGATATTGTCGTTCTTCCGGATCATATAGAACGACGTGCAGTTGTAATACCCGACCTGCTGGTAAGTGACTTCACGGTGGAAGTACACGTTATGCGTCAGGACGAACAGCTGCTTGATGTAGTCACCGGGAACCTTCGGATTCAGGTACTCAGTATTGTTCCGGCAGACATTGATCATCTCACGGACGATTGCGCTGACGAGGAACAAGGCTGTGCTGTCCATGCTGGACACCGGGTCATCGATAACAACGATCTTTTCCTTGAGCACTTCGCTGCTCATGCTGCCACGTACCTGATGATAGAAGTACAGGAATGCGATGAAGTTGCGCTCGCCCTCACTGAGGTTTTCCGCAATGGAGCCGTCCTCACGGATAACTTCATAAACATTCTCCACGCCTTCTTTCGCACGAATGCTGAAGCCTTGGAAACCAGAATCCTTCAGAATCTTGTTGATGCTGTCGATGGCGGCCTCGGTGTTCGCATTGTGCTTATTCAGGGCGGAGATCTCATTTGTCAGGTCTCCGATTTCTTTTCTGAGTTTCTTGCCACGCTCGGTAACGTCGTCGATTTCCTTCTGAAGTCGGTCGACCTCATCCTGATAGCTCTTCACGTCAGTCGCCAGCATGAACGCAAGATACTGCATGATTTCCGTCTTGCATTTGCTCTTGCTGGATCTCTTGGCAGAAACAACATCGTTATTGGCCTTGATCTGCTTATTGATTTCGTCGATCATAGCACCAATTTCCAACAGAAGCGTATCGGTGTCCTCAAGGGAAATGGTCTTTGACGGTTCTTTGACCTTCTCAGCAATGCGCTGACGGTTGATTTCAAAGTTACTCTCCAACAGGGCGAGTTTTTCCTGATACGCAGTCAGATCAATCGTCGGCATAACGTCGCTGGCATTACCTTGAAGCACCCGGACAATCTCTCTGGTCTCTCTTTCATACACAGTCTGGAACTGCCCAAGATCACGGATGTCCTGCTGGTACTGAGCGTCAAAGGTAGCCGCAATATCCGCCTCGAAGTTTGCCGGGAGCTTCTGCTGGCAGTACGGGCATTTTCCACCCGCTGCACCGGCATAATGTGTATGACCATCACGGACCCAATCGGATGCTGTGTCACCGAGGGCCTTCATAAATTTTGCGAAAGGTGTATCGCTACTGCTGACAATCATTCTATCGAGCAGGTCCTTTCCGGGAAGACTGCCGTAGGTGGTAGCAGCGGCTTTTTTGAACTCCGTATACGCTCTGGCTGAATCGTCAAAAGCTACGTCATAGAGACGCTCCAGCTCTGCCAGATCGTGATCGGTCGGTTTTGTTTCTCCAAGTACGGCCTCGGCAAAGTTTTTCTTTTGCTTCTTGCCGTCCATACACTTATCGAAGCGTCTGCGGATTTCCGCAGTCTTTGAAAAGCAGGTGTCCTGAAACTGCGTCAGCGCAGATGCAAGGCCATCTGTTTTCTTTTTATGCTCATCAAGAGCTGTCTGACGAGCATCCATTTTCTGCTTTTTCTGATCTGTGAGTTCAGCGATCTTCTTTTTGGCCTCGATATCCTCTTCACCGAAGATAAAGACGCCTTTGAGATCGCCGTAATTTACAAAGTTGTCGTTGATGAAATCCTGATTATAAACAAGCACATCAAAATCGTCGGCGGTTTTGCCGTCGGCCCAGACAACTCCGTCATCCTCCGCAATGGCGTGAGCGATAGAAGATTTTCCCGCTCCGTTATTGCCATAGAAGAAGTTGACGAACGTGAGCTCATCAATCGGGACATCTGTAAAAGTTGCTCTGTTGAGCGTGATATTCGTAATTGCCGAAGGTACCTTACGCTGCATTCAATTCACCATCCTGCTTCCAATCTCAAAGCTCATTCCTGAATTTTGCCTTTGCGAACCCATTCATCAACTTCAGAGATTTTGAATTTATATCGCTTGCCAGCCCGGTACACGGGCAGCTTTCCTTCTTTAATCCATGTGCGAACTGTATCTTGACTGATGCTCAGATGTTCAGCGACATCTTCCAGATTAACCCACTTCTCGACCTGCATTTCTTCATACTCGTGACTCATCGTATTACCTCCATTTTTCTACAAGAGTTACGATTCAAATAATCTGAACTCCAGCTTTCTGCAATGCTTCAATGAGATCAATTTGTTTCAGTGCCCAATGTGTGCGGTTCAGTTCATTAAACGATCTGGCCCCGCCGATGCCAAGTTCAAAGCACTGCTCATTTAAAATCTGTTGCGGGATCGCCGTTATAATCGTGTAGTAGATTTTGATCCCGTTGTCTTGAATCTTAACGTCCTTCACAAACCCGAAATAAGCATCTTGGGCATCGTCCGTCTTCCCGTAGGAATGGTTCTCATCAGCGAAGATGGCCGGATATCGTTTCAGCCCCTCGATAGCTTCTGGCGTGAGGGACGCATATTTTGATTTCAGCTCATCGTTTGTGCTCTCGGTCAAGGCACGATCCTTGGGAACCAGAAAATAGTTGTCCTCGAACTTCTCGCCAAGAATCACAAACAGATGATAGAAGTCTGTGTTAAAGGTTATTCGTGCTCTGTTCTCGCCACGTCTTGATCTGGGATCATTCAGCATTACCGTGATATTGTTCTCCACGGTATCAGCGTGAGCAACGAAATTGTTATTGCCTCCGGATACAGTGATCTCGGTGGCTTTCCCCGGCACCGGGAGATTGCCGGAGGAATTGACCGGTAAATTGTCACTCATCTTGTTTTCCTCCGTTGTTTATCGTCAGCTTGTCAACGTGCTGATAGAAGCTGTTGTTACCGCCAGAGATGTTGATGTTGAAAAACGTCGGATTGTTGTTCACCATCTGCTGAGTCACCGGAGGAGTGTCCTGACCGGCTGCCTCCGAAGCATCATCTTCAATAGGCTCGTCAACGACCTCTGCGGTTATCGTTTCCTTAGTATCAACGGTGTAGGTCGTCAGGCTATCAAGAAGGCCTTCACCCATATGTGCGGTGTACTTTCTTGGAGCTCGGTCGTTTGATGGACACCAAACATCATAGGTCTTTTTGCCTACAGCATTGTCTCTCCGATTCATAACAACGTAGTGCCAAACGCCAAGAAGAAATGACGGGAGGCATACTTCCTTGAGGTCGCCAAGTGCGGCCTTTTCCTTTTTCTCTCCATTCGGCCCGATATAGAACTCGTCACTGGCTTTGATGGTCTGATCTTGCTGAATCAGGTCTATGAGGGCACGGACCAGATTGACATCCTTATGAACCGTCTCGCCTACATCGAGGAAGTCATTTACAAAACCGATCATCCCGTTCAAGGCCGTTTGATAGTCCGTTCTCACTACGGAGTCAAATGCTGATAATACCTGTTCGTCATCAAATGGCAGGTATGTGCTATTCGATGTCTTACAGGCTTTGTAGTTGTTTGCCGTGCCTTTCAGATTTTCCTTGCCGGGATCTGCGTAATCAGGATTGATTACCCTGATCAGGCCAACCAGCACTTCTGGATCTGACAGGCCGTCGCTATCACCAGAATAATGTTCTCTCGCTTTCATTCGTTGCCGGAGGGCTTGTAACACCAACGTGAAGAAGGTGCCTCCGCACAGGCGAGGATATTCGTTTATTGTCACAGGTTGTCCCTCCGATTGACAGTCATTTACATGCCGAAAAGTGGTGGCTGTATCGGATTCGCAAACCCTAACAAACCCCACTAAAACACATTATAGCACAAAAAACCCAAAATTACAATCCCATGCAATGAACTCTATATGGCGAGAGTTTAAAAACTTTTCTGGTCGCTGACCTTATTAACCTTAGCAACTATGGCAGCTGACCTTCTGAACGATTGGATAGGTCTTGTGGAAACCCCACAGGACCTTTTTCCTTCGGTGGTTTCCACAAATCTGCAAACCATTGGAGGAAAAAGAAATGGCAAACAAAGACAATCGTTACTTTATCCCGGTCGACGGGACCCCTATCGAGGTCAGCGAGGAAGTTTACAGGG
>ENA-UONW01002637-UONW01002637.1-human-gut-metagenome-genome-assembly--contig:-CS52-NODE-2637-length-17066-cov-4.165246_pt1 | contig 17066 bp, 9 predicted proteins | sample MGYA00242463_ERZ724010 | MGnify/ENA metagenome assembly ERZ724010 | reverse complement strand
ATCATTTGCACGGCTCCTCTGCTGTCTACGATTCTTTACCTGCTCTTTTATAAGAGTGAGAAGGCTACGAAAGGGCTGATCTATGGTTCGCTGTTGGCCCTGATTGGCGTAGGGCTGGTCGTCTTTAACGGAAGTGTGGTGTTGAAGCTTTCTCCTGTGGGTGATTTGCTCACTTTGCTTGCGGCTCTGTCATGGGCTTTTTATAGTCTGGTAATAAAGCGGATGACGGGACGTTATCCCACGGTATTTATTACCCGTAAGATATTTTTCTATGGGGTATTGACTATTCTTCCCGCTTTTCTTCTTCATCCGCTGCAACCGGATTTTGATGTGCTTCTGCAACCGCTCGTATTGTCCAATCTCTTGTTCCTGGCAGTCCTGGCTTCTTTGATCTGCTATATTCTTTGGAATGTGGTTTTGAAACAGCTGGGAACGATGCGGGCTTCCAATTATATCTATTTGAATCCGTTGGTGACGATGGTGGCTTCGGTGCTCATTCTCCACGAACAAATCACATGGATTACGTTAATGGGGGCGGCTTGCATCATATTAGGGGTTTATCTGGCGGAAAAGAAGTAGGATCATTCCATCTTTTATCTGCCGGGAAACTTAGAACAAATATTGATATTGTGTACCCAAGAACTTCCGGATTTGTTTCAGCGCTTTCGTGATTTGTGCCTCTACTGTCTTGACAGATATATCCATTGACTCCGCGATTTCCTGGTTTGTCAGATTCTTCGTGCGGCTTTGCAGAAATACCTCACGACATTTTTCGGGAAGTGACAGGATAGCCTCCTGAATTAAATTATTCAGTTCTTCTGTTTCCAGTGAATCGGTGATGCTTACTTGCGGAGTGTCCTGTCCGTTGATGTCGTCCAGTGAGACAGTAGCCTTTCTGTCCCGTATAGCGTTCAGACACCTGTTTTTGGCAGCCTGAAAAAGATAAGCTTTGAAAGTAAGCCTGATTTCAAGTTTTTTTCTGTTTTCCCATACGGACGCAAAGATGTCACTTGCTATATCTTCCGCTTCTTGTGTATCTCCTAAATACAAATACATAAAGCGGCAAAGAACAGTGAAATAAGTATCGAAGACGTACTTGAACGCCTGCTTATCACCATTCTTTATCAATTGCAAAAGGAACATATCGTCCATAGTGTTTGTAATTAGGTTAGTGAGACGTTGCAAAGTTAAAGAATATTTTTTTAGTAGAAACTAAAAAAATGCTTTTCTGAATAAGGGTATGATTCGTTTTTTGTGTCTTAGTATCGGTAACAGTTAAAAACGACAGCGAAGCATGAAAAAAGAAATACCTTGGGAGTTAATCATTTCCGACCTGAAACAAGACATCTCCGATGCTGATAAAAAGCACTTGGAGGAGTGGGGGTCTATCGATGAGAACCGGAAGGTGTATGAAGAACTTCGGGGAGTTTGGGAAAAGGTGCGTGCTAAAGTTATCAATTATACGCCGGACGTAGATTTCTACTGGAAAGAGTTGATGCAGCGTATGGAGGAGTGTGAGGAGGCTGAACGGAGACAAGCTGAAGATATGGAAAGGTCTGAAGATAAAGTTGAAGTGAATCTCAAAGATAAGGAACAACCTGTTCGTTTGTGGGCTTTCCCCCGTTTTCAACGCTATGTTGCGGCTGCCTGCGTAGTTGTGGCTGTCTTCCTTTCCGTTTCTTTATATATAGGTATAAAGATCGGTCAGCCGGAAATGGCGCAACAAACCTATTCCAATTGGGGAGGTAAATCGGAAGTAACTCTGCCGGACGGGTCGAATGTATGGATTCATTCGGCTACTTCGCTTACTTATAATACGAATTATTATTCGAAAAACAGAAATGTCCGGTTGAACGGAGAGGCTTACTTTGATGTGGCCCATGATAAGGATCATCCTTTCGTCGTTGAAACCGAAGGAATGAAAATCACCGTACACGGTACAAAATTCAATGTAGAATCCTTTCCCGGTTCGGAAAATACATTTGTCAGCCTGAAAGAAGGTTCGGTGTCGTTGGAGACGAAAGCGGAAACCCGTTTTCTGCATCCGGGAGAAGTCGGTACTTTCAACAAGCGTAACGGACGGCTTCAAATAGAAAAAGGAGATATCGAGTTGGCTGTCTCGTGGGCAAGCAATCAGATTGTATTTAAAAACAGGCCGTTGGATGAGATTTGCCCTCTTCTGTCCAAATGGTATAATGTGAAGATAAATTTGTCTCCGGAATTGCAGGAACAGTACAGATACACATTCACCTTGCGGCACGAACCGTTGGAAGAAATCATGCGAATCATGTCGCGCATTCATCCTATCAACTATGAATTTAATGATGAGAATATGTTGACAATTTTACCGAAGCAGAAACAATAAGTGGTAACACACAATGCAAATATCCGAGTTCAATATCGGTAAAATGATTTTTTTGACAAATAAGTAAGAGAGAAAGGCGAGCCTATGATATAATGAAGATATAGAATAAATAAGGGGGAAGTTCCGCTTCCGGCTTTCCCCCCTACCAAATCAAGTTTTTTATTAACCGAAGAAAGTGAGTGAACATTAAAATCTGACCCATTTTAATGCAGCCTCCTTACAGTTAACTTTTAATATCGCAAAAATATGAATTTAAAAAAGCATTTTGCACTTTTAACGCTATTATTTTTTAGCGTTGTACTTTCTGCACAAGTAAAAGAGAAGATGATAACGATAAGCTTCTCGAAAATTCCATTGTCCGAAGCTATGGCACGCATTGAGAAAACCAGCGGCTATACCTTCTTTTATGATGCAACACAAGTAAATGTGAAACAGGAAGTCAGCCTGAACGTGAAACAGGTTCCTGTATCCAAAGCGGTAGGAGAAATGCTGAAAGGCATTGACCTGTCATTTGAAGTGACCAGCACACAGATTGCCTTGTTCCCCAAAAAGAGTACTCCGGCACAGACGGGCAAGGCGACTACAATCATCGGTAAAGTTGTAGACGAGAACGGAGAGCCCATTATCGGAGCTAATGTTTTGGTAGCCGGCACAACGACCGGTGTGATTACCGATATTGACGGTAACTACAAACTGGAAGCGCCTTTCGGATCTTCGCTTCAGATCTCGTATATCGGTTATACGACTCAGACGGTGAAAGCCGGGCAGAAGTCTATCATCAAAATGAAGGAAGACTCCAAGACACTGGAGGAGGTCGTAGTGGTAGGTTACGGTGTAATGAAGAAGAAAGACCTGACCGGAGCCGTGGCATCCTTGAAAGCCAGCGACCTTGAAAAAGAACAACCGAAAACTGTTCAGGATATGCTCCGCACGGGTGTGGCCGGACTTTCGGTAGGTATCGAAACCGATACGAAGGGTAACACCAGCATGATGGTGCGTGGTAAAAACAACCTGCGTGCAACGAGTACGGATAAATCTTCCCTTGAGCCTCTGATTGTATTGGACGGAGTAATCTATTCGGGACAGATGACCGACATCAATCCTAACGACATTGAGCAGATAGACGTATTGAAAGACGCCAGTTCCACAGCCGTTTATGGTGCGAAGGCAGCCAATGGCGTTGTGCTGATTACTACCAAGAAAGGAACAAGTTCAACGAAACCGATTATCAATTTCAGTGGTACATGGGGACTTTCAATGGTGAACTCTTTGCCGGAAGTATACGAAGGAGAGGATTTCATCAATTTCCGCCGGGATGTGGAAGTTAGCAAGAATCCTTCAAAAGCAGCTACCGGATATTTCGACAATCCGGCACACATGTCCAATGCGGACTTGGCAAACTGGATGGGAAACGATAAAGGCGACCCGACAAGTATCTGGCTGACACGTCTCGAATTTACCAATACGGAGGTCAACAACTATTTGGCCGGACGTCTTGTAGACTGGCGCGATGTCATTTATCAGGATGTAGCGTTACGTCAGGATTACACGGTCAGCGTGGCAGGAAAGAAAGACGAAATGTCTTATTATTCATCTATCAACTACCTGAAAAACGAGAGTAACGTGCGTGGCGGAGGATACAGTGCTATCCGTGCACGTATCAACCTGGAGAATAAGATACAGAGCTTCCTTACTTACGGTGTGAACGCACAGTTTACTTCACGTGATGAGGGATATATCAGTAGTTCATCCGGCAATTACACTACTCTTTCACCTTTCGGAAGCCTTTACGAAGACGATGGAGTGACTTTGAAACAATACCCTACCGGTAACAATAACCAGAGCAACCCGTTGCTTGCTCCGGCTTTCCAGAATAAACGCAATGACATCGAGAACTTGAATGCAGCTCTTTATCTGAAAATCACCCTCCCTTTGGGCTTTTCTATCCAGACTACTTATTCTCCGCGTTTTGAATGGACAAACTATCTTTTCCATAAGGCAGCCGCTTCTCCCGACTCCGGTTCGCAGAACGGCCGTGTGGAACGTACGCATACGAAGGATTTCTATTGGCAATGGGATAATATGCTGAAGTGGAACAAGACATTCGGCAAGCACGCTTTTGACTTTACTTTCCTTGCCAACTGGGAGAAGTTCCAGCGTTGGCATGATGAAATGACGAATGAAAACTTCCTGCCTACCGACGAACTGGGTTATGGAGGTATCGGTTTCGGTACCAGCCCTAACGTATCCAGTGATGATGTCTACCGTACAGGAGACGCCTTTATGGGACGTCTGCACTATGTATACGACCAGCGTTACCTGATTACCGCCACTGTACGTCGTGACGGATATTCGGCTTTTGGTCTTGCCAACCCGCGTGCCACTTTTCCGGCTATCGCATTGGGTTGGGTGTTCTCTGAAGAGAAATTCCTGCACCGTCCGGATTGGTTCGAATATGGTAAACTGCGTCTCTCATGGGGTAAGAACGGTAACCGTGCCGTAGGTACTTATGCTGCATTCATGCAGTTGGCCCCGCGCAAATACATTTATGTGGATCCGGCAACCGGCAGTCTGGTGACCGCCAACACTTTCTATGCTTCTACTATGGCTAACCCCAACCTGAAATGGGAATCAACGACTTCATGGAATATCGGTACGGACCTGACTTTCCTGAAAGGCAGACTGAGCGCGAACCTGGATGTATATAAGAAGATTACGACCGACCTGCTTGTCAGCCGTGAGTTGCCCAGCCTGATCGGTTACAGCTCCGTGATGTCTAATATCGGTGAGGTCCAGAATTCCGGTGTCGAGCTTTCACTGAACTCTACCAACATCAGAATGGATAAGCTTACATGGCGTACTTCTTTCAGCCTGGCTTATAACAAGAACAAGATAACTCACCTGTACGGAATCATGGAAGATGTGAAAGATGCGGACGGTAACGTTATCGGCCAACGTGAAGCGGACGATATCAAGAACAAGCGTTTCATCGGACACGATATTGATGAAATCTGGGATTACAAGGTAGTAGGAATCTGGCAGGAAGAAGAACGTGAAGAAGCTGCCAAATACGGTCAGCAGCCGGGTGACGTTCATCTGCTGGATAAAGACATGAACTACAAATATGACAATACGGATAAGGAATTCCAGGGAACTACGATGCCGCGTCTGCGTTGGAGTATGCGTAATGATTTCACGTTGTTCAAGAACTTCAATATCTCGTTCAATATGTACTCCTATATCGGACATAAAAAGACATTGGGACGTTTTACCAACGACAATGCTTTGCTGAACGTGACGAACCAGATTAAACGTGACTACTGGACACCGGAAAACCGTAACAATGAATATCCGCGTCTGGCCAACAAGAAGCCGGCAGGCGTTTCGTATGCCATTTACAAGAACGCTTCTTTCCTGCGTTTTGATAATATCTCAATCGGATATACTTTCCCGAAGAAGCTGATAGAGCCGCTGCGGATTCAGAACCTGAACGTCAATGCTACGATGAAGAATGCAGGTTATATCTCCGGTTGGCCCGGTTACGACCCGGAAAACAGTGATGCAAATACCCCGAGAGTAATTTATTTTGGTATTAACTTGACTTTATAATATCTACAGACTGATGAAACTAAATAATAAGAAAACAGGCATTGCCTGCATGATTGGAGTAGCTGTATTAGCAAGTAGTTGTTCGGATTGGCTGGACCCGAAGCCACTTTCATTCTATACGCCGGAGATTTCTTTTACGGATTACAACGGCCTGAAGACCGGAACGGATATGTTGAACCGTGACGTCCGTTACTTTGATTTTTATCCCACAGGAGGTTCTATGGACCCTTGTATCCTTTCCGAATATTTCTTTTCGGATATAAGTGTCAACGGACGTACTGACGCGGCAAACTCTCCACAGGATCTTGTTCGACAGATTACTCCCAGTGCTTCTCTGACAGGAAATGCAAGTCAGATTAATAACTATTGGACCTATCTGTATAAAGGTATTAAAGACGCCAATACATTGCTGACCCGTTCGGAAACGGCAGAGTTTGACAATGAAGACCAACGTAAGGAAATTGAAGGATTGGCATGTTTCCATCGTGCTTATCGTTATTACCGTCTGGTGAATCAGTATGGGGATATACCGTTCATCACAGAAGAAATCACCGGGCCACGTTATGATTTTTATTCAACGAAGCGTGAAGCAATCTTGCGGTATTTGAAAAACGATTTGGACCGTACGGCTCCTTATCTGAAAAACAACGTTTATATCGGTATGGTGACTCAGGCTGCGGCTTATCACTTACTGACAAAGATCAATCTTGCATTGGGCGAATTTGACGATGCAATCGAATCAGCCAATAACGTCATTAATGACGGAGTGCACTATCTAATGACAGAGCGTTTCGGTGTTGACAAGAATGACGCTACCAAGAATGTGATTTGGGACTTGCATCAGTCTGAGAATAAATCCTTGCCTGAAAACAAAGAAGTACTTTACATGGTGCTCGACCGTTATGATGCCGGTGAGGATATTCGTTCGGCAGCCGGACTGGAAATCAAACGGCAGGTGCTTCCCTGGTTTGCAAAAGACGGCGAGATTAAAACTCCCGACGGCAAAAACGGATTTACCGATAACGATGCAAAGAAAAATCCCTATCTTGAGCAATATGGTCGTGGAGTATGTACAGCACGCTCTACCTGGTATCATACGCACATGATCTGGACACTGGATGACACAGATCTTCGTCATGCTCCGGGCAACTGGATAGAAATGACCGACCTGACCTACAATAATCCTGAGCTCAAAGGTACGGAATGGTACGGACAACCGGTTCGCTTTAAAGACGATAAAGGAAACATCCTGGTAAACGATACCATTCGTGACTGGGTGGGGTGGCCGCATTATAAGACCAACGTTGCCGACCAGAAAGATAAATGGTGGCGCGGTGGTTGGGCCGACTGGTATATTTTCCGTATTGCCGAAACGTATCTGTTACGTGCTGAGGCATACATTTGGAAGGGTGATGCAACCAGCCTCCAGAAAGCTGCCGATGACGTGAACAAGGTACGCCGCAGAGCGGGAGCCGATGAACTTGATGCTGACCAGATGACTATCCGTACGATTCTGGACGAACGTGCCCGCGAACTGTATTACGAAGAACCGCGTAAGACGGAGTTGACCCGTATCGCATTTATCTATGCTAAAACCGGCAAGGCGGACGATAAGGGACGTACCTACCGTATGGATAATTTCTCCGAAAAAAACTTCTTCTACGACCACATTATGGATGTAACGGATTTCTATAACAAAGGGGTGAAAACGCCGATTGGAAATGAATATACCATTGCTCCCCACAATGTATTGTGGCCGATTGCATTGAATGCTATTTCGACAAATGTGCAGGGACATATCAATCAGACACCGGGATATGCCGGTTCGGAAAACAATATCGAGCCGTTGGACATTGACTTCAGCAAGTAACGTTTTCTTAATGGTATAACGTACCATTAACTTCCTGTTTATTGGGCATATATATCCACCACGCTGGGCATATATGCCCAATATGTTGAATCTATATATCCACCATGGTGGATATATATTTCCAATAAATCCCTCAATTATATCCGATATTTGGCGTATATTTGTACTTTGTCGGGTATTGGAACCAAAAAACTACCGAACTTTCATAATTTTTTAAACGATAAACGAATGAATCTAAGAACAAAAATCGGGGTCGTAGCAGTGCTGCTGTCTACCCTCACCGTGCAAGCACAAAACATTCCTTTCCGTAAAGCGGAAATAAAAGAAACGATGAAGAAAGTTGCCGACTGGCAAATAGCCAACCCCAACAAGGGCGCCGAACATGGTGACCTGAGCTGGACAAACGCCGTACTATATGTCGGTATGCTCGACTGGGCGGAATTGGCGGAACGTGAAGACGGTAACAAGGATTATTTTAAATGGCTCACCCGTATCGGAAGCCGTAACGGCTGGCAGCCGGACAAGCGGATGTATCATGCCGACGACATCGCTGTTTCACAACTCTTTATCGACCTTTACCAGAAATATAAGAACAAATATATGCTCAATCCTACCATTGCCCGCACGGATTGGGTGATGAAGAACCCGCCGACGGACGATTTCAAACTGGATTATCGCAAACCTGAGACACTGGAACGCTGGACTTGGTGTGACGCCCTCTTTATGGCTCCTCCGGTCTACACTAAATTATACGTCCTGACGGGTGATAAAAAGTATATCAAATTCATGAACCGCGAATACAAAGCTACGTATGACCACCTTTTCGACAAGGAAGAGAATCTTTTCTATCGCGACTGGCGGTATTTTGACCAACGCGAGGCCAACGGCCGGAAGGTTTTCTGGGGACGCGGCAACGGCTGGGTACTCGGCGGGCTGGCGGAGATATTGAAAGAACTGCCTGCAAAGGACAAGAACCGGAAGTTTTACGAAGAACTGTTCGTGAAGCTCTGTACCCGTGTCGCTAAATTGCAGAATGCGGACGGATTCTGGCATGCAAGTCTGCTCGATCCGGCTTCTTACCCGTCACCCGAAACAAGCTGTACCACGTTTATTGTCTATGCTTTGGCTTACGGAATCAACGAGGGACTGCTGGACAAGGATACTTTCCTTCCTATACTGGTAAAAGGCTGGAATGCACAGGTTTCTGCTGTCGATGCAGACGGTAAATTAGGTTATGTACAGCCTATCGGGGCCGATCCGAAGAAGGTGACGCGGAATATGACTGAAGTATATGGCGTGGGTGCTTTTTTAATGGGCGGATGTGAGATTTATAAAATGGCCAGATAAACAAGAACTCATAATCTAATGGTAAAAAATATGATTGTATTTCTGCTCCTGTTATTGGGAGCAGTTATGAATGATACGTCCGCACGTGATGTCATTTCTTTCAATACCGGCTGGCAATTTAAGAAAGGGCCGTTTTCTACGGACCCTATGCGTGCTTCCGCACAATGGGACGGCAAGTGGGAGGAAGTGACAATTCCCCATACCTGGAATGCGAAAGATATGCAAGTGAAAGCTGATGCATTCTACGAAGGTGTAGGTTATTACAGAAAGAAACAGTTTTTCGGAAATGAGTTGGCGGGTAAACGTGTATTCTTGCGTTTTGAAGGAGTAGGGGCTTGCACAGAAGTCTATGTCAACGGAAAGTTGGTGGGAACGCATAAAGGCGGGTATAGTGCCTTCGCTTTCGAGATAGGCACTGCCTTGAAACTGGGGGCTGAGAACGAGATTATCGTGAAGGCTGACAATACGGCCCGTCCCGATGTGATTCCTGTCAATCACAGTTTGTTTGGGGTGTATGGCGGTATTTACCGTCCCGTATGGTTGATTACTACGGAGCAGAATAATATCACAGTGACCGATTGCGCCTCTCCCGGTGTGTACATCACTCAGAAGAATGTATCAAGACGTTCGGCGGATATAACTGTTAAAGTAAAGCTGGATAATGGTAGTCTGGCTCCTGCGCAGCTTGTTCTGGAGAACAGTATTTATACGCAGGAAGGGAAAAAGGTGGTTTCCCAACGTCTGCCGCTTGAGTTGACTCCGCAAGGAACGCAAAGCTATGTATCAACATTCAAACTAAAGAATCCTCATCTCTGGCAAGGTAGGGAGGACCCTTATCTTTACAAAGTAGTCTCCCGTCTGTTGGCAAATGGTGAGGTGATTGACGAGGTCACGCAGCCTTTGGGTGTTCGTCATTACGAAATTGTTGCCGGAAAAGGTTTCTATCTTAATGGAGAGAAATATCCGATGTATGGTGTTACCCGTCATCAGGACTGGTGGGGCCTGGGGAGTGCGCTGACCAACCGTGAACATGATTTTGACCTGGCTCAAATTATGGATGTCGGTGCCACAACCGTGCGTTTTGCTCATTATCAGCAGTCGGAATATCTTTATTCGCGTTGTGATACATTGGGCTTGATTATCTGGGCGGAAATCCCCTTTGTCAACCGGGTGACAGGCTACGAATCGGAGAATGCGCAGACACAACTCCGCGAACTGATTCGTCAGAGTTTCAATCATCCCTCCATTTATGTGTGGGGGTTGCACAATGAGGTTTATCAGCCTCACGAATACACAGCGTCATTGACTCAATCTCTTCACGATCTGGCGAAGACGGAAGATCCTGACCGTTACACGGTTGCCGTGAACGGTTACGGTCACGCCAATCATCCGGTGAATCAGAATACAGATATACAAGGCATGAACCGTTATTTCGGCTGGTACGAAAAGAAAGTGCAGGACATCAAACCGTGGGTGGAAGGACTCGAAAAAGACTATCCCTGGCAGAAATTGATGTTGACCGAATATGGAGCCGATGCCAACCTTGACCATCAGACGGAGTATCTGGGCGATGCGTTGAACTGGGGAAAGCCTTACTATCCGGAAACTTTCCAGACCAAGACGCATGAATATCAGTGGAGTGTGATAGCTGAGCATCCCTATATTATTGCTTCTTATCTATGGAATATGTTCGACTTTGCCGTGCCTATGTGGAGCCGTGGCGGTGTGCCTGCCCGGAACCTGAAAGGGCTGATGACCTTCGACCGGAAAATAAAAAAGGACTCTTACTACTGGTATAAAGCGAACTGGAGCAAGTCTCCCGTACTCTATCTGACGCAACGACGTAACACGGACCGCGAACGGAAGCAGACTTCCGTCACTGTTTATTCAAATATCGGAACTCCCAAAGTTTACTTGAACGGCAAAGAACTGACAGGCATTCGTAAGGGATATACGGATGTACATTATATCTTCGACCAGGTGACACTTGAAAAAGGAAAAAACAAAATCAAGGCTGTTGCGGTATATAATGGAAAAGAATACGTTGACGAGATCAAATGGGATTATCAGAGTGAAAAGAAACGTGATGCGGATGCGCACGAAAACAAAAATGAACATGCCGGGTGGTAAAACCCGGCTTATGGACATAAAAAAAGGAGCAACGCCTTGCTCCAACCTTTGTTAACCTTAAATCTAATACTATGAAAAACACATTGCAAAGATACGGACTCTTGGGAAATTAGCAAATTATCCAAGTAAAATACTATGTTTTATAACACGTTTTAATAGTTTTCTCCTGTTTGTTAAGAAAAACGCCGTTCTTTTTTAAAGGTATGCAACACTAATTTTGATAATTGAATCGGTGGATTCCGTTGATTCTCTGCCGAAAAACCGTTATCTTTGTTCCGATAATCACAGTATATACTCAATAAAAAAAGAAAAGGAGAGAACCGTGAACGAAGAAGAAATCGTGCTCACCCCCATGATGAAACAGTTTCTGGATTTGAAGGCGAAACATCCGGATGCGGTAATGCTGTTTCGTTGCGGTGACTTTTATGAAACATACTCTACGGACGCCATTGTTGCAGCCGAAATATTAGGAATCACACTGACAAAACGTGCTAACGGAAAAGGAAAGACGATTGAAATGGCGGGATTTCCTCATCATGCGCTCGATACTTATCTTCCGAAATTGGTTCGTGCCGGAAAACGGGTGGCTATCTGCGACCAGTTGGAAGACCCGAAAATGACCAAGAAACTGGTGAAGCGCGGCATTACCGAATTGGTGACTCCCGGTGTCTCTATCAATGATAATATATTAAACTATAAGGAAAACAACTTCCTGGCCGCCGTACATTTCGGAAAGGCTTCCTGCGGGGTTGCTTTCCTCGACATATCTACCGGTGAATTTCTGACTGCCGAAGGACCTTTCGACTATATAGACAAACTGCTGAATAACTTCGGCCCGAAAGAAATTCTTTTTGAACGTGGCAAGCGCCTTATGTTTGAAGGCAATTTCGGTAGTAAATTCTTCACTTTCGAACTGGACGACTGGGTGTTTACGGAAACTACTGCCCGCGAAAAACTTCTGAAGCATTTTGAAACAAAGAATCTGAAAGGATTCGGAGTAGAGCATTTGAAAAACGGTATTATTGCTTCGGGGGCTATTCTTCAATACCTGACAATGACACAGCATACTCAAATCGGGCATATTACTTCATTGGCTCGTATTGAGGAGGATAAATATGTCCGGCTGGATAAATTCACGGTGCGCAGCCTCGAATTGATTGGCAGCATGAACGATGGAGGAAGCAGTCTGCTCAATGTGATTGACAGGACGATCAGCCCAATGGGAGCACGTCTGTTGAAACGTTGGATAGTTTTTCCATTGAAGGACGAGAAACCGATCAATGAGCGTCTGAATGTGGTGGAGTATTTCTTCCGTCAACCGGACTTTAAGGAGTTGATCGAAGAACAGTTGCATCTTGTCGGTGATTTGGAGCGTATCATCTCCAAAGTGGCTGTGGGACGTGTGTCACCGCGTGAAGTGGTTCAGCTGAAAGTGGCTTTGCAGGCTATCGAACCGATCAAACAGGCTTGTCTTGAAGCGGATAATGCAAGTCTGAACCGTATTGGTGAGCGGTTGAATCTTTGTGTTTCTATTCGTGACCGGATTGCCCGGGAAATTAATAATGATCCTCCTTTGCTGATAAATAAGGGCGGAGTGATTAAAGACGGTGTGAATGCGGATTTGGACGAATTGCGCCGGATTTCGTATTCGGGAAAAGACTATCTGCTTCAGATACAGCAGCGGGAAAGCGAAGAAACGGGTATTCCGAGTTTGAAAGTGGCTTATAATAATGTATTCGGCTATTATATCGAGGTTCGTAATGTTCATAAGGACAAGGTCCCTAAAGAGTGGATTCGCAAGCAGACGTTGGTAAATGCGGAACGTTATATCACACAGGAACTGAAAGAGTACGAAGAAAAAATTCTTGGTGCCGAAGATAAGATTCTTGTGCTGGAAACGCAGTTATATACGAATTTGGTACAGGCATTGACGGAGTTTATCCCCCAGATACAGGTTAACGCCAATCAGATTGCCCGGTTGGACTGTCTGTTGTCTTTCGCTAATGTGGCGCGTGAGAATAACTACATCCGTCCGGTTATTGAGGATAACGACGTATTGGATATTCGTCAGGGCCGTCACCCGGTAATTGAGAAACAGCTTCCGATAGGAGAGAAATATATTGCCAATAATGTGATGTTGGACAGCAGTACGCAGCAGATCATCATAATAACCGGTCCTAATATGGCGGGTAAGTCAGCGCTTTTGCGTCAGACGGCATTGATTACGCTGTTGGCTCAAATCGGTTCGTTTGTCCCTGCGGAGAGCGCCCATATCGGGCTGGTGGATAAAATATTCACTCGTGTGGGAGCAAGTGATAACATCTCCGTAGGTGAATCTACTTTTATGGTGGAGATGAACGAAGCGGCGGATATTCTGAACAATGTTTCTTCCCGAAGCCTGGTACTATTTGACGAGTTGGGGCGTGGTACCTCTACGTATGATGGCATCTCTATTGCCTGGGCGATTGTGGAATATATCCACGAACATCCGAAAGCCAAAGCACGTACTTTATTCGCCACGCATTACCACGAATTGAATGAAATGGAAAAATCTTTCAAGCGTATCAAGAACTATAATGTATCGGTGAAAGAGGTGGATAATAAGGTAATCTTCCTTCGTAAACTGGAACGTGGTGGTAGTGAGCACTCTTTCGGTATTCATGTAGCAAAAATGGCGGGTATGCCGAAAAGCATTGTGAAGCGTGCGAATGAGATTCTGAAGCAGCTTGAATCTGATAATCGCCAGCAGGGAATAGCAGGCAAGCCGTTGGCGGAAGTAAGCGAGAACCGTGGTGGTATGCAGTTAAGTTTCTTCCAGTTGGACGATCCGATACTCTGTCAGATTCGCGATGAAATATTAAATTTGGATGTAAATAATCTCACTCCTATTGAAGCGCTGAACAAGTTGAATGATATAAAGAAGATAGTCAGGGGAAAATAGCGGATTATTAACGTGTTCACAAATAGTATATAGAACGTTTTCTGAGGTCTGGAAAACGATTTGTAAGTACAAAAGGCGTTTCCTTTAAGTGATTGGAGGAAACGCCTTTCTAGTATGCAGTCGATTTTTATATATCAGGTTCAGGCTACTTTTTTCTTCCGGTCGTAGAAAAACATGAAGTAGATGCCGACTATAACGAATGGAATACTTAGCCATTGTCCCATGTTGAACATCATGTTGTTCTCGAAATCCTCTTGGTTCTCCTTCAAAAATTCGATGAAGAAACGGAAGACAAATATGTAGGTCAGGCAGAGCCCGAAGAAGAAGCCGCGATGCAGTTTCTTGCTGTAATTCTTATACAGGTAAATCATGATGAAGAACAAGATAAGATAAGCGATCGCTTCGTAGAGTTGTCCCGGATGACGGGGTTGCATATCTACCCGTTCGAAAATGAATGCCCAGGGTACATCAGACGGCTTGCCGATGATTTCGGAGTTCATCAGGTTGGCAAGACGGATACAGCAGGCGGTAATTGGAGTAGCTACGGCAATCATATCCAGCACGTCCATATAATGAAGTTTTGTTTTGCGGCAATAGAGCCACAGAGCAATAATCAGTCCAAGTGTCCCCCCGTGGCTGGCAAGTCCTTCATATCCTGTGAATTTCCAACCGCCGGCAGGCAGGAATTTAATAGGTAACAGCATCTCTACAAACCCTTTACCGCTTGTCAGATACTGTCCCGGGTCGTAGAACAGGCAATGCCCCAGACGTGCTCCAATCAGAATACCGAAAAAACAATAGAAGAAGAGGGGGTCAAATTTCTTCTCATCTATTTTTTTATCGCGATACTGGTAGTGAACAATGACGTAAGCCAGAAAAATTCCTACTGCCCACAATAGCCCGTAGTAACGGATAGAAAGGCCGAACAGGTTAAATAGTTCGGGATTCGGATTCCAGTTGATAGATAATAATAAGGTATTCATATTGGATAACGGTTTACGGTTTGGTGAATTAGTGTTTAGTGAATTTTTCGGCTACCATCCGGTAAGTAGGAATATCAATCCCTTGTTCTTCCGCAGCGGTAATCATGTCGAATAACAATCCTTGTATCTCCGAATCATGTCCCCGTGCCAGGTCTTTCTGCATGGAAGCGGTACTTTCCGGGTCGAGTTTGTCGATGACTTTCAGATTATAGCTTATCGGGTCTTCGGGAAATTCTACACCCAGTTTACGTCCCAGTTCGGCACTCTCCGTAGAAAGTCCGATGAAGGTATCGCGTACCTTTCCCGGTTTCTGTACCTCGCCCATGGGGACGTCATAGTAAGCTCCGGTGACAGCCATTGCCGAGATGAACGACCATTTAATGAAGGTATCCCGATTGATATCCGGAGAGATTTCCGCTTTGATTCCGCTCTCCTGAAGATCTTTCTGAACGGCTTCCAGTATTCCCGGGGCAACCTGTGTCCCTTGGTGGGCTCCGTACACCAGGCGGAAAATTTTTCCCATTTGAGTGATCTCTCCTGTACCGGATACGAATCCGACAATATAGATGCAACCGTCGAGTACCGTCACTCCCGGAACGAGACGTTGGATACGCGGTCCTGTTCCGTAAACATTCAGAATAGGAATGACGATTGTCTTGTCATGTGCCGCCCTCTTTATCAGTTCAGTAATCGAGTCGACAGAATATCCCTTGACGCAGACAAAGATTACGTCTGCCTTTCCATTGAATTCTTCTGCTGTTGTTGCCGGGATAGCAAGCGTGTGCTCTCCCTTCAAGTCCGATTTCAATTTCAAGCCGTTTGTCCGTATTGCCTGCAAATGAGCTCCGCGGGCAATACAAGTAACGTCTTTTCCGGCAAGCGACAGAAATCCTGCTATACTGCCTCCAACGCCTCCGGTTCCTGCAATGAGATACTTCATAATAATTACAATTTGCTGATTACAAATGCAAGGTTATCGCGATTATACGTTGAAACGGAAGTGCATGATGTCACCGTCCTGCACGACGTATTCTTTGCCTTCTACGCCCAGTTTTCCGGCTTCTTTCACTGCTGCTTCCGAACCGTACCGGATATAATCATCGTATTTTATCACTTCCGCACGGATGAATCCTTTTTCAAAATCGGTATGGATCACACCGGCACATTGCGGAGCTTTCCAACCTTTCTCGTAAGTCCAGGCACGCACTTCCTGTACGCCGGCAGTGAAGTAAGTTTCGAGATTCAGCAATTTATAGGCTGATTTGATAAGACGTGCTACGCCCGATTCCTCCAAGCCTACTTCGGCGAGGAACATCTGACGGTCTTCGTATGTTTCCAGCTCGGCGATGTCCGCTTCTGTCTTGGCTGCAACAACCAGTATTTCAGCATTCTCGTCTTTTACGGCTTCACGTACCATATCTACGTATTTGTTGCCGTTTACTGCACTTGCTTCGTCTACATTGCAGACATACATTACCGGTTTGCTAGTCAACAGGAACAGTTCATGTGCAATCTTCTGTTCATCTTTTGTCTCAAAAGTAACGGTACGTGCCGATTTGCCTTGTTCCAACGCTTCTTTATATTGAACCAGTACATCGTAAGCCTGTTTGGCAGCTTTGTCGCCACCCGTTTGTGCTTGTTTCTGTACCTTTTGGATACGACTCTCGATCGTTTCCAAGTCTTTCAACTGAAGTTCATAGTCGATGATTTCTTTGTCGCGGACAGGATTTACACTTCCGTCTACGTGTGTCACGTTATCATCGTCGAAGCAACGAAGTACATGGATAATAGCGTCTGTCTCACGGATATTGGCAAGGAACT
>ENA-UONW01002636-UONW01002636.1-human-gut-metagenome-genome-assembly--contig:-CS52-NODE-2636-length-17074-cov-5.006463_pt1 | contig 17074 bp, 11 predicted proteins | sample MGYA00242463_ERZ724010 | MGnify/ENA metagenome assembly ERZ724010 | reverse complement strand
TTCAAGGTGCCTTCAAATATGTTTCTGCCGTCATACATTATACGGCATTTGTTGCCCGACAAAGATTTTACTTCGGCCTTCTCAAGTTTTCCTTCATTCCATTCAGCCGACACTTCAAAACAGCCGCGAGCTTTCATTCCGCTGAACGAGCCTTTGCTCCAATCTTCAGGCAGTGCAGGCAGAAGGTTGATTATATATCCGCCGTTGTCATATACGTGGCTCTGGAGAAGCATTTCGGATATTCCTGCCGTAGTTCCGAAATTGGCATCAATCTGAAATGGCGGGCACTCGGTAAACAGGTTCGGATTCAGACTTTTCTTTAAAACATTGTCAAGGCTTCCCAGTGCTTTATCGCTTCTATGCAGACGTGCATACTGGCTGACCAGCCATGCCGAACTCCAGCCTGTATGACCTCCTCCATGGCTGATGCGGTAGTCGATGGACTTATTGGCGGCTTCTGCCAATTCAGGTGTTTTGAGAGTGTTTATCTGTGACCCCGGGTGTACGGCAAAGAGGTGTGAGATGTGTCTGTGTCCCGGTTCTACTTCCTTGAATTCATGTGCCCATTCCATAATTCTGCCGTCAGATCCTATTTGAGTACCTGCAAGTCGGCTTTGTGCATCTGCAACAGACTTTGTAAATGAATCACTAATGTTCAATTCTTTCGATATCATGCAGAAATCGTCAAACAGCTGCCAGATGGTCTGCTGGTCGTGTGTCGGTCCCATGCTTATCTGGCAATGACTGCCGTCGGGTGCGACGAATGTGTTTTCAGGCGAAACGGCCGGACCCGAAACCAGTTTGCCTGTGGCTGTGTCTTCTGTCAGCCAATCCATGTAGAATTCCACTGCACCCTTGAGTACAGGATACATGCGTTCGATGAATTTCTTGTCGCCTGTAAATCTGTAATGTTCTGCAATATGCTGGCAAATCCATGCGGGAGCGCCTGTGTGCATGCCCCATGATGCACTTTCGCCCGGCGATGTGTATCCCCATACATTGGTAATCGGATGTACAACCCAACCTTTCTTGTTGTACTGTATCCTTGCAGTTCTGCTTCCAGGTTTCACGAGCGATTCAATGAGATCGAAGAGCGGCAGGTGCATTTCCGACAGATTGGTCACTTCTGAGGGCCAATAGTTCATTTCTACATTTACATCAGTGTGATAGTCACCGTTCCATGGCGTCTGTATCTTGTTGGCCCATATACCCTGAAGATTGGCAGGCATAGTGCCTGGACGGGATGAAGAAATCAGAAGATAGCGTCCGTATTGGAACATCAGTTCATACAGATGATTGTCTACATCACCTTTTTTTGCCATCGCCGCTAGACTGTCAGTAGGCAGAGTGCAGGATGAACCAGAAAGCTTGAAGTCCGTTCTTTTGAAATATTGTGCATAGTCTTCTACGTGGCGCTTGTGAAGTTTTTTGTATGATATTTCAGAAGCGTTGCTTATGGCTTCAGATGTGATTCTTTGGTAATCTCTACCTTTATAATATGGGTACTCCAGTTTATAGTCGGTCGATGCGCTCAGAAGAAGTATCACTTCGTCTGCGCTGTTTATTTTTATTGATGAATCTGTATAGGTCACATCTCCGTTTACTGCAATTGCTTTCAGGCGAGCCATGTATTTCAATCCGTCTCCGCCCTTTCCGTCAGATAAGGCGCCTGCCATTATCAACTGTCCGTTTTCCGTATATGTAGTAAATCTCTCTGGACGTGACATCCTGCATGTGAGTGAATAGCTTCTTTTCTTGTCTGCACTGAGCCTGACTACCATTACCTGGTCGGGGTAGCTTACGAAAATTTCACGGCTGTATTTTATTCCGTCCTGTGTGTAGCTCACTCTGGCTGTTGCTGTAGACAAGTCGAGCTCACGTGTGTAATCTGTATATTTATCTTTATTCGCAAAATCGAGCCATAAGTCGCCCAATGTCTGGAAACAGCCAAACGGAACAGTGCTGCCGTTGCCTCCTCCTGAACCTTTTCCTGTACAAACCTGAGTGCGGTCGGTCAGTGCGGTAGCTTCTCTGTATTTACCATCTTTCAGTAATTTCTTGATTTCATCAAGATGTTTCGCCGCCTCGGGGTTGTCGCATTCCTGCGGACTGCCCGACCACATGGTTTCCTCATTGAGCTGAATGCGCTCGTATCCGACATCGCCAAATACTACAGCTCCTAGAGAACCGTTTCCTAGAGGCATGGCCTTAAGCCATTCAGCATCGTCTTTCCATCCATTGGGGTTGTCTGCAACTGTAGCGTCAGCCGGAGATTTATACCATAATTTCAGATTGGAATCATCTGCATGAAGTGCATTTAAGGAACATATCGAAATATGTATAAAAAGGCCGATAAATAGTTTTTTCATAGTCCTATTTGTTTTATATCTTTCATTTTCCTACAAAAATAATATTTCCAACCAATTCAAAACATGGATTCATTTTTTAATCGATGTATTTTTTTATGATAAAAGTGGCTCGTATGCGCAAATCCCTTTTTCATTTTTCAGTATATTTGTGTCCGTCATTCATCCTTTGTTATGTGATGCTTCTGCAGATTTATGACACTTTTACGCCGCATATCGTCATGAAGCAAATTGTTAATAATTTAAATCTATACAAATTCTTATGAAAAAACATTTTCTGCTGCTGTCTGCATTAACGTTTATGACGTCTGGAGTTATGGCACAAGATGCTGTAAATCCTTTCGGAAATGCATTGGTCCCTGATATGATTGCTGATGCCAGCATACAGCTTATAGACGGTACATTCTACTGTTATGCCACTACCGATGGATATGGACAGGGATTGAAAACTTCAGGTCCTCCTGTTGTATGGAAATCTGAAGATTTTGTGAACTGGCATTTTGAGGGAACATATTTCCCTTCGGCATCTAAACAGAAATATTGGGCTCCAAGCAAGGTCGTCCATGCTAATGGAAAATATTATATCTATCCTACTGTCAACGGGTATATGTATCCGGCTGTTGCCGACAGTCCAGATGGACCTTTCAGATTGGCCAAAGGAAAAGATGAATTTTATTTGCCGTTTACACCGTCGACACTTATACCAGGTGACAAGCCGGACGGAATAGATGCCGAGCTGTTCATCGACGACGATGGTCAGGCATACGTGTTCTGGGGACGTAGATATGTGGCGAAACTGAAGAGCGATATGGTTACCTTTGATGGCGAAATACGCACAATAGATACCAAACGCGGAGGTTATTCGGAAGGTCCTATATTTTTCAAGCGAAATGGAATATATTATTATCTGTATACACTTGGTGGAAATGAGAATTATCAGTATGCATACGGCATGAGTACGGTTTCACCGTTTGGCCCTTATACGTTTCCGGAGGAAGACATTATATCTACTACAGATTATGAAACCGGTGTTTTCGGTCCGGGCCACGGATGTGTGTTCAGTGACGACAAGGGCAATTATTATTTTGCTTATCTTGAATTCAGCCGTCGCGGAACCAATCGTCAGACTTATGTCAATCGTCTGGAATTCAATGAGGATGGAACCATACGTCCGGTGAAACTTAATCTCAATGGTGTCGGAGCGCTGAAGCAGGTTAAGGGAAGGAAGCCTCTGGATATAGTGTCCATAACTGCTTCGAGCACAATGAAACCGATGCAGATTGAACCAATAAAAGATACACGGTGCAGACGAACAGAATATTTTGTTCCTGAATTTGCAATTGATGACTCCAACGGTTCCAGATGGATGGCTGAAGATGACGACAAGAATGCATGGATAATGGCTGATTTGGGCAAGAGAAAGAAAATACATAAAAGTGAGGTCTGCTTTGTAAAGCCTACAGCCGGACATGCCTACAGACTTGAAGTTTCGGACGACGGGAAGATTTGGACTGCTTGTGGAGGCCATAATAATATAGAATGCCGTTCTCCTCATACTGATGAGTTGAATATAAAAGCCAGATATGTCAGGATTTCAATAACATCCGGTACATGCGGCGTATGGGAGTGGAATCTGTATTGAACTAAAATAATTGCCAACGATATGGCTATATGTAAGATTGTTGTTTCTGCTCTGATTTGCATGGCGGGCTTTGATGTCGTGAACGCGCAAGAATATGCACCGTCTTGGGGCGCCTGGAATGTTTGGGGAGACCAGAATAATGGAACATATTTCAATCCAATCATTCCGTCAGATTACAGTGATTTGGACTGTATAAAAGTTGGCGAAGACTACTATGCCGTTACATCGACTTTTCAGTTTTCTCCAGGAATGACTGTTCTGCATTCAAAAGATATTGTTAACTGGGAAATATGCGGGCATGCTGTTCCTGACCTGACGCAAATAGGTTCTGAACTTAACTGGGACCGAATGAACAGATATGGTAAAGGTATATGGGCCGGAACCTTGAGGTATCATGAAGGACGGTTCTATATCTTTTTTGGCACGCCGGACGAAGGATTCTTTATGACTTCTGCACCGAAAGCTGAAGGCCCGTGGGAACCGCTGACTCGGCTTATGAGTGAGAAAGGATGGGATGACTGTTCTGTAATGTGGGACACGGACGGCAAGGCTTATTTTGTGGGAACGCATTTTGCTGATGGATACAAGACTTATTTGTATGACATGTCTGCCGATGGCAAATCCATAGACTTGAAATCGGCCAGACTTGTAAATGAAGGTGGCTATCGGGAAGCAAACAAACTGATTAAAGTCGGAGAATGGTATTATCTTGTTTTCAGTGAACATCGTTCAGACAGAGGACGATATGTAATGGCAAAGCGTTCACGCAGCATTACCGGTCCATATGAAGAAGAAAAACAGTTGGCGTTGCCTGGTCGGGAGTGCAACGAACCTAATCAAGGTGGTATTGTCGAAGGAAAAAGCGGTGAATGGTATTTCCTTACACATCATGGTACCGGCGACTGGGCTGGTCGTGTTGCAAGTCTGCTTCCTGTTACATGGATTGACGGTTGGCCTATAATTGGAACCGTAATTGGAGACAGCATAGGAAGCATGTGCTGGTCTGGGAAAATGCCGTTTGACGGCAAGAAGAAATATGTGATTAAGACCAGCGATGATTTCAGCGGTAAGGAACTGGATGTTCAATGGCAATGGAACTATCAGCCAAGAAAAGAGAAGGTTTCTTTGAGAGAAAGAAAAGGTTGGCTGCGTCTGGGTGCATTCAAACCGTTGAAGGAAAATCACTTGCTGTCTGCCGGAAATACTCTTACACAAAGATGTTTCAGAACTAAACACAGTGAGGTAACGATAAAGATGGATATCAGCGGAATGGTTGATGGCCAGAGATGCGGATTGTGTCATTTCTCTTCGCACTCCGGTGCAATAGGTCTGGTCAAATATGGAAATCTTTGTTATATTGAATATCGTAATGATGACGATTCTCTTAAAGGACCTTCTGTGGAAAGCAACCATGTATGGCTGAAATCAGAATGGGGACTTGACGGGAAGTCAAAATTTTTCTACAGTATAGACGGAAAGAACTTCATCCAGTTCGGTGACGTGTACCAGCTCTGTTGGGGATATTATCGTGGCGACAGATTAGGACTGTATTGTTTTAACGATAAGTCTGAAGATGGATATGTTGATGTTGATTTCTTCAAATATGAGATGGATAAATAAAGATATTGACAGCTTTCGTCAAGGCGCGAAATTATATGATATCTGTGGCATATAAGTTTGTGGAAAACATTTTGATAAAAATCTACAACGACTCAGCTTCCAGGAAACGGAATTATAGTTTACTGGAAGCATTTCTTATCACATATACGGCGAATCAGTGAACTCGTTCCTTTTATTGATTCGAGGTGGACTTCGAATTACCGTTCATAACGCTCTTGATTTTTGCGCTTGAAGGTTGTTGCTCCGTTTGAATAAAAATACATGCTTGATGCATGCACATGAAACGTATCGGTATTCTCGAGAGTTCAGGTAAGCGTCTATGTCGTTTTTATCCTATATTAAATCATTAAAATCCTATAATATATTTGTTCTGTACGGTAACTTTGCACAAATTAGTGTACAAAGCGTTAGAATAGATGGCATTTTTTGTAACATGGCAGGGCCTGACTTGATTTCAATTGCCAACTGCTGTAAAATCGCGCCTCGCGGTGCATATTGGCGAAGATGGGTCGGAAACTGTCTTCTCTGCAACTTTATTCAAGTTACTGAGATATGAATTATGAATTCTTGAATATTTTGCAAAGTACATGTATCTATAAAATCACATGAAAACATAATAATTCCAGTTTAACCTATATGAAAGCATTTAAGAAATTCATTAGTAACAGACATAAAAAGAGGACTCTAAATTTCTCTGTTGTCGCATGTTTAATCTTGGGCTCAATGTGTATGCCGGAGTGCATCAATGCACAGATTGTTGAACGTCCACGTCCGGAAGAGTGGAATCAATTGATTGATGGAGCGCGGTTTATGGACAGGTTTCTTCCTATGCCTGACGGAAAAAAACAGAAAGGCATCTGGGGTACTGCTGATGTGGCTGAACGATTCGTTGACAATGGCATTGAAACCGCCGACACATCTTTCTGGGGAGGAAATATATTGAAGGACAAGAACGGCCAGTATCATCTATACGTGTGCGGATGGCCTGAGAATTCACCTAAAGGCCATATGTTCTGGCCGAAATCAACAGTATTCCATGCCGTGTCTAAAAATCTGCATGGTCCCTACTCCATCCGTCAAACCATCGGCAAAGGTCATAATCCGGAAGCTTACATGCTCGATGATGGACGTATTGTTATATATGTAATAGACGGATATTATATTGCCGACTCGTATGACGGTCCTTGGGAATATAAACATTTTGATTTCGACACTCGTGACAGACGGATAATTGAAGGTCTGAGCAATCTTACATTCACCGGACGCAGCGACGGCTCCCGTCTTATGGTGTGCCGTGGTGGCGGAGTATGGATAAGTCGTGATGGAATAGCTCCATACAGACAAATTACAGAAGAACGTGTTTATCCGAAAGTTAACGGTCGTTTTGAGGACCCTGTGGTTTGGCGTGACTCTCTGCAATATAATCTCATCGTAAACGACTGGTTGGGACGTATCGCTTATTACGAGCGATCTCTTGATGGCGTCCACTGGGTTGTTGAACAAGGAGAGGCCTATGTTCCAGGAGTATCTGTACATAAGGATGGATACGTAGAGAACTGGTTCAAGTATGAGCGCCCTAAAGTTTTTCAGGATGAGGAAGGACGAGTTGTACAAATTAACTTTGCTGTCATCGATACAATCAAATGGAATGATTTGCCGAATGACAACCACAGTTCTAAAAACATCTGCATTCCTATGAATAAAGGTATGCTTATGGAAGTTCTCAATGAAGAACCTATAGACGGAAATACAAGAACAATAGAAGTACTGATAAAAGGTGAAAAAGGATTCAAACCTGCAAAAGAACTTGATTTGGCTTCTCTTAGGTTTGGTTCATACAACGAAGTCAATTTCGGCAGAGGCTGCAAAGCCATAGATATGAAGAAAAATGGTAAAGACGTAATAGTAACCTTCGATGGCTCGGGAAGCGGAATCAACGCTGACGAATTTGCTCCTAAACTTATCGGCAAGAACAAAAAGGGTGAAATGGTTTTCGGATATGCAAAACTGCGGTACGTCAATTACAGACCGGCAATTCTTTCAAGTATGAAGCCGGTGTATAATGCAAATGGCAAATGTGTTGAGATTGTGATTGAGAATTTCGGACTTTCAGATTCCAAAGAATCCAATCTGACATTGACTGCAGCTGACGGGACAGTTATGACAGCCGATGTTCCTTCTTTGAAACCTTACGCCAAGACTACTGTAAAGCTTAATGCTGATAAAGAATTAGAACTTGATGGCAGTAAGGTTACGGTAACAACTTCAGGAAAATTGGTTCATACACAAAAGTGGTGATGAACTTTAATATAAAAATCCCTCGCACGAAAGATTCAACTTTTGACTTTCGTGCGAGGGATTATTGTTTTTTCTAAGAACGTTCATATAAGCAGACAACCGTTTTACTGTCTTTTTTCAAGCAGAACGACATTTTCTACGTGTTGTGTATGTGGGAACATGTCAACCGGCTGGACGGCCATAACCTTGTATTCTTTGTCAAGAAGTTGAAGGTCGCGGGCTTGTGTAGCCGGGTTGCAGCTGACGTACACAATACGTTTAGGTGATGCAAAAAGTATTGTGTCGATAACGTCTTGGTGCATACCTGCACGTGGAGGGTCAGTTATAATTACGTCCGGACGTCCATAAGTTTCTATGAATTCCTTGTTGAGAATATCTTTCATATCTCCAGCAAAGAATTGTGTATTTTTTATGCCGTTAATCTCAGAATTTATTTTTGCATCTTCAATTGCTTCAGGTACATACTCTATACCGATAACGTTCTTTGCCATACGCGCAACGAAGTTGGCGATTGTACCAGTTCCAGTGTAAAGGTCGTATACAAGTTCATTGCCTGTAAGCTGCGCAAAATTGCGTGCAACCTTGTAGAGGTTGTAGGCCTGGTCTGTATTGGTCTGATAGAATGATTTAGGTCCAACCTTGAAGCGCAGACCTTCCATTTCTTCATATATGTGGTCATTGCCTTTGAACACTATAACTTCCTGGTCACCGAACGTGTCATTGCATTTGTGGTTGTCAACATATAGCAAAGACGTAATTTCAGGAAATTCGTCGGCCACGTGCTTCATCAATGCCATTGCCTGACTTTGTTCTTCATCGTTTTCGATTCTGAACTGAATGAGTACCATCAGTTCTCCTGTGTTTGAGTTGCGAATCATCATGCTTCGCAGCAAACCTTTATTGTTGCGAAGGTCATAGAAAACAAGATTGTTTTCGAGTGCATAATCCCTGATGCTGTTCCTTATGCGGTTGCAGATGTCATCCATCAGCCAGCACTTATTTATGTCCAGTATCTTATCGAATGCACCTGTTATATGGAAGCCAAGTGCATTCATCTGTTCATATTTTACATCATTCTTGATTTCATCTTCTGTAAGCCATTTTTTGTCCGAAAAGCCAAACTCAAGCTTGTTTCTGTAGAATTGTGTTTTTTCTGAGCCCAATATCGGAGATATTTCTGGTAATTCAATCTTGCCTATTCTGGTAAGATTGTCTACTACTTGCTGCTGTTTAGCCTTGATCTGTTCTTCATACTTCAGACACTGCCACTTGCAGCCTCCGCATACACCGTAGTGCTCACAGAATGGTTGAGCTCTCAGTTCGGAATATTTGTGGAACTTCACGGCCACGCCTTCCATGTAGCTGTTTTTCTTACGCTTAATCTGTATGTCGACAATATCGCCGGGAACAACATAAGGAACGAAAACGACCTTGTCGTCAATTCTAGCAAGTGATTTTCCTTCAGCTGCAACAGCTGTTATTTCAACATTTTCGTATAATGGTAATTTCTTGTTTCTACCCATACCAATGGTTCTTTGTTTTGACAAATTATTTATATTCTGCAAAATTAGCCATTTTTACGGAGTTACGTTGCCGGTCAATTTATTTTTACAATTTATTATGTAGTGAGTATTTGCGAATTTTTATTTATTTACGGTTGCTTCCTTTACGGATTTAAAGTTGTTTCCTTTATGTTCTTGCACTAAATAATGCTTAGGAATATATGAATTTCATGCAGTATGGTACATTATAGATATAACGTTTATATATAAAGAACCGCTTCCGATGCAAGCTTATTGCAGGCCGGAAGCGGTTCTTTGCATGATGCCACGCATACTGGCATATTCTGACGGCTATTTTTCAGAAATTGAAAGATTCCAATTTCATTTCAGCAAGACTCTGTATCTTAGGGACAATTGTTGTGAAGTGCGAGCTTGCAGAGTGTGCTTTAAGTGCTTCTTCATCGCTCCATGTTTCACATATCATGTAGACATCCTCTCTGGTTGTGCTCTTGAAAAGGTCATATGCTATACATCCTTTGTCATTAAGTGATGCTTCTACAAGTTCCTTTGCAATCTTTTCTACCTCTGCTTTGTTGGCATCTGATACTTTGATGAAAACATTCAATCTTACCATAACTTCTAAATTTATGATGTTAGACAATAATATTTATTGTATTGCAAATTTAGGGCTATTTTGATTGATTGTCGTCAATACTCTTATTAATATTTTATAACAGAACAAAAATGTGGTATTTTATTTATATAAAAAAACTTCCAGACGCACTAATTGGGTCTGGAAGTTCAAAACATTTTTCAATATAAATTCAGACTGTACTTATCAGTTGTTTTCAGGACGGAGCTGACGTACAACTTCTGCAGTACGCCACATTTCGCTGTTGTGGAGTGCCTCAAGTTCCTTGTTGAGCTTGTCGCGATAGTCTGGCTGTGAGTTGCTGTCGATAGAAATCTGAGCTTCGTTACCGCTCTTTACGCTCTGATAAAGCTTTTCAACAACAGGTTTGATTGCATCGTGGAATGGACCCATCCAGTCGAGTGCACCTCTCTGTGCTGTTGTAGAGCAGTTTGCGTACATCCAGTCCATGCCTTTCTTCGCAAAAAGAGGCATCAAAGACTGAGTGAGCTCCTCTACAGTTTCGTTGAATGCTTCAGAAGGAGTGTGTCCATTTTCACGGAGTACTTCATACTGTGCGAGGAGAAGTCCCTGAATTGCGCCCATGAGTGAACCGCGTTCACCAGTGAGGTCTGAAGTTGCTTCGCGCTGGAATGTTGTTTCAAACAAGTATCCAGAACCGATGCCGATACCAAATGCAAGCACCTTATCGCGAGCCTTGCCGGAAACATCCTGATAGATTGCATATGAAGAGTTGAGTCCTCTTCCCTCAAGGAACATTGTACGCAAAGAAGTACCTGAACCCTTTGGTGCAACCATTATGACGTCTATATCTGCTGGAGGAACTACTCCTGTACGGTCGTTCCAAGTGATTGCAAATCCGTGTGAGAAATAAAGAGTCTTACCTGCAGTAAGGTGCGGCTTGATTTTTGGCCACAACTGCATCTGTGCGGCATCAGACAGAAGCATACATACGATAGTACCCTTTTCAGCTGCTTCTTCGAGTGAGAACAGTGTTTCTCCCGGTTTCCATCCGTCAGCTACGGCTTTTTCATATGTTTTGCCTTGACGCTGTCCGACGATTACGTTGAAACCGTTGTCTCTCAGGTTGCATGCCTGACCTGGACCCTGAACACCGTATCCAAGAACTGCGATAGTTTCATTTTTCAATACTTCACGTGCTTTTTCCAATGGAAATTCCTCACGTGTCATTACCTCTTCGATAACTCCACCAAAATTCATTTTTGCCATTTTTCTTGTCTTTTATGCAACCAGATATGGTTTTCTGATTGCTAAGTTAAATATTTCGTTTTATCAGATTCTCTGTGAATATTTGTCGTTGTTGTGATGCAAATTTAATCAATTTATTATAAAATGCAGTGCAAAAATAACAATTTATTCAAATTTAATACTACATCTTACCAAAATCGCATTTTTTGCATCTTCTTTACAGTTCTTTTGAGCTTCAGCATCGAATGTTCCGTTTCCGTTGTTGCGCAGATACAGCTTGAGTGTGTCGCCGTAGTAGCTTTCAGCCATATAAGCTATTTCAAAACGGTTTATTCTGTGCTGTCTGTACGTTTCGATATTGAATAGATTCAAAATGTGCTCAATATATTTTATACTGTTTACATGTCCATTAAGGTCAATATCACTGTATTCGGTGTCAATTGACTTAATGTACATGTCTTCGTTGAGCGGTTTTACTCTTGAAGCCTTCGCTATCGGACAGTCTGCATCTTCATCAATATATTGGTCGATGAGGTTTCCGTGCAGTTCATGCAGGTCTTTCGGTTTCCTGTCTGTCTGGTCTATCATGGCCCACACAGCCTTGGCATAACCTATGGCCTTTCCTTCTGAATCTGTTATTCTGTAATTTCTGTCGGTAAAGTACATGTATACATTTGAAATCCATGTGTCAATGTAGAATGTAGCGCCGTTTTTCGGCATCTCATACATTTCAATTACAAGTCTGGATAAAACCCATCTGTATACAGTTCCGTTTTTTGTAGTTTCTCCGAAACCGCGTCGTACGGCATGATTCTCAGAGCAGTTCAGCAGGTGGTTGCCAAGCACAGACATTGACAGATTCCCTTGGAAGTCAGTATGGAAAGGATAAACCTTGAATTCCGAACGTTCTATTTTACTGCACATACATTCTTTGTTATGTTCTATTTTGCTGTATTATATTTTCTGTTGTTTCTATATTTTTATTTGCAGTGAATTTTTTCACGTCCGGCCAGATATTCGTCCAGTTTTTCCACGCAGCTCTTAGTTATAGCTATACGTCCAGAGCGTACAAACTGCAGTACCACGCCTAAATCTTTTAGTCCGTTGTACAATGATAGTATATCCTCGGTGATTCCAGTTTTTTCGATAACAGAATATGTCGGATTGACTTCTACTATCCTTGAGTCATGCAGTCGTACTATCTTGCTTACCTTGCTGTTTGCGAGCATTATAGGTGTCGAGATTTTGAACAGAGCTGTTTCCAATATGAAGATTTCGTTGTCAAGGAAATAGTTTGCCTGCAGAACATCAATTTTCTTTTCAATCTGAGTGGTAATCATTTTTGCCATTTCCTCAGTACAGAAACACGTTATTGTATATTTGTGTACACCGGGAGTAGACGATGCACAAACATTGAGGCTTTCGATGTTTACCTGTCTGCGTGTGAATACAGCCGTAATCTGACTCAGAAGACCTGCAATATTTTCTGAGTAAATCAGCATTGTGTACAGCGGCAGTTTATCTTGTGCCTGTACATTTGAATCTGCGGAAGCACATTTTCCGCATGTATTGCATTCAGTATCTTGTAATGACATAATTTCTTACTTTTATTTAATCAGCTATTTCTAAAAGCATCTCGTCGACATTAGCTCCAGGAGGAGTCATCGGCAGTACGTTGTCTTCTTCTTTTACTGCGCATTGCAGAAGGAATGGGCCGTCTGTATCGAGCATTTCCTTTATGGCGTCTTCGAGTTCCTCTCTCTTGATTACGGTTCTTGCCGGTATACCGTACGCTTTGGCAATCATTTCGTAGTCCGGATTGACCATTGGTGTAAATGAGTAGCGGTGGTTGAAGAACATTGCTTGCCATTGACGTACATTGCCAAGGTAGTTGTTGTTCAGGAGGATTATCTTCACTGGTGCCCCCTGCTCCATTATAGTACCCAATTCCTGTATTGTCATCTGGAGTCCTCCGTCGCCGCAAAACATGCAAACCGTTCTTCCTGGTGCGCCGAATGTTGCACCTATGGCTGCAGGAAGTCCGAATCCCATTGTTCCGCATCCGCCAGATGTTATGACGCTGCGTCCTTCAGTGAACTTGAAGTATCTGCATCCGAACATTTGGTTTTGACCCACATCAGTTACAAGTACTGCTTTATTGTGGCTGGCTTCGCTGACTTTTCTTACCACCTCACCCATAAGCAGCGGTCCTTCTTTGGGGTTAAGCGTCTTGTCGATGACCTTGTTGAACTCTTTCTCCTCGTAAGGCTTGAAGCTGTTAATCCAATTATCGTGGCTGGTTTTATCAATTTTTTCTGTTACCATAGCCAACGTTTTCTTGCAATTGCCGAGTACAGCCACGTCAACTTTCACATTCTTGTTTATTTCCGATGGATCAATGTCGAAATGTATAATCTTAGCCTGTTTTGCATATGTAGCCAGATTACCTGTTACACGGTCGTCGAAACGCATTCCGATGGCAATCAGCAGGTCGCATTGGTTAGTCATGACGTTTGGTCCCAAGTTGCCGTGCATGCCCAACATACCCATATTCAATGGGTGGTCAGACGGAAGAGCCGATAATCCCAGGAGCGTACATCCTGCAGGTATCTGGGCTTTCTCCAGAAAAGCCATAAGTTCTTCGCGTGCATCGCCAAGCTCGACGCCTTGGCCTACAAGTGCAAATGGCTTAACGGAATCATTTATCATCTTGGCCGCTTCTGCAATTGCGTTTTCGTCCGATTCAGGCACCGGTACGTAGCTTCGTATGAAATCTACTTTTACCGGTTCATAATCAACCATTGACGTTTGTGCATTTTTGGCAAAGTCGAGAACAACGGGGCCAGGACGTCCGCTTCTTGCTATAAAGAACGCTCTGCTCACTGCCCATGCAATGTCTTCTGCTTTTCTTATCTGATAGCTCCACTTGGTGATTGGTTGTGTTATTCCAACAACGTCTACCTCCTGAAAGGCATCTGTTCCGAGCAGTGAAGTTCCGACCTGTCCGCATATTACAACAAGCGGCGTCGAATCAATCATTGCATCAGCTATGCCCGTTACAGTATTTGTGGCGCCTGGACCGCTTGTGACGATACAGCACCCAGCTTTTCCTGAAACTCTGGCATAACCCTGAGCCGCATGAACTGCACCCTGTTCATGTCTAACCAAAATATGATTCAAATCCTTTTTATGGTCATAAAGAGCATCATAAACCGGCATTATTGCACCTCCAGGATATCCGAAGATTGTATTTACACCTTCATTGATAAGAGAACGCATCAATGCCTCAGCTCCCGTTATTCTTTCTTTCATGATTTAGCGTTGAATTTGTTTGTTGATGTACAATTCTAATAACAGATGGTGTCCGTCTTGATACTCAATCATTTATGATTCTTACACCACCTTTGTCAGCAGAGCTTACACTTTGTGCATACGCCTTGAGTGCCTTGCTTACGACCCTCTTGCGTTTAAGCGGTACCTGCGGGCGTGCATTGAGTTCTTCATCGCTCAGTTTGACATTGATGCTTCTGTTCGGTATGTCTATTTCAATGATGTCGCCATCTATGATTTTTCCGATATTTCCACCTGATGCGGCTTCCGGACTTATATGTCCGATACTCAATCCTGAAGTACCGCCGGAAAAGCGTCCATCAGTTATGAGAGCACATTCTTTGCCCATGTGCATGCTCTTTATGTATGATGTAGGATAAAGCATTTCCTGCATTCCTGGACCGCCTTTTGGACCCTCGTGCGTGATAACTACGACATCGCCTTTCTTCACCTTTCCTCCAAGAATACCCTCGCATGCATCTTCCTGAGAGTCGAATACCTTGGCCGGACCGCTGAAGTGCCATATTGACTCGTCCACACCGGCAGTCTTTACCACACATCCGCCTTGTGCTATATTTCCGAACAATACGGCCAAGCCTCCGTCTTTTGTATAGGCGTGTTCGATGTCTCTGATGCATCCGTTTGCTCTATCTTTGTCCAGCGACTCCCACTTAGAGTCCTGTGCACCAAGCTTGTTGCAGAATCTTCCGCACGGCCCGGTTTCATAAATCCTTTGAGCTTCCGGATTGATGTCGTCTTTCAGAATAGAATATTTTTCAATATCCTCGCCAAGAGTTGCGCCGTCTACTCTTTTTACGGATGTATCCAGCAGACCGCCTTTGGCCAGTTCTCCAAGAATACCAAGAATACCTCCTGCTCTACCGCACTCCTGCACGCTGTACTTCTGTGTATTTGGAGCCAGCTTGCATAGGCAAGGAACTTTGCGGCTCAGTGCATCTATGTCTGCCATCTTAAAGTCGGCTTCCGCTTCCTGAGCTATTGCCAGCAGATGGAGTATCGTATTTGTACTTCCGCCCATGGCAATGTCGAGTGTCATTGCATTGAGGAAAGCATTTCTTGTTGCTATGCTTCTCGGCAATACGCTTTCATCGCCGTCCTCATAGTAAGCGAGTGCATTTTTGACGATGGTGCGGGCCGCTTCTTTCATAAGTTCAACTCTGTTGACATGATTGGCAAGGATAGTGCCGTTTCCTGGCAATGAGAGTCCGATGGCTTCTGTGAGTGAGTTCATAGAGTTTGCTGTAAACATGCCCGAACAGCATCCGCATCCAGGACATGCCCTATTCTCTATTTCTATCATTTCTTCGTCAGAAACAGTCTTGTCGGCGCCTTTCACCATAGCAGATATGAGGTCGATGTTTTCACCTTTCCATCTGCCGGCTTCCATTGGACCTCCTGAAACGAACACAGCCGGTATGTTGAGTCTCATTGCTGCCATGAGCATACCCGGAGTAATTTTATCGCAGTTGCTGATGCATATCATAGCATCAGCCTTGTGAGCGTTGCACATATATTCCACTGAGTCTGCAATGATGTCTCTGGAAGGCAGCGAGTACAACATGCCGTCATGGCCCATAGCGATGCCGTCGTCTATGGCAATAGTGTTGAATTCAGCCGCATAGCATCCCATACGTTCTATTTCAGCTTTTACAATTTGTCCGGCCTCATGCAGATGTGTGTGACCAGGTACAAACTGAGTGAAAGAGTTTACGATTGCAATGATAGGTTTGCCGAATTGTTCCCTTTTCATTCCGTTGGCAACCCACAGCGCACGCGCTCCTGCCATTTTTCTTCCTTCTGTGCATACGGCACTTCGTAACTGGTGTTTCATATTTTATGTCGTTTTATTTATATTTCTGCTACTAATTTGTCTTATGTGTGTGCTTATATTTAAAAAAGCCTCTCTCACATGGTTGTGAGAAAGGCTTTGCTATGTTTGTTTATATATCATTTGCACGCAACATCATTCTCACTGCAAGTTTTCTTTATGATCACTCGTAGTTCAATGACTGACAATATGTAGTTTACGTTGTTATTCATTGTGTTTTATTTTTTCAATTGCAAATCTAGTATTTTATTGTTGAATGACAAATTTAAAGCAATCTTTTTTAGTCTTTGTGTTACAACTTATAAGGTATTTGGCAAAAATTCTTTCATTTTATGAAAAATAATGCTCGAAAACGAGCATATTGTGCAATTGAAAAATGTAAGTTTGCGTTTGCCGTACATATTTATGGCAGTGCATCTTTTGGGAAGTAAAAAAGCCTGATACAAAATATATGTCATAAATATGTATAATAAAAAAAGAGTATTCACACCAAGTTAGTGCAAATACTCTTTTTACTGCGGAAAGTGAGGGATTCGAACCCCCGATACAGCAAGCCGTATAGCGGATTTCGAGTCCGCCCCGTTCGACCACTCCGGCATCTTTCCT
>ENA-UONW01002627-UONW01002627.1-human-gut-metagenome-genome-assembly--contig:-CS52-NODE-2627-length-17139-cov-12.963006_pt1 | contig 17139 bp, 6 predicted proteins | sample MGYA00242463_ERZ724010 | MGnify/ENA metagenome assembly ERZ724010 | reverse complement strand
GGTGGTATCCCATTCGCTGTAGCCATTGTCCGACAGGCTGATGTGGGTAACGTCTTTCAAGTTGGCCGCAACTTCTTTCTGGCTCATCTTGCAGACGGGCTTCTCCACACCATCCACCATGTAGGTTGCGGGGCGCATGGCGCTGGGATCAAACTTCATCAGCACATCGTAGGCGGTCAGGTAGTAATACTCTGCCTGCTGGTCAACCTGCGCATCATAGATGAACGTATCCGTGTTATTGGCCGGGGTGACTACCTCACTGCCAAAGTCCAGGTTGCCGGTCATGTACACCTTACTGGCTATGCCGGTCACGTTGGTGCCCAGCTGCTTGTTCTGGTCATCGTTCAGCACGGTTTTGCCATCGCTGCCCAGCCAGTAGTTTGTTTTGGTAATGTAGCTGGCGTTGCCGCCCCAGCCGCGGCTGATGTTCATACCCAGGGTAGAGCTGTTATCATAGTTATCATTGTAGGTGGATTCGTTCTTGGCGTAGTCACGCAGTTTGCCTTCGTCGGTATAGTTGAAGTAGCCGTTGACTTTATCGGTCAGTTCGGCCTCCACACCGTTCAGATCCTCGGTGGTGTCCATGGTCATGTTGCCGCCTGCCATGTGCATATCCGTCTGCAGGAAGCCCTCATAACCGTCGTTTTTGGCAAAATCGTACTTATCCAGTTCCAGCGGGATGAGCACCTGCAGGTAGCCGGTGCTGAACGAATACTCCTTGTCGTTGCTCTTGCTGATGGGCCGCATGGTGTAGCCGCTCACCTTAAAGGTCAGCTTGGTCTGCTTGACCTCGGTGCCATCGCCACGGGTAAAGGTGGAATCTTCACTGGGGTTCAAGGCAGTCCATGTGCCGCCGCTGTGGTTCTCATCCACATTCATGGCGATTTTGCTGTCGTAGTGGGTGCTGCGGTCGTCGTCGTCCTCATCGCTCCAGTTCATGTTGATACCGGCGGTATTATTGCGGGTATCATAACCGGTGTAGCTGCCGCTTTCGTTGGGTTTGTAGGCCCACAGCAGCGGGTTGATGGCAACCGGCTGGCCGCCGTCGGCATAGTATACTGTTTTGCCGTTGAACTTCAAACCGCCCTGCATGTTTACATCAAAGGTAATATCCCTGCTGGGTACCTCGATGCCGCGCAGGCCCTTGCTGGTATCCTGGTTGCGCAGCTGCAGGGACATACCGTAGCCGACCATCATGCCGTAAACCACGTTATGGCCGCCCTCGGCCAGCAGTTTTTTATACTCTGCCTCGGTGATCTCGGTCTTGGTGTCCATATCAAAGTAGCCGATATGGCGCAGGCTCGGGTTGTTTGCCACAGACAGGTTATAGGCTGCCTTGGCGGAGACGCGCATGGTGTTGGCATCCAGCACAACACGGTCATCATACGGGTTGGTGCCGGTCCGATACGATCGATAGCTGCTGTTATCGAACCATGCTTCAATGGTTGGTTGTACCGTTGCGCCATTGTGCATGCCGCCCACCTTGATGGAGAACTGCATCGTCATGTTCATGGCGCCGAGGTCTTTCTCCTCGATCACATGGTCCTGGTAGCCCTCCAAAATCTGGCAGTGCGACTCGGGGTCGTAATAGGTGTAAGAACTCTTGAACACCGTGCCATTGCCCGACAAGCTGATTTCACCGCTTTTGCAGGGGACCTTGATGCGCATCCACAGGCGCTCGGTAGCGCCCAACAGCTTGTCACCCATCCCCGCGCTCTTGGTATCCAGCGAGACAATGTAGTTTGCGGTGCTGAAACTGCGGATCAGGGCGTTATCCTTGGTCTTATCACTGCCGGCGGTCCACTGTACAGGGGTCTCGGGGCGGACTATTTCTTCCGGGCGGTTGTCCTTGTACGTAACTTTCAGGGTTTTATCGGTCGTAACATTGCCGGGGGTATCCTTGTCACCCTTGTCGTAGTTCAGCGGGTAGGTTTCGCCGGTGGGTTCTACGCTCTTTACGTTGTCGGCTGTTTTTTTCTTGCGCAGCACTTCGCCGGCGGTAATTACGCCGTCCTCGGCATCGTAATAGTCTTTTTCACCGTCGCCGGTGTCCTGCTTCGTGATCGACATCCGATAAATATACATATCGTTGCTTTCGATCTCGATGTTGCTGTTCTCGTAGTAGTCCGCCGTCAGCTTGACGTTGTTCACGTTGGGCACGGTGGAGGTCAGGTATTTGCCGCCATCCTCGGTGCCCTCGGCAGCGATCTTATCCGAGGTGTTATGATAATTTTTGGTAAAGGTGTAGGGGTAGTAGTCGTCGCGCCAGACGTTGTATTTATCGCTGTCCATGGCTGCGGCGGCAATCAGGTCCATCACACCGTTTTTGCTGGTGCTGTAAACATCGTTGCCGCCGTCATCGCCGGTAGCAATGTTGCCGTACAGGCCGCCGCCCTGGAAGTTGAACGTACCGCCGCTATGGCACAGGCCGCCGCCCTCGGGGGCATTGTTGGTGGTGATGTCGCCGCCGTTTACAGTCAGGGTGCCGTTGCTTTGGCACACACCGCCGCCGCGTTTGGTGGCTTTGTTGCCGGTAATGTTACCGCCGCGCATCAGGCAGTTGCCGCCGTTTATGTACCAGCCGGCGCCATTGACGGCCTTATTGCCGCTGATGACTACATCCTGCGAGGCATGGGTGTTGCCAAGCAGCAGGCTGCTGCCGCCGTTCTGGTACACGCCGCCGCCGCTTTCGGTACAGGTGTTGCCGGTGATGCTGCCGCCGGCCAGGGTCATGGTGCCGCCCGCCTGGTAGATCGTGCCATTTTTGCAGGTATTGCCGCTGATCTCGCCCTTGGTCATGGTAAACTCAGCGCCGCTGTTGTTGGCAATGTAGATGATACCGTTCTGGGTTGCGCTGTTGTTGGTGACAGAACCGCTTTGCAGCGTGTAGCTGCCCTTGGCAACGTAGACTGCACCGCCGTAGCCGCAGGCGCTGAACGCTGCATTCTCAAAGACGCTGCAGTTGGTGATGACCGCGTTATCGGTCTGGGTAAAGCTGCCGTCGATGACATATACCGCGCCGCCGCGGCCCGCCTGGCAGCCGGTGATGGTGCTGCCCCCGCCAAGGGTGAAGCTGCTGCCGCTGTCCACGCAGACCGCACCGCCGCGGTACGCCGCACGGCTGTTGGTGATGGTGGTATCGGTCATAGTGACGTTGGCATTGTTGCGCAGCAGCAGTGCGCCGCCGTCGGTAGCGGTGCCGCTGATGGTGCCGCCCTCGGCGGGTTTGCTGTTGATGATATTGACGTTGCTCTCAATGGTCAGGGCGGGTTTGCCGCCGATGCCCGTAATGGTATGGCCCGCCAGATCCAGCGTGACATTGGTGTCCTGGCTGATCTGGGTGCTGGAGTTGGTATTTGTCAGCAGCTGGACAGTCAGCTTTTGGTTGGGATCCTCCGCCAGCATGGCGCGGGCGGCATCCATAGCCTCCTGCAGGCTGTCGTAGGGGCTGCCAACGACCTTGCCATCCTTTACGATCTGCGCGACCTCGGTTTCCACCTTGGGCACGCTCAGGGTCAGGGGGTAAGTGCGCTGGATGGGGTCGTAGTCGATGGCTTCATCTTTCAGGGTCTCGCTGGTATTCTCGTTCAGCCAGCGGCCATTGTCGTGGATGGCCGATGCCTTGGGCAGGTGCAGCACGGTATCGGCCTGGGTCTTGTAGGCATACACATCCTGGCCCAGCTGGGCGCGGTTGTTTTCCACCGTGCCGCCCGCAACCTTGACGATGAGGGTGTTATAGTTCGTGTTTTTTCCCACAACATCGGTGCTGATGCCGCCGCCGTACTTCTGGGCAATATTATCCGCAATGGTACCGCCGGTCACGATCATGGTCTGTGTATCGGCGGCATGGCCCATGTAGTAATCACGGTATTGGTAATCTTTGCTGCGTTTTTCCGGCTTGATCTGGCGGGCCGCGTAGATGCCGCCGCCATAGTTGGCCGTGTTGTTGGTGATGGTGCAGTTGGTCAGGTGCAGGCGGCTTTCACCGTCCTTGGTATCATAGGCCGATGCGAAAATACCGCCGCCCTTGACGGTTGCCGTGTTGCCGCTGATGGTGCAGTTGGTTGCGTTCAGCGTACCCAGGCCGGAAGTAGCCCATTCATCATTATCATTGCCGCCCACGCGGATACCGCCGCCGTAGTTGCCGGTGTTATCTTTGATGGTGCAGTCCTTCAGGTTGACAATGCCCCGTACCGATTGGTAGTAGCTGATGCCCATGCCGCCGGCACCGAGGGCCACTGTGCCGTGGTTGCCGGTAATGTCGCAGTTAGTAAAGGTAACCACACCCTCTTGCTGGTCGCCAAAGCCATAGTTTGTAAGGGGGCTGCTGACATACACACCGCCGTTGGGGCCGCTGTTGTCGCTGATGGTACAGCTGTCCAGCGTAACGTTCTGCTTATAAACTTCAAAGCCACCGGCGGCATCCCGGCGGCTGGTAATGCTTGCCGCGTTGCCCGTAATGGTGCAGCCCGTCCAGGTGCTTTTGGCCTGGATGCTGAGCTTTTTCCACTCATCGCTGTCTGCTCTGTTTGCGTTTGTCAGGCTAACGGGCGTATAATAACAGTTTTTGTTGTCGGTAATGGTCACGTTGGTAAAGGTGCCGGTGGCGGGGACAGCGTTGCCGTCCTTATCCAGCGTACCGCCGCCATAATAGCGCAGGACACGGCCCTCGCCCAGGGTCTTGGTGATGGTGCAGTCACTCATCATCACGCTGTTGCCATAGGCAATGTACAGCAATGCCGCATCGCCGTCCGTGCGGCCATATTTTACGGTGTTGCTATCAAAAACCGTATCATTGATTTTCAGCAGGTTCTTGTTGGTGTAGTTGGTATCCACATACACGGTGTAGCGGTTTCCTACATTATTCACAAAGCGGCAATGGTCGATCCACATATCGCGCTGGGCCGTGCTGGCGGAACCTGTGCCGATATAAATGGCCGAGGCCGTGTTGCCGTAGGCCGCAACGTTGTCATCAAACAGCATATAGCGCATGTTTTTGGTTGCGCCGCCGCTCACGCTCAGTGCAGCATTGCCGCCGCTGTAGTTGCCGTAGCCGGCAGTGTTATTGATGAACTTGGTGTCGTAACTCTCCTTGGGAAGTTCAACGCCCGATAGATCGCGGACGGAGTACAGGTTACCGCCCACGTACATGCCACTGCCGCCGCCGTAGGACTTGTTTTCCTCAAACAGGTTGTCCGTGCCCAGGGTCAGGGTGCCCTGGTTGTTATACACAGCGCCGCCGTTGCCCGTAGTACTGCTGTTATTGGTAAAGGTGCACCGGTCTACCAGGGTAGTTACCGTAATGGTCGAGGGGGTTATGTACAGAGCACCGCCGCCGCTGTAGGCCTTATTATTCTTAAAGGTGTTGTTTTCCAGCACGGCATCGTAGCTGCTGTAGGCTTCGGTTTCGGCTGCGGCCTTTTCGACATTTGTGCAAGGCACAAGGTAGACCGCACCGCCAACGGAACCTGCCGTATTGCCTGCAAAGGTGTTGCCGCGCAGGGTAATAGCATGGCCAGCCAGCCACATAGCACCGCCGTAATTCGATTCGCTTTGGTTGTTGGTAAAGGTGCTGTTTGTGATGGTGGCTTTGCAAGAGGCGTTGTTCATGAAGATAGCACCCGCATGGCCGTTGGCCGTCACGCGGTTATCGGCAAATTTGCATTTGTTTACCACCAGCGTGCCAACGCCGCCGTAGCTGATGGCCGCGCCGTGGGTGTTGACCGTTGTAACCGTATGGCCGCTGAACGAGCTGCCCTCAGCCACCAGGTTGACATTGCTGCCCGCATAGACGCCGCGAGTAGAGCCGGTCAGGGTCACGCCCTGCAGCTTTACGGTGGTGTTTTCGGGTTTGTTGGATTGATCTTTGATGTTGAGCAAAGTACCGCTGGCGGCGGTCAGCGTGCCGCGGCTACCGGCTTTGTTGTTGTAGTCGGCCTGGGTGTTGTCATCCGTCAGGGTAAAGGTCAGGCCCACATTATTCAGGTTGTTTACCGTGATATGGCCGGTGAGGGTGTAGCCGTTCAGGTTCAGGGTGGGGCTGTGCTTGGTGTTGTTGATGGTCACATCCTCGGTCTGGTCGCGCAGCAGGTGGATGGTGGTGTTAGTTTCTGCATCCTCGGCATCCGCTGCTTCCATGGCCTTGATGGCCTGGTTGATGCTGAAATACTTATCACTGCCAATACGGGCGGCGTAACTGCCGGTGTTCTCCCCCGCCGGGGCCAGGGTGTAGATGGTCTGGGCCGGAGCAGTCTCACTGCGCACCGTTTTGCCGGTGGTCGCATCATTTTTCAGCCAGACGAGATCTTTGGCGTTCTCGATGCCATCGGTGTGCAGATCTTGGGTATTGGCCAGGTCGACCGTACCGCCCTGGGCAAACAGCACATCGCCCGCGATGGTACCGCCGTGGAGCAGGGTCTTTTCACCCACGGTCAGGGAGCTGTCGGCTCCGCCCAGATACAGGTTGCTGGCCAGCTGGCTGGCGACGTTATCCCGGATGATACCGCCCACGTCCGCGCCCTCGGCGGCAGAGAGGGTGACTTTAGCCTTGGTAGCAATGTAGAGAGCGCCGCCGTTGTCGGCGGTATTTTCGTAAATTTCGCCGCCGGTCATGGTAAAGGTGCCAAGGCCGGTGCCGGTGCTCATGTACACCGCGCCGCCATTAACGGCGGTGTTGTTATAGATCTCACCACCTGTGATGGTAAGGGTAGTGATGTGGTTGCCGCCGGTCGCGTTGCATGCCACAATTGCGCCGCCGTTGGTGGTGGCGGTGTTGTCATGGAAGCTGCCGCCATTGATGGTAAGGGTACCCAATTGCCCCATGTACACTGCGCCGCCGTTGACAGCCTTATTGTTGTAGAACTCGCCGCTGTTGATGGTGACGGTGTTGCCTTGACCATTTGCAAAAATAACACCGCCGTTCTGGCTGGTGGTCGCATTATCGTGGTATTCACCGCCATCAACAGTAATGGTATTTCTATTGCCCAGATATACACGCCCGCCTTGGTTACCGTTGTTCTCGTAGATTTCGACATTCTTCAAGTCAACGGTAGAGTCGTTGCTATTCTGCACAATGCTATAGCCGGTGTTTTTCGTAAACACTGCGCCGTCTACTTTGATATTATTGTCGTTATTCAGCCAGATACACGCGCTGGTGTTGCCGGTAAAGGTTACATCTTTGGCCGTAACATCAATGTATCTGTCACCGTATACCGCGCGGGACAGGTTACGCAAGGTCAGGGTCTTGCCGGTCAGTATCAACGTGTTATGGGCCGATTTTGTGCCGTTGTTCATCTCAATGCCGTTGGCCGGGCCGGTAAGAACGCCGCCGGCGCTGCCTGCTTTATAATCGGCGGCCTTTTCATCGGTCAGGGTAAAGGCGTTGGTGTTCTCGTTGTTGGTGAGGGTGATCTTGCCGGTGAGGGTGTAGCCGTTCAGGTTCAGGGTGATGGGGTTATGCACGGTGGTAGCCGTGACCTGCTCGCCCACATCGGCCAGCAGGTCGATGCTGGCGGTGCCGGTTTTCTTCGCCGCCTCATCCAGCGCGGCCTGCAGGGTGGTGTACTTTATGCTGGTCCAGGAGCCGAGCAGGCCGTTCAGACGGGCCACAAAGTGGGCCGCGCCCTGCAGGGTGTAGTAATGCTCGGCGTTGTTATCGTTGGTGACGGCCGTTTCAATCGAAGTCGCGTCGTCCATCAGCCAGGCATCATACTTGCCTTTCAGCTGTTTAGCGGCGGGCAGGGTCACTTTGCCCGCGTTCTTTTCCACAAACACATCGCCGACACCCTCGTTGCTATCGGGGGCAGTCTTTTTGCCCATAGCGAAGCTGGCCCCCGCACTAACGTACGCGATGCCGCCCTTTTTGGCTGTGTTGTTTTTGATTTCGCAATCCTCAGTGGTCAGGCTGGCGGGCAGCACTCTGCTGTCTGCATTTTTCACATACAGAGCACCGCCATCAATGCCCGACGTGTTGCCTGCAATAACCGTGCCGCCTTTGATGGTTGTGGTGTTATTGCGGACAGCTACCGCACCACCGCTATATTTATACTTGTTTGTTGCATCGATGGCAGTGGTAGCAGCGGTGCCGCTGGTGTTGTTGGAGATGCTGCCGCCGCTGATATTGTTGGTGCCGTTATAGCCGCAGTAAATACCGCCGCCAGCCAGAGTCGTGGTATTGTCCTCCACCACGGTATCGATGATGTTGACCGTGCCGGATTTTTCTTTATAGAGTTCGCTTCTGCGCAGGTCGGAAGTAATGCTGATACCACCGCCGCCGCTGCAGTTACCATCCGTGCCGGTGGTGGAGTTGCCGGTGATTTCACAGTCCTGAATGGTAAAATCACCGGGTTTACCCGTGCGGGTGATTTTTGTGGCGTTATCCACTTTGGTTTCTTGGAAATCGAGGTAGTTGTGGATGCCCACGCCGCCGCCAGCCCAGCTTGTAGTATTGTTGTGAATTTTGCTGTTGGTCAGCGTACCCTCGGTGGTGCTGTTATTGATATAGATACCGCCGCCGTACCGCAGGGCGGTATTATCATGAACATCCAGATAATCCAGCTTGTCGGTGTTATGGGCACCGATGCAGAGAGCGCCGCCGGAGTAGTTTTTGGCGGTGTTGTTTCTGAACACGATGGGGTTATCTGCTGTGCCGATGATGTTCAGCTCGCCACGGTAGTATTCGAGATTGCCGTCTGCGCCTGTACGGTACTGGTTGTTGCTTTCAAACTGAACTGCACCGCCGGAGTTGTTTGCCGTATTGCCCGCAAAGCTGCTGTTGCCGTTGATGGTCAGGCTGTTGCCGCTATACTGGTTCCATACGTAAATAGCGCCGCCGTTGTAGCCTGCGATGTTGTTTTCAAACACGGCATTCGTCAGGGTGTAACGGCCCTGGCTCAGATAGAACGCACCGCCGTTCAGGCTGATGCTCTTGTTATTGCTGGCCGTAATGTTGGTCGCGTTCAGGGTCAGGTATACGTTTGTATTGATACCCACTGCGCCGCCGTGGCTGTGGGAGGTATTGCCCTCAAACGTAACATTGTTCCACGTAAAAGCAGCCTCAAACGAGGAGGGGATCTCGTTAATAAAGACTGCACCGCCCCAGCCATCATTGCGCACAGCACCAGCGGTGTTGCCCGTAAAGGTCACGTTATCCATGTCAAACCGATTGGTGCGGTTGACCCAGATAGCGCCGCCGTGGCTCTGCTCGGTGGTATTGTTGGTAAATTCACAATCTTTAAAGCTGGTAGGAACACCGTAGATACGGACTGCACCAGAACTGGACGAGTTTTTAGCCTGGTTGCCGGTAAACGTGGTGCCCACGACTTCCAAGCCCAGGTCATTGCGCTGGGTGCCGCTGTCAACATACAAAGCGCCGCCAGAGCCCCAAAGGGTCGTGTTACCGGCAAAGCTGCCGCCATAAATACGCACCGTGGTGTAAATACCGTTGGTATTATCGCCGCTGCCACTTGCACCGGTGCTGATAGCACCACCCCAGCTGTTCGCGCTATTGTTGGTAAACGTATTCGCCTTGTCCGGGTCAGGGGTGCCATCCTCCCGCAGGACACCCAGTGTAATGACGCGGCCCTGGTAGACGTTATCGTTGTTAGTAGCAATGGCACCGCCGAAATGGGCGCTGTAGTTGCCGGTAAACGTATTGGCAGTAAAGTCTGCCCAGGCGCAACCGCTCACCCACACAGCACCACCGCCGCGCCAACCGCCGTTGCCTGCCGAGGTCACGCGGTTGCTATCAAAATTGCTGCCGTCAATATTCAGGTAAATGCGGGCATTGCCGTAGCCGGTTTCCCGCCGGGTAGAGATAGCGCCGCCATAGCCGGTGGCGGTGTTGCCGGTAAAGGTGCTGTTCTTCACGTGCAGGCTGGCCACCTGCACAGTGTTGGGCTTGTCAGTGGGGTTGACATGAATCAGAATCGCGCCGCCGCCGGCATCGTCGCCATTTTTTACATCATAGGTGGCAGAGTTCCGGTCAAAAGTGCAGCCTTCCACTGTGTAAACAGGGTTGAACACGGTAGTTTTGCCGTAGTTGTTGGGGTAGTACACTGCGCCCGCATACCGCAGGGCCGTGTTGCCCGTAAAGGTACAGTTTTTCAGCGTGTTTTCCTTGATATTGCTGTTAAAGGCAATCGCGCCGCCGCGCAGGGCCGCATAGTTGCCGTGCAGGGTGGTTTCTTCCTCGGCATCTTCTTCCTCGGAGGTGGTGGTCTCGGCCTGGCCGAAGGTCACGTTCTCGATGGTGTTGTCGGCAATGCCGTCAAAGGCGGGGTCAAAGGCCAGCGCACCGCCGTAGGTATCGGTACTGTTATTGGTAAAGGTGCCGCCGTTGAACGTAACCGGCACCTGCACCAGGATGTTGTCCGCCTTGACATGCAGGGTGTACTGGTTGGCCAGGTACAGCGCACCGCCGTCCTTGGCGGCATGGTTGCCCGTAAAGGTCACGCCATTGCCAATGGTGGTCTGTACACCGGTGCCCAGGTAGACCGCACCGCCAAAGCCGCCCGCGTTGTTGTTGGTAAAGTTGGCACTTTCCAGCGTGAGCAGGGCTGCGTTATGCACGTACAGGGCCGCGCCGTTGCCGTTGGATTTGCAGTTGGTGATGGTGGCGCCGCCCTTCATGGTAAAGCTGGTGTCCATGCTGTTGCCGTTTTCACGCTGGAGCTTTTTGAACTGATAGGTGTTGTCCGCGTTCTGCAGCGGTTCCTGATTTTTGCCCAGAGCAACATCGAACTGGCCGTTGGTATCCACGGCGGCGGTGCCCTTTACGTACACACCCGCGCCGGGGCCTGCGTAGGTAAAGTCGCTGATGGTCATGCCATCCAGCGTGAGGGCGCTGCCCAGCTGCACCTGCACGCCGCGGGTGGCAGTGCAGCCGTCGGCCGCCTTGATGGTGCCGCCCTGAATGGTGAGCGAGCCAAACACGGATACGCCGACAGCCGCATCGGTGGGCACTGTCAGCGTGGAGCCGGTCATATTTAAGATGATGTTTTTGTTTGTGTAGTTGATGTTGATATCGTTGCCGCTGGCGTCCTTGCCGACGATGGTTGCATCGGGAATGACCAGCGTGCCGGTGTAATTGTTGGCGGGCACATCGACCACAATGTCGGTCTGGCTTTCCGGGGCCGCATACATCGCCGCATTGACCACCGCCTGCAGGGTGGACGGTTCGGTCTCGGTGATCTCGTCCGACAGGGCCAGGGTCTCCTCGCGGACATCGGGCTCGATACTGTCCGCGTCCAGGCTGAGCTGCGAGGCCGCCAGCAGGGCGATGCAGCTTTGCAGGTCTGCCGGGGTGACGGTGGTGGTCGTATCGGTGGTGTCGTCCGTGTCGGCGGCATCGTCTGCCGTGTCCTCGGCAGCCGGGGTGGGCGTCGGGGGGGCGCATCCTCGGCGGCATCGGGGGCCGGGGTGGTTTCGGGCGCAGCTGTGCTTGCCGGGTCCTGCGGAGTTTGGGAATCCGCCGTAGGGACCGGGGTGGCAGCCGTATCTGTGCCGGTGTCAGGCTCCGGCGTGGGGGTGGCAATAACCACATCCGCGTCTGCGGTGATGCTGTCCCCTGTTGTGCTATCGCTGGCCGCGATGGATGCCGTGCTCTCGGCATATACGGCCATGGGCTGGGCAAAAATGCCGGCCATCATGCCGGCAGCCAACAGCCATGCTGCGATCCTTTGTATGCTCTTTTTCTTCATGCGAACCGTCCCTCCATATCGGTTTTGCTATGTGGTGGTGTTTGCCTCTTGCCACTATGTATAGGTACGCGGCACCTGTTTTTCCACCAGTTTGTGGGGTTTTACAGGGCTGCCATTTTTTATTGCGGTCTATTTTATTTTAATAACATGCCGCGATTTTTTCAAGGTTTGTGTCGACTTTTGTCGCGCTGTATTGACTGTTCTCGACACACTTCGCAAAGAATTTTTTTACGAAAATGTTTGTATTTTCTCCTCGTACAATAGATTTTGTGAAATTGTCAGGGTTTTTGGGGCACAACAAAACGCCCCCGCAGCCGGTAAGTTCCGGCCGCAGGGGCGCTGTGGGGCATGCTTCAATTTTCCATGGCTTTATACAGTTGTCGAATGTTGGGTAAACTTGGCGATGGTCGCCTTGACCAGCGGCATATTTAGCAGCTTAGCCAGGTGGGCGTTCATGTCCGCATCCAGGCATTTGCGGGCATGGACGATGCTGTTGAGCACCAGGAACGCCGCCAGGCACAGCAGCACCGCCAGCACGCGGACCTGTTGGATCGTGCGTTTATATTTCATAACTGCTTTCCTTTGCGCGGAAACCGCAGGCATTTTATGCCGTAACAATATATGGCACTATTATATACGCGGCGGCGGATTGTCAATTTTTGTCGAAAGGCAATTTTCCCATGTAGGCCCATACATGAAACAGCGTCCCCAGCGCTGCACATGGCAGTCATCGGGGACGCTGTTTTGCGTTTTTCCTTATGGGAATTATTTAATGCAGTTCAGGCCAGTAATTCTTATTGGCGACGATCAGGTCATCCAGAATCTTTTTGGCGACCGTGGCGCTGGGCACCGTCTTGGACAGCGTCAGGGCCTGCCACAGTTTCTGGTAGCTGTGCTCGACATAGGCTTCGACGACCAGGCGTTCAACTGCCAGCTGCTCCTCCATCATGCCTTTTTCAAAGGTGGGAATGTAGCCCTGGCATATGGGCTCGGCACCGCGGCTGCCGATCACGCAGGGGACCTCGACCATGGCGGTGGGGTCAAAGTTGCAGATCGCACCCTTATTCTCCACAATGCAGAGCATGATCTCATGGGTGTTATAGGAAATTGCCGTAGCCAGGTCAACGATGAAAGTTGCATGCACATCGATCTCGAACCCACCGTTGACAGCCGTGCCCGCTGCGATAATGTCACGTGCGGCACCGAAGATGCGCTTCTCACGACCGTTCATAACCTCGTTGGCACGGGTATAGTTGGGGTCAGAGTGCTCCACAACGTAGTCAGGGAAGAGGTAGTATTTCAGGTAGGTGTTGGGTAGGAAGCGAGGATCAACTTTCATCAGGTCGGCCGCCTTGCGGTGTGTGGCCTGCCAGCTGGGCTCCATATGCTGCTTTTCAATGGCCTTGGGGGTCAGGTAGCCGTTTTTGGAGACATAATCCTGAATCTGCGGCATCAGGTCGTTGCCCAGTTCATCCGTAACGCTGGTCCACCAGCCGAAGTGGTTCAGGCCGAAGTAGCGCACATCCAGATCCTTGGGGTCCTTATTCACAATGTAGGACATGCGGGTCTTGGTGGCGATGGGCATATCGCAAATATTGATGATGCGTGCTTTGGGACGCATAACGCGGCAGGCTTCGGCTACGATGGAAGCGGGGTTGGAGTAATTCAGAATCCAGCCGTCAGGAGAATACTTATCCATGTAATCGATGATCTCCATCATGCCGGTAATGCTGCGCATGCCATAAGCGATGCCGCCGGGGCCGCAGGTCTCCTGGCCGACCACGCCGTAACGCAGGGGGATCTTTTCATCCTGCTCACGCATGGCAAACTTGCCTACGCGGATGTGCGCCATGCAGAAGTCCTTGCCCGTAAAGGCTACCACGGGGTCAACCGTGTACTCGTAACGGATCTGGGGAGCCTGCTCATGCATCAGAATCTTGATTGCCTCACCAAGAACGGCCTGGCGCTCGGCATCGTTATCATACAGCGTCAGCGATTCCAGCGGAAAACGATCCTGGTTGCTAAGTAGCATCATAACGATGCCAGGGGTATAGGTGCTGCCACCACCGGCAATAACTACGTTAAACTTTTTGTTCTTCTTGTCCATCATAATAAGTCATTCCTGTTCTGTAAATTTATTCTTATTTGGAAAGTTCTTCATCAACCGCTCTGCGTACGGCGTTGATCTTCAGGCCGTAGATGACCTGCACGATTTGGCCTTTGATCATGACACCCGAAGCGCCGGTCTGGCTTTTCAGTGTTGCCTGGTCTATTTTGGTGTTGTCTTTAACTTTCAGGCGCAGGCGGGTGAAGCAGTTATCCACTTCCAGCAGGTTGTCCTTACCGCCGAGCGCGGCTACGATGGTAGCAGCGTCGATTTTGCCAGACGGAGCAGCGGCGTTTGCATGGGCCTGCTTTTCTTTAGCCTGCTTTTCCTTGTACTCTTTCTTGCTGTACAGCTTCATCTCTCCACCTTCATCCTCACGGCCGAGAGTATGCAGGTTCAGCTTGGTGATGAGGAAGTAGAACACCACATAGTAGACCACGAACATGATGACGCCAGCCAGCAGGAAGGCAGGCCAATGGGTTTTGTTGATACCGGCAGGAACATTATAAAGAATGAAGTCAATAATGCCATTGTAAGCAATGGTGCGAGCGCCCAGCAGGTTTGCCAGTACCAGGCCAGCGCCACTGAGGATAGCATGGACCACGTACAGGACCGGTGCCACAAAAAGGAAGGAGAATTCGATAGGCTCGGTGATACCGGCAATGCAGGAAGTCAGCACAACGGGCACCAGGATGGATTTAACACGCTGTTTGTTTTCGGGGCGAGCCGCCTGATACATAGCCAGAGCAGCGCCGGTCAGGCCGAAGATCTTGGTAACGCCGCGGCACTCGAAGATCGCAGCAGTAGAAAGGGTAGCCACATTGGGGCTAGCCAGTTCGGCCAGGGTAATGTTGCGGGCACCCTCGACCAAGACGCCATCGATCATAGCACTGCCGCCCAGCGAGGTGTAGAGGATCATCGGGTTCAGGACGTTGTGCAGACCAACGGGGATCAGCAGCCGTTCCGAAGCACCAAAGAGGAAGTAGCCCAAGTTACCGGATTCACCAATGATCGTGCCGAACTTGGAGATCACGCTCTGGATTGGCGGCCAAACATGGGTGCAGACGACCGCAAGAAGGATGGTAACCGGAATCATGACGATGAACACGAAACGTGCACTACCGTAGATCTGGAACGCACCCTTGAATTCGGTGTTGATAAAGCGGTTGTGCATCGCGGCCACCACAAGGCCCAGGATAATACCCAGGAAGGCACCCATTTCCAGCACCTGCACGCCCAGAATAATGGACTGACCTGTACCGCGCAGTGCATCCGCCGGGGCCAGCAGGCCGCGCAGATTCATGTACTTGTTCATCGCGTTCAGGAACACAACGTAGGTCAACACACTGATGAACGCGGCATCCGACTTTTTCTCTTTCGCCAGGCCAATCGAAACGCCAACTGCGAAGATCAGACCCAGATTGCTCAAAATTGGCTGCATGCAGCCGGATAAGATTGTGCCAAACCCGATCGTTACCGGGTTATTCAAGAAGGGGACGTCTTGGATCAGACTTGCGTTCGTGAATAGATTGGCGACCGCGATCAGCAGACCCACGATCGGCAGGATCAGCACTGGCATGAACATTGCGCGGGCAAAATTTTGCATGGATGACATTGCCCTGTCTTTAAATTTCATCTCGTTTTCCTCCTGTTTTTTACATGTCTCTTTGCGTAACAGGCAGTGGACTGTTTTTTGCAAAGAGGAATATAAAATTCTCCATTTTATTTCTTCCTAGCCACGGAAGATTCGCACGTGCCTTTGACGATTCTTATTTTAGCACAGCGTTTTGCGTTTGTACATATTCCACAGTTAAAAAGAAAAATGTTACTGAAAACAGTAACATTTTTACAATAGTCTATTCGGTTTTGATTTTTTTAGTTGTGACTATCCCTCTTTTTTCGCATCGCTTATTTTTTGCTTTTCTTCGTTTTTTCGTTCTTTTTTATGCGCTGCATTTCTAAAATGACCTGTTCCATTTTTAAAAGGATGCCAGCAAAGAAAAAACACGGCTTCAGGTTGCGGTCATCATTAAGATCTTCATCCTCCATCTTGATGAGGATGTCGCTCGCTTTTGCCAATGTACTTTTGGCGTTTCCCGTAAAAGCTGCAATACGGATATTACCCGCCTGGGCACGACGCACGCGCTCCACGATTTTAGGCGTTTCACCCGATTTGGAAACGGCGATAAACAAGCTAATAGAGGCAAGATTATTTTCAAAAATCCCGCTGCTCTCCTCCGCCCCGGAGAAAATGCAGGTCACGCCTTGCACCAACAGTTTTTTGCAGAAATAGTCCGCCGGGAAACTGGAAAATCCCATGCCGCAGATATACACAATGCCTTTGCACTGGCACAACGTTTCGGCCAAAGATGTAAGCTGCGCATAGTCGTTCTCGCTCTCCCGCATATTCTCGGTAAAGCGTTCCAGGAACGGAACTGCCTCCCACTGTTCCTGGCGGCCGTTTTCCGCTTCCTTCATCAGCGCATAGTACATATCGGTAAAGCCCTGATAGCCAAGTTTTTTTGCCAGGCGGATGATCGTAGTGGTGGAAGTAAAGTTGCGAGCTGCCATTTCGCGGATGCCAACCTTTTTACCCTGGTGGATCTGCGCTTCAATATCTGCAAGGATGGTGCCCTCCAACGCCGTCAATGAGCCGTTTTTGATTGCTTTCGTAACGTCAGCCACAAAAGGTCCCCCCTCTCTGTTTTCTTTTTCAAACACTGGTGCTTTCCTTTATTATAGTAAGCGCGCCTGAACTTTGCAAGCATCCGCTGCGCAGCAAGATAACAACTACAAAAAGCCGGGCACGGCGGGGCGCTCGGCTTTCTGGGTAGGTGTAGTTTAGATGATGATACCGTTACAGTGGTCGACTTCGTGCTGGATGATCTGGGCGGTCCAGCCGGTGAAGTTTTTGATGTGAGTGTGCATTTCGCGGTCCTGCCACTGCACCTTGATGGTTTTGTGGCGCTTGGTCTTGCGCTGGCCCTGCAGGGAGAGGCAGCCTTCCTCGGTAAGATAGAGGCCCTTGCGGTAGACGATCTCGGGGTTGAACATCTCCCGCAGGGTGCCCTCGTCATCAAACACGATGATAGCTTTGTTGACGCCGATCATGTTGGCAGCCATGCCTACGCAGCCATCGGCGTGGGCACGCAGGGTGTCCAGCAGGTCGTCCGCCGTGGGGATGTCATCAGCCGTGGCGGGCTGGGCTTTTTGGGCCAGGAATACCGTATCTTTCATCAGTTCGCGTACCATGGGGTTCTCCTTTGCCTATTATATAAGGGCAACACCGCACAATTCCCGCCTTGCGGCTTAAGCACCGCTCCGGCAGCTGCG
>ENA-UONW01002626-UONW01002626.1-human-gut-metagenome-genome-assembly--contig:-CS52-NODE-2626-length-17145-cov-7.290989_pt1 | contig 17145 bp, 16 predicted proteins | sample MGYA00242463_ERZ724010 | MGnify/ENA metagenome assembly ERZ724010 | reverse complement strand
TCCCGTACTTGAAGTCAGATCTCCGCACGATTTTGTCTTGTTTCGTAACTCTGAAACAAGCCGATTCAATTCGTTTGAAGAATTGATTGAAACTTTACGATGATATGTAAATTCTGATATTGAAGATTTTCGGTTTGCTGTGTTGCCAAATGGAAACTGATTATCTATAATATCTGACATTTTGAAAAGCTAGGGCATCAAAGATATAGCAATTTTATATCTTTGATGCCTTTTTTAATTCCTGTTTCTTTATCATATTGGTTTGTATAAAAATGACAAACTTATATTTGTGTATAAAATACGTCTGTTTTGCTTACAGAATATTACAATTTATGTGTGTTTATATTTCACTTTGAAATATGTGAAAAATTATATGATAAAAAGGCTGTATATTTTGCATGATATAATACAAAAAGATATAATTTTGCAGTCAAATAAAGATAAAAGTATAGAAATAATGAATTTTACTATCAAAATAATATTTGTGTAGATTCATTGATTGTATAATTAAAATTCGACGATTATGGAAAGAAAGATGAGAATTGAGATGTTGTCGCTTTTATCAGTAGGATTATGTCTGCCAGCAGTTTCATTTGCCCAGGACAAAGTCGATTCGAGTGTAGGTGCCGACCTTGTCAGCGGATATGTTTGGCGCGGTCAGAATCTTGGCGGAGTGAGCATCCAGCCTTCGGCCTCAATATCATACAAAGGATTCTCATTGGCCGGATGGGGGTCGGTTGGAATAGACAAGGAGGATACGAAGGAGTTCGACCTTACCTTGGGTTATGCAGCAGGCGGTTTCAGTGTATCTGTTACAGATTATTGGTTCAACACTAAGAAATATTTCCATTATGATGCACATAATACTTCTCATGTATTCGAAGCTCAGTTGGGATATGATTTTGACATTCTTGCCGTAAACTGGTACACCAATTTTGCAGGCGATGATTATAATGCGGATGGTGATAGAGCATTTTCGTCATATTTTTCAATAAGTGCACCTTTCAGGCTTGGGAGCCTTGACTGGTCTGCCGAAGTCGGAATGGTGCCTTGGAAATCAAGCGGTACATACGGTTATGTAGATGGATTTGAGGTCTGCAATGTTTCGCTTGGGGTATCTAAGGACATTGCTGTGACCGATAAGTTCACATTGCCTGTATATGCCAAGGCTACATGGAATCCGGCTACAGAAGGTGCTTATTTTGTTTTCGGCATCCATTTGTAATCAGATTGGCACCGGTGGCTGCATGTGTGCTGTACATGTTCGATAGGAGTTTTATATGATGAATTTTGTTTTCAGGTTTTATTGTAACTTTTTAAGATTGTGATATATGAAAAAAATTGAAGCAGTTATACGCAGAACAAAGTTTGACGATGTCAAGGAGGCTTTGCTTAATGCCGACATCGAATGGTTCTCGTATTATGATGTGAGAGGAGTCGGAAAGACCCGTGAAGGAAGAATATATAGAGGTGTCGTCTATGATACCAGTTCTATAGAGAGAATACTGATTTCAATCATTGTCCGCGACAAGAATGTCGAGAAGACTGTCAATGCCATCATGCAGTCTGCACACACAGGTGAAATCGGCGACGGCCGTATATTCATAATCCCTGTAGAGGATGCCATAAGGATACGTACCGGAGAGCGCGGCGATATAGCTCTCTACAACGCCGAGCACGAGAAATAGGCAGGAGAAAGATTATAAACGAATTGTTTCAGGAATTAACAGTATAGTAATTATGAAGAAAAAATCGGGAAAGAGATTTCTTTCATACAGTTTCAGAAGGTCAATGGCCATTGCCATGCTTATGCTGATTCCGTTTGCTCTGTCGGCACAAGAAGAAGGTGCCGGAGCCGACGCAACAGCAGAACTTACAACAGGTTTGAACACAGTTTGGATGCTTCTTGCGGCAATGCTCGTGTTCTTCATGCAGCCGGGTTTTGCGCTGGTTGAAGCCGGATTCACACGAATGAAGAATACTGCCAACATCTTGATGAAGAACCTCGTTGACTTCATGGTCGGTTCCATTTTGTTCTGGCTCATCGGATTCGGCCTGATGTTCGGAACTGGAGGATTTGTAGGTACTCCTCATTTCATCGACCTTGACATGATGGACAAAATCATCAACAACGGTCTGCCCATTGAAGGTTTCCTGATTTTCCAGACCGTGTTCTGTGCCACATCTGCCACTATCGTTTCCGGTGCAATGGCTGAACGCACAAAATTTTCCATGTATCTTGTATATACAGTAGCAATCAGCGTACTGATATATCCGGTTTCCGGTCATTGGACATGGGGCGGCGGATGGCTGATGGATGGTACTGAAGGCTCATTCATGATGGACACGTTCGGATTCACATTCCATGACTTTGCAGGTTCTGCAGTTGTACACTCTGTCGGTGGATGGATTTCGCTCATCGGTGCCTCAATTCTTGGTCCGCGTTTGGGTAAATATACAGCTGACGGCAAACCTAAGGCCATACCAGGACACAGCCTTACACTTGCTTGTCTCGGAGTCTTCATTCTATGGTTCGGATGGTTCGGATTCAACCCGGGTTCACAACTTGCCGCGGCAACTGGAGCCGATCAAACAGCCATCTCGCATGTATTCCTTACAACCAACCTTGCTGCATGTGCAGGCGGTGTGCTTGCTTTGTTCGTAAGCTGGATAAAGTACGGCAAGCCATCGCTCTCGCTTACGCTCAACGGTATACTTGCAGGACTTGTAGGTGTAACGGCCGGATGTGACCTCGTTTCTCCTTTCGGCGCTGTCATAATAGGTGCCGTTTGCGGTACTGTGATGATTTTCTCAGTTGAATTCATCGACCACAAGCTCAAGATAGACGACCCTGTAGGTGCTTCTTCGGTACACGGTGTATGCGGTTCGCTCGGTACAATCATGACCGGTCTGCTGGCTGTCGACGGAGGTCTTTTCTACGGAGGTGGCTTCGGATTCCTCGGAGCTCAGATTTTCGGAGCAGTTGTAATCGGCGGATGGGCTGCACTTATGGGCTTCATAATCTTCAAGGTACTCGACAAGGTTCACGGTCTTCGCGTTCCAAAGCGTGTTGAGGAAGAAGGACTTGATGTTTACGAGCATGGAGAATGTGCATACAACAAGTAATTTTATTGAGAATCCATGGTAGGCATGGACACAAATGATATATCATCAGATTCTGTACTGATGTTTTATGTTGGTTTTTTTGTACGGAACCGGATTTTTCTGCAGGAAAGTCCGGTTCCTGTTACCGTTTTGAATAGTTTATAATAATATATATACGCATATAATTATGGCACTGGCAAATGAGAATCTTTTGAGACTTCCAGAAGGCTATCTGTTTTCCGACATTGAGAGCCGAGTTAAAAGTTATTGCATAACCCATCCAGGCCACCATCTTGTCAGGCTGGACAGGGGTGATGTTACACGTCCTCTTCCGCAGGTGTGCATAGATGCTATGATGAAGGCCGTTGCCGACATGTCGTCGGCCGAGACTTTCAGAGGATACGGACCTGTCAGAGGGTATGATTTTCTCATCGATGCCATAATAAAGAATGATTTGCTTCCGCGAGGACTCAGATTCAGCCGCTCTGAAATCTTCATAAGCGACGGTGCCAAGGGCGATGTCGGAAATATCAGCGAGATTCTGCACAGCGACAACAGCATAGGCATGACCGACCCGACGTATCCTGTCTTTGTGGAATGCAACGCCATGTACGGACGTTCTGGAATGCTCATGCCGGACGGCAAATGGAGCGGAGTCACATATATGCCGTGTACTGAAGAGAACGGATTTGTGCCCGATATACCGGCTTCGCGCATAGACCTTATTTATCTCTGCTTCCCGAACAATCCTACAGGTACAGTGTTGACAAAGGCGCAACTCAAGAAATGGGTGGATTATGCTCTGAAAAACGAAACTCTAATCATATTCGATTCAGCCTATTCGGCTTATATCCGCGGCAAGAACATACCGCGTTCCATATATGAAATTAAGGGGGCAAGAAAGTGTGCCATCGAGATACGGAGCTATTCGAAGACTGCGGGGTTTACGGGATTGAGATGCGGATATACCATTGTGCCTAAGGAACTCATGGCGACGACCGTCAGCGGAGGTTATGTTTCGCTCAACACTCTATGGTACCGCCATCAGTGCACGCGTTTCAACGGCGCAAGCTATGTGTCGCAGCGTGCGGCCGAAGCGCTCTATACACCTGATGGTATGGAGCAGACACGTGCGCTTGTAGATTATTACTTGTCGAACGCCGCAATGATGCGGAGGTGTCTTGAGCAGGCCGGCATGAAGGTCTACGGCGGCGAAAATGCACCTTATCTCTGGTTGAAGGTGCCTGAAGGCATGAGTTCGTCTGATTTCTTCAGTCATCTGCTCTACGAGGCAAATATTGTATGTGTGCCGGGCAATGGTTTCGGTCCTTCGGGAGAAGGATATGTCCGTTTCGCATCATTCTGTGCACGCGAAGAATGTGAAACGGCTATGAAGAGATTTTTAAAGCATGTAAGATTGAAATGATTTGTTTCCATGCGCCTGTCTTTGATTGTGCGGGCGCTTGCAGTTTTGTTTTCGGGCGCTTGGAAAGGTGTTTCCAGGCGCCCGAAAATGTTTTTTGTGTTAAGTACTTGGAATATTTGTTTTACTCCTGCTTTTCGCGGAACACGTTTGGGTTCTGTCTTATGAATTCGTATCCGAAACGGCACCTAAGGCAATTGTGTGTGGTGCAGTAGTTTTGTTCAAGCTGTATGAGCGCCTGGCTGTCGGCGGCCGATTCGGCCGTTACTCCACATGTTTTCCAGTCACGGATGATGTGATTGTCTTCAGGTTTTATTTCCTGCATTGTGCGGAGCGATTTCTCGCAAAGCGATTCGTCGTTCTTGTATTTCCCGTAGGCAAACAGCATGGGGCACAGCGTGTTGATTATCAGCAGGCGTATGGAGGAGTCGGAGAGGTGCTTTTCTGTCTTTACGGACTGCAAAGATGTGAATGTGTAGTGTGTCTGCCAGTACTCGGATACCTGCGTCTCGAGCAGAGAGTGCATCTCCTGCAGGTCTGTGGCTTCGACTATTGCCGACATGTTCAGCCTTTTGCTGTAGACAAGGTTGGCGAGTTGTGCGATTCTTATGTGCGGAAAGTTCTGCGGCCTTAGTCTGAGAAATTTCCACATGGTAGGGTCGATAGGAGTCAGTGAGAATTTGTTTTTCAGAAATCGGTATTCGTTCTTCAGTTGTCTGAGATATTCGTCTTCATCGTTGCTGCCTTTTTCAGAAGTGGTGTTGAGCAGTCCTGCCTGTCCGAAAAATATGGCTTCTATCTGGATCAGGCTGTCGCGATGCTTGTTGACTGCGCTCATCGGTATGGTCTTTGCCCACGTTTCGAATGTGTCGCCGTTGAGACCGAAGCCGAAGTTGCGCGAGAGCGTTATGAACAGCGTTGTTTCCCAGTCGTTGGTGCATCTGGCGTTGCGAGCCTTGATTTCGTCGGTGCGTTTTTCCATGCGTTCGGCCAGGAGTGAGTTCATCCAGCTGTGCACCATGATTCGCGGCAGGCTGGGGATGATGTCGGCACAGCGTGGCGTATGCTCTGAATTCTGAAGTTCGTTGAAGTTGGCGCGTACGTAGTCGGGTATGTCGAGCTGCATCTGGGGAATCTTTTTGCCCTGACTGTTGAGGATGCTGCAGTCGGGCGTTCCGACAACGTGCAGTATGACGTTGTCGTAGGCTGGATTTTCGTTGTGCCGGTGACGCATCCAGTCGGACGAAAGAGTATGGATTTCAACGTTTCCGGCCCACAGTGTTCCGTCAATCTTTATTTTGGCGTTCAGAAAGTCAGGGCCTGCATTCTGGTTGTGCATTCCAGGGCTTATTATTTCCACCTTGCATCCGTCGGTTGTAAAAAGCTGGTGGAGAGGAAATATCTTGTGTTTCCATATATAGTGAAGAAGTTTTTCCATGGCTGTGTCCCCCAATGGTTTAAAGTCATTAAAATTAGTGTCAAATATAACTTTTTTATGGTATTATGCTTAACTTTGCGAATAATTAATTTACTTGAACTTATGAAAATTGCATTGATAGGTTACGGCAAGATGGGCAGAATGATAGAACAGATTGCTATCAGCCGTGGACATGAAATAGTCTGCATCATTGATGTCGACAATCAGAATGATTTCGATTCAGAGGCTTTCAAGAGTGCCGATGTGGCCATTGAGTTTACAGCTCCGCAGGTGGCATACGGCAACTGCATGAAGGCGTGGAAGGCCGGAGTGAAGGTCGTTTCCGGAAGTACGGGCTGGATGGGCGAGCACGAGGCTGAGGTTAAGAAAATGTGCGAAACTGAGGGCAAGACACTGTTCTGGTCGTCTAATTTCAGTCTCGGAGTAGCCATATTCTCTGCTGTCAACAGGTATCTGGCCAAGATAATGAACCGTTTCGATGCTTACGACGTGAAGATGGTTGAAACCCACCACATTCACAAGCTCGATGCTCCGAGCGGTACGGCCATCACGCTGGCTGAGGGCATAATAGACAATATCGACAGAAAGTCGCGTTGGGTGAAGGGTACATTGCTCAATCCTGACGGCACTCTTACAGGAAGTGAGGAGTGTGCGCCTGACGAGCTCAGAATCGATTCCATACGTCGCGATGAAGTTCCTGGCATACACTCCGTGATATACGACAGCGATGCCGACTGCATAACTATCACCCATGATGCCCACAGCCGTAAGGGATTTGCGCTTGGTGCAGTGCTTGCCGCTGAATATACAGCCGAACATGAGGGATGGCTGCAGATGGGTGACCTGTTTGATTTTTGATGTATCGTTTAAACAATAAAGTTCAGTTATGAGAAAAAAGCAAAACGGCAAGCAGGACGCCAAACCTACGGCTAAGTCGTGGATAAAGTTTGTAGTGGTGCTCGTGCTGTACCTCGCATTCCTCTATTGGGTAGAAAGCTGGTGGGGACTGATTGTAGTGCCTTTCATATTCGACGCATATATAACGAAGAAGATACGCTGGACGTGGTGGAAGGATTTGGAGAACCCTGTTTCGAGAACCATCATGAGCTGGGTCGATGCTATCGTGTTTGCACTGATAGCCGTATATTTCGTAAACAACTTCTTTTTTCAGAACTATAAGATTCCTTCATCGTCGCTGGAGAAGTCGCTCCTCGTCGGCGACTATCTGCTTGTGAGCAAGATGAGCTACGGTCCGCGCATTCCGCAGACTCCGCTGTCCATGCCGCTCACTCAGCACACTTTGCCGGTGTTGGGATGCAAGTCGTACATCGAATGGCCTAAATGGGATTACCGCAGAGTGAAAGGTTTCGGAAAAGTGCAGTTGGGCGATATCGTCGTGTTCAACTATCCTACCGGAGACACTGTGGCCGTCAACTACAATTATGATTTCTATGACCTTTGTTATTCTCTTGGTTATGCCTACAAGCAGCAGATGGGAGAGAATGTACCTGACATGTCGTCGCTCGATTCTGAGGGACAGATGAAGCTCTATCAGGAACTTTACGGACTGGGACGCCAGATTGTCGATATGCAGAAGGCTCAGTATGGCGAGGTCGTAAGCCGTCCGGTGGACAAGCGCGAGAATTATGTGAAGCGCTGCGTTGGACTGCCAGGGCAGACATTGCAGATAAAGGACAAGGTGATTTATCTCGACGGGAAACCGATGAAACAGCCTGAGGAGGTGCAGTTCAACTACAAGGTTTACCTCAAGGGCGACCTCACCGACGATATATGCAACGAACTCGGCATCAGCGATGAGGACCGCGATAAGGTTATGGACATGGAGAACGGCATACCTCTTACGAAGAAGGCCTACGAGGGTCTGCTTGCACGCAAGGACCTTGTGGACAGCATCGTAGAAATCAAGGACGGATGGTACGGCAATCTGTATCCGCTCGACCATTATACAGGTTGGACGCGCGACAACTACGGACCTATATGGATTCCTGCAAAGGGCAAGAGCGTGAAGCTCACGATGGACAATATTGCCATATACGAGCGTCCTATCAGGGTTTATGAAGGCAACAAACTTGAGGTGAAGAACGGAAAGATATATATCAACGGAAAGGAAACCGACAGCTATAAGTTCAAGATGGACTATTTCTGGATGATGGGCGACAACCGCCACAATTCGGCCGATTCGCGCTATTGGGGCTTCGTTCCGGAGGACCATGTTGTGGGTAAGCCTATCATGATATGGCTTTCTGTCAGTCCTGACTATAATCCTTCGAGCAGAATACGCTGGGACCGCATATTCCGAAGGGTTGACAACATAAAGTGACAAGAGGTGAACTTTATTTCGGACAAGCCGTCTTTCTGAAGGCTTGTCCTTTTTTTGTTGATGAGACAGATATATGGCGCTTGTTTAGGGGCTATGTGTCTTTCTGGAAAAATGAACAATGTTAATAAGATGGATATATATTTGAGTTCGGCATATCTGCCGCCGGTGCAGTATTTTACAAAACTGTACGGTGACAATAAGGTTTTTGTTGAGCAGTACGACAGCTACATGAAACAGACATACCGCACGCGGTGCATGATTGATTCTCCCAATGGAGTGCTGACGCTCACTGTTCCTGTGGAGAAATTCGATGCGGCCAAGTGCCTGATGAAGGATGTACGCATAAGCGACCATGACAAATGGAGACACAACCACTGGCAGGCTCTCGTTTCTAGCTATTATACCAGTCCTTTCTTTGAATACTATCAGGACGATTTCCGTCCTTTCTACGAGAAACGGTGGGAGTTTCTTATGGATTTCAATGAGGCTCTATGTGCCAAGTGCTGTGAACTTATTGATATGGCTCCTAGAATGGCCCGCACAGAGGCCTATAAGACTGATTTCGGGTGCGGTGAGCTGGATTTGCGTTCATCTATACATCCAAAGAAAGATTATGCCTCTGACGCTGATTTCTGTCCGAAGGAGTATTATCAGGTGTTCAGTCAGAAACATGGTTTTCTGCCAAATCTGAGTATCGTAGATTTGCTTTTCAATATGGGTCCTGAGAGTCTTGTTGTGCTTCGCGACAGCATTGCAAGGCATGATTGATGGTCGTTTTGTCTTTATGTATTTTATCTGATATTTTATGGGTTTCCGGTCTGGAATGAATCAGATTGACCGCAGGATTCTTGATATAGCTCTTCCTGCAATAGTTTCGAATATCACAGTACCTTTGCTGGGGCTGGTGGATGTTGCGATAGTCGGTCATCTAGGAGCTGCATCATATATAGGTGCCATAGCTGTCGGCGGCATGATGTTCAGTATGATATACTGGATATTTGTGTTTCTGCGTATGGGTACCGGTGGACTGACGGCGCAGGCTTACGGTGCTGGCAACAGGACCGAGGTGGTGCATATGCTTGTGCGTTCGCTGAGCATAAGTCTTATGCTGTCGTTCGTTCTGTTGCTCCTTCAGTGGCCGATACGCGAGGTGGCTTTCACGTTTATAGATGCAAGCAAGGAGGTCAAGAAGCTTGCTTCGATATATTTCCATATATGTATATGGGGTGCACCTGCAAATTTCTGTCTTTACAGTTTTACGGGATGGTTCATAGGCATGCAGAATTCACGTTTCCCGATGTTTGTGGCCATAGTTCAGAACCTGGTTAATATTGCCGCAAGTTCTTTGCTGGTGTTTGTTGTCGGCATGAAGGTGGAGGGTGTAGCCTTAGGAACCGTCATAGCCCTTTATGCAGGTCTGCTTGCAGCCGTTGTGCTTTGGATGCATAAGTATGGAAGCATGCGTTCTGAGGTACGCAGAAGGTGTATATTTGCACGCAGTGCCATGACCAAGTTCTTCAATGTAAATAAGGATATATTTCTGCGTACGCTGTGTCTTGTGAGTGTAACGGTATTTTTTACTTCTGCAGGTGCGGCGCAGGGCGATGTGGTTCTTGCCGTCAATACGTTGCTTATGCAGTTGTTTCTGCTGTTTTCTTATATCATGGACGGTTTTGCATATTCAGCTGAAGCGCTTACCGGCAAATGTATAGGCGGAGGCCGTTATGCGGAGCTTCGTCAGACATCGGTACGGTTGTTTCGCTGGGGCTTAGCCATGGCTCTGATTTTCACTTTTGTGTATGGAGTGGGAGGGGAGGCGTTTCTGGGCCTTCTTACAGATGATTCATCGGTTGTTTCTGCTTCCGGAACATATTCTTTATGGGCGATGGCTATACCACTTGCCGGTTTCTCGGCATTCCTGCTTGACGGCATGTTTATCGGGGCGGCTGAGACCGGGTATATGCTCAAGGCCATGTTTGCGGCGGCCGTTTCGTTCTTTGTGGTTTATTATTCTTTCAATGCTGTTTTGGCCAACCATGCACTTTGGATGGCATTTATTGTATATCTGCTCATGCGCGGCATTGTTCAGTTGTGGCTGGGACGCAAACTTTTGTTCGGATATATCAGCTGACAGTATTTTTCGGCTTCATATAATAAAAAATACGCACGGATAAAGCTTTAATGGACTTTTCCGTGCGTATCGCTTATGATTAAAGGTGAGTTATGTCCTTTGTCTGTATTCCTGCAAATATAGCCTTACAATTGTATATGAGGCTTGTTTCTTCTCATAATGGCTTTTTATATAGTTCCGCATGAGGAAAGACATTTCCTTTGTCTTAGAGAGATTCCAGCATGCGCTTGAGTACAACCGTAGCAGATATTTCTCTGTTGGCGGCTTCTGGTATTACAAGACTTGTTGGCGACTCGATAACATCGTCGGTGACAATCATGTTTCTTCTTACAGGCAGACAGTGCATGAAGAAGGCGTTGTTTGTCACAGCCATATGCTTTGAGTCTACTGTCCAGCTCATGTCTTTAGACAAAACCTTGCCGTAGTCGTCAGGATTTGTTACGCCAGGGCAGCTCCAGTTCTTTGCATAAATGAAGTCTGCACCTTCGAAGGCTTTCATCTGATCGTATTCTACGCGGGCATTTCCTGCAAATTTAGGATCAAGCTCGTAGCCTTTAGGATGGGTGATTACAAAGTCTACATCTGCTGCGTTCATCCACTGTGCAAATGAGTTCGGTACAGCCTGAGGCAATGCCTTAGGATGCGGAGCCCATGAGAGCACTACTTTTGGCCTTTCGCTGCGCTTGTATTCCTCTATTGTTATGAGGTCGGCAAAGCTCTGCAGAGGATGTACTGTTGCACTTTCCATGAAGAACACAGGACGTCCGCTGTAGCGTATGAACTGGTTGAGAATCTTCTCTTCATAGTCGTCCTTTCTGCTCTCGAATGTTGCAAAACTTCTTACACCGATGATGTCACAGTATGACCCCATTACCGGTATGGCTTCGAGGAGGTGCTCGCTTTTGTCACCGTCCATAACCACTCCGCGTTCAGTCTCGAGCTTCCAGGCTCCCTGATTCACGTCCAGAACAATTACGTTCATGCCTAGGTTCATAGCTGCCTTCTGTGTGCTCAGGCGCGTGCGCAGACTGTTGTTGAAGAATATGAGCAGACACGTCTTGTTGCGTCCGAGTTCGTTGTACTTGAAGCGGTCCTTCTTAATTTCGAAAGCCTCTTCGACTGCCTTTTTCAGGTCACCGATATCTTCTACGTTCTGAAATACTTTCATGATGCTGCGTTTGTAGAATAAGTGAATGAATCGTTGTTTATGTTTCTCTCTTATGATGTGCCGGAACTATGTCCGGCCACCATTATTTCTTTTTGCGTTTTTTTGAGCCTGCATCTCCGAAGTCCTGTTCGAAGAATTTTGCCCATTCAGGTTTTCCCTTGTCTTTCCCTTTGCCTTTATGTGCAGAAGACTGGTCATCTTTGTCGCGGTCGCGTCCTTTACGCCTTTCTTCGGCCATTGGATCTTTTCTGCTTCTTTTTCTGTCGGACGATCTGCGGTCGTTTCTGCGCCTGTCGCCTCCGTTACCGCCTCTCGACGAGCTTCCGCCCTTTGATGAGCCTTTGTCTGAAGAACTTTCGGGCTCTGAAATTTCTACGCTTACCTGACGTCCGTCGAAGTCTGCACCGCGAAGTGCATTGATAACGTCCTTTGCCTGGTTTTCTGGTACTTCAAAGAATGAGAAGTTCTTCATCAGGTCTATGCGTCCGAATTCTATTCTCTTGCCTGATGTGTTTCTGTTGACAAGTCCCATGAGGTCTCTCGGATTAAGATTGTCCTTCTTTCCGAGGTTGATGAACAGTCTTGTGTATCCTTCTTCTGCTACGCGTGAGCGTTTCTCGCCTTTTTCCTTACCGCCCTTCTTTTCTCTCTTGCGTCCTTCTTCAGGCGATTCTATTTCAGGCTCGTTCTTATAGTAGTTCAGGAATGTATTGAATTCCAATGAAACGACTCTCTTGATGAGGTCTTCCTTGTCCATCAGCTCAAACTTGCGGTAGATTTCAGGCAAGAATGGTGCTATTTCCTCTTCGTCGATTTCAACCTTTTCGATGTGGTCTATAACCTTGTAGAGCTGTTTCTCGCAGATTTCTTTTCCTGTCGGCAGTTTGCCTGCAACGAACTCTTTTCCTATCTGCTTTTCGATGGCACGTACTTTGGATTTCTCGCGTACGTGTATGATGCTGATGCTTGTTCCCGTCTTTCCTGCACGTCCTGTACGTCCGCTTCGGTGTGTGTAGCTTTCAATGTCGTCAGGAAGACCGTAGTTGATGACGTGTGTAAGGTTGTCCACGTCGAGTCCTCTTGCTGCAACGTCGGTAGCAACGAGGAGCTGTATGCGGTGCTGGCGGAACTTCTGCATTGTCAGGTCGCGCTGGGCCTGCGACAGTTCGCCGTGGAGCGAATCGGCGTTATATCCGTCCTGGATGAGCTTGTCTGCAATTTCCTGCGTCTCCATTCTTGTACGGCAGAATACGATTGCATATATGTTGGGATAATAATCTGCTATGCGCTTGAGAGCTCTGTATTTGTCTCTAGCCTGAACGAGGTAGTATATATGGTTTACCTTTTCGGCACCCTCGTTGCGTGAGCCTACTACGATTTCTTTTGCGTTGTGCAGATATTTCTTGCTTATGCGTTCTATCTCTTTGCTCATGGTAGCAGAGAAGAACAGTGTGTTGCGGTCTGTAGGTACTCCTTCAAGTATTGTATCGATGCTTTCAGAGAATCCCATGTTGAGCATCTCGTCTGCTTCGTCGAGTACGACGTTCTGCACTTTGTCAAGTTTTGCCACACCGCGTTCCATCAGGTCTACAAGTCTTCCCGGTGTAGCAACAATCACCTGCACTCCTTTCTTGAGTGCGCGTATCTGAGTTTCAATAGAGCTTCCTCCGTATACTGCCAGTACATGCAAGTGGTCAATATACTTTGAATATTCTTTCAGGTCGTCAGCTATCTGCAGGCACAGTTCTCGTGTAGGCGAGAGGATGAGTGCCTGAGTGTCTGTCGATTGAGGATCGACTTTCTGCAGTACAGGCAAGCCGTAGGCCGCTGTTTTTCCTGTACCTGTCTGCGCAAGTGCCACTACGTCGTTGTTGTTACCCAAGAGGTAAGGAATCACCTCTTCCTGTACAGGCATGGGATTTTCGTATCCCATTTCCTTGATTGCTTTGAGAATCTCGTCGCGGACTCCCAGTTCTTCAAATGTCTTCAAATTTGTTTGATGTTAAATTGTTTTCCGGAGCTGGCGCTCCCATTAAAAATCTATGGACAACAATCCGCTCGGCATGCGCATCTGTCGTCCTTTTATGTCAAAATTCAATCTTGTAGGTTTCTGCAAATTCCTTAGATACGGAGTTGCTGTAGCTCATGCATACGTCTGTTGCAAAATCTATTCCGCTTTTTATGATATTGTCCCAGATGTCGTCTGGGAGTGAATCTAGGTCGTCGCGGCTCACGCCGTGTCTTACCAGACCGTACACTGTTCCTGCATTGAAGTTGTCGCCGGCACCGATGGTGCTTACTGCATCAATCTTACGTGTTTCGAACGAACGGCATTTGCCGTTGGCAAACAGTTTTACGTCTCCTCCGGCATCAGTGCATATCATGTTCTTGCAGTGGAATTCTATGGCCGACTTGTACACCTTTTCAGCGTCAGTATATCCGAAGATGTTGAATATATCCTCTGTTGAACCTCTCACTATGTCTGCATAGTCCAGGTTTTCCAATATATCTGCATACAGCCTTACGGCATCGGCTCTGTGGGTCTTTCTGAAGTTCAGGTCATAGTATATCAGAGCACCATTGTTGCGTGCATAATCCAGAAATTCCCTTACTTTGGGTCTAAGCACAGGATTGAGCACGAAGTATGAGCCAATCATCACGATGTCGTCGTTCTTGATTTTCGGCCATTCCACTTCGAGGCGTGCGTTCGGATAGTCTTTGTAGAACATATAGTCGGCATCGCCGTCGTTGTCGAGCCATGCCAGCGATATGGCTGAGCGTCCGTCGCTGAACACGTTGACATTTTCCGTGCTTACTCCGTTTTCCTTCATAAAGCGAAGTATGGCATGTCCCACATGGTCATTGCCTGTTTCGCTTATCATCGTGACGTTCTGCTTCATTCTGCCTAGCGATATTATGGCATTGAAGACCGATCCTCCTGGGACAGCCGCTGTAGGAGCTTCGTCCTTGAAGATGATGTCCATGATTGTTTCGCCTAAACCGATTATTCTTCGCACTGCTTATGTGTATTAAGGAATTTGTTTATTAGTTTTTTTGTCTCTATGTCTGCTTCTGTGTTCTGTTTTCAGTCAATAATCTTTTCCAGCTCTTCGAGCGTATCTGCACGCATCATGCATGTGTCGAAAGGTTTGTTTACGACACCTTTGCTCTTCAGGCCGTCAATCATCTTGAACAGGTCGTTCCAGAAGCCGTTGATATTCCAGAAGACAACTTTCTTGTTGTGTATCCCGAAAACGTTTTCTGCCATTGCCGAAAAAGCCTCGTCAAGTGTGCCTACACTGCCGGGCATGGCAATCATTATGTCCGATTCTCCTATGAGCCATTGCTTACGGTCGCTCAGTTCGTCGGCATGGAAGGTTATATCGATATAGTCGCTGACCATGTTGTTCTGAAGCAGCTTGCGCGGTACTACACCGAACACGCGTGCACCGTTTTCCTTTGCCGAACGGGCCACTGCTTCCATCAGTCCGCATCGCGAACCTCCGTAAACCAGTGTCTTGCCTTTTTCGCCTAAAAGCTTTCCGAGAGCCTCTGCACTCGAATAGTAGATTTCGTCCATATTGTCGGACGATGAGCAGAAAACTCCAATCTTATCCATAATAATCAATTTTTCTTTGCAAATGTACATATTTTTAAGTTGTTGGTTCATATTATTCTACCTTTAATTTGGCGCAACGTGTATTAAAGCGCTCCATTTATACGACTTTGCTCTGATGGTAGCCGAAAAAAGACTAACTTTGCCGCGGTTATGGAAAGATTCAACACGTATACATTGTCTAACGGAATGCGCGTCATACATATGCCTTCACCGACCGACGTTGCCTATTGCGGCATCGCAGTCGATGCCGGTACGCGTGATGAGCGTGAGAACGAGCACGGCATAGCTCATTTCTGCGAACATATGATTTTCAAGGGTACGCACAAGCGCAAGGCATGGCATATACTCAACAGGATGGAGCTTGTCGGCGGCGATTTGAATGCATATACCAACAAGGAGGAAACTGTTGTCTATTCAGCTTTCATGAAAGGGGACTTCAGCCGTGCAGTTGAACTTATCGCTGATATTGTGTTCAACAGTACTTTCCCGCAGCATGAAATGGACAAGGAGGCTGAAGTTGTCGTCGACGAAATCAAGAGTTATCTTGATTCGCCGGCTGAACTTATATATGATGACTTCGAGAATATGATTTTCAACGGGCATCCGCTCGGTCATGATATTCTGGGTACGCCTGAAACTGTGCGTTCTTTCACGACAGCCGACCTTCTGGGATATACTTCACGGCTGTATGTTCCGTCGAACATGATTTTCTTCGTTTTCGGCAAGATTCCTTTTTCGCATGTTGTCCGCACAGTAGAGAAATATTGTTCTGGAGAAGCGTCTGTTTCTGCACCGGTCGGTAATGAGTCTGACACGCGAGGCGATGTCTTCCACGGCAATAAATGGCGTATGCCGCTCAGACCATACACAGCCGAGCACCGTACGGAGCTGCGAGGCACCCATCAGGCTCATGTCATGATGGGAAGCCGTGCCTATCCGTCGGACGATAAACGCCGCATAGCTCTCTATTTTCTGAACAACATCATTGCCGGTCCTGGCATGAACTCTCTTCTCAACGTGTCGTTGCGCGAGCACAACGGATTGGTGTATACTGTTGAGAGTTCGCTGACCAATTATACTGATACGGGCACTTTTGCAATATATTTCGGGTGTGACGCTGATGATATCGGACGTTGTATGAAATTGGTACGTAAGGAACTCGACCGTCTGACCGATGCTCCTATGTCTGAAAGCCGTTTCAAGGCCGCCATGAAGCAGATAAAGGGGCAGATTGGTGTAGCTTGCGACAATTTTGAGAATTATGCTCTTGACATGGCGAAATGTTTTCTTCACTACAACCGTTTTGAAGGAATAGAAGATACTATTTTACATCTCGATCAGCTCACTCCAGAGCAGGTATTCGATGTCGCGCGTGAGATGCTTGCCGAAGACAACCTGTCTGTCTTGATTTATAAATAGGCCTCTCTTATAAACAGTATGCCCCCAAGCACAGATATCAGAAACATTGTCTGCTGATATCTGTGCTTGGGGGCATTTATTATTTTATTCTTTTATTTTTTTTCTTAGAATGCTTCCTGCACTTTAAGTCCAGCCTGTTTCACCATTTTGGCTATGCGGTCCAGGTCCTCGTGCGAAGCTTTTTTGAGGTTGTGTGCCGGAGTTTCCCTGTCTATTGTATATATCATTACCTCCATCGGGGCTATCTTCTTCAAGGTCTCTATCCACGGCAGAACGAACTTGTCGCTTGTGTTGTCCACGTCTTTGCCGTTGTATGTGCCTTTCAGGAACATTGTCTGAATGATGCAGTGTCCTTCAAATTTCTGCATCTGTTCCACTATGGCCTTGACATCGTAGCGTATGTTGGGGCGGTCTATATGTTCTATATAGTCGGGGTTGAAAGTGTCCAGCTTGAGTATGTTGTTGTCCACTTTCTTCAGTGCCTCAAATACGTCTTTGCGC
>ENA-UONW01002621-UONW01002621.1-human-gut-metagenome-genome-assembly--contig:-CS52-NODE-2621-length-17190-cov-5.706974_pt1 | contig 17190 bp, 15 predicted proteins | sample MGYA00242463_ERZ724010 | MGnify/ENA metagenome assembly ERZ724010 | reverse complement strand
CTCCGGTTGCGCAAGCCGTCTCTTATGCGTTGAACATTGAAGAAGAACTCAAAAAATTCCTGAAAGATGCCCGGTTAAACATCGATAACAACCCGGCCGAACGGCTCATGGGAGGGGAATTGCGATCATCCGAAAGAACTGCCTCTTTGCCGGCAGTGAAGCTGGCGGACAGCGTCTCGCTATCTTGTATTCGTTCGCCGCGACATGCAAAGCGAACGGTATCTGCTTTCGCAAGTGGCTCGAAGACGTTCTGCCTCGTTTGAATTCCACTCCGGCAGGGCAGATTGATTCGCTGATCCCAGGGGCGAAACAAAGTAGTCAATGAGCTCGGGCTCATTATTATGAAGAGGGGAATGCCGTCGGGCTATGATGACCGCCCGACGGCATTCATCTTTTGGCAATTTCCCCTTCAAAAAATCTCCCCTTGATCCCTCCATGGGGCTCGCTGGGCGCATACACAATAACGAAAATTTGTAAAAAAGGCCATGGTCATCTCGTGATCATAGCCTCATCATACACAATTTTACCGAGATTCAAAAGGGAAAGGGCTGCCACATAACCATGAGGTTTTGCAATACCCCCTTCATGGGATCCCGCATGTGCACCATCTGCTTTTTGGAGATACGCCAGGATGATCAATTTTCCGTCGGCGAAACAATTTTTCCGCCGCGCACCTCAAATTTGATCGTAATGGTTTTACCTTTGGTAACATGGAAGGATGTTACAGCGGAACCTTCGTGCCAGACGGAGAGGGTTTGATTTTCATAATCCCATACGGCTTCCGGCTGGCGGTAGCTGGTGGAATATCTCCAATCGGCGGGAATGGAAGGATCGTTCTCGTCAGCTTCGGAGAGCATCCCGTTTTTCAGCCCCGGTGCTTCAAATTTGCGGTAGTCGACCCACATCTGTGTCCAGAGACGTTGACCGGCATCGTTTTTACGGAGTTTGTAGGGACCACGTATATTGAGCGAGATCGTGCCGTCAGCTTCCGGGGTGACACGGAAACTCACCGCACGCCATTCGCCTTTGACGAGTTCCTTGCGTTTCGGAAGAGAAAGACAGTAGGAGCGGTCGTGCTTCTCCTTCGGCAGCCAGGTCATGACGCCCGCCTGCACTTCCGCGGGGACGGTCTCAACCCGGAAGGGGACGTTTCCCTGAACAAACAGAGAGAAGTTTGTGGTTTCCTGCGCAAAGCAGGCAATTGCGGCACAGAGTGCGGCGAGTGTTGCGATGTGTTTCATTTCAGTTCCTTTCCAAGGTTAGGATTATGAAATTCATACGGTTTTTGTAACTGTCGGTGCGTCCGCTCAGGGAGACTTCGGCCAGACGCTTGCCGTCGGTTCCGAAGTCGTTGATTTTGAGGTCGATCGCAAAGGGGGCTGCGGAATCCGCATAGAGTTTCCAAAGCGGAAGCGCGGCGGTGAAAACGGAGCCGTCCGCGTTCTGTTCAAATTTCCAGCGGATTGCTTTCCGGTGGATCGAGGTTCCGCCTTCCGGAATCGCCTTGAATTTTCCCGCGGGGGGAGCGAAGATCAGCTGGACCGTTTCGGGTGGCTGGTAGCGGACATCGTTCATATTGGCGAATGGCACGGCATCGAAAAAGAGCTCCACCGAATCACCTTCCCAGAGTTTGCGGAGGCCTTTGCGGAAGGGGGTGCGATCTCCCGTGCGAATGCGCAGAAAAAGAGTGTTCGCGTACCAACCGAATTCAGCCGATCGGTTTTCTCCAAGATTCACTTTTTTTGCCGCATTCCAGGCGGAATCGTTTGACGTTTCGGGGGCCGACGGCAGAAGCGGCACACTCAACGTTCCACTGACGGTATATCGGACGCGCATTCCATTAACAGTGAATTCCGCCTTCTTCGGAAGTTCGGGAGATTCGATTCGGAACAGCGTTGTTTTCGTGGGAACTTGGAATGTACGCACGGTGTTTCCGAACTTCACTACCGCGGGAGAGTCGGTATCCACAATACTGGCATGCATGGCGGTGCGCAGGACATAGGTTCCGTTTTCTTTGCAGACTCTTCCGGCAGTTGCGCGGACCGGGTTGACGCCGGTGATGCGCACAGCGTCGAGAATCCGTTCGATTTGAGCGGAATTCCGGGCGACGATGTAGACGGGAATCCCGGTCGCGCCGAATGTGCGCGTTTCCAGAGGATTGCCGAAAACATTGAGATAGCGGACGCCGTTTCCGGGAGCGGGAAGTTCCAGTTTGCGGGTGTCGTCGTCGCGGACGTTCAGGGAGAAGAGGGCGGCAAACGCCTTTTCCCTGCCGCTGAAGCGATAACACATTGTTTCTCCGGATTCATACATGCGGATTCCGTCGAAACGGGTCCCGCGCAGAAGGTCTGAAAGGATGGCGGTGACGATGTAGTTTCCGTTTGGCAGGAACAGCGGTTTGAAGAACGTGTTCCAGCGCGCCATGTTCAGATTGAATGCGTTGTCGATCATCTGTCCTGGAGTCAGGAGAATGGATGATTTCGCACCGTTCGCCGTGTCGAGCAGATAGCGGCGGGCGAGCCAGCCGGGATGGAAGACGGGACCAGTGAATGCATCGGAGCCTCCCTCGGATTTCGGGTTGAGGTAGAAGAGTTCCGTGTTCCAGAGGGGCATATTGGCATATCCGGCGGCTCGAAGCTGCGTACGGAATGCGGTGAACATTGCAGTACCCGAATCCCGGCTGTCTTCGTAGAGACTGTTGTACGGATGAAAACTGATTGCGTCGCACGCGAGCTTGCCGGAACCGAGGAATGAAGCCATATCCTTGACGAGATTGCGTTTCAGGTCGCCTGTCAAACAAGCACCGAGAACGATGCAGGCGGGATCCGTTTTTTTCAACTCGTCATGAGCGGCATTCAGGTATTCCCGGTATTGTCCGGCCGTGAAGAAGGAGAACGGCTCATTCATAATTTCGTAAACCCGAATTTTTCCCTTGCCGATTTCCGCAAGGCTGCAGACATAGTTGCGCCAGAGCTTTTCAGGAACGAGAATCGGCATGGAGCCACGTTGATTGAAACCATCCATCGGGCCCTGAACGACTCTTGACTGTGCGCAGACCCAGTCCGGAATGCTGGCAGAACTCGGAACTCCGGAACGGTAGCCACGGTCCGTCCAGAGCATTCCTCCGACGACAGGCATAAGTTCGAGATTATATTTTTCCATTATTTCCAACACTTTGCGTATCGGTTCCGCATTGACAACGAAGGGCTTCGGCTGAAGCTGCTTCCAGTTAGTCATTTCACGGTCGCGAATAATCTGAATACCGCAGTCCGCCAGGAATGCGACTTCTGTTTCCTGCAAATCCAGGGAACTGGAGGAAAGAAAGCCATCAACGCCAAGCATCAACGGGAGCTCATCTTTCGATGTACGCACCTTACGGACGGCGGCAAAGCGGAACGGTGCAAGAGCCGCGCGTCCGTTCACCGTCGCCTCGAGTACGGCGGTCATGTTCCGTTCCGGGATTGTGAAAGTCAGGGGAACGGCAGTTTTGCCTTGAGGAAGGTCTTTCCTGAATGATCCGGAAAGGATGTTTTTCCCGCTCAAAGTGTCTTTGACATTCCATTTGATTTCCACATTGACGCCGCTTGCGGAGCGATTCAGCAGTTCCAGCGGAACAGCAAGAGAGGTTCCCGGATCAAAACGGCGCAGCATGCCGCCGTATTGAAACGCGCCGGAAACTTCCGGTCTGACCGTTTCGCCGCCGACGGGACCGAGATAGAGATTGGAGAGACTCAGCGTTTCGCCCTCCGCAAAGTTTTCGCGGACGAGCAGGCGGAATCCGCCCATTGTTTCCTTTTCATCTGCTTTGAACCGGGGAACTTTCCAGGGGGGGAGCGCATCCGGACGGAAGCGGTAGACATGGCGTTTCCACGGCGGGGTGACGCGAAAGGATTTTATGCCCCAGCTTGCACAGTTCCCGGAAAAATTGTTGTATTCCGAAACGGTGACGCTGAATGCTTTTTTCCTGCTTTTCGCAGAAAAGCTCAGTTCATACTCGCAGCCGCGCCGGAACGGGACTTCGGGGAGATAGAGGGCTGAGATTCTGCCGGATTCGGGGGAGATCTCAAGAATGTTTCCCTGGCCGTCGCCAGCCGGAACAGTGCGATGCGGAACGGGAATATAATTACCGTTTCCGCCGAGCATATAGCTTGCGGATCCGAACATGAATTCACCGTCCGGCAGCAGGTTCTCTGCTGCAAGAACGCCGCTCAGCATAGCGATGACGAACGAAAAAATTTTTCTCATTATTCTTCCTCCGTGAAAAGTTCATTGACAGCCTGAACGAAGATCCCCTCCGCCGTAGTGAACCAGGGACGAGTTCCACATTCGTAAATTTCAAACATCTCTGAGAAACAGCCGGTTTCTTCGGCAAGTTCTTCAAGGAGTTTGCGTGCGGCACAACGTTCTCCTGCCCGAATTCGAGCGAGCGCCTCCCAGCAGACATACCAGGAACAGACGCCGTGTCCGACGCGATACATATTTCCGCAATTTTCGCGTTCAGTGCCGAAAATTCGAAGCGTTTCAAGCTGAAGTGGATCATCTCGCAGAATGCCGTAAGGATAGAGTCCCGCGAGAAGCCCGAAGGAGAAGTTCCCCTCCCCCTCCGCGGCAAGATATCGTCCGTTTCCGCGCGGAAGGTTTTTGCGCAGATCACGAGCCGCCATTTTCCATAGCGGAACGAGTTCCGTATCGGTACCAAGCAGTTCCGCCGCTTTCACGCCCGCTTCAAACATTGCAATCAACGAACAACAGGTCATGAATGGATTGACCTGTCCCGGTCCGAGCCGTTCGAGGTCGGTGCAGGCTCCGACTTTCAGCGAACCGTTTTCCGTTCGGATCAGGCGGAATCGGCGGATCCACTCCATCATGCCGCGCATGACGGGGAAAAGTTCCTCTCGCAGAAGTTCCATATCATTGGTCGCGCGGAAGAGTTCCCAACACATGAGAGAATAATGTCCCGCCTGAAAGATATGGTCGTGCCAGAATCCGGAGGGACTGCATTCAAGACCGTGTTCTTCCGTTTCCCAGGCGAAATGTGCGGCTCCGGTCTGATGAAATGCGACGTTAAACCACCCGAGCGCCACGGGAAGAATCGATGCGAAAAATCTCGGGATTTTTGCCGCGGTCGAGGAGTGACCGGAGCAGAGAAGTCCCATGAAAGTGAAATAGTTGTCGAAGCCGAAATAGACTCCGTTCCAGTGCGAACGGTAAAGTCCGGTTGGGATTGCCCACTTGGTTGAAGAAATGCGCAGATGATACTGGCACATCTTGTAAAGCTCTTTGAGACGTCCTTCGAGCGGAAGCGAGTGCATTTCCGCATGATATGCGTTCCACTGTGCAACGGTCTCCTGCCTGAGCGTTTCATAATCCGCTTCCGTATCACAATCAAAGCAAAGGAAAATGGTGAACTCCTGCGCACGGACATTCATGCCATAGACATTGCCTTTGCGGCAGACATAGACCGGCTGATCGGAGAAAAGCCGGATCACGCCCGAAGGATCATCCATGGCGTCGATCATGTATCGAATGTCTCTTTTGCCGTCCCACCCGTGCGTCATGCGGTGTCCGGAGAGTTCGTATTCAAAATGAAATTCCTCTACCGCATCCCGGTGAATATGAATTACGAGAATATCACGGTCGAAACAGCAGAAACATTCACTTTCAAGCGTGGAACCATCATGATAAACGATGCGGCTGGTTTCCATTCCGTTGTCCGGGTTGAGAGTCTGCTCCCAGTTTTTAACAAGTCCGCCGCCGAAGCGGAACTTGCCGAATGAAACAAGTTCGCCGAGGCGGTTGTCGAGGCGGAACCCGGCACGGATAATTTCCGGGATCATGCCGCAGAATTCGCCCGGCCGCTGATCCCCCTCCGGTCCGAGGGTAACGGAAAGAGAACCGTTCCCGAGAGCCGCCGGTGCATAACGGCGGAAACGGAGAGTGTCGGAATTTACAGAAACAGGCATTCTTCCTCACCTCAGTTTTCATTGTGTTTATAGACGGAAGGCATCTCCATGGTATCGATAAATCCACCCGTGAAGTTGTAGACTGTTGTTGCGACAACCCAGCTCAGCCCGATCTTTGCGCTGCCGTCCACGGCAACCCCATTGAACCTGCTGTCGTGGCGGAAGTGCGGTTTTGCATCAATTGTGAGAAGCGGCATTTGATGAAAAATACCGTTTTCGAGCTTGACACTGTCTCCCGCCAGTACGGTTTCTGAGGGTTTGTTGCGGCGGAGATACCAGTAGTCGGCGAAATCCAGCTTGCTGCGTCTGGGGAACTTGCGGGCGTTGGCGAGGCCGGTCGCCAGGTGGCAGTTCATTCCGTAAACATGATTGTTGAATGCCGTATTGACGGGCAGCGACGGACAACGGAGAAATTTCGTGGAGTTGGAAGTGTCGATATTGGTGTTCTTCTGTCCGAAGTATCCGAGCTCGGCCAACAGTATTACCCAGTTTCCATACTCGTAATACCCGGGATAATCAACTGTAGGCGGATAAGGAGAAGGGAAGTATTCGTTATTGTCATCCGCATACATTCCGAGGAAAAATCCGACTTGTTTCAGATTGGAGGTGCATAAGCTTGCCTGAGCTTTCTGCTTCGCCTTGTTCAGTGCGGGCAAAAGCATCCCAGCCAGGATTGCAATGACAGAAATTACTATTAAAAGTTCTATCATAGTAAATTTACAGAAACGTCCTTCAGAATGGAAGAAATTACATGCTGTTGATTTCATTTTCATAGCGCGGTCTGACCTTTCATTTTTTTGTGTTTTAAGAGAGTGTGTTGTCTATCGTTCTTTTTTCCCTTCTGTTTTTTGAGTTCCCGTTCTGAAAATAAAATTAGCATGGATTTTACTTGAAACAAGAGAAAAAGCATGTTATTATATATAAAATTTTGTCAATAAGCATATAGAGAATTTTCTATGAGTTCAAAAGCGGGAAAGAGGCAAGGTCCACGGAATATCCGACTTTCGGGTGAGGGATATTACGGAGCAAAAAAAATCGAAGCTGTCGAGTGGCCGTTTTCACACGAAGCGGTGGTATATCCGATTTATCCGTTTGTTGTGGAAGAAACGATTCGTCAGAATCGTTTCAAGTTCAAGGAGCTCTATTGCAAGCTCTTTATTGCGGCTCTGATTCTGGATGGCACGCTTTTTTACCGGTTCAATGGCCGAGAGGTGACGCTTATCCCGGGGCAGCTCTTGGTCATTCCTCCCGGGAGCGACTATGAATTCGATTCGGGCCAATCCGGCTCATACCATAAACTTGTGCTGGAACTGAACGGGAGTCATCTCAGTTCCATGTGCACGCAACTCAACTTGACGCATATACAAATCTTCCCGCTTGCCGATACTGATTTTTTTAAGAATACCATATATGGGATCCGCGATAAATTGTTGCATCGGACCATTTCAGCGCCGGAACTGGCGGCGGAAGGATATGCGTTTCTGCTGCATGTGGCGAGCCTGAATACGCCGCGGAACAGCGCGGCGACTATTCTCGCACGGGCGCAGCAGCTCTTGGAAAGCCGGCAGTTTTCCGGCATGAAGGATTGTGCGGAAAAACTGGGAATCGGCGAATCGACTCTGAATCATCTTTTCCGGCGCCATCTTTCCATGACACCGGTGGAGTACCGCAACAGCAAGCTGATCGAACATGGTTGTGAGCTTCTGAGCAAAAGCAGCTACTCCATCAAGGAGATTGCGGATCATCTTGGCTTCTGCAATCAATTCTATTTTGCTCAACTCTTCCGAAAGTTGAAGGAGGTCTCCCCGTCCGAATTCCGCAGGAACAAGCGCGGCAGCAAATGATTTCCTTTCCATCCGGCATCAGACGGGCTGCGGAGAGACGGAGAGAACATTTTCAATCATGTCAAGCCCATTCCTGCGATGTCCGGTATCGATGTCTGGACATCATCTGACATCCTGTCATATATCCTCTAGGTTCAGAATATCATTCTCATACTAAATAACGTCCGGTATTTTTCTCACACTTTGAAAGAAAGCCTCCGGGGAACGCCAAATCGATTCATATCTTGATGGCAAGCGTCAGTGAATGAAAAATTTACATATACGCGAAAAGAAGAACGACGATGAGCTTTGACAACGGGACAGCCACCTACGCAACAACCGCCTGCACCTATGTTGGAACGGGGCCGATCGCGACGGGAGGGGGGGGGAACAGCGACGAAATGCGGACCTGCCGCGATGCGCCGGAAACAAGATACCATCGCATGCCTAGTCGGCTCGGCGAACTCAAGCCATCAATCCAGCAGCACGATTTTCCCGCGACGACGAGTCGCCGCCATGTCGATCAACCGCTGGTTGTCCGAACCGCGGAACTTCAATGAAATATCCTTGCGGCTCTCGATGAACGGGCCGTCAACCAGTACCGCCAGCGCACCGAGCAGTTCATCGGTCACTTCGCAGAAGGCACGGCCGCCTGGCAGAAGATCGCGCTCATAAATGTAGCCGGTATAGGCCCAGATATCTTTTTTCGGCAGTTCCATCCGTACACGGCGGACCAGTCGCAGCAGGGCGCGCTGATTCACCGGTTCAAAAGGTTCGCCGCCGAGCAGCGACAGCCCGTTGATGTAGGAGCGGTTCAACAGCTGCATGATGCGCGTTTCCGTCTCGTCATCAAACGGGACGCCATAGCTGAAATCCCACGTTTCCGGATTGAAACAGCCGGGGCAGTGGTGGGTACAACCCGAAACGAACAACGAAACCCGCACCCCGTCACCGTTGGCGATATCCACCGTTTTGATCGTACCGTAATTCATCGTTCCTTTCTCCTGTTCCCTTTGCCGCCCCGTCTGCCGGGCGCATGACGCACGAACGTTTCCGGCAGGCGTGTTTCGCCCCGCCTGCCGGAAACGGATGCTCTTACAAATGCAGCACGCGGTCGCGGATTTCCTGAGTACGCCCCTGATTCCAGAACTGTGTGCCGATGTATCCGCAGGTGCGGCGGGCGACATTCATCTTATTCTGGTCGGTGTTGCCGCACTTCGGGCAACGCCAGATCAGTTTGCCGGATTCATCCTTGACGATCTCGATCTCCCCGTCGAAACCGCACACCTGACAGTAGTCGCTCTTGGTGTTCAGCTCGGCATACATGATGTTGTCATAGATGAAGCGGATTACCTGGAGCACCGCCTCGATGTTGTTCTGCATGTTCGGCACCTCCACGTAGCTGATCGCGCCGCCGGTCGAAAGCGACTGGAACTTCGCTTCAAATGCGAGTTTGTCAAATGCGTCGATCTTCTCCGTCACGTGGACGTGATAACTGTTGGTGATGTAGTTCCGATCGGTGACACCGGGAATGATCCCGAACCGCTTCTGCAGGCAGCGGGCAAATTTATAGGTGGTCGACTCCAGCGGGGTGCCGTAGATGCCGAATCCGATGGTGGTCTCCTTTTTCCAGCGGTTGCAGGCGGCGTTCATATGCTCCATGATCCGGATCGCCAGCGGCGTGACTTCGGGATCCGTATGACTCTTGCCGGTCAAGTAACGGACACATTCGCAAAGTCCGGCGTATCCCAGCGAAATCGTCGAATAGCCGTTGTACAGCAACGGGTCGATCGGTTCGCCCTTCTTGAGCCGCGCGATGGCGCCGTGCTGCCACAGAATCGGCGCCGCGTCCGAAAGGGTTCCCTTCAGCCGGTTGTGGCGGCACATCAGCGCCTTGTAACAGAGTTCGAGCCGCTCGTCGAAAATCTTCCAGAAGCGGTCCATATCCCTCTCGCTCGACAGCGCGATATCCACCAGGTTCAGCGTGACCACGCCCTGGTTGAATCGGCCGTAGAACTTGTAGTTGCCGTTCGCGTCGCGCCACGGCGTCAGGGCGGAACGGCAGCCCATCACCGGAAAGCAGTTGCCCTCTTTCAGCTCCTTCATCTTCTTTTCGCTGATGTAGTCCGGCACCAGCCGCTTGGCGGTACATTTCGCCGCCTGCCGGGTCAGGTAGTAGTATTCGCCGTTCTCATCGATGTTGTCCTCTTCAAGCACATAGATCAACTTCGGGAAAGCCGGGGTGATATAGACGCCAGCATCGTTCTTGACGCCCTGATACCGCTGCTTGAGGACCTCTTCGATGATGATGGCAAGGTCTTTTTTCTCCTGCTCGCTTTTCGCTTCGTTCAGGTACATGAAAACGGTTACGAACGGAGCCTGCCCGTTGGTGGTCATGAGCGTGACGACCTGATACTGGATGGTCTGGACGCCGCGGGCAATTTCGTCGCGCACACGTTTTTCCACGATTGCGTTGAGCTGTTCCACGCTGACCGTTGTTCCGGCGAATTCAAACTCCTCCTGCACTTCGGCGCGGATACGGTTGCGGGAGACCTGAACGAACGGAGCAAGGTGGGTCAGAGTGATGCTCTGGCCGCCGTACTGGTTGCTGGCGACCTGAGCGATGATCTGCGTGGCGATGTTGCAGGCGGTTGAAAAGCTGTGCGGCTTCTCGATCAGCGTACCAGAGATCACGGTACCGTTCTGCAGCATATCCTCCAAATTGACCAGATCGCAATTGTGCATATGCTGTGCAAAATAGTCCATGTCGTGGAAGTGGATCAGCCCCTGATCGTGCGCTTCGACGATCTCCGGCGGCAGCAGCAGCCGCCGGGTGATGTCCTTGGAAACTTCCCCGGCCATGTAGTCGCGCTGGACACTGTTGATGGTCGGATTCTTATTGGAATTTTCCTGCTTGACCTCCTCATTGTTGCACTCGAGCAGGCTCATGATCTGATTGTCGGTGGTGTTTGCCTGGCGGATCAGATTGCGCATATACCGGTAGGTAATGTATTTTTTGGCGACTTCGAAGGCGCCGGCCTGCATGATTCTGGTCTCGACGATATCCTGAATTTCCTCGACCGACAGCGCCCGATCGAGAGCCTTGCAGATGCCGGAAACGTACTCGCCAATCGCCTCTATCTGCTGTGCCGTCAATGCGTTCTTGAATTCCACTGTCTGATTGGCCTTCGTCACCGCGGCCAGAATTTTGGCGATGGAGAACTCTTCCTCCGCCCCGCTTCTCTTTATGATTTTCATGCTCTTATCACTATATCTTGTGTTAATACAATCAACATTTTCCATATGTTGTGCTTTTTAAAATACATCATTCTGACAAAAATACAATTGCACAAACTATTTTTTTGCAGGGAACGGCACGGGAACAGCTCTTTTCGGTGTTCATTCCATCCCCTGACAGGACAATTTTCTATGGACGATTGTTGCAAGGCTTCATCCATTCGCCATTGTCCGGCAATTTTTCACTTGCGCTGCTCAAATTGAGCGGCTTGGTTGCAGCTGCAATGCAGCCGGCCTTCTGGAACAGGATGTGACAATCGCAGGAGTCCGCAGGTTGTCTGGAGGAAATCATGACTGTTTGAAGAAGATCAATGAACGGAAGCCGATCGGCAGAGAATCAAAAAAAGGTTGACCATTGAGAGGATTTCCAGAACTCTTCTTCCCCCTAAAATACTGCGATTTATTCAATCCCTTCGAGATGAGACAGTTCTGCATTTCGAAAAATTCTCCGTAAAATCATTTAAAAATTATGCAGAGCTTCTCTAAAAATGTGCGAAAATTTCCGGACGTCATTGTTTAAATCATTGGTTGATAATAAACTAAAACACATGGCAAATAGCTTGATGAACCAATTTGCCCCCCATGTGACACAAAGGCCCCGGGGGATTTTATTGCGGTAGGCCCCGAAAACTGGATAACTTGACTTGGTATGAATTGTCCGTTAAATTTATCCGGCAAGGTAGTGTCCGATATTTTTCGCAAATTTGTTCTGAGCGATTACTGACGGCAAACGTGCCAGTATGAAAACGGATGCTGCCAAAGCATATTTAACGTCCCCGCATTTGAAAAATAAGAATTTTTTCTACAATGACTTGACAATTGTAGATATTTAGTTATATTACTAAATAACAGGAGAACTCATGCTGAAGTTTGATAAAAACTGTTGCCGCCATGAAGCGGAAGTTTTCAAGGCGCTCGGCCACCCGACACGGCTCTGGATCGTCAAACAGCTTGCAGACGGGCAGGAGCATTGCGTCTGCGAATTTGTCGAAGCAGTCGGAATCCGGTTCGCCACCATGAGCCAGCACCTTGCCATTTTGAGAAATGCCGGGATTATCCTGGATGACAAGCGGGGCAAACAAGTCTTTTACCGTCTCGCCTGTCCGTGCATTCTGCCGGTCATTCAGTGCCTGAAGGAGAAACGTCAGGAGTGACTTTTTTTTTGACTTTTTATTTTGTCTTTAAGCTAAATAAATAAGGAAAGCGCAACATGTGGAAAACGCAATGGAAATGGTTGGTTTGCCTTGCCGGTGGATTTCTCATCTGCTACTATTTGCCGGTAGGAACGGCACGGTTCAACCAGGCGGTAATGGAATCGCTGGAACTGGTGAAATGGTATGCCAGAGAACATGTTCTGCTCTGTCTGGTCCCGGCATTCTTCATCGCCGGAGCGATCGGCGTATTCGTGAGTCGGGGAGCGGTCATGCGGTACCTGGGACCGAGAGCGAAAAAGTGGATTGCCTATCTGGTCGCATCCGTTTCCGGTACCATCCTTGCTGTCTGTTCCTGTACGATTCTTCCTTTGTTTGCAGGAATTTACAAAATGGGAGCCGGACTTGGCCCGGCATCGGCATTCCTCTATTCCGGACCGGCTATCAATATCATGGCGATCGTACTGACTGCACGTGTGCTGGGCATTGAACTTGGAATCGCACGGGCGGTCGGAGCGATCGGCCTCTCGGTTGTGATCGGGGGATGCATGCACCTGATTTTCCGCAGGGAAGAACAGGAAAAGGCGCGTATGGCTGCCGACTTTGCCGATACGGAATCCGGACGCCCGCTCTGGCAGAATGTTCTGTACATCGGCAGCATGATTGCGATTCTGGTCTTTGCGAATCTGGGAAAGTCCGAAGATTCCGGAGTTTTGTGGACGGCTTTCTGGCGTGTCAAATGGTATCTGACGACCCTTGCCGCTCTCGTGCTCGGATTCATGCTGGTTCGGTATTACGGCATGAAATGGTGGAAACTGGTGTGTGTTGCCGTTCCGGTGGCTGTGTTGGCAATCCTGTTCCCGGACAATCCGTTGCTGGCGTTCACTGCGGGATTTCTCGGAGTCGGGGCATTTACAAGCACGGCAAAAGAGAAGGAACTCCGAAATTGGTTTGAAACCAGCTGGGATTTTGCGAAAAAGATCATGCCGCTTCTGCTCTTCGGCGTATTGATTGCCGGATTGCTGCTGGGGCGCGTCGGTCATGAGGGGCTGATCCCGTCTGAATACGTCGGCAAACTGGTCGGGGGAAACTCTTTGCTTTCCAACTTCTTTGCGGCATTTGCCGGAGCATTCATGTATTTTGCAACCTTGACGGAAGTCCCGATTCTGGAAGGTTTGATCGGGGCGGGCATGGGGAAAGGACCCGCGCTGGCTCTATTGCTGGCCGGACCGGCGCTTTCACTGCCGAACATGCTGGTCATCAACAGCGTGATGGGGAGCCGGAAAACAGTTGTATTCGTTTCTCTGGTGATCTTGTTTTCCACCCTTCTCGGGTTTCTCTACGGTAACTGGTAAAATTACAACAATACTCAAAAAGGAAATGATTCTATGAATACATTGCTGGATACCCTCGACTACTTCGGCTTCATCTTTCTGGAGCTGGTGGTGCTGTTTCTCTCAATCAGTACCGCGATTTCCCTGATATTGCAATACATTCCCCGGGAGAAATTCGGCCGATATCTCTCCGGACGTGCCGGATATTTCATGGCCGCGCTGCTTGGAAGCATCACGCCTTTCTGCGCTTGTTCCACCATTCCGTTGACGCTGGGACTGCTGAACGCCGGAGTCTCCATCGGACCGGTTCTGACGTTCGTGCTGGTCTCCCCGCTGCTCAACCCGATCATCGTCGGCATGGTCTGGACTTTGATGGGCTGGAAGGCGTGCCTGATTTACTTTTCGGCCTGCTTCTCTTCGGCAATGGCGGGCGGATGGCTGATGAAAATATTTCATGCGGAACGACATGTGCGCAATTTCGCTGGGCCGGGAACAAGCTGCTGTTCCGGAGAAGCGGCGGAAACGGCTGCTCTCGCCACGTTCAAGGACAAGCTGAAAAAAGCGTTCTCTGACGCTTACGGAGATTTGCAGCGTGTGCTGGTTTATCTGATCGTCGGTACCGCGATCGGGGCGACCATCTACGGATACATTCCGCAGGAGTGGATCGTCTCACTTGCTGGTCCGGAGAACCGGTTTGCGATTCCGGTGGCCGCACTGGTGGGGGTGCCGCTGTACATTCGGGCTGAAAGCGCGATTCCGATCGGGCTGGCGCTGGTGCAGAAGGGGATGAGTCTCGGCGCGGTGATCGCCTTGATCATCGGCGGCGCGGGCATGGCGATTCCGGAGATGTCGATGCTGCTGAGCATCTTCAAAGCGCGAATCGTCGCGGCGATTGTCGCCTTGATTTTCTTCACCGCTGTGATCGGCGGTTATCTGTTTGACTTTCTATTGGTCTGATTATAAAACAAGAAGGAGAAGAAAAAAATGACGAAAATTCAGATTCTCGGTTCTGGATGTGACAAGTGCAGAAAACTCGCTGCCAATGCGAAGCTGGCGGCGGAACAGCTCAACCTTCCCTTTGAAATGGAGAAAATCGAGGACATCAACCAGATCACTGCATTCGGCGTCATGATGACTCCGGCACTGGCTGTGAATGGGAAAATCGTCAGTTCCGGCAAGGTGTTGACTCCGGATGAAATTGCCGGTTTTCTGGTTGCTCCGTCATGCGATTGCGGCAGCCAATGCGCTTCCCCGGAAACGAAAACGATGGAATCCTCCTGCGGTTGCGGAACTCCGACGGAATCCGCCTCCTCCTGCTGCTGTAAAGAGAATGGCTCCGAAAAGGAATCAGGTTCCTGCTGCTGCGGGGGGATGGCAAAAAGAAGATCATGACCATTATTCTGCTCATTTTCGTTGCGGCAAGTATCGTATTCATGGTCATTAAGCAGATTAAAGGCACCTCTGCCGTCGCCCCGACTGCGGGGACGGGACAAACCATATCTGCGGTACCGCCGATGACCGATGTCTTGACCGTTTACTATTTTCACGGCAATCAGCGTTGCATGACCTGCAACAAGATTGAACAGTTGACCAAACAGGCAGTTGAAAAAAAATATGCAGATGAACTCGCTTCCGGAAAGATTGTCTTTCGTGCAGTTAACGTGGAAGAACCGGTTAATGAACACTTCGTCAAAGATTTCAGTCTTACCACGCGCAGTGTCGTGATGCAGAAAAATGGTAATTTTAAGAAATTCGACGAGGTATGGACATTCGTGCGTGAACCGGAAAAATTCACCGAGTACATTCAAGACGGCGTTTCCCGGATGATATCAGACATTGGAAGCGCTGGAAAATAGGTTTTCAAAAAAGAAAAACGAAGTGTTCCGCTGAAGTCATAGCCAAAGTTGCGGAAAGAGCAAGAAATTATGGGAACGGGGAACATATAATGAGTGAATACATTCTTGCTGCCGTGACTGCAGTATGGCTTGGCTTTTTATGTTCTATCAGCCCGTGTCCATTGGCGACCAATATTGCCGCCATCAGTTTTGTCTCACGCAAAGTTGGAAAAGTTGGGGTTGTCCTCAGTGCAGGAGTTCTTTATACCCTTGGACGAACGATCACTTATGCAATTTTGGGTATCCTTCTGGTCGGCGGGCTCTCCGCTGCACCGGAATTGTCGCATCTGCTTCAGAAATACATGAACCTTCTGATGGGTCCATTTTTAATTATCGTTGCGATGGTGCTGCTGGATATGCTGAAGCTTCCAATCCCCTCCGGATCCGGGATGGGAGAAGCAATGCAGAAGAATGTTGAAAAAGCCGGTGTGTTCGGGGCTTTTCTACTGGGTATATTGTTTGCTTTAAGCTTCTGTCCGACCTCGGCGGCGCTGTTTTTCGGCAGTTTGCTTCCTTTGGCAATCAAAATGGAATCCGGTTTTGTCCTGCCTGGAATATTCGGCATTGGAACCGGCCTGCCGGTACTGCTCTTCGCATTTCTTCTGGCATTCAGTGCCCATAAAGTCGGTCAGGCATACAATAAACTTGCAAAATTCGAATGGTGGGCACAACGTATAACTGGCGGAATTTTTCTGCTGATTGGAATCGTCATGACTCTTACTCTTACGATCGGAATTCGTTTATGGTAAAAATCTTGTTTCTCTGCACCGGCAACAGCTGCCGCAGCCAGATGGCGGAAGGCTGGGCGCGCGCCTTGAAAAATGATGTGGTGGAAGCCTTTTCCGCCGGCATCGAAAAACATGGATTGAATCCTTACGCCGTTCAGGTGATGGCCGAGGCCGGAGTGGATATTTCCGCTCAAACATCAAAATTGATCTTGGAATTGCCGACACTGGATTTTGATTATGTAATAACCGTTTGCGGAAACGCTCACGAAAACTGCCCTGTCTTTCCCGGCAGAACCCGCATCATTCATGCCGGCTTTGATGATCCGCCCCGCCTCGCCGAATCGTGCCGGTCTGAGGAGGAGAAACTCAATTGTTACCGGCGGGTACGGGATGAGATCCTGGCATTCATTGCAAAATTACCGGAGAACCTTATATGAATAAAATACAAGTTTCAGGTATTGGCTTCTTTGAAAAATATTTAACACTTTGGGTCGTATCGTGCATGGTCATAGGAGTGTTGATAGGAAAATTTCTGCCGGGAATACCAATCTTTCTTGGCAAATTTGAGTATTCTCAAGTTTCTATTCCCATTGCGATTCTGATTTGGCTGATGATTTACCCAATGATGATGAAGGTGGATTTTAAAAGTATTCGTGATGTCGGTAAAAATCCCAAAGGACTTTTTGTCACATGGGTAGTAAATTGGCTCATTAAACCATTTACCATGTATGGCATTGCAGCGCTGTTTTTCTATGTGATTTTCAAGAGCTGGATCACGCCTGAGCTGTCCCGTGATTATCTGGCAGGCGCGGTATTGCTTGGAGCCGCTCCCTGTACCGCGATGGTATTTGTCTGGAGTCATTTGACGAAGGGAAATCCTGCCTATACTGTGGTTCAAGTAGCGACCAATGACTTAATCATCCTGGTGGCATTCATTCCGATTGTTAGATCGTGTCGTCAATAGTTAAAAGACCCAAGCTGCAATACATCTGATTTGTA
>ENA-UONW01002617-UONW01002617.1-human-gut-metagenome-genome-assembly--contig:-CS52-NODE-2617-length-17202-cov-6.090220_pt1 | contig 17202 bp, 14 predicted proteins | sample MGYA00242463_ERZ724010 | MGnify/ENA metagenome assembly ERZ724010 | reverse complement strand
TCGATTTCCTCGCTGTGCGTGGACTTCGCCGCGCCGAACATCTCGCAGAATGTGCCGAGCGTGATGATTTTATTCGGGGATTCCACCAGAATCCTTGTCATGGCGGCAAGTCGCTCGTTGCGGCGGATGCGGTCCATGTCCATCCCTCCCAAATACGAATGTTAAAGTGATTTTGCTCTATTATAATTCAGCTTTTCAAATAAATAAAGCCCTGAATTTCACTTTTTTCCGAATTTTATCACAGTTTATCAAAACGTTCAGCTTTTTTTCGCATTTTGGTTGATCGACGGCCTTTTCCGGGCGTATAATAGAAGGCGAAAACAGATTTCTTTTATGCTAAGGAGGCGCCTTATGACGCATATCAAGGATTATACGGGCAGGCGCGCGCACCTGATCGGCATCGGCGGCAGCTCGATGAGCGGTTTGGCCGGAATGCTGGTCAAGCTCGGCGTGCGCGTGACGGGTTCCGATTCCGCCCGTTCCTATACGACCGACGCGCTCGAGCAATCGGGCATTCATGTCTTCATCGGCCAGCGCGCAGAGAACGTGGACGGCGCGGATATCGTCATCTATTCCGCCGCCATCGCGAAGAGCAACCCCGAGCGCGTGCGCGCCGAGGAATTGGGGATTCCGCAGATGGAGCGCGCCACGCTGCTGGGGCAGCTCATGGAGGGCTATCGCCACGCCGTCAACGTCTGCGGCACGCACGGCAAAACCACCACCACCTCGATGATCGCCGAGGCGATGCTGGATACCGGCTTTGACCCGACCGTTCACATCGGCGGCCAGCTCGATTACATCGGCGGCAGCACCCGCGTCGGCGGGCACGATACCTTCGTCGTGGAGGCCTGCGAGTTCAACGCGAGCTTCCTCCAGTTCCACCCGACCATCGCCGTCATCACCAACATCGAGGAGGATCACCTCGATTTCTATAAGGACATCGACGACATCGCCCATGCGTTCGCCCGATTCTGTGCGCTTCTGCCGGAAAACGGCGTGTGCATCGGCAACGGCGACGACCCGCGCGTGGCGGCGCTGCTCGGGCGGCAGACCTGCCGCACCGTCAGCTATGGCCTGGGGCAGGATAACCAGTGGCGGCCGCTGAATCTCCGGTATGACGAAACCGGCTGCGCAGAATTTGATTTCGCCCTCGCGGGCAAGCCCGTCGCGCATACGCATCTGCGCGTGCCGGGGGCGTTCAACGTCATGCACGCGCTGGCGACGATGGCCGCGTGTGTCGAGGCGGGTGCACAGCCGGAGGCCGTCGCCGCGTCGCTCGCGCGTTTCGCCGCCCCGCACCGCCGGTTTGAATACACGGGCACGGTCTGCGGCGTGAAGCTCTACACCGATTACGGCCATAACCCCGCCGAAATGCGCAGCGCGCTGGAAAACGCCGTGAAGCAGCCGCACAAGCGCCTGTTCGCCGTCGTGCAGCCGCACACCTATTCCCGCGTCAAAACGCTGTTTCAGGATTACATCCACTGCTGCGATCTGGCCGACGACGTGCTGGTGACGGATATCTTCGCCGCGCGCGAAAAAGACCCCGGCGACATCCACGCGACCATGCTCGTGGAGGCCATGCAGAAGGAAGGCGTTCCCGCGCATTATACCCCGACCTTCGACGACGCGGAGGCCTATCTGCGCGCGCATTGGCAGCCCGGCGATCTGGTCATCACCATGAGCTGCGGCAACATCAATCTGCTCAACGATCAGCTTCAAAAGCACGGCGAGGAGGGCTGACGCTGTATACCTCCATTTTGGCGGCACGCGCCTGCCTTTCCGATCTCACGCCGCTTTTGACCGACTGCGGCTGTCTCTGCGGCGGCGCGTGCTGCAAGGGCGACGAGCAGACGGGCATGCTCCTTTTCCCCGGTGAGGAAGCGCTGTTTGAGGGGTGCGCGTTCGGCCGGGTCATCCCGGCGAATTTCACGCTGGCGGATCGTCCCGTTCATCTCTTTGTCTGCGATGGTTTCTGTACCCGCGAGCAGCGCCCGTTGGCCTGCCGCCTGTTTCCGCTCTTTCTGCATTTCAAAAAAGACGGAACCCCGCGCGTCAGGCTGGATACCCGCGCAAAGTCCGTCTGTCCGCTATGCAGTTACGGCCTTGTCGGCCTGCGGGCGGAATTCGTTTCCGCCGCAAAGGACGCTTATGCCGCGTTGATGAAGGATGACGAATGTGCCGCGTTCCTTCGCGCGCTGGATGACGCGCTTCGTTTATAAGCTCACGCTCTGCGTATACCCGTCCGCGCCGCCCAGATACAGCACACCGTTGGCAATCGACGCGGCTTCAAACGAACCGTTTGCGATGGTCGTCGCGTTTTCGCCGTTCACGTCGCAGGTCATCACGCCCCTGCCCGTCAGCTCAATCACCTTCTGCCCGTAGACGAACAGGCACGTCGCGCCGTCCCTGCGGATCGTCGCCATCTGCCCGTTCATCACGCGAACGATGCTCCCGCCCGCCCGCACCAGCAGCGCCTGCCCGCACATCGCCGCCTGATCCGCCGCGCCCGTGTAGACCATCTCGCTCTGCCCGGTCTGGATGCCGAAGGAGACCACGCCGTCCTGCGTCACGCAGAGCAGCGCCTTGCCCGTCGCGTCCAGCGTGAAATCGCTGACGCCTGTCATCAGTTCGCTCTCCTCGCCGGAGAGCGTTCTTTCTTTCAGCGCCGCGTTTGCATCCAGCATATACATCACGCCGTCGCACAGCGCGAACTTGAGCGCCACGCCCACGCGCGCCAAAACCTCGCGGCTTCCGCTCTGCGTGTTCAGGCGGATCACGCAGTCCTCGCCGCCCTCGCTGGCAACATAATAGAGCTTGCCGTTGGTCAGGTGCAGAAATCGCGGCACGTCGTAGGCCATCACGCTGGCGGCCGCGCCGTTATACGGCTTCTTCACCAAAATCCCGCCCTGCGACGCATCCGCGCAGTAGAGCGCGTTTCTGTCGCCCACGGCAATGCCGCCGCCCGCCAGACTCGCCTGATACGCGCCGTTCACGCGGTATTCGGCGCTCTGCCGCTCGCTGTTGTCCGCCGAGGCTCTGGCCACCTGCGCCGTCACCGCGTTGCTGGCGTACAGCCGCGACTGCGTGGCGCTGCCCGCCGCGCCGTCCGCCGTCAGCCCGTTCGCCTGCTGAAACTGCCGAACAGCCTGCGCCGTCGCCTCGTCGTAAGCGCCGCTTATAAAAGAGGCGGACAGGTACCCCAGTGCCGCCAATCGGCTCTGCACCTGCCGCACCTGTTCGCCGCTCATGCCCGCCGTCAGCACGTCGGATACCGTCACGGTATCCGATGCGCTCGACAGCTTGTCCCCGACGCGCACGCCGTTTGCGTCCAGCGCGTCGCCCGAATAAATCAGCTTGAGGGACTGCGGCCCCGCCGCGCCGTCCACCTTCAAGTCGTTCATCGTCTGGAAGGCCTTCGTCGCCTCCACGGTCTTCTGGTTGAATTTGCCGGTCACATATTTGCTGTTCAGATAGCCCAGCTCGACCAGCCGCTGCTGATATTGGCGCACGTTGTCGCCTTCGCTCTCCCACTGGATCACCGTCGTCATATCCGGCACGGCTGTCGGCGAAACGGTCGTCGAGCCGCCCGACGCGCCGAAATACGCATTGTAACTCACCGCGCTTCCGCTGTACAGGATGGAGAGCGTGCCGCTGCCCGCCACGCCATCCGCCCTCAGCCCGTTCGCCTCCTGGAAGAGCTTGACCGCGCGCTCCGTTCCCGAGCCGAACTGCCCGTCCGGCGTGGTGCTCAAATAGCCCAGCGTCGCCAGATAGCGCTGCATCACTTCCACCTGATCGCTCTTGTCGCCGCGCCGCAGCACGGTGTACGCCGTCTCCGGCTGATAGGTCGTCTCCGGCTCGTCGGCGATGTCGTCGTCGGTCGTCTCCGCCGCAACCGCATTGCCGCTGTTCAGCTTGTTCATCGTGCCCTTGCCCGCTATGCCGTCCGCGCCCAGCCCGTTCGCCTTCTGGAAGGCCTTGACCGCCGCCGTCGTCTCGCTGGAATAGCGCCCGTCGATGCGCCCGTTGTAATAGCCCAATTCAAACAGCCGCGCCTGCAGGGTGTATACGTCCTCGCCCGTGTCGCCCTCGCGCATGGTGCCGTTGCCGCTCGGCTCAGCCGTCGCGGCGGCCGGTTTGCAGCTTCCGTTCAGCTTTTTGAGCGTGCTTGCGCCCGCCGTGCCGTCCGCCGTCAGGCCGTTTCGGCTCTGGAATGCCGTCAGCGCGTTCTGCGTCTCCGCGCCGAATACGCCGTCCGCCACGCCGCTCAGATAATTCAGCTCGATCAGCCGCTCCTGCAAGGCGTAAACATCGTTGCCCGTCATGCCGACCGTCAGCGTGCGCGTTTGATCCGGGTTCGCCGTCGCCACCGGGCTGGCCGCGTATTTCGCGCTGGCAGAATACAGCTTCGTCTGCGTCTGGCTGCCCGCCTGCCCGTCGCCGCTCAGACCGTTCGCCCGCTGGAAGGCCTTGACCGCACTGGTCGTCGTCGAGCCGTAAATGCCGTCCACGCCGCCCGCGTAATAGCCCAGCTCGGCCAGCCGCCCTTGCAGCTTGCGCACCTCGAGGCCGGACGCGCCCTCCTTGAGCAGCGTGTAGCCGCTGTCCACAGCGCTCGCGCTGACCGTCTTGGGCTGCGCCGACGCGGAATAGAGCTTGTCCTGCGTGGCGCGGCCGGCGATGCCGTCCGCCGTCAGGCCGTTTCGGCTCTGGAATTCCGTCACGGCGCTCTGCGTGCCGGTGGAGTATTTGCCGTCAATCGTGCCGGTATAATAGCCCAGCTCGGTCAGCCGCGCCTGCAAATCGCTCACGTCGCTGCCCGTCGAGCCGACGCGGAGCACGGGATAGCCCGCGTTGTAATCCTGCGTGGAGGTCTGCCAGCTCTGCGCACCCGGCGCAACGGTCGCCGCCGTTTTGGGCGTCGTCGTCGGCAGGCTGCCGCCGGACCAATCCTCCCATGTGCTCTGGTCGCTGGATTGCCACGTGTCCGGCGTGGGGGTCGGCGTGTTCTGCGGCACCGGGGTCGGCGTATTCGTCGGCAGCGCCTGCACCGTGCCGAACGGAACCGTCCCGTCGCTGATTTGCAGCGGGTCGAGCGTCGGGTCGGGCTGGATGAAGCAGCCCGTCAGACCGCCCAGCATGCCCGCCAGCATCGCCGCCAGCGCCATTTTTTTGATGTTTCGTTTCACGCTTCCCCCTCCGTTCCGTCAAGAATCGCGTCCACCTCGTCCAGCGATGCGATTTCGTATGCAATCGGCAAGCCCTTGTCGTTTGCCGCGCCCTTCGGGTTGAACCAGCAGGCGTCAATCCCCGCGTTCTTCGCCGCCGCGATGTCGCTGGTCAGCGAATCGCCGAGCATCAGCGCGCGCCGCTTATCCGTCGCCTGCGCCAGTTCCATGCCCTTTTCCAGCATCAGCGGGTTCGGCTTGGCCGCGCCGACCTCCTCGCTGATGACCAGCCCGCTGATATACGGCCTCAGCTCACTTTTGGCCATGCGCCCGCGCTGCACCTGCGCGATTCCGTTGGTCACAATCACAACCGGGATTTTCGCGCTCCAGCGCCTGGCCGCCTCCACCGCGCCGTCGAGCGGCACGCTCTGCTGACCCAGCGCCTCAACGAAAGCGTCGCACATCCGCTGCGCGTCGCCGTCCTTGTGGATCGCCGCCAGAAACTGTTCAAACCGCCGCACGCGCAGAACGCTCTGCTCGATTTTGCCCTGTTCAAGCAGCTTCCAAAGCGCCTCATTGATGGCGGAATAGGTTGCCAGCAGCTCCGGCGTAGACGAAAAGCCCATCTCCTCGCAGGCGATGGCGAAGGCGTTTTCCTCCGCCTTGTTGAAATCAAAAAGTGTATTATCCGCATCACACAGCAGCACGTCGTAGCGCATATTGTTACCTCTCTTATATCTTTTTGGGGCTTTGCCCCAAACCCCAGCAGGGGAATGATTCCCCTGCACCCCCGCTTCGCTTCGCGAAATCAAAGAAGATAGATTGATTGTATCACATTTATGGCATAAAGAAAAGCGGTGCAGGGTTCTTTCCTCCCCCGCGCCGCCGGAAATGATTTCAATTTCGAATTCTGTTTTCAATACCGGATGCGCTGTAAAGCACATTTGTAACAACAACCCGATCTTCTTCGATCACACTCATCATTCACGCTTCTCTCTATACTGCGCGAACACCTCTGCCGCGTCGTGAAGATTACCCTTCTCTGCATCTGCAAGGCCGCGCGCCAGTTTCTCGTGAAGCTGCGCCTCCGTCATCCTATCCATGTTGATCGCGTTCGGCGCTTGCGGCAGTGTAACAGCGAACGGAATCCCGCCCGTAAGCGATATCTGATTCAAATACATATTGATCGCCGTTGACATCGGCACGCCCAGTTTGGAAAGCACTTCTTCCGCCCGCGCTTTCACCATCGGGTTCACCCGAACATTCAAAGTCGTCGCTTTTTCCATCTGTTTCTCGCCTCCTTGTATCATCATTGTAACGCAAATGTCTTTACAATTCAAGTTTTTCTTTTCATTTATCCAAAAAAGCGGCGCAAAGGACTTTCCTCCCCCGCGCCGCCGGAAATGATTTCAATTTTGCTCAGTCGTCCCCCAGCAAATCGCTCCGACTGCCGGAGACCAGATCAATATTCTCGTAGCGTTCCTCGTCGTCAATCAGCTCGCTCAGCCCGTGCGCCACGCAGAGATCCGGCTCGTCGGCCAGCGTCGTGCGAATCTTGAGCTGGTCGCTGATAACCCCGTCCAGCCCGAAGAGCTGCGCGCCGCCGCCGCTGAGGGTGATGCCCTCGTCAAAGATATCGCTGGCCAGTTCGGGCGGTGTGCGCTCGATCATCCGGTGCAGCGCGCTCATCAGGTCGCGCAGCGGCTCATCCAGCGCCTCGATCATCTCTTCGGAAGAAACCGTCACCGCGCGCGGCAGGCCGGAAACCAGACTGCGCCCGCAGGCGTCCATTTCCAGCTTTACGCCGCGCATCCGCGCCGAGCCGATGTCGATTTTCAGCTCCTCCGCCGTCCGCGCGCCGATGAGCAGGTTGTGCTTCTTGCGCAGATAGTCGATGATCGCGTCGTCGAACCGGTCGCCGCCGACATTCAGAATATCCCAGACAATCTGATGGCCGAAGGAAAACACGGATACGTTCGTTCGCCCGCCGCCGATGTCGATGTTCATCCGGCCATACGGCTGGTCGATGCGCATGCCCGCGCCGATCGCGGAGGCCACGCTCTCATCCACCGGCACGACGCTGCGAACGCCCGCGTCCACCAGCACATCCACCAGCGTCTGCCGTTCGCTGGGCGCCATGCCGCCGGGCAGCGCCAGCAGCAGCTTGGGGCGGAACGTCGCGCGCTTGCCGATCACCTTGCGCATAAAGTAGCGCAGCATTTTGCTCACCAGATCGAAACTGCGGATTCGCCCGTCGCGCAGCGGCCTTTCCACAATCAGCCCCGCCGGGGTGCGGCCGTACATGCGGCGCGCTTCCTCGCCGACGGCGACCACGTTTCGGGTCTGCCTGTCATAGGCCACATAAGCCGGTTCGCTGAGCACAATGCCCTTGCCCCGCACGACGATGTGCAGGGTCGATGTGCCCAAATCCATGCCCAGTTCATCCACGCCAAACATTCGTTGTTCTCCTTTATGCTTCCATGCTTTTATGCTTCGGTCTTCGCGTATCGTCTCTTCGTCGCCTCGCCGCCGCGCAGGTGGCGTTCCGCCTTGTTTTTGGCCATCACGGCCGCCACTTCCCCGTACAGCGGCGCGGACAGGCGCGCAAGCCGCGACTCCATATCCTTGTGCACCGTCGATTTGGATACGCCCAGCACGCTGGCCGTCTTTCTCACCGTAGCGCCCGTCGCAGCGATATATTCCGCCTCGCGCAGCACCCTGCGCTCCATCGCCTGATTCACGCGCATCCCCCCAGACAGTCTCGCTATTCCGGGCTATCCTATGCGGGGACGCGGCTTTTTTCCCTTGCAACCGTTCGCCTATCTTCGCGGCGATCAAAGCGTCGTCTGCAAGGCAATAACTTTATTATAATAACGCAGCGCGGGGCAATCGTCAAGTTTTGGCATAAACGTTTTGAGGCTCTGCCTCAAACTCCGGCAGGAACCTGAGGTTCCTGCACCTCCCACACCGCCTTGCGAAGATTCAGGTCGGGTGTTTTGCTTCCCGCCTCCCTCTTCGAGGGAGGTGTCGCCGCAGGCGACGGAAGGAGTGATGTCCTTGATTTCAAAAACCTCCCCGCGGTCAGGGAGGTTCGTCGATCTTTTTACGCAAAATACCCCAGCGCTTTTTCCTCGTCGCCGTCGTAGAGCACACGCATCAGCGTCAGCCCGCAGGCGGGCGCGGTCTGCCCGAGCAGCAGGCGGTCGCCGGTTGCAATCGCGCGCGCGATGCAGCCCGGCTCGCGTTTCCCCGTGCCGACCTCCATCAATGTGCCCGCGATGATGCGCACCATGTTATAGAGAAACCCGTCGCCCAGCACGGTCAGAACCACATCCTCGCCCTGCCGTTCCACCTGCGCGCGGTAGATCGTGCGCACGGTGCTCTTGGCGACGCTTCCGCTGGCGGCAAACGCGGCGAAATCGTGCCGGCCGCAGAGGCTCTGCGCTTCCTCGTGCATCAGTTCCGCGTCCATCGGCATGGGCGCATGCGCCTTGTACTGCCTGCCGATGGCGCAGGCGTGGCGCGCGTTGCAGAATGTATAGCGGTACACCTTCCCGCAGGCGGAAAACCGCGCGTGGAATCCCTCCGGCGCGAGCATGCTTTCGCGGATGCGGATATCCGGCGGCAGCATGGTGTTGAGCGCGAAACAGATTTTTTCCGACGGGATGCGCGTCGCGCTGTCAAAGTGCGCGCACAGGCCGCAGGCATGAACGCCCGCGTCCGTCCGGCTCGAACCGACCACGCCGATCGTTTCGCCCGTCAGCCGCGCAAGCGCTTCCTCCAGCGTCTGCTGCACGCTCGGGCCGTTGATCTGCCGCTGCCAGCCGCTGTACGCCGTGCCGTCGTATTCAATCGTCAGCCGGAAGCGCCTCTGCCCTTCCGGGGGATGGTCCGCCGGGCTGGGGATGTGGCGGCTGGTCAGCCTCAGCTCATCCAAGCAGCCTGCCCTCCGCCACGATGATGATGAGGAACGCCGCCATCGCCAGCGCGCCGTAAAGGTCGAGCTTGGTGTATTTCAGCTCGCGCAGGCGGGTGCGGTGGTCGCCGCCGCGGTAGCAGCGCGCCTCCATCGCCATGGCCAGCTCGTTCGCCCGGCGGAAGGAGCTGACGAACAGCGGCACAAGCAGCGGAATCATCGCCTTCGCGCGCTCGATCAGGTTGCCGCTTTCAAAGTCCGCGCCGCGCGCCATCTGCGCCTTTTGAATCTTGTCCGTCTCCTCCAGCAGCGTCGGAATGAACCGCAGCGCAATGGTCATCATCATCGCCAGCTCGTGCGCCGGGAAGTGAATCTTCTCCAGCGGGTGCATGATGCGCTCCAAACCGTCCGTGAGCTGCACCGGGCTGGTCGTCAGCGTCAGCACCGACGTGCCCATCACCAAAAAGACGAGGCGCAGCGCGAAATAAATCGCGTTGTTCAGCGCTTCCTTCGTCAGCGTGAAAAAGCCCAGCGTGAAAATGGGCGTTTCGCCCTGCACAAAGAACAGGTTCAGGATGAACGTGAAGATGATGATGAATCGAAGCGGCTTGACGCCCTTCGCCAGATACGAAAATTTGATGCCCGAAATGCGCACGACGATGTAGAGAAACGCCAGCGCAATCGCGTATCCCGGCAGGTTCGCCACGATGAACACGCCCACGATGTAGAGAATCGTCAGAATCAGCTTCATCCGCGGGTCCATCCGATGAATCACCGAGTTGCCGGGGAAATACTGCCCCAGCGTGATGTCGTTAAGCATGGCGGCCTCCCTTCCCCACGATCGCCTCAACCGCCGCGCGGACTTCTTCAATCTTGTAAATGCCCTCCGGCACGTCAAAGCCCTTTTCGCGCAGCTTCTGCGCCAGCTCGACGGCCTGCGGCACGTCCAGCCCGATGGCGCGCAGCTCCTCCCCGCGGGAGAAAATCTCGCGCGGCGTGCCGTCCATCGCGACCTTGCCGTGGTTCATAACGATGACGCGCTCGGCCAGCGCCGCCACGTCGTCCATCGAGTGGCTGACCATCACGATCGTCGCGCCGGATTCGCGGTGCAGATCGCTGATCAGCCCCAAAACCTCCTCGCGTCCCCGCGGGTCAAGGCCAGCGCAGGGCTCGTCGAGCACCAGCGTCTGCGGCTCCATCGCCAAAACACCCGCAATCGCCACCCGGCGCATCTGCCCGCCGGAAAGCTCGAAGACCGAGCGCTGGGCGAGCTTGTCGTAATCCAGCGCGACGCGGCGCATCGCCGTGCGCACCCGGCGGTCGATCTCTTCCTCGCCCAGCCCCAGATTCTTCGGGCCGAAGGCGATATCCTTGGCGACCGTCTCCTCAAACAGTTGGTTCTCCGGGTATTGGAAAACCAGCCCGACGCGGCGGCGGATGGCGCGCCTGTCGGTGCCCTTCTCCGCCAAGTCCATGCCGTCCACGGTGATTTTGCCGCTCGTCGGCAGAATCAGCCCGTTGAGGTGCTGCACCAGTGTGGATTTTCCGCTGCCGGTGTGGCCGATCAGGCCGATGAACTCGCCGTCGTGAATCGTCAGGCTCACGTCGTCGAGCGCCCTCGTCTCATACGGACCGCCCTGCATGTATACATAGTTCAGATGTTCGATGACAATCGACATACTTCCTCCACCATCTCGTCCACAGTCAGCACATCCGCGCGCACGTCCACGCCGTCCGCCCGCAGGCTGTGCGCCAGATCGGTCATCGGCGGCACGTCAAGCCCCAGCGCGCGCACCTTGTCCACCTTCGTGAAAACCTCGCGCGGCGTGCCGTTCATGGCGATCCGCCCGTCGTCCATCACGATCATGTAATCGGCCGTCGCCGCCTCGCTCATGTAGTGCGTGATAATCACCACGCTGATGCCTTCCTCCCGGTTCAGCCGGTGCACGGTGTTCATCACCTCGCGCCGCCCGCTCGGGTCGAGCATCGCCGTCGATTCATCCAGAATAATCACGTCCGGCTTCATCGCCAGCACGCCCGCGATGGCGACGCGCTGCTTCTGTCCGCCGGAGAGCATGTGCGGCGCTTTTTTGGCGTATTGGCTCATGCCGACAGCCCGAAGCGCGTCGTCGATGCGCACGCGGATTTCCTTGGGCGGCACGCCGTTGTTTTCAAGGCCGAAAGCCACATCCTCTTCCACAACCGTCGCGACGATCTGGTTATCCGGGTTCTGAAAGACCATGCCCGCGTGCTGACGGATATCGAAAACGAGGTCGTCGTCCTTCGTGTCCATCCCGCAGACCCAAACCGTGCCGCTTCCCGGCACATACAGCGCGTTGAAGAGCTTGGCCAGCGTCGATTTGCCGCTGCCGTTGTGGCCGAGAATCGCCAGAAACTCGCCCTTCTTCACGCGCATGCTCACCTCATCGACCGCGTTCTTCTCCGCTTCCGGGTAACGGTAGCAGAGGCTGCTGGCGATGATGCGGTTTTCCTCAACATTTGTCACCGATTTATCCTCCATACGGGTACATTCTGTTTTGCGTCTTATTACTCCCTCAGTCAGCTTCCTCGAAGAGGGAGCTCTTTTCTGTGCAGAGCATGAGACTTCCGCTAAATATGCCTCCCTCTTCGAGGGAGGTGGCACGCCGAAGGCGTGACGGAAGGAGTTCATCCCCCCAAGGCGTAACGGAAGGAGACAAAAAACGGCACCCAAAGAACATGTCCTTGGGCGCCGTGAAAGCATAGCAAAAATCCTTGCCGTCTTCTTCCATCCAGACTATACTGTCGGTTTCGGAATTTCGCCGAATCGAAAGCCGCTTTGGCTCGTCGCGGACTATACCGCCGGTCGGGAATCTCACCCCGCCCCGAAGACGGATTGATTATAGCATAAAACCCTTCAAAAGAAAAGAGGAAATTGTTATTGATTAAACGTGACGACCTCTTCCTCCGGCGGTTCGCACGGCTCGAGCTTGGTGACGTAGAGCACCGGGCCGACGCCCTTGTACTGCGTCCGCTCCTCGGCCTTCACCTCGGCGGTTACCATCTGCCACGTCTTCGGCTCGGGCATCGGCAGCCCGTTCGCCTTGGCGATAAAGCCGACGAAGCGCACGTCCTCCGCGCAGCAGACCATGCCCATCCGGCCGGGAACAAACTCGTCCTTGCCGATGTTGCGGCCGCGGTAGATATAGCCCTTAAACCGCACGGTCTTTCCGTCGTATTCCTCCGGGTTTTCGGAAGCGTCCAGATAGAAGATGCCGAACTGGTGATCCTCAATCTCGACGATCGGCGCGTCCATGTCGTAGGGCGGCGGCATTCCCGCGCCGTAATCCTCGCTCGTGCCGTCGTCGTTTTCGAAGTAGAGGGACGCCTGCGGATTCATGCTGCGCACGTTGCGGTCTCGGATGAGCTGGCGGGTTTCCTCCGTCGCGCGGTTAAAAACCACCATGTCCGCGTCCGTGATGTGCTGGAGCATCCGCTGCCCCATGTTCTTGGCGTACAGGTCAAACGTCTCGGCGTTCACCGTCGTGATGATCTGGTAGATTTCCAGCACCTTCGGCGTGCGCCCAATCGCCGCGTCGAGATCCCACATGCCGTTCATCTCGACGATCACGCGGTCGGGATGATGCTTGCGCACAAACGCGCGCAGCGTGTCGCCGTTGTATTCGTCCTCGTCCTCGATGCACTCCACGACGCTGTGCGTCTTTTTGAGCATATCGGGTTCGTATTCCGTCTCGCCCTCTTCGCACTGGATAATCAGTGTGCTCTCGTCGCGCGTGAATCCGGGGTCCTGCAAAACGCTGGCGATGAAGGACGTTTTGCCGCTTTCAAGGAAACCGGCAAACATGTAAACCGGAATGGCCATTTCGTTCCTCCGATCAGGCGACGCCGAACAGGCTCGCCAGCTTCTCGTCCACGAGCTTGCTGCCGATCACGCACAGGCGGCCGGTGTAATCCGCCGGACCCTTGCGGATGTTCTGCTCGCCCGGCGTGTAGTCAAAGTGAATCCAGCCGCCGTCGGTGCAGGGCACAATGCCCTTCGCGCGCAGCACAACGCCGTACTCGCCGCCGTCGAGCTTGGAGAGCATCGCGGAAAGCTCGTCCTCGCCGAACTTGCGCACCGTCTCCCTGCCCCAGGAGACGAACACCTCGTCCGCGTCGTGGCCGTGGTGATGGTGGTGATGGCCGCAGCTGCACACGCCGTGCTCGTCGTAATGATGATGATGCTCGTGCTCGTCGTGCTCATCGTGATCGTGATGATGCTCGTGCTCGTCATGCTCGTCGTGGTCGTGATGATGCTCGTGCTCGTCGTGGTCGTGATGATGCTCGTGCTCGTCGTGATCGTGATGATGGTGGCAGCACTCGTCATGCTCATCGTGGTCGTGATGATGGTGGCAGCACTCATCGTCGTCATCATCATCATCATCGTCGTGGTGCTCGGCCATCACCGTCGCCAGCATGTCCTCGGCGAGGCTGTGGTCATCCTGCATCGCCGCGAGAATCGTCTCGCCGCTGATGTCGTCCCACGGGGTCGTGATGATGCGCGCCTTCGCGTTGTGCTCGCGCAGCAGCGCGACGACAGCCTCCAGCTTCTCCTGGCTCATGCCCTGCGTGCGGCTGAGCAGAATCGTGCCGGCGTATTCAATCTGGTTGAGGAAGAACTCGCCGAAGTTCTTGACGTACATGCGGCACTTGCCCGCGTCCGCGACGGTCACAAAGCTGCCCATCTCGGCCTCCGGGATGTCCTTCTCCACGCCCTCGACCGCGCGGATCACGTCGGAGAGCTTGCCCACGCCGCTCGGCTCGATCAGGATGCGATCCGGGTGATACTGGTCGATCACCTTGCGCAGCGCCTTGCCGAAGTCGCCCACCAGCGAGCAGCAGATGCAGCCGGAGTTCATCTCCGTCACCTCGATGCCGGCCTCCTTCATAAAGCCGCCGTCAATGCCGATCTCGCCGAATTCGTTTTCAATCAGAACGACCTTCTCGCCGGAAAGCGCCTCTTTAAGCAGTTTCTTGATCAGCGTCGTCTTGCCCGCGCCAAGAAAGCCGGAAAAAATATCAATTTTCGTCATGGTAAGCATCTCCTTATGGGTTTACATTTAAGGCTGCGGGGAAACGCCTGGGACGCTGTCCCAAGCCCTGCCAAGAGCCTGCGGTTCTTGGCACACCCGCCCGATTCCAAAAGCATATTGTACACCGTTTTTTCGGAAAATACAAGGATTTCAGCCGAAAAAACAAAGTTGGTCAAATTATGCTTGTTCTCTCTTTTTCGCTGTCCGCGTTCAGATTCGCGCCACGCCGGTTTCCCGCGCCGCCTTCGCCACCGCCTCGGCGACCGCCGGGCCGACGCGCTTGTCAAATGCCTTGGGGATGATGTAATCCGCGCTCAGCTCGTCCTCGGCCACAAGCCCCGCAATCGCGTAGCTCGCCGCAACCTTCATCGCCTCGTTGATGTCCTTGGCGCGGCAATCGAGCGCGCCGCGGAAAATGCCGGGGAACGCCAGCACGTTGTTGATCTGGTTTTTGTAGTCGCTGCGGCCGCTGCCGACAACCGCCGCGCCCGCCGCCAGCGCCTCGTCCGGGTGGATTTCCGGAACGGGGTTCGCCATCGGGAACACGCACGCGCCCGTGTTCATGCTCGCGACCATCTCGCGCGTCACCACGCCCGGCGCGCTCACGCCGATGAACACATCCGCCCCGCGCATCGCGTCGGCCAGCGTGCCGGTGATGCGGCGCGGGTTCGTCCGGCGGCTCATCTCCTCGTGCGCCGGGTTCAGCCCCTCCATGCCCTCGCAGAGAATGCCGAACCGATCCACCATAATCAGGTCCTTCACGCCGAGGTTCATCAGGTGCTTGCCGATGGCCACGCCCGCGCTGCCCGCGCCGTTGATGACCACCTTCGCAGTTTCCATCGTCTTGCCGACGACCTTCAGCGCGTTGAGCAGCGCCGCCGCGACGACGACGGCCGTTCCGTGCTGATCGTCATGGAAGACGGGAATATCGCAGATTTCCTTCAGCCTGCGCTCGACCTCAAAGCAGCGCGGCGCGGCGATGTCTTCCAGATTGATGCCGCCGAAGCTGCCGGAAATCAGGTAGATCGTCCGCACCAGCTCGTCCACGTCCTTCGTGCGCACACACAGGGGGAAGGCGTCCACGCCCGCGAATTCCTTGAAGAGCACGCACTTGCCTTCCATCACCGGCATGCCCGCCTCCGGGCCGATATCGCCCAGCCCGAGGATTGCCGAGCCGTCCGTGATGACGGCGACCATGTTCGCCCGCCGCGTGAGCAGATAGCTCTTTTCATAATCATCGCGAATCGCGAGGCACGGCTCGGCCACGCCCGGCGTATACGCGAGGGAGAGTTCTTCGCTGTTGGTGACATGGGCGCGCGGCGTGATTTCGATTTTCCCCTGCCACTCGTAGTGCTTTTTCAACGCTTCCTGCTTGATATCCATAAAAGAACGTCCTTTCTTGGGGCGCTGCCCCAAATGTTCCCAACATCCCCCATCATACTTGAATCGTCCAAAAAAATCAATCCCGTTCGGCAGGAAAAAAGCGTGAAACCATCGAAATGTTTGCAGGGTATGGTGTTTAGGAGGTTGTCTATGAAACTCACTCGCCAGCAGGTGCTCGATCTGCTCGTTCGCGCCGAGGCCGCCGGTCTTCTGCCCGCCGATGGGCCGACCTCGCTGTTCGTCGCCCAAAAGCGCGGGGCTCCCCTTCAGCTCGCGGTTGCCGCGGCGGATTCCAAAATCGTCGTCCGCCAGAGCCGCCTGCCCTTTTCGCGCCCCCTCGTCTTTTCCAGAGCGGAACTGACGCAGCCTTGATTCTACATTCGATTTTTAATTGGAGGTTCTTTCCATGAGCAATTTTGAATTTTACACGCCCACCCACGTCTATTTTGGCCGTGACACCCAGCGGCAGGTCGGCGACCTCGTCCGCGCGCAGGGCTGCAAAAAGGTTCTGGTTCATTTCGGCGGCCAGAGCGCGCGCCGCAGCGGCCTGCTCGATCAAATCGAAGCGTCCCTCGATGCGGCGGGCGTCGCCCACGTCCAGCTCGGCGGCGTCGTCCCCAATCCGCATCTGTCCCTCGTCTATCAGGGCATCGACCTGTGCAAAAAAGAGGGCGTTGATTTCATCCTCGCCGTCGGCGGCGGCAGCGTCATCGACTCCGCCAAGGCCATCGGCTACGGCCTGTGCATGGATGGCGACGTGTGGGATCTGTACGATCATACGCGCAGGGCGGAGGGCTGCACGCCCATCGGCGTGGTGCTGACCATCGCCGCCTCCGGCAGCGAAATGAGCAATTCCTCCGTCATCACCAAGGAGGAAGGCGGCATCAAGCGCGGCTATAACGACGAAATCTGCCGCCCGAAGTTCGCCATTATGAACCCGGAGCTGACCATGACCCTGCCGGATTACCAGACCGCCTGCGGCTGCACCGATATCCTCATGCACACCATGGAGCGCTATTTCACGCAGGGCGATTCTCTGGAAATTACGGACAGCATCGCCGAGGGGCTTCTGCGCACCGTCATGGCGCAGGCCGTCATCCTCCGCGACGATCCCAAGAATTACGACGCGCGCGCCGAGGTCATGTGGGCGGGCAGCCTCTCCCATAACGGCCTGACCGGCTGCGGCCACAGCGAGAGCGACTTTGCCTCCCACCGTCTGGAGCACGAGCTGGGCGGCATGTTCGATGTGGCGCACGGCGCGGGTCTCGCCGCCGTCTGGGGAAGCTGGGCGCGCTATGTCTACAAGAACTGCCTGCCGCGCTTCGTCCGCTTCGCGCACAACGTCATGGGCGTGGAGGCCGGTCTGTCCGATGAAGAAACCGCCCTTCGCGGCATCGAGAACATGGAGGATTTCTTCCGCTCCATCCGCATGCCCACCAGCCTCAGCGAGCTGGGCGTTCATCCCACCGAGGCGCAGCTCTGCGAGCTGGCGCGCAAGTGCAAGATTGCCGTCGGCGGCCTGCTCGGTTCCGCCAGGCGTCTGGATGAATCCGACATGCTGGCGATCTACAAGATGGCCAATCACTGATTCTTGTTCGCCCCGCCAAAGTCTGCAAAGCGACAGCCGCCCGCGCCCGCGGGCGGCGTTTAGCAATTTTACCTA
>ENA-UONW01002615-UONW01002615.1-human-gut-metagenome-genome-assembly--contig:-CS52-NODE-2615-length-17214-cov-6.444024_pt1 | contig 17214 bp, 11 predicted proteins | sample MGYA00242463_ERZ724010 | MGnify/ENA metagenome assembly ERZ724010 | reverse complement strand
ACCGATGACAGTCACTCAACTTGACAGGAATCCGAACCATTTATCATTGAAATTTCCTCTTCAGTCGAGTAAAATTTTACCGTGAGTCAGGTTATTTTAATTTTGCAGACTGCCCACTATTCTTCTTTTTGCATTTTTTGCCGAACTTTTTGCATATATTTGCATTAAAATAATTTGTTTTTCACTTTGTCTGATATCATAATTAACCAAGAAAGAAACGTATCTTCATGGAAAGGCGCAAAAATGCGAAGAATTGTATACAAAAAATCCTCCCTTTTGCTTCTCTTTATTTTTCTGCTTGCCGTCACCGTTTCCGGTATGGAAGAAATTCTTCTGAAAGTCGATCCGCGGCTCGACGCCCGCGGACAAGGTTTCGACCTCGCCGGATTTTCCGGAATCAGGACCGACCGGAACAAAAAGGCGCTGGTGCTGCGCATCCCCGCCGCGCCGCGGAAAACGGGTGTCTACCTGCGGACCTGCGCCGGAATGCTCGCCCGCATGGATACCCGCGACCTCGCGGGAGCGGAACTCCGCTGCAAACTCAACCCCTCCCAACCGGTCTGCAGACCGGTCAAAGGAGTGTTCCGCATCCACTGGATGAGCGGCGAGCGGGAGGACCTGGAACTTCCCGTCATCGCCGACGGCAAAAGCCGCACCTATCCCGTCGATTTCAGTAAACTCAAGGTCAAGCCGAAACGGACCGCGCGGTTCTACTGCTACTTCTTCCCCGATCCCGATGGGAAACTGCCGCAGAGCGAACTGGAATTCGAATCGCTCCGGCTGCTTCTGTCCCCTGCGGGCACGATCCGGAATTACAGTGAAAACGCGAAACTCCGCTTCGAACTTCTGACCGACCAGCTCGCCGCCCTTCAGAAGGTACGCCTTGTTCCCCCCCGGGCTGAAGAGCAGTTCGCCGCGCTCCGAAAGAAGTTCGCCGCCCTCTCCTCAGCGGGAAATCCGGATGCGGAAAGAATCACGGGCTTCAAGCAACTAAGCCGGGAGTACGAAGCGCTGAGCCGGAAACTGGCCGCCGGACGCCGGGTGGCCGAACTGCTCCGGGAACACGAGGCGCAGGAAAGCACGCTCCGTTTCCGGCGGGAACGGGGAGAAACCGTTCCGGATGAACTCACCGGCACGGTACGGCAGTTCGGAGAAAAATGCGCAGCAGCAGCGAAAACCTTCCGCCATACCGGTTCCGCCGGTGCGGAACTCGAAGCGACGAAAGAGCTTTGCCGCACCGTATGGAACGCTCTTCTCGCTCCGAAAACGGGAAAACTCCGCTGGCAGCCGGGCGCAAGCCGGGAAAGTTTCGGCCTCTTCGGCTGGCAGCACGGCAATCTGGACCTCCTCGCCGAAACCGCGCAGCGGGAACGGCTCGAACGCAACTACTTCATCAATCCGGACGGGTCGAAAACCATGCTCCGCTTCCGGCCGGACGGCGCGGAATATGCCGGCATGGAGCCTGCTCCCCGCTCGATCAACTGGACCTCGCGGAGCTGGCGCTACACCTATTCCCTCAACGGCAGAAAGATCCGCTGGGAGCTCGCCGGAAGCTGGCTGGCCCCCGGAGTTCTCATCGACACCGACGCGCCCCGGATGGCGATCGCCCCCCTCTCCGGAGCGGCGAAAGCGCCGCTGCGCCTCGCAGTCCCCACCCGGAAGGGAATCCGGCTGCTCCGTACCGATGAACTTGCGAAATTCCGCTGGCGCGACCTCTCGGAAAACTGGCTGCTGATTCTGGGCGGCTCGAAAAATCCGGAGGTTCCCCGGCTGCTCACCCTCCAGCACCGCCCCGCGTCGGTCGGCTTCCGGAACGGAGAAATCATCCTCAGCCGTCCCGCTGGAATCGGCACAGTCGGATTCTCCCAGCTCTACGGAGTGCGTCCGCTCCCGGCGGAGTGGTCCGCCGACTGGAAACAGCTCCCGGCCGCAGTCGCCGAACAGTGCCGCCGCCTCAACGCCGTGATGACCGTCTATCCATGGCAGTGCGACGAGTTCTTCGCCGTGGACCGGGAGAACAACCGGCTCCACATCGCCAATTACTTCTCCTACCGCAAAATTCCAAACGACTGGAACTATCCGGGCCGGGAGATCGCCCCGCTGCCGCCAGTCCTGCCCTTCGCCGCCCGGAAAGGGTATCCGGTTCAGCTGCCGGAATTTGAGAAGCTGAACTTCGACACCATCTTCGGCCCCTATGCCGCCGCCGGGTCCAACAGGCTGGAATACTCGCTTTATCTGCCCGACCTGCAAGGGGAAAGCTACCTGAAGACCGACCGCTACCCGCAGCGGATCGCCCGGGCCAATCAGGCGGTCTGGAGCTACAAGGAGACGCATCCGAACAGCTACTCCGCCCGGGCCCACTATCCCACCACCACCTGGGCAATGTACCTGGACTCCTGGAACCTGCTCAATCCGCCGGAACGGAAGTTTCTGGAAACCTGCTGCCGGATTAGCCTCGACGCCTGCTTCACCGCGACGGACCGCGTCAACCACACGCTGGAAGGAATCTACGAAAGCCATCTGCCGGCGGAACGCGCCGAGCCCTTCACCGGACTCTTCTACCCGGTCTTCGGCTGGACCTCCCGCTCGAAAGATCGCACCATCTGGAGCGACATCACCGATTTCTCCGGCTTCCTGCTCCGCTGGATCCAGCTCTACGGGCGGCACACCGGCGACTGGGACCGGATCCGGCGGAACTGGGAAGAGATCCGGGCGAACTATCTGCCGCTGCTGCGCCGCTGCGACTGGCCTTCGATGGCGGTGGGCACCACCGACAGCCGCCTCGCCCATTCGATCGACATGGCGCCGGACAGCTGGCTCGCTTCGGAAGCGATGTACAAACTGGCGGTCCGGATGGGCGAGCGCCGTTCCGCCGACCTCGCCGCGATGGTAGCCGCCAGAGAGGCGGTGCCGCTCGTCACCTCGCTGTTCAAGCGGGAGCTGGAGATGGCCTACTGCAACAGCTGGGATTGGAAGAGTCAGATTCCCGAAATCGGATACAACCAGTCCGGCGCCGTCGCCGACACCCGCTGGGATAATCCAGTACTCTCCACCAGCATGATCGTGGGGATGCACTATTCGGCTCCGCTGCTCGACCTCTACCGGGCAACCTGCCCCGAAGCATTGGCCTCGTTCATGGCGCGGATGAAGAAACTCTATCCGCACTGGAAAAATCCACGTTATCTGCGCAAGGGGGATCGAATGAGCGTCAACGGTCCGCTCACCTTTGCCCGCTATCTCTTCTTCTCCGACATCGTGAACGCCCCCACCGAAGAACTGGCGGAACTCGCCTCGATCGGCGCACTGGAGCGGGGCGGCTCGCTCTGGGGAACCACCTCCGGCAGCTGCTACTATCTGCTCACCAATTCCGCAGCGGCGCTTCTGGTCGGCCGAGACGCCCCGCTGCGACTGCGCAACTGGGAACCGGCCCGGCTGGAGCAGGCGCTCTATCAGGACCGCCAGAACACGGCGCAAATCGTCTTCACCTCTCCGGAACCCTTCCGGGCGGAATTCACCAGCTTCGCCGAACCGGCGGAAATTCTGGTCAACAACCGGAAGGCGGCGGAAGGGGCGTTCCGCTACCATGCGGAGAAAAAGCGCCTCGAACTCAACCTCGGCAAAGGCACGTCGAAAATCACGCTCCGCTATCCCGGCTGGAAGGCGCCGGAGCGAACCCCGGTCGAACCCGCACCCGAGCCGCCGATCACCCGCGAGATGGAGTACTGCCTCGCCGCCCGCGACCGCCGTCCGCCCCGCGAGCTTCCCGACGCCGTACCGGTGGAGCGCACTCCCCTGCGACTGGAAAAACTTTTCAACGCCATGCTGACCCCCCGGGGAAAAACGCTCACAACTCCGCTCGCCGCGGGAGAAACCGTCAACTGCCGGATGCGGGAGTTCCGCACCGTTCCGTTCCGGATCGGCACGACCTCCTCCGGCCCGGCCGTTCTGCTGGACGGGAATACGGAACTGTCCCTTCCCGGCCGCTGGAAAACACTCCACTTCCTCCATGTCTCCGCGGAGAAGGGGCCTGCGAAACTCTTCCGGTTCACCATCCACTTCGCCGACGGCACCCGGCAGGAGTTCACCCCGGCGAGCAGCGGAAGCGCCGTTCCCGCCGGTTGGTTCGGCGAAGATCTTTCCGACAGAGAGCTCCGCCTCGTCGAATGGAACAACCGTGAGCGTGAAGAGATTTCCGGCGTGACTGCCGAATTTCAGCGCAATCTCAAAGAGGTTCGAACCGTGGAAATCGACTGTCTCGATCCCGCGACTCCGGGCGCACTGCTCGCCGTCACCGGGACCCCGGCAGATGAACAATAACCCCCAAAAAAGGAGATTTCGCAATAATGAAACAGAACACAGAAAAAAGAGCCCTTCCGGAATCTGCAAGAAGTTTTTGCACCCGTGGAAAAACCGGCGGAGACAGAAAGTCGGAACATACTGCAATCAGAAGATTTACGCTTATAGAACTCCTTGTAGTTATCGCGATTATCGCCATTCTGGCGGCGATGCTGCTGCCCGCGCTGAACCGGGCGCGGGAGACCGCCAAAAGCGCCAGCTGCCTGAACAATCTCAAGCAGAACGGCCTCGCCTTCAACTCCTACGCCACCGATTTCAACGACCGTGTCTCCATCCGGTGGATCTTCGCTTCCGCCGTCGGAGTTCCGAAAGACCGCAAATGGTGGACCTTCCTCTCCAACCCCTCCGACCTTCTGGACAAACTGGTTGCCCGGGGTAAGATGGCCTCCTTCCGCTGTCCCGCCTCGCCGTTCATGCCGTCGGGTGACGATTCCTTCAACTCCACCTATGCCGCCAACGCCACCAATGACGACATCTACGAAGGAATCTGGGTGCCGGCTCCCGGCATCACCAAAAGCAAGGCGCACGAGTCCTGCGTCCTGAAGTGGTCAGCGATTCCCACGCAGGAAAAACGGCTGGCCGGAACCGCCACCAACACCAGCACGGTCCGTCCTGTGGACTTCCGTTTCCCGATTCTGGGGGAAACGGTCAACTACAACTCGAAGGATACCTGGAAAGACTATCAGTACTTCAACCTCAACCGTACCGCCTCCTACGTGAATCTGATCCATAACGGACAGGTGAATTTCCTGCATGCTGACGGCAGCGCCCGCTCCGCCAACCAGCAGAAACTCCGCAGTACCTATGGCTTCGTCAAGGCTTACGTCAAGGGAGGAGTCGTCACGCTCTGATCCGGCGCTCCGCAGTTCCGGTCTTCCCGCCGCCCCTTGCGGGAGGGCCGGAATTTTTTCATTTCAGCTGCGGGAGAGCGGATTGATTTCAGCGCCTTTGCGCTGTATTGTATAAATCCGCAGACAAAAGGGAGGCATCGTGGCGGTCGCAAAGGTTATCATCGACGTGGCGCTGGATCAGGAGTTCGACTACCGGATTCCGGAGTCGCTGGCCGGTATGCTCAAGGTGGGCATGATGGTTACCGTCCCCTTCGGGCGCACCACCCGCGACGGCTACATCCTCAGCTTCGCCGAATCCAGCGACTACCCCGGCAAACTCAGGGAGATCATCAAAGTCTCCACCACCCGCGCCCACGTTCCCGAACATCTGGTCGAACTCGGCCGCTGGATGGCCGACTACTACTGCTGCAGCCAGGAACAGTCCATCCGTACCCTGCTCCCCGCCGCCGTCCGCAGCGGGAAGGTGAAACCCAAAAAGATCAAGGTCTACCGGATCGGCGACCGGCAGGCGGCGGAACAGTTCCTCCGCGACAACGAAACGAAACCCTCCGCCGCCCTCCGCACAGGACTGATTCAGCTGCTGCTCCCCGGCAAGCCGCTCACTGCGGCGGAGTGCCGCGCGGCCGGATTCGGCGACTCCACTCTGCACACCTTGCTCCGGCACGGAATCATTGCAGCCGAAGAGATCACCGTCCGGCGGGACCTCTTCGGCGACACCCGGGTGATGCCCTCGACGCCGCTCGCACCCTCGCGCGACCAGGCGGCGGCACTCGAACTCATTTCACAAATGCTTCACGGCAAGACCTCCAGCCACGTGCTGCTGCTCCACGGCGTCACCAACTCCGGCAAGACCGAGGTCTATCTGCAGGCGATCGCCGAAGCGCTTGAACTCGGCCGCTCGGCAATCGTGCTGGTGCCGGAGATCTCGCTTACCCCCCAGACGGTCCGCCGGTTTCGCGCCCGCTTCGGCGACCGCCTGAGCGTCCTGCACAGCCGCCTCTCCGACGGCGAACGCTTCGACGAATGGAACCGGATCAACGACGGCGAAGTGCAGATCGCCGTCGGCGCACGGTCGGCGCTCTTCGCCCCGTTCCGCAACCTTGGACTCATCATCGTCGACGAGGAGCATGAATCGAGCTACAAGCAGTCGGAGGCGCCGCGCTACTCGGCTCGCGACGTGGCGGTGATGCGCGGCAAATTTGAAAATGCCGCAGTGATCCTCGGTTCGGCAACGCCGTCGGCGGAGAGCTGCCGCAACGCCGCCACCGGAAAATTCCTGCTCGCGAAGATGTCGGTTCCGGTCGAGAACAAACTTGCGCCGCACATCCGGATCATCGACCAGCGGCTCTCCGGCCCGCCGGAGCCGGGAAAGAGCAACTTCTTCTCCAAAATGCTGATCGACGCGGTGTTCGATCGGATGAACCGGGGCGAACAGAGCATTCTCTTTCTCAACCGCCGCGGCTACGCCCGGGTGATGCTCTGCAACCAGTGCGGCTTCGAGGCGCGCTGCCCGGACTGTTCGGTCGCCTACACCTATTCCAAACTGCACGAAACGCTCAGCTGCCACCTCTGCGGCTGCATGATCCCGGCCTACACCGCCTGTCCGGAGTGCGGTTCGCCGGAGATCCGCTATGCGGGCGTCGGCACCGAGAAGATCGAGGCGGTCGCCGGAGCGGTCTTCCACCCCGCCCGAATCGCCCGGATGGATTCCGACACCATGCGCAGTGCGGAGGATTACGAGAACGTACTGGAGCGTTTCCGCCGCGGCGACCTCGATATCCTCATCGGCACCCAGATGATCGCCAAGGGGCTTCACTTCCCCAACGTTACGCTGGTCGGCATCATCAACGCCGACCTCGGGCTGGCGATGCCGGACTTCCGCGCGCCGGAGCGGACCTTCCAGCTCATCACCCAGGTGGCGGGCCGGGCAGGACGCGGCGACATCCGCGGCGAAGTGCTGATTCAAACCCGGAATCCGGAGAACGAGACGATCTGTTTCGCGGCGGCACAGGATTTCGATGGATTTTCCAGATTCGACCTCGAATTCCGCGAAATGCTCGATTATCCGCCCTTCACCCACCTGATCGCGGTTCACTTCCGCGGTGAGGATGAGAGCGCGCTGGTCGAATTCGCCACGAAATTCACCGAAGAACTGCGCCCCTACGCGCACGATGGCATCCGGCTCTCCGGTCCCTCCCCTGCGCCGATCGAACGAATCAAAGGAAAGTACCGCTACATGCTGCTGATCCGGGGAAAACGGATGAAGCTCTTCCGGCAGGCGCTCCGGGTGCTGACCCTCCATCGCCCGGTGCCGCGCGGCATCGAGGTCTACGCCGACGTCGATGCCCAGTCCCTGCTCTGAACACCGCGCCGGAAACGATCGTTTTCAGCCCTTGAGATGGTACTCATTGCCGCAAAACTGGCAGCGGATCAACGGATCCGGCTTCTCGGCAAGCAGCTTGCGGAAATCCTCCTCGCCGAGCATCTGACGCGCCATCTCCTGCATCCGCTTTTCGCTGCAGTTGCAGGCAAACCGCGCCGGTTCCACCATGGTGACGGAATACTCCGGCGGCTGTGCCGAACGGCAGAGCAGCATCAGCAACGCCCGGAGCTTCTCCTCCGGTTCCGAAGCCCGGTCGCGGAGAATCGCCCCCGCCGGAGGTTCCAGCAGCCGCTGCCGCAGCACCCCGAACTCCTCCAGATCGCAGCCGGGCATCGCCTGCATCAGCACACCATCCGCCGAACGAACCGGTGCCGCCGGATCCGGCTGGAACACCACTTCACAGCGAATTTCACTCTCCACCTGATCGCTGACCGACAGAAAGTACCCCAGCGCCGCCGACGGCATGATAAAGGCGGTCTTCACCTCTCCCGAGTTGAGCACCTTCCCATCGAGGGAGCGGACCACCGAGACATCCGCCCCCTCGTCGCCACAGGCCATCTCCACCGAATCCGCCGCAGTCATCACATGCGGATTGCGCACCAGTCCGCGCACCCGGCCGTCGGCCCGGGCGTCGATCAGCATTCCGGAAACCGGACCTTTGTAGCTGATCCGGATTGAGTAGCACTCCTGCTCCCCCAGCAGCACCGTCATCAGCGCCGCCGACGCAAGTCCGCCCGCGAAAAGCCGCCCGGCGACCGGATCGGCGTCATGGCGGATGATCCCCTCCGTCGTCAGTTCGTCAAACTGCCCGAGCGCCAGCCGGATTGCCGGATTCTTCAACGTCACCCGCATGAGATAATCCGAATTCGCGCGCATCACCATTTTTTCCTCCTCTCTCTCCGGCATCCGCGGGGTTGAAAAAAATGCCGGACGGGTTATATTCTCAATCGTATTTTCCATACTATACAACAACCGGAGCACATATCAAATGATTTCCGAGCGATTCTCGGCACCGGAATTTTCCGTCTCCGCCTTCCGGGAGCGATTTCGATGAATCAGGCCGGCGTCTTCAACGCCGGATATCCCGGTGACACCACACGCGAACTGCTCGCCCGATTCGACCGCGACGTCGCGCCGCACTCACCCGATCTGGTGATTCTCTGGGCGGGAGTCAACGACATGCTCTACTGCGGTCACACCGTTCCGCCGGAGGAGTTCCGCCGGAACTTCCGCCGCCTGGTCCACCGCTGCCGCATCCCCGGCAGCGCCGTCGCCGCCGGAACGCTGCCGCCGCGGATCAACGCCTATCTCTTCGAACAGTTTCCCGGCGCCGCGCTCGACCCGGTTCCGCCGGACGAGCGGGTCGAATGCGCCAACGCGATCCTGCGCGAGCTCTCAACCGAACTCGACTTTCCGCTGATCGATTTTGAAGGGCTCGTCCGGAGCCGCCCGGTCGCGGAGGATCCCGCCTCACTGCTGCGGAACTTCTCCAACAGCGGCATGCGCGACGGACTCCACCTGACCCCGGAGGGGTGCCGCCTCGCCGCGGAACTCGCGTTCGAGGTGATCCGCCGCGAACACCTGCCAAGTTCCCGCATCGTCTGCTTTGGCGACAGCCTCACCTACGGCCCGTGGCTGAAAGGGCGCGGCACCGCGGCGAAGGATGCCGAACCCTATCCCGCCCGGCTCGCCGCCCTGCTCCGGAAAGCGGCAGCACGCTGAGCACCCAATACCGGTTTTGCCGCTCAGAAACTCAACCTGTCGTCACCCGACTTCCGGATGCCGTCGCAGATGCTCCAGTCGGGAGAGCAGCCGCGTCTCTGCTTTTCCAGCCAGGCAAACGCCGCATCGGTGAGCATGTCATGGGCCCCCTCGAAAAGGCTGAGCCGGACACTTCCGGAAACGCGCCGCAGTAGCAGCGTATGCTCACCGTAAAGCGGCTCCGACTCATGCGTCGACAAGTGCGGCGGCACGGTTTCGGTGCGGACGATATATTCGATCTCCTCTTCGCTGAACCGCTCCTCCGGCTTCGCCAGCAGATTGAAGGCGTAGATCGCCTGGCTCACCGGAACACTGCCGCTGTGGCCATCGTGAATTCCGGTGGCGATGTCGAGCGGGAGCCCCGCAGCTCCGGCAAGATGGGTAAGAGCGGAACGCCTTTCCGCCTCCTGCCGCGCCGCCGGATCGCTCTGCGGATCGCCGCCGCAGGACGCTTCAATGTGTTCAGAATAGTGGGCATATTTCCCTCCCCTGCACTGCCGGTGCCACGCGACGAGGTCGGAGATCGGACACCAGGCTGAAGCCGCAGCCCACAACTCCGGATGCCGCCCCGCCAGAAGCAGCGTACCGTAGCCGCCGCCGGACCCCCCGGTGAGATAGACCCGCGACTCGTCGACCGGGAACCGCTCGCACATGTAACGGACTGCGTCGACGATATCGGAGACGGCAAGCTCAGAACCGCACCCTTCCGGATGGTTGTTCGGCCCGCGAAAGTTCGGGAAGATGAGGTGCCAGTTACGCTCCGCACACCGTTCCGCGAACCCGCGCGCCGAAGGGTGCCGGAAGTCGAAACTCCAGGTGTGGAGCGCCACCAGCAACGGACGGGGTGCCTCTCCGGCAGCGCCGAGCACCATCGCCCCCTGTCGGGAATGGTCCCCTGAGCAAACGTAATCTATCTCTCGGAAAGCGTCCAACAATTCCTGTTCCATCTCTCATCCTTTTATAAATCATTTCAAATCAAACGCGGGGGAAGTATACACCTGTTTTCGACAAATTTCAATCCGCTTTCTTCGGAGCGACGCAAAACCGTTTCCCTTGACGCGGACGCGTGACCGAGACGGAGCGGATCTTCTCGATGACTTTTTCCGCCATCCGGCAATATTTCGGTTCTTCGTTTTTCGGTTCGTCGATCAACACGCCCTCCTTCGCCTCTTCGGCGGATCGGTGGAGTTCTTATCCTCCAGAAAGAAATCTGCACCGATGCAGATGAAGACTCCGGGAGAAAACAGCACTGCGGTCCGGCTCCGGAAACTCTGCCGCATCCAGGGAGTGCGACAGAAGGGCGAAGAAAATTAATTTCATTTTTTTCCAAAATCAATTTACAAAAACCCATTCGCTCACTATAGTATGAAAAAGCAAACGAGGGAGCCCCCGCCGGCTATGACCGATACTATATTCCCTGAACTGGATCTCAATCTCTCCGACTGTGGACGAAACCGCACGGTGGAAGTCATCCGCAACCGGCTGGCCGCCTGGCTGCGCGCTCATCCTGAAACCGGCGGTCAGCGTCTCGCGCCGGTAAGCAGTCTGGCAGCCCGGCTCGGCGTCGCCCGCCAGACGGTCCGTAAGGCGTACGATATGCTCGCGGCCGAAGGGATGCTCCACCGTGACTGCCGAGGCAACGGCTGGTATCCGATCCCCTTCCCGCGACGGGAGAACCGCTGTATCGGCATCCTTCTGCCGCTCTCCTTCCCGGAATACTGTTCGCACACCCGCCGCTGGGGAGAACGAAACCTCGGCTTCTACTCCGGTATCGTCACCCGCTCCGCCGAACTGGGACTCGCCACCCGCCCCTTCCGCCTGCCGCCACCGGACGCGCCGGAAGAGGAGACGGAACTGGCGGTGAAAGAGGCGGAGAAGAGCTTTTCCGGTCTCATTCTCTTCGGCGACCGCGGTTACTGCAACGATCCTCCGCTCCGGCGGCTGCTCGCGACTCCCGGTCTGCCGAAAATCTCCCTGGACAGCGACTTCTCCCTCGACGGCATCGACTCGGTCAGCTTTTCCGCCGACGCCGTCGCCCGGAGCGTCATGCAGTATTTCCGCCGCTTCGGCCACCGGAACATCTGCGTCATCTATCCGATTGCCTATCCGCGCGAGTGCAGCTGCTCCTACCCGATGCTCGACCGGAAACAGGTGCTCGACCCCTTCCGCCGTGCCGCGCGCGAAGGGGAACGGATCCTCGAAATCCGAAGCGGGCGGCAGGAGTTCGGCGAGATTTTCCAGGGCAAGGTTGCCGCCATGCTCAGACGCCCCACTCCTCCCACCGCCTTCTGGTGCCGCAGCGATCTGATCGCCCTCGAACTCATCCGCGTGCTCCGGCAGAGGGGGCTCCGGATACCGCACGACATCTCGATCATCGGCTTCGACGACATCTCCGAATCGGCCCGGGGGAATCCGCCGCTGACCACCCTGCGCAATCCGACCTTTGAGACCGGATACGCGGCCGTGGACCTGCTGGAACAGAGCCTCCGGCAGGGAAGCCTGTCCGGCAATCGCTCCCTCCGGCTGTCGCCGCAGCTGATCGAACGCGGAAGTGTCGGCTTCGCCCGTCCCTGCGGGCGGATTTCCTCCGAAGCGGAAACCGCCGCTTTCCATCTGCCGGAATAAAAGCTCGTTTTTTCACTCACCTTTCAGCGGGTTTGCCTTGTAAATCCCCGGAACGATTGTATATTATTCCTCCTTGAAAGGATTCCAGCAATGATCAGCAGCAACAATATCAATATTGCCAGCCGCAGCGTGCTTTCCAGCCCGGGCGCAGTCCGGTCGGAGCTGCCGCTCTCTCTCGACGCGGTGGTGAAGGTCATGGAGGCCCGGCGGGAAATCTGCGACATCCTCGACGGCAAGTCGCAGAAATTCCTGATGATCGTGGGTCCGTGTTCCCTTCACGACACAGGTTCGGCGATCGAATATGCCGAGCGGCTCCGCCAGTTGAGCGACCAGGTGAAGGACCATATCCTGCTGGTGATGCGCGCCTATTTCGAGAAACCCCGCACCACCGTCGGCTGGAAGGGGCTGATCTACGACCCGGATCTCAACAAAAGCTACAATATCGAGAAGGGCATCTTCCTCGCCCGCAAACTGATGCTCCGCATCGTCGACATCGGGCTGCCGGTCGCCACCGAAATGCTCGACCCGATCATCGCCCAGTACATCGCCGACATCGTCGCCTGGGCGGCAATCGGCGCCCGCACCACCGAGGCGCAGACCCACCGCCAGCTCGGCAGCGGCCTATCGATGCCGGTCGGCTTTAAGAACGCCACCGATGGAACGTTCCAGACGGCGATCGATGCGATCTCCACCGCGCTGAGCGAACACAGTTTCATCGGCGTGCTCGAAGACGGCCACGTCGGCGTCTTCCGCACCCGCGGCAATCCCTACGCTCACATCGTGCTGCGCGGCGGGAACGGTCAGCCGAACTACGGCGCCGAACACATCGCCTTTCTCAAGGTGGCGATGCAGAAGGCGCACCTCAAGCCGAGCATCATCGTCGATTGCAGCCACGCCAACTCCGGCAAGGACTACCGCAAGCAGCACGTCGCACTGGAAGACGTTCTCAGCCAGATTGAAGCCGGCGAGACCGCCATTCGCGGCGTGATGCTCGAAAGCAATCTGCTTCCCGGCAGCCAGAAGATCGTCTCCGGCTGTCGCCCCACCCCCGGGTTGTCGGTCACCGACGGCTGCATCGGGTGGGATGAGACAGCGGAGCTGATCCGCTCAACCTACGCCCGGCTGGCGGCGCTCCATCCGGCTGCGCCGGCCTCCCCGCAATCCTGAATCCCCCGCGGGCAGGATTCCGGGCGGAAGAATTTAGAATTTCGGTTCAGGAACCATCGACACGGAGAAGACAAACATGAGCAGCTTTCTCGCATTCGACCTCGGGGCCTCCAGCGGCCGCGCCATCATCGGATCCCTCGAATCCGGCAAACTCACGCTGACCGAGGTGCACCGGTTCGCCAACGGTCCGACCGAACAGGGCGGTTCGATCTACTGGAACTATCCCCAGCTGGTGGAGGAGCTCAAAACCGGCCTGGCCAAAGCGCTCAAAGTCGATCCCGCCATCGCCGGAATCGGCATCGACACCTGGGGCGTGGACTACGTCTTCTTCGACAACGCCACCGGCAAACCGCGCCGCTGGCCCTATCACTACCGTGACGTTCGCACCGGCAACGCCGAAAATGACGTCTGGAGCAAGGTCTCCCGCGAAGAGCTCTATGCGCGTACCGGAATCCAGTGCATGGTCATCAACACCGCCTACCAGCTTGCTGCCCACTTCCGCGAACACCCGGAAGACTTTGAAAACAGCCATTTTCTGATGATGCCCGATGCGCTGGCCCGCGCGCTCGGCGGCGACGACACCAGTGAATATACCGACTGCTCGACCTCCAACCTGCTCGATCCGGTCTCGAGGGAGTGGGATCTTGAACTCGCCGACAAGCTCGGACTGCCCCGGACGATCTTCCCGAAGATCGTTCCCCCCTGCAGCTGCGGCGGCACTCTCCGGCCGGAGCTGTGCAGGGAGCTGGGCTGCGGACCGATTCCGATCTTCAAGATCGGCAGCCACGACACCGCCAGTGCGGTGGCGGCGGTTCCCGCTCCGGTCTCCGGAAACTGGGCCTACATCAGCGCCGGAACCTGGGCGCTGCTCGGCGCCGAACTCGATCGGCCGCTGGTGAGCGAAACGGCCTCGCAAAACAGCTTCACCAACGAAGGCGGTCTCAACGGCAAGATCCGGTTTCTGACCAACATCATGGGCAGCTGGCTTTTCCAGGAGACCCGCCGGGTCTGGAGCGAAGAGCGGGGCAAAATCTCCTTCGCGGAAATGGAGAAGCTCGCGCGGGACGCCGAACCCTGCCGCTTCCTCATCAATCCGAATGATTCGAGCTTCGTCACCCCGGGCGACATGCCGCAGCGGATCAGCGACTTCTGCGAAAACTCCGGTCAGGGGAAGATCTCCGACGACGGCGCGGTGGTCCGGGCGATCTACGACTCGCTGGCGCTCTACTTCCGCTGCAAGCTCGAGACGCTTGAAGAGCTGCTCGGTGTCAAATACGCCTGCCTCAACGTGGTCGGCGGCGGCACCAAGGACGGACTGCTGATGCAGCTCGCCAGCGACGCCCTGAACATTCCGGTCGTCGCCGGTCCGGTCGAAGCGACCGCCATCGGCAATCTGCTCGCCCAGGCGATCACCCGCGGGGACCTCGCCGACCTCACCGCCGCACGGCAGGTGGTCAAGGACTCCTTCGAAGTCAAGACCTATCAGCCGAATCCGGCGATGCATGCCCTCTACAACGGCGAGATCGAACGGTTCCGCGCTCTGGCGAAATAAGATGGCACGGCAAGGCGGTCTCAGGTTCCGCCGCCTGTCAGCGGCGCTCCTTCTCGCCGTTGCGGTCACGGCCGCGGCGGCGGGAGGGGAACCGTTGCGGATTCTGCACACCTCCGGCGGCAGCCGGGTCAAGACGCTCGACCCGGCGCAGGCGGACGATCTTTCGAGCCGCAATCTGACCGGTGCGATCTACGATATGCTGCTGCAGTACGACTACCTTGCGCGCCCCTACCGGCTGATTCCCTCGATGCTGGCGGAGATGCCGGTGGGGAACGCGACGCACGACCGTTACCGGTTCCGACTGCGGAACGACCTCCGCTTCGCCGACGACCCGGTGTTCGCCGGACTGCCGGAAAGCGCGCGCCGGATCACTTCGGACGACGTGCTCTATTCGATTCTGCGGATCGCCGACGCCCGCAACCACAGCCCGGTCTACTGGCTCTTCCGCGGCAAGATCAGGGGGCTGGATGCGTTTCACGAAGCGACCGCGAAGGCGCCGCGCGGCGATTTCTCCCTCTACGACGCCGGGATCGAAGGGTTCCGCCGGATCGACGACCTCAACTTTGAACTGTACCTCACCCGGCCGGATCCGCGTTTTCTCTACATGCTCGCGATGCCGAACGCGGCGGTGGTCTGCCGCCGGGCCGTCGAACGCTACGGCGAGGAGATCGCCCGCCATCCGGTGGGTTCCGGCCCTTTCCGGCTGACCGAATGGATCAACGACTACAAGCTTCAGCTCGACCGCAATCCCGACTACCGGGTCGAATACTTTCCGCAGGCGGAGACACCAGCCGACCGGAGCCGCCCTCTGCCGCTCGCCGACCGGGTGATCCTCTACCTGGTCAAGCAGCCGATGTCCTCGTGGCTGCTGTTTCTGCAGGGGAAGCTCGACCTCAACGCGCTGGACAAGGACAACCTCGACCTGATCGCCGGAGGGGGGAAGGAGCTCGCCCCGGCCCTGAAGGCGCGCGGCATCCGGCTGCTGCGCACCCCGGAGTTCGAAGTGCGCTACGTCGGCTTCAACTTCGCCGATCCGCGCCTCGGCGGCAACCTCGCGCTGCGCCGCGCGCTGAGCCTCGCGTATGACGTACAGCGCCGGGTGGAACACACCAACTTCCAGCTGATTCCGGCGCAGGGGCCGATTCCGCCGGGGGTGGCGGGGTTCGACCCGGAGTTCCGCAACCCGAACGCGGCGGACGATCCGGAGCGGGCGAAGGCGCTGCTGGCCGAGGCGGGATATCCCGGAGGAATCGATCCGGCGACCGGCGAACGGCTCCGTTTCACCTTCGACCAGACCGGCAACAGCTCCGCCTACCGCCAGCTCGGGGAGCTGACCGCCGCAGATTTCGCCCGGATCGGGGTGGAGACCGAACCGGTGCTCAACAACAATCCGCGTTTTTACGAAAAGCTCCGACAGGGGAAGCTCCAGCTCTTCCGCCTCTCGTGGGTGGGGGATTACCCGGATGCGGAGAACTTTCTCCAGCTCTTCTACAGCAAAAACATCGGCGGCTGCAACCGGACCGGATTCAGCGACCCGGTCTACGACCGGATGTTCGAGGCGATCCTGCCGATGGCGGATTCGCCGGAGCGGACCCGCCGCTACCGGGAGATGGCGGAGTACCTGGCGAAACAGTGTCCGTGGATCTTCGAAGGGTTCCCGATCTCCTATCTGCTGCACCACTGCTGGTTGCAGAACTACCACCCGCACGACTTCGCCTTTTCGCGCTGGAAGTACCTGACGGTGGACCCGGCCGAACGGGAGAAGGTACGGAAGAGCTTCTCCCCGCTGAGCTTCCGCGAACTCAACCAGTGAGGAACGGGAGGCTGGATCAGCTCCCGGCGATGCCGCCGGGGCGGATTCTCCAGAGGTAGAGCGACGCAAGCGTGCCGTATGGGGAACAGCGGCGGCGGAAGACTTCGAACTCCTCTTTTGAAAGCGAATCGCGCCCGGTGAGCAGCATGATGCCCCGGCGGATTCCCAGATCGCCGAAACTCAACACATCCGGGCGGCCGAGGGAGAAGATCAGCAGCATCTCCGCGGTCCAGACGCCGACCCCCTTGAGTTGAATCAGCTCCTGAATGACCGCCGCGTCGTCGAGCGCGGCGAGCGAGGCGAAGTCGACGGAACCGGAAACGGCCGCATCGGCGATGCCGCGCAGGTACTCCACTTTGCGGGAGGAGAGGCCGCACGCGCGCATCGCCCCGGGATCGGCCGTGAGGATCCGTTCGGCGGAGAGTTCGCCCGTCAGCGCCTCCAGCCTTCTCAGAATCGCCTCCGCCGCGCGGATGGCAAGCTGTTGCGAAACGATGCTCCGGACCAGTCCGCCGAAGAGATCGCCATCGCACTCGAGCTCCGGCAGAGTGATCTGCCGGACGAACTCCCGGAACTCCGGCACCTGCCGGCAGAGCGCCCGTTTTTCCGTTTCAGTAATTTTGAATTTCATTTGTCAGTAACGCAAAAATCGGAATGCGAGAAGGAAAAACCTTTTGAGGAAAGGTTCTTTCCTTCTCGCGCTCTT
>ENA-UONW01002611-UONW01002611.1-human-gut-metagenome-genome-assembly--contig:-CS52-NODE-2611-length-17238-cov-5.267474_pt1 | contig 17238 bp, 14 predicted proteins | sample MGYA00242463_ERZ724010 | MGnify/ENA metagenome assembly ERZ724010 | reverse complement strand
GCTTTGAAATAGGTTGTTTTCACAGAGGATGATCACCGGGAGGCGTTTTTCTCGCCTTCACCCCAAAGCCGCCAGCGCAGTTTTCTGTAAGGACGGCTTTGGAGACGGTTATCATTTGGTTATCAGAGTCGATTTGGGCTGGGCCAAAACGCTGTGCCGCAAGGGTTTCGCCTTTTCGCCAGTCATTCCCACTCGGCAAAGGGAACTATTTTCTAAACATATTTGTTTAGAAAATCGGTGGATTTCGACCGATTTTTGTGGAAAACCGGCTCGTTTATCCTGAAAATGAAATTGTTTTGGTAGCGGAAAAGTAGCGTGTCAAATTGACCTCGAAAATGGGGGCAATTTGAGGGGGTCTCTATGCGTCCATTGTACCGGGAGATAGCACGAATGTCAAGCCAAAAGATGAAGGACGAGCGAAAAAGCTGTTACCGCGTATGACGAGTCACAAAAGAAACGAAAGTTTCTATACGGACATTTATGCGGACGTTTATCGGGACTTTCTGGACACGACCCAGCGTCCGGTCTTGTTGGAACCCTCGCGATGAAGCCTGTTTTGCGCCTTCAAAGATGCAATCAGACGGCGAATTTGACGATCGCTCAGACCGAGATGCTCCGCCATGACGGGAATGGTCATGCGTGGATCGGACTTGAGCAGAACGAGCAGTTGATCTTCCGGCGACTTGATATGCTGCTTCACATAGACGTTTTTCAGCGCTTCGAGAATCATTTCGAGCATGAATTCAATGAATACGGTTGCGCTGCCCTGTGTGTTGGCGGCGTTCAAGGCGGCATAATAGTCGGCCTGATGCTCCAGAATCATGGATTCAATCGGCAGATAGGTGAAGATAGGCTCCCATTTGCGCAGAATCAGCGTTTGCCAAAGTCGCCCTGTTCTGCCGTTTCCATCCGCAAAAGGATGGATGAACTCAAACTCATAATGAAAGACGCAGGAAGCGACGAGCGGATGCGCAGTCGTGTTTTGCAGCCATTCAAAGAGCTGCTGCATGGCTTCCGAGACATATTGGGCGGGCGTACCGGCATGAATGAGCTGATCCCCTGCATAAACGCCGACACCTGTATTGCGGAACGTACCCGCGCCCATGACGAGCCCATCCATCATAACACGATGGACTTTGAGCAGATCGTCGATGGAGTACGGATCGAGCGACGGAAGCAAATCATAGGCTCGAAAAGCATTTTGCACTTCCCACACTTCCTGCTGCGGGGCGAGAACGCGCTTACCGTTCAGCAGCGCAGTCACCTGATCGAGCGTCAGGCTGTTATGCTCAATCGCCAGCGAAGAATGAACAGAACGGATACGGTTGGCGCGATGCAGCTGCGGTTGAGCAGACAGATTGCCGCGTACCGTGATTTCCTTGACCGTCGCGGCGATTTCGGTGCAGAGGCTGAGAATGGTATCTGTGAGCTGATAAGGCGGAGTGTAGGTACTCGTAGGACTCACCTCGATGGGATAGGTTTGTTCTTTGTGGGATCAATGCTGGGAAATATAGAAAGTACTATTTATCATACCATGAAAATCGGTAAGCGCGTTCAGATTCTGGTTTAAATGGCAGAATCTGGTTTTGTTCGCAGTAACTCAGATATCCTTTAATAGCAGAAAGAAACACACTTGTAGTAAATTGTTCTGGAATATTCAACTCCCAATGTCCCGGTATAAGGTCTTCACCGATAAATTCATGACTTAAAACAATATGTGGAAGTTGATTTTCTCGATCCTCTTGAAAATTCAGAGGTAATCCGACTGCATAAAATTCATGAGCAATCTTATTTCTGCGCTGATAAATGAGACGGGAGTAGGTGTGTTTTTGCGCGGCATTTTGTTGATCTTTTTCATTTGGGATAAGTTTTAACAGACGCTGGGCTTCCTCGGAAAGGTCTGAGTCAGTGGCAGAATATGTTTTGCCATAATACCGAGTATCTAAATGAAGATTTCAAAGATTATATTTTTTATGGTAGTTATAATACAGAGTTATTGGACAGATCATTTTTAATATATCGGAATATGATGGTTCAGAAAATTTTTCGAGAAAACTTGAAAAACTGCTTGAGGTATGATGGCTGTTCGGAAATGCACTTTGGGAAAAGGCATCAATTACAGAACAACGAAGAAGAAATCGTGATTTTTCATTTTTTAAAAGGGCAATTTCCTCCATATATTGATTTGACCATGTTTTAATCTGAGCAATTTTTTCTGAAACAGAAATCGGCGGATTTGAAGAAACACACATAGTAGTCATTCCTCTTGAATTCCAGAATGTTTGATGGTTTTCATCACGTTTGTACATTAACATACTTGCAAGAGTGAGTTTGCTACTCGATCTTACAACTTCTTCATCAATTCCATAAACTCCCTAACCGGATACGCGCCTTCAAATCCGGTATTATTTTCGTCAAACACCATATAGTAGCGGTACTTTGCGCCCGCCATATCTGCCCATTTACGACCGAGCTGCAATTTGATACGGCTGTCGCTGTTGTCACGGTCATCGCCCTTTGTTTCGACGAGGACGATTTTACCGCTGTTTGTAGCGACGATGAAATCCGGGTAGTGGTTGATAAACCCGTTGAGAACAAAGCTGGCTTTGTTGCTGTCGATGACGCGGTGCCACCAGCGAACATTGGGTAGGCTGGCAATTTCGGTGATGACGCGATGTTCGAAATTGTTGACGTCGGCTTCCTGCTCGTAGAGCGATTTGTTGATGGGAAGCATGGTGGATGTCGGAGAGATGGATTTCGGAAAACGATATTGAGGTTCAACGATGATTTCTCCGGATTCGATTTTTGCGATGAACTGCTTTTCCCGATAGTCATCGATCATGCCGTTGATTTTCGATTTGATGGCGTCGGCATAGAGGAAGGGATTGGATTCCATGCGCGCCAGATCGTCGGAACTCATCGGCTCGACGATGCGTTCGATATACCTTTTCAAATCGCTTGCGCCGACCGAATCCATGCGATTCAGTTGAGCGTAGAGCAAATCACGACACATCTCCTTCTTCTTGTCCGGCGGATAGCTCTGAATCAGAAGCGTGTACGCCTGCACGGATTTTTCGGAAAGGGGAATATAGCGGGGCAGACCTTTGTTGCTGTCCAGATCAAGCATGGTTACGTTGTTCTGGGACGGGCTGAATGTGATCTGCGTATCCTTATCGGCGAGCGTGAAGCCGTCTGCAAGGGATTCCTTGGTGACGGGCTGATGATCGTGATCGAACAGCAGGGAAGCACCGATATCCTCCATGAATATAGGCAGGCGCAAATCAAGCACATCCGCATATTCAGGCTGCATTTCGTAAAATTTGCGCATATCATTGCCTCCGGTCAGGGGAATACCTGCTTCTTCCGCTTGTCTGATTTCTTCGTCAAACGCTGCGCCGCGCTGTTCAGCCTCATCCATCATTTGGGAAATCGCGGTGGAAGCGGTTGCCGTTGCATCTGGGTTTTGCACTTGAGCTTGAAAACGCTCACGAAGAGCCTGCGTATCAAAGCCGAGGAACTCCTCTTGATCGTCCGACAGATTCTGCGGCGGAATGTCCTCGACGGTCTGCTGCACGGGCGGCGCGACGGGCTCTCCGGGCGCGTCCTCGCCGATTCGATAATCCTTTTCGGAGAAACCGGCGCGATTTAATCCTTTTACAACGCTTTCGACCGTTTCGCGGAAATCGGCAGAGCAGGTCATGACATATGCCATGTTCAGCAGCGGACGGGCGTGCTTGCGGGCATAGGGTAAACGAAGAACACGCCCGACGATCTGCTCGACATCGACTTTAGAAGTACGGTTCGCCAGCGTTGCCAGAATATAGGCGAACGAACAATCCCAGCCCTCTTTCAGCGCGTTGACGGTGATGATATAGCGAATCGGGCAGGCAGGAGAAAGCAGCCTGACGTTTTTCAGCTCGTTGATCTCGGACGTCTTGATGGCGATTTGCTCCTTCGGCACGCCGATTTTAATCAATTCATTTCGGAGCTGCTCAAACGTCGTGGCACTGTCCTTGCCTTTGGGTTGAGCCTGAAAAAGAACGATCGGGCGAACGTATGAACCGGTCTGCTCGGCTTCGAGTCGAGCTTCCTTTTCAAGGCTGGATTGAAGCTGAAGCGCGTCAAGCAGCACGTCCGACTTGGTACGCCGATTATAGATGATAACCGGCAGCTTGACCATGTTTTCCTTTTTGAGTTCGCGCGCGTCCACGATGGAGATGATGTTGCTGTTGCTCTTGGGCGTGGCGGTCAAATCCAGCACGAAGGAAGGATTCAAATTGTGCAGCATCTCGACGCTCAAATCACTTTGGGCGTTGTGGCTTTCATCGACGATGACGACAGGGGAGAGCTGATTGATGACCTGAATCAGCGCGGTTTCATCGACGCTGGGAACGAGCGCGTCCCGATCTGTATAGTGCGCGACGAACGGCGCGAGGTTGCCGTTCTCCTGATAAATCTTGCGCCCTTCCTTGCGTGTGATTCTCAATGAATCGTAGGTCAGAACGAAGATGGAGAGATTCTCTCGCACGCTGGAAGGGGAAAGCGCCTGTCCGTTCAGCGCCTGCGTACCGTCGTAGACCTCGACGCGCGCCCCGAAATCGAAGTTGATTTGCTGGCGATAAGGGTCTTGCGGATCGCGAAGGTGGGCGATGGTTTGTTCCAGAATCGCGGTGGAGGGAACGAGCCACACGACGGCTTTGGTATTCAATGCGCCTATGCCGTCGAAGATGTGCTTGATGGAAGCGCACGCCAAAAGCGTCTTTCCGCCGCCCGTCGGCACCTTGAAGCAGACATGGGGCACGCCGGACAGCACGTCGTTATATGGCGGCAGGGTATTGTGTCCCAAGCCGATGGAGATACCGAGTGTATGCCAGTGTTTGTTATAGGCTGTATTCAGGTTTTTTGTGCTGTTCAGAAGGGAGATATACGCATCCAATTCGTGAAGGACGCGCTTTTGATAATTCTTGAGTTCCATGCTGCCCCTCCTTTACAGCGCCGCGATATCGCGCGGGATTTTCTTAAACGTGATATGGAAACGCGCCATGTCCTCGGCGCTCAGCGTATTGGAATCCGCATAAATCAGATAGCCTTCCGCACGGGTTTGAATGGTTTGCAGGAAAGCGCGGTTGAGCGTCGTCATCCGATCCGCTTCATAATAGAAATAGTAGGCGTGGTTTTCGTGTACGCCAAGCAGGTATTTTTCGTTTTCGGATGCGGCAGGAAGGGCGCATCGGGTTTCCGTATAGTAGACGTATGCGCGGATTTTCTCCTCAGCGGCGTTCGGATTGAGCATTCCGTTGATGAGCAGCGCATCGCCCAACTCATAGAAACTGAAACCGCCGCCCGTTCCTTCTACGGCTTTGTTGCCCTCGCCGTAACCGTTGATGACACGGCGCACACGTTCGGCGGTGATGCTTTCAGCGTAGTCGCCCATTTCGACGAGGATGAATTTGCGGTTTCCGCCATCCTGCTTGTTCATGTTGAGGACGGCATGGGCGGTGGTGCCGGAACCGGCGAAGGAGTCGAGGATGATATCGTCTGGATTTGTTGCTTGCTCAATCAATTCTTGCAAGAGGCCGCTATTTTTAGGAAAATCAAAGCGCAGGTCTCCCCAGATGTGCAGTTGTTCAGTGCTTCCAGTTCGAGTAAAGAAATTTTCACCAATGATAGACGAATATCCAGTATAACTACCTTCAAGATCGGCGAGATATTGCTTTTTTCTAGGACGACCAGTAGGAGAATCAGGCCATAAAATACGTCCATCTGCAATTAATTTTGCCATTGTATTTCGATCATAGCGCCATCCTTTGGCGGGACGACCGTAGTTTATTCCTGTGGCGGGATTGATTAAATCATAATGCAAATTAGGGCGAGCTTCTTCACTGGCTAATCCTACCATATTAGCACTTGTCCACGGACCGCGAGGGTCATTGTCTGGATTCTTATATTGATCTTCTTTTCTGTGACAGCCACGAAGTTTTGCTCCATAGCATAGTACATATTCGTGGTCGATAGAAACGTTTGTGACATTTCTGTTGTCTTTGTTTTGACGACTTTTCCAAATAAGTTGTGCAATGAAATGAGATTTTCCGAAAATTTCGTCCATAATGAGACGAAGATAAGTTACTTCAATATCATCAATGCTGATGAAAATAACCCCATCTTCTGCCATCAACTTTTGCAGCAGCTTGAGCCGCGGATACATCATGCAAAGCCACTTATCGTGGCGGCTCAAATCTTCGCCCTCTGCGCCGACAACCTTCCCCAGCCATGCCTTGATATGCGGATCGTTGACATTGTCGTTGTACACCCATTTTTCGTTGCCCGTGTTATACGGCGGATCAATATAGATGCACTTCACCCGTCCCTCGTACATCGGCAGCAGTGCTTTGAGCGCATCCAGATTATCGCCGTGGATAATCATGTTGCCGTCGCCGTCCACGCCGTTCGGCGCAAAGGTGTATTGCTTTTCCAGCGTGCGGAACGGCACATCGAGGTGATGATTGACGACTTTATCTTTTCCGATCCAGTTAAGGGTTGGCATGGAAACCTCCTGAAAATATATATGTCAAAGAAAAATGCTATATGTGATACTATGCAGTATTTTAGCATGATACGCTGCACTTCGCAAGTTGATGCAATAAAGAATCCGCCTTCGACCAACCGATGAGAACGGATTTTCTTCTAGTTGGAAAGAAAAAAATGCACGCTTATGGGGAGCGTGCAGAAAAATGGTGGATATTCTGATGTCAGGAGATAGCTTCGCTAAAATCAAACATTTCTAGTTGTTGATGAAGGTATTGACCAAATGTCATATTCTTATCGGCTCGAAGAATAGCAGAAAAATCTTCATAGAATAGTAGATTGTATATTGTGTATGTGTTTTCATGGAAACGAACATTGTATGTTGTGATAGAGGAATCAGAGTTTTTTACAGAAAATTCTCTTACTGGATAATTAACACGAGCTAGAGGTAGTTCTTTCCGACCATCGCAGGACACCCTTAAGTTTTCGGGTATCAGAGGCATATTTGCATGGAGTATCAATGAAGTGACAGGATCAATCAACTTATATGGTTTTAGCTGAGAAGAAACAGAATCCGAGTAAATTCCAGAATCTTTTAGAAGAGAAGAAAAACAGTCACGATGCTTATATTTAAGGAAAAGAAGAAAGAAATATAGAATCCACGCTTTTTCTTCGACGTAATGGCTAAGCTTTATGTTCCATAATAATAGATATACAGAGAAGATGGTGTCAATTTCTCTAAGAGAACAGTGATTTAATAGAAATAAAGCTTGTTTTTGAAATTCTAGAGAATTTGAAAGATTTTCATCAATAAAGCCTGATTTCTTTTTGATATATTCTGCGATTGATGGGTGGGGAAGAACAGCAATGTAGTCAAACAATTTGAAGATATAGCCATCTGCATCAATGCTATCTCCGTAAAAATGATGAATTGCAGACTTTAACTGGGTGATGTCAAGGGCAAAGATAAAGATGACATTTGGCACATCGATGAGATGTTTCGCAACTTCAAAAGTTTTTAGAGCAAATTCAGGACTGCACCGATCCAACTCGTCAATGAGAAAAATAAGAGGATGTTCTTCGGAGCAGCATTCTCCGAGAGCCTGCTTGAACAAGCTAAATACTTTCAGCTTCTTTTCAAAATCTGATTCTGATTCATCTTTGATTTCATTGGTTGTGGCATCTTTCATTGAATCAATGATTGCATCAAAAGATGAGCCTAAAATGGCTTTTGCGCCAATGCTGGTAACAGCAACAAGTACCTTTTTAATAACAGTGTGGAGTTTCTTTTTTTTTCTCATCAACATCTTGCTCATTTTGCGCGTCGATGAATAAATCTTCGTTTTCGAGTAAATATAAGAACGGAGAAATGGCATCTTGGTAAATGTCAAATGTCCACGCATCATAGCGAATAATATTATATTTCTCTTTTTCCTTTAATTTGCTTTCAAACATTTCAAGAAAATATGTTTTACCAGATCCATAAGAACCGTCGATTGCAATGGAATAGTTCTGAAATTGATTATCTCGCTTATATTCTGAACGATGCTCTATCAAATGAAGAAGAAAGTCGGAGAATTGTTTTCGGCTAAGGGCATCGTCGGTTTCAAAAGTTCTCATCTTAAAGCACCTCCATGTAAGTCAAAGTCAGAATACTACCTGATATTTTAACATAATGAATGGTATTCAACAAATTGATAAACAATAAAGAATCTGTTTTGTTGGTTTCTTGACCCCAGCGAATATCTAAAAAACCAGGCTAATCCTTATTTTCCAGCAACCTCATCGCCCTTTTCCGAACCTGTTCCTCCATGAGCTTGAGTCTCTTGGGCGGCAGATTATACCGTACATGCCGCTTAAACCGAAATCCCAGCAGCTTTCGGAGCTGTTCTCGGTTTTCGTCGGTCATAAAGCGTTTGGCGGTGGCGAAAAAGTCGTCGTATACGCACGGAACGAGGGTGTCGATGTATTGCTGAAATGCTTCGGGGCTTTCGTAATCCTCCGGTCCGGCTTGATTGAACAGAGAATTTCCGTGGTCAAAGAGCGGGGCGGGCGCGGCGATGGTGTTGGTTTTGTTGTCGATCATAAAGCCGAAGTTACCGTAGTGCCTGTCTGTGTTGCAGATCACAGCGTCAAACACCAGCATATCGCGGAAAGCCTTTTGAAATGGTTCGCCTAGATTTTCATAATAGGCGGCAACCGCATCGAAACCGCCTCTTTGCACCAGATTGCCGATGGGCATATAGGCGTGGTCGATGTCGGTAAACAGCTCGCAGGTGGAACAGAGCCGACCTTTCCATTGCGACAGACCGTATGGAATCGCGTCAATCCCCATGGCGGCGGCGACCTGCGCGGCGTAGTATTCGCAATACGGCTCTGCGCCCGTGTTGTAGCCGCCGTCTGTACTGCCCTTGTACAGCGTGACTTTTCCGCTGATTCTGCGCCAGCACTTGGGCAGCATACCGTTTGTCGTAAATTCCGGGCTGGAAGCCAGCGACGAGCGGTTGCTGCTTCCATAGCCGGTGAAGGCGATGAGCGCCAGCACTTCGCTGAAACGATTTTCAAAGAGATTGTACTTTTCAAAGGTGCCTTCAAAGCCGTCTTCGACGACCCAATAGCTGTCATCCACGGAAAGCCCTTTACAGAGCGCGAGAATCCCCATCGGGCGGTTGACGTTCAATCCGCATTTTGCCAGAAGCCGATTGACGTAGGCGCGGTTGCGGGGAATGGTGCGGCGGCGCATCCAACGGCTGATCCCCTCCGGCGACAGCTCCATATCCAGCGGCAGAAGATGCCTTTGATCTTCGTTGATCCAATGCACTTCGATTTCGGGCGTGCTGGAATCGTTGGTCGCGGAAAAACGCAGAAGCGGAATGTCATACTGCTTCAAAATAAGTTCCATATTGCCGCCTCCCTGTCCTTGTTTTTCTGATTCCTACTCTACCACGAATGGCGCGAACGTTCAAGATTTTTCAGAGTATAGATTACACAGGATGCAAAAAGAAAATCCGTCCCTATCGACCACCCGATAGGGACGGATTTCCTTCCATTCAATTACCGCGTAACTGCTTTCAGATATTCCTCGCTTTTTCCGCTCATAACCAGTCCGACATACGCCAGCGGGTCGTTGTAGATGAGCCAATCCAGTTCGGAACGCTGCTGTATGGTGTGCGCGACCGCGTCCTCGACGGTGGGCGTATAGATGGAAAGCACGAAACCATTTTCATACTCGACATCCACGCAGGCAGTGTCAATGTTGAATTGACAGGATATAATTCTTCTCATAGCGATTTCTCCTTGTGTTTCGGTTGTTCTTTCGGTGTTTCGCTCAGCAGCTTTTGCAGAACATCGTTCCCGATTCTGCCGACCAGCGTGCTTTTGTCCTTTTTCAGCTCCCGATTTTCCATTTGCAGCCTGACCATTTCGTGAGTATGGTTCCAGTTTGCCGATTTGAAAGCGGTATTCTCCTTTTCGAGCTTCTGCACCTTGGCTTTCAGTTCGGTGTTTTCCCGAAAGAGCGAGCGGGCGTATTTCAGGAGCTTTCCCAGAATCGGAAGCGCCTTTTTCTCCCGAAACGCCTTGCCGGATTCCAGCATTCCGGCTTCCGGGAGCAGTCGTTCGGGATCGTCGTATTTCCGAACAAACTTCTCGGTATTCTTGAGAATCGGCGCGATATCGTCGAGCTGTTCCTGCTTTTCGGAAAGCGTGGTTTCGGCGGTTGCTGTCTGTTCCTGTAATGCGTCGATTTGGGTTTCAAGCGCGGCGACTTCCTTGCTTCGTTCCTGCTTCTTATAATCCAGAACGGAGAGATGTTCCTCGTGCGTTCCTTTCTGATCCCATTCGATAGCATGCCGTGCCATAATGGAGGCAAGCGCCTGCTTTTCGGATTCAATCCACTGGTTCAGCTCAGTGTGGCTTTTTGTGCCGCCTGCAAAGCCGAGTGCTTCCAACGCCTTTTTGAGCGACACACGGGTTTCGAGTCCGCGCTTGCTGCCGGTTGTGAACGGAATGAAATCAATATGAAGATGCGGCGTGGCTTCATCCATGTGCAGGTGAGCAGAGAACACGCGAAGCGTCGGGTTACGCTGCTGGAAGGACTGCATGTATTCGTCGAGTATTTGCCGGGCAAGCTGACCGTTTTCGGATGAAGCGTTCATATCGTCTTTGTTGCCGATCTGGATGATGAGTTCTTCAAACAGCTTTTCCTGCTTGCCTGTGCGGATTTTCTCATAGTAATCGTCAATCACGCGATCTTTGCGTGTCTGCTTCTCGTTGTAGCGAGCCAGCGCGTTGTCAAACAGTTCGTGATAGACGGCGCGGATGTCCTCATTGCAGTATTCGACGTTGAGCGGCGTTCGGCTGGAATCGACGTTCTCAGCGATGAAGTCCCTGCGGTTGTGGGTGAGCGAGCCTTTGCCGCGCATGGCGGAGATGGTCCTTTTCACGAAGCCTCCTTTCTTGTGCGGGGCTGGGTTGCCGGGGTTCTGTTACTCTTGTCAAGAGTAACGCAAAAGCACTTTTGACACTTCGCATCAAAAGCGCCCTTGCGCTCTCCGAGGGGGAACGGGGGTTGCGACGCGGGCTGGAGGCTTTTCCGTGGCGTCTCTGCGAAGGGGCTTGTTTTTAAGGAAAATCCGGTTGAATCCATACTTTGATTCAAACTATGGATATGGTATAATGAAGCGGATATGGATGGCGATGGATAGAGCTGTCTGATGAAATGATATAAAAACCGATTTGCGGTGCGATGCGGAATTTGACTAGGTTGCTTATTTCGGCAGTATAGACTCCTGAATGTTTAGCCTATTGGCCTGCATCAAATGAAAAATGGAATCGAAACAGAGGAGAAAAATATGATTAGAGCAGATATGATTTCGACGATTGGCAGAGTATATCTAACGAGCAATATTGAAAATGATGAATACAGTTATCCAAAGGCTTTTTCTGCTGCTTCGCTGGATATTCGTTTTGTAAAGGATAATATATCTGTTCTTATTGAAACAAAGCAGAATTTCAACGCGGCAGATGAAGAACAACTATCCGCCTATGTTGAGTACGAGAAAGCACTGACGGGCAATAAGGTTATTGCTATACTTGCGAATACCTCAAATAACAATATTAAAGTGTGGCGCGGAGTTGTTTCTGATGGCGATTTTATGCCGAAAGAAACAGCACTTCGCACAATGGATGAATATGTGGATTTTTACACCTCGAAAATCAACGATAAAGAAAAGGTGATGCAGAACACCTATAAACTCAATGAAATGCTGCATCGGCATAGCATCCCCGAAAAACTGCGTAGCCAGTTTGTCGGAACATGCCTTCTTGCGCTGAAAAATGGTCTCGACTATTCCACTCCCTCGTTGACCGCCGCACAAATTAGAACCCGAATCAAAGAGGTTTTGGAAGATTTGCTCAATTCGGATATTAATAAGGCAGAAAAGCTGGCTCTGCTTAACAGAAATGTTCTCGGAGACCAGTATGTTAGACAGCTTACCATCGCTGCTTTCAGGGAAATATTAAAGTTCATCGAAGATAATATATTGCCTTTTATTAATGATAAGAGTACCTCTGGGCAGGATTTGTTGAATCTGTTCTTCGTTACTTTCAATAAATATGTCGGAAAATCAGATAAGAATCAAGCGTTTACACCCGATCATATTACGGATTTTATGGCAAAGATAACAGGAGTAAACAAACATTCCGTTGTTCTTGACCCCTGCTGTGGAAGTGGCTCATTCTTGGTTAGGGCAATGACACAGGCTTTAGACGATTGCGCCACGGCTGCTGAGTAAGAAAACGTAAAAAAGCATCAGATTTTCGGCATTGAGTTCGACGAAAATGTGTATGGACTTGCTACAACGAATATGCTCATTCACTCGGACGGGAATTCCAACATTGTAAAAGGGAGTTGCTTTGCGTTGGCAGATTGGATCAAAGAAGCGAAGCCGAATGTAATCCTGATGAATCCCCCGTACAATGGGCAACGTATTCATTTGCCAACAAACTATGTGAACACTTGGAGCAGGGACAAAAAGGAGGATCCATCAAAAGGTCTCTATTTTGTAAAATACTTGGCTGACACACTAAATTCGATCAATCATCAGGCAAAACTGGCGGTATTGCTTCCTGTTGCCTGCGCTATCGGTACCAGCGGAGAAATAGCTCGGCTGAAAAGAGAAATTCTTGAGGAAAATACTCTCGATGCTGTATTTACCCTTCCAAATGAAATATTCTATCCGGGAGCAAGCGCTTCTGCCTGCTGTATGGTTTTCAAAATTGGAACAAAGCACATCGACATTTCTAATCCCGATACATTTTTCGGATATTGCAAAGAGGACGGATTTAAAAAGAAAAAGAATCTTGGACGAGTAGAACAAGTTGATTCCACTACCGGTAAGAGCCGATGGGTGGAGATTGAAAAGGAATGGATTGAGCTATATAGAAACCGACGCGCTGTTGACGGCTTTTCCGCTACACATAAGGTTGGTGGTGATGACGAGTGGCTGTGTGAAGCATATATGAAAACCGATTATACGAAGTTGACAGAACGGGATTTTCAACAAACAATAAATGATTATCTCGCCTATCTCGTTAAGGAAGGGCATATTTATGAATCTTAATGTGGAAACTTGGAAAGAGTTTCGCCTTGGAGATTTGTTTTCGGAGATGTATAAGGCAGAAGCGCACGTGAAGGGCGAACTTGAATGTTATGACATTCCATCTGAGAATACAATCCGCTTTATTTCGAGAACGGAAATGAACAATGGTTGCGATTGTTATGTTCTGAACAATGGACTTTCTGGTATCGAACGAGCAAACGCTATTGCTATTGGCGATACAACAGCAACTTGCTTTTATCAAGGGGAAGATTTTGTGTGCGGAGATCATATGGTTATATGCCGCGGAGAATGGATTGACCTGCATACGGCGTTGTTTATTATTTCACTCCTCAAACGGGAAAAATACAAATACAGCTATGGTAGAGCTTTTAAAATGGAGTTAATTTCAAATACCATGCTGAAACTTCCTGCCACCGCTGATAATACGCCTGACTGGGACTATATGAAAAGTTATATTAAGTCTCTCAATCACAAACCCTTAGCTACCGCTAACAGGGGGGGTACGGATCACATACACTTGGTGTTGAGACCTGGAAAGACTTTTGTTTAGGCGACTACTTTGAAATAAAAAAAGGAAAAAGATTGACCTCTGACGATCAGACCGAAGGAAATACGCCATACATTGGCGCTATTGATTCAAACAATGGGATAGCCAACTATATAGGGCAGGATGCAATACACGCAGGCAATACTATATCTTTGAGTTATAACGGTTCAGTTGGTGAGGCGTTTTATCAGCCCAAACCTTTTTGGGCAACGGATGATGTGAATGCATTATATTTTCGGGAAGAAAATGGAGTGCCATTTAATAAATACATAGCACTATTTGTGTGTGCCGTCCTTCGCCAAGAAAAGTATAGATACTCATACGGCCGAAAATGGGTTCTCGAAAGTATGAAATCTACCATCATAAAACTTCCGGAAAAAGATGGGAAACCGAATTGGCTTTATATGGAAAGCTATATAAAAGCGCTACCGTATGGAGACAGAATATGAGGCGAAATCTGGCCTTCCACCGCCGACGACTGCGGGAAGTTCAAACCGAAAAAAGTGTGGAGAAAAGAATAAAGACATGAAAAACCCTCCGAAACTTTGCCGTTTCGGAGGGCATTTTCATGTCTTCCTCAAATTTTGAAGAATAAGACCGAAAGTATCAAATCCGTATCATTTGGCTTTTGATGGGATCAAAAACCAAACAATGCCTGACTTTTTTGACCGTTTCGGATTATTCCCACTCCACCGTTGCCGGCGGCTTAGTGGTGATATCGTACACGACGCGGTTGACGCGCGGCACTTCGTTGACGATGCGCGCGCTGACCTTGGCGAGCAGATCGTAGGGCAGGCGCGCCCAATCGACGGTCATAAAGTCGTCGGTCGTCACGGCGCGGATGGCCAGCACGAAATCGTGCGTGCGCTCGTCGCCCATCACGCCGACGGTGCGGGTGTTGGTCAGCACGGTGAAATACTGGTTGACGTCGCGCTCAAGACCGGCCAGCGCGACTTCCTCGCGCAGAATCGCGTCGCTCTCGCGAACGGTTTCCAGCTTGTCCGCCGTGATGTCGCCCATGATGCGGATCGCCAGACCGGGGCCGGGGAACGGCTGACGCCAAACCATGTCGTGCGGCATGCTCAGCTCCTCGCCGACCTTGCGAACCTCGTCCTTGAACAGCATGCGGAGCGGCTCCACCAGACCGCCGGTGAACTTCGCGCGCACGTCGGCCGGCAGACCGCCGACATTGTGGTGCGACTTAATCACCGCGCTGCCCTTGACCGAGCCGGATTCGATCACGTCCGGGTAAATCGTGCCCTGCGCGAGGAATTCCACGCCCTCGAGCTTCTTGGCCTCGTCGGCGAAGCAGTAGACGAACTCGCCGCCGATCAGCTTGCGCTTCGTCTCCGGGTCGGAAACGCCCGCCAGCTTGGTCAGGAAGCGATCGCGCGCGTCCACGATGACCAGATTCACCGGGAACTGCTTGGTGAAGACCTCGCGGACGGATTCGGTTTCGTTTTTGCGCATGAAGCCGTGATCGACGTAAACGCAGGTCAGGCGCTCGCCGATGGCGCGGGAGATCAGCGCCGCCGCGACGGAGGAATCCACGCCGCCGGAGAGGCCGAGCATCACGCGGCCGTTCGGGCCGACCTGCTCGCGGATGGAGGCGATGGCGTTGTCGATGAAGGTGCTCATCGTCCAGTCGCCCGTGCAGCCGCAGACGTTATACAGGAAGTTGGCGATGACCTTCTGCCCCTCTTCGCTGTGCGTGACTTCCGGGTGGAACTGCACCGCGTAGATGCGCTTTTCGGGGTTCGCCATCGCGCAGAACGCGCAGTTTTCGCTGTGGGCGATGGAGGTGAAGCCCTCCGGCGCACGGGTGACGTGGAAGGTGTGGCTCATCCACGCGACGGACTGCGCCTTCATGCCGGCAAACAGCGGGCTGTTGACGTCGAAATCCACCGGGACGCGGCCATATTCGCGCTGGGCGGCGCGCTCGACGGTGCCGCCGAGGGTGTAGGCCGTCAGCTGCATGCCGTAGCAGATGCCCAGAACCGGGATGCCCTGCTCGTAGATGGCCGGGTCGATATGCGGCGCATCCGCGTCGAGCACGGAAGCGGGGCCGCCGGAGAGGATGATGCCCACCGGCTTCTTTTCAAGGATTTCGGAAAGCGGCGTCAGGTAGGAAACAACCTCGCAGAAAACCTTGGCTTCGCGCACACGGCGGGCGATGAGCTGGGTATACTGCGCGCCGAAGTCCACCAGAACAATTCGCTGCACATTTTGCATCGGATGCGGAACCTCCTTTGGTTGTGAAGAAAAACAAGCCGTCCGCAAAGGGACGTAAGCCATAACCTCTATTCTACACAGTTTTTCGTGCGAAATCAAGAGAAGCCGGGAAAAAGTTCGCCAAACGGGCGCTTTTCGGCAGGTTCGATGAAGGAAGGCGGCCGGTTTGCGCGCTTTTCAACCGCGGACGGTCGTGGTATAATCAAAACAGATTGGAAAACACAGAGGGAGGAACGGCGCATGTTTCAAAATCGGGATACCATCGCGGCGCAGGCGACGGCGGCGGGAGAGGGCGGCGTGGCGATTGTCCGCGTAAGCGGGACGGACTGCCGGCGGATCATATCGCGCGTGTTCCGGGCGAAGAATGGGAAGCCGCTGGAAAACCGCGTGCTGACCTACGGCTATGTGATGGAGGATGGCGACGTTGCGGACGAGGCGATGGCCGTGCTGATGCGCGCGCCGCACAGCTACACGCGGGAGGACGTGGCGGAGATTCACTGCCACGGATCGCAGGCGCTGGTCGGCAAGATTCTGAGGCTGCTGATGGCGGCGGGCGCGCGGATGGCCGAGCCGGGCGAGTTCACCTACCGGGCGTTTCTGAACGGGCGCATTGATCTGGCGCAGGCCGAGGGCGTGATGCGGATGATCCGCGCGGGGAGCGAACGCGCCATGCGCAGCGCCGTGCGGCAGATGGAGGGCGGCGTTTCCGCGTTCGTGCGGACGGCGCGGGAGGAGATCACGTCCCTGCTGGCGGCCATGGCGGCGGCAATCGACTTCCCGGACGAGGTGGAGGAGACGCAGACCGCGCGGGAGGTGACGGCGGCCTGCAAGGCGATTGCGGCGAAGCTGGCGGCGGCCTGCGACGCGCGGGCGGGGCGCATCGAGGACGAGGGCTTGCGCGTGGTGCTCTGCGGCAGGCCGAACGCGGGCAAGAGCAGCCTGCTGAACGCGCTGCTGGGCGGAGAGCGCGCGATTGTGACGGATATTCCCGGCACGACGCGGGATACGCTGACCGAGGCCGTGCAGATCGGCGGGGTGCGCGTCCTGCTGACGGATACAGCCGGGCTTCGGGAGACGGGCGACGCGGTGGAGCGCATCGGCGTGGAGCGCGCCAAAAAAGCGCTGGCGGAGGCGGACGTGCGGGCGCTGGTGCTGGACAGCGCAAGCCCGCTGACCGAGGAAGACAAGGCGGCGCTTTTCGGCCTTGCGCCGCAGATGATCGTGCTCAGCAAGGGCGACCTCGCGCAGCGGCTGACGGCGGCGGATGTGCGCGCGGCCTTTGGCGACGTGCCGATGGTGACGGTCTGCGCG
>ENA-UONW01002595-UONW01002595.1-human-gut-metagenome-genome-assembly--contig:-CS52-NODE-2595-length-17350-cov-6.574097_pt1 | contig 17350 bp, 16 predicted proteins | sample MGYA00242463_ERZ724010 | MGnify/ENA metagenome assembly ERZ724010 | reverse complement strand
GGTGTCAGCATTTTCGTTCTTGAATTTTCCGTCTTCTAACAGATTTAAATTTGAAGCTTTAGGAGTTTTATCCCTGAAAGTTATGAAACTGCTGTTTGTCATAACGTCAGGCGTAGCCGCATCATATGCAAACACGCTTCCTTTCTGAGGTCTGATATAGGCATTGATACGAAGCGGTTTACCGTCTTCTCCGTTGATATTTACCTGACCGTCGGCATACACAGTGGCATAGAACTTGTCGGCATTGAAAACCTTCTCATCATAACATGTAAGGTTGTCGGCGTCAATTCGGAACCTGTAGGAGAAATCAGTAAGATTCCTGTGGTTGACCTCTCCGTTGACAATGCCGACATTGTTTTTCTTGTCGGCCAGTCTAATATCATTGAATTTGAAAGAGTAGGGACGCAGTTTTATCGTATCGCCCAACGTATGGTATGTCACATTTGTGGCATTAAGTGTCATGTTGATTCTAGGCACCACATCGCCGACAAGATTTATCTCATTCAACGGCCCGCACACACGCAGATATCCATCTATATCGCCTTCAATATTACTGAAGATGCCGCCTATGAAGCCATTCAGGAATTTCGCACTTGTCTTGTTTGTTCCTATCATCAAATCTATATCGTTGTTTCCTGGCGATACATATCCGTCCACTTTTGTAGTACGGCCTTCCATAAAGTCGTCTATTTGTCCAGTGATGGATATGCCCTTTATTTCCTCATCCCATTTTCCGTGAAGCCTGGCGTTGCCGAGCAAACCGCCCTGCAATGAGAATCCATCTACGAGCAGATAAGCATCAGCTTTGGGCTTTCTGTAGAAATCAGAGACGATGGCGCGTCCTGATGCATATCCATTAAATTCTACAGCATGGAAATTGACAAGATCGAGAATGTATTCCAGCTGCAGGCGATTAAGGTCGGCAATGAGCGAATCGCCAGGCGTATCCGAAATTTTGCCGTCAATCTTGATATGTTGGTCTGCATGGTTCACCATTATGCCGTTGCATGTAATCTCTTTGCCGAATATGCTGACAGCCGAAGGGTGCACCTGCCATAATGTGTCGTTGATGTTTATTTCTGTCTTTTTGAGATTTATACATGTTTTCCTTCTACCTAAACTGTCGGTAAACTGCGCAACGGCTCCGATGCGTCCCTCCATGTCTATTCCGTCAATGTTTTTCCATCCGAAATCGGCATCAAGCTTGTCATCTTTTGCCGCAGCACTTACCATGAAGGCTGTTTTCTGCCCCTTGTCATTGATACGTCCTAGTTTTACGTCTATTCCAAGTGAATCCTTGCAATCAAGGCATCTTACTGTAAGGGAATCATACAAAGTATTGTTGTAATATATCTTAGGCGCATCAAGCGATATTTCTGCATTTCCGGCAACATCGTCAAATTCACCGCTTATCCATACATCTTCCGCTATGCCCGCAGGAAGTGCCGTCAAATGTCTGAACATTTCAGAATCTGAAATCTTCATATCAAATATGAATTTATTGTGCGTCTGGGCTTTTCTTCCAGCCAATGACGGTATATGTCGGCTCAGCCTGTTCTGTATGCTGTTTGCAATGTCTGAGTATCTGAAATCGCCTTTAAAATCAGCTTTTATGAATTCACTGTCAATGGTGAAATGTTTGCTGTGTTTGCCGTCTGCACGCGATGAAATCCTTATGTTGTCTGTTCTGATGCGTTTCTCTGGAGTAACAGCCTCGATAGAATCCAAATCAACGTTGCCATATATATCGTCAATATTCTTTCCCTGAAGATTCGCGACGAGATTGAACCCATATTTTTCTCCGGCAAATTTATTTGTCAGGTTCAGGTTGTGCGGACTGAAATCTCTGATATTAACGACTATTTTTACCTTTGGTATATTGCCTGCTGGACTTACGTCTCCGTCTATTGCCAGTTTCAGATTTTCGTCATTGATATTGAGCTTTCCGCATATGTTTTCCCCGTCAGAACTGCCGTTAAGTGAAATATTCTGATATTGGTATCCGGCATATTCAAAAAGCATGATGTCGCCCTTGGCCGTACCTTCAGGACATGTCTTGCCGGTTAGGCGTCCATCAATGTCGATATCGAATGATGCATTTCCCAGTTTGTCATCGTTGAGTATTTCACCTACTTCAAGATTTTCAGAAGAAATATGTCCGATAAGATTTTTTTCTTTGCCGATGCCGCAGTCCATAGTGACGTCGCCGGCATCACAGACCATCTTACCTTTAGCATACAAAGTGCTTAATCCGGCTGATACATTGCCTGAAAAATGGATGTTCCCAAGTCTTTTCAGAATTCCTGCCGTACCATCATCTATTGAGAGGACATTTACAAGCATTTCTGTTCCTCCTGCGTCGACATCAATATTTTTTATGTCGGCCGACAAGAACGGATGTTTGCTTCTGTAATAGTCGATCGATGCATCCAGCAGTATGCTTATATCATCATTCCCTGTTTTGATAGAAGTGTCTTTCAGTCTGATATGCTCATTGTTGCCCTCTATTTTGGCACCGACATAAATTTTGGTGTCTACTTTATCGAGACCAGACAACAAACATCTGAAATCCTTCGTATCGATAACAGTTTCGGAAATTCCAGTAGAAAAAGAATTTATTGCAAGTTTGTTTTTCTTGTCGAACCTGTAATTTGCGGTTAAGGTGTCTAGATTGAGAATGCTTTCTCCCATTGAGAGACAGAATTTTGACACAAGTGCAGTTCTTTTGTTTGCTTCAATCTTTGTTTGGAGATTTGCGATACGAAGCCCCGAATTCTTCTCTGTTATGTTTAATCTCTTCAACGACAGGTTAAGGGAGTCTGCTGTGAATGCCTTGAGCGATATTGTTGCAGCTAAGTCTCTCAAGTCAAGATGTTCAAGATTAAGTCTATTAGGTGTCCTGTCAGCTGTAAGCACATCATACCTAATATTGGCGTGCCTCATTATGAATGAGTTTATTCTGAGGTTTATGTTGGATTTCGACTCTTTCTTGTCCGACTTGAAAGCATCCAGCACAAACTGATAGTTTGCGGCGGATTTTTCGTCCTTCTTGTAAAGCACGCACTTTACCCCGAACAGTTGGGAGCTTGATATATTGATTTGTCCTCGAAAGAGTGAAGTTATGCTAATGCTTGCCGATGTACGTGCAACCTGAAGCATTTCTTTTCCCTTCTGGTCTTTTATGTCTATGTCATCGATTATAAGTCTGTTGAGGAAACCAATACTGACACTTCCTACGCTTACTTCAGTGTCAAGCAGTTCAGAGAGATATTCAGACGCACAATCAGCCAGCATGCGCTGCATGAATGGAAAACTGAACAGCAGTATCAGGCCGAAATACAAGACGAGTATTCCTCCCACAATTCCTCTGACTATGTGTTTTATCTTTTTGATGGCCTTATCCTCTTATTTAGGTACTTTACTGCAAAAGTACGCATTTTTTTACATGTGCGAAATAGATATTCCCATTAATATCCTGCGAGCCTGTCTGCATGAAGCTGCACACATGATATAGTACAACAAAATAAGACAAGGAAGGATGCGCCTTTCATAGCTTTCATCCTTCCTTGCCTTTTATCATAGTCGGCCACAGCCGAAACCGCCGGTCTTTTAAATATTGAGACCGTGCTTGATTTTTCTTGCGTAGTCGGCCATCTTGATAGCTGTTACCGCGCACTCATCTCCTTTGTTTCCCAGCTTTCCGCCACTTCGGTCCTCTGCCTGCTGCATGTCGTTGGTCGTAATCAATCCGTAGATTACAGGCACGTCCTGCGTTGCATTCAAATGAGCCAGACCGTATGTGGTGCCCTGGCAGATGTAATCAAAATGAGGTGTGTCACCTCTGACGACGCATCCGATGGCAATCACAGCATCCACTCCGTGTTTGACCATCTGTGCACTTGCGTAGGTCAGTTCAAAGCTTCCAGGAACTGTGAACACCTTGATGTTCTCTTCTCTGGCGCCGTGCTTTTCCAGTGTGCGGCAGGCACCTTCCAGAAGTGCTCCAGTAATGTTGCTGTTCCATTCGCTTACCACAATGCCGAACTTCATTTCCGAAGCGTCAGGCACTGAATTCAAGTCATAGTCTGACAGGTTATGATACTTTGTTGCCATATTTTATATACCTCCTATTTTCGATTCCTTTAGACAAAGCCCGTCTCAGGCGGACAAATCCGTCGGGAAACTTATTTTGTAGCTCTGTTGATATATTTGTCGATGTCCTGGCTCAGAGGAGATCTGAAGTAGTCCTTCTTGATTCTGTTGTAGAGCTCAAGAGCCTTATCGTTCTGATTGAGAGACTCATAAACCTCTCCGGCCTGGAGAAGGAATATAGGACTCAAAGTGTTGTTGTCGGCCTTGTCGGCTGCTTCAACCAGCAGTTTCACTCCTTTTTCTGTTTCGCCCTTCTGTATATAGCAGTTGCCGAGCGCTGCAATAGAAGCTGGTGATATCATCTGATCATCTTCCTGGTCGAAGTCCTCAAAGTACTTGATAGCTTCGTCATACTTGTTTGTGTTGGCGTAGCAGATGGCGGCATAAAGTTTTGCGAGGTTGGCAGTCTTTGTTCCGCTGTACTGGTCGATAATCTTCAGGAAACCGGTTCTGCTGATGCTGTCACCGTTAAGAGCAGTCTCATACTGTTCCTGAGCGAAGTAAGTCTGGCTCTTGTAGAGTGCCACTTCCGCTTTCTGTTCTACTTCGTCCATATGGCTCCTGTAGAGGTAGTAACCGCATACGCATACAATTATTGCTACAATAACGATGATGATGACTTTGAGATTCTTCTCAATGAACGCTTCAGATTTTCCCAATTCGAAGTCCAATCCAGCTGATTCTTTTCTTGTTGTCTTTGCCATTTTTCTATTTTGTTGTTTTTTTATTATTTCTATTTGACTTAAGGTTTATGCGTGTTTCGTACATAAACCGCGCAAATTTAGCTGTTTTTCCATAATAATTGAAAAAAAAGTATGAAATATTTACCAGCATCACATCCATAATGGCACAAGCAGTGCACTTTCAGTGAAAAATAATTTCCGTAATGACGTTGGCCTTGACATATTCGTTAAGCCTTTTTATTATGCTGCTTCTTGACATCATTAAATCCTGCTTTAACACAGACGACTTTATTTGTACATGCAGAGTCTGGTTTTTTATGAACATTTCGCCGGTATATTTCCCGATGCCCTGACCGAGCACATCCTTCCAAGCCTCAATCAGGCGATACTGGTTGAGAGGAGTTTCCAGTCCTTCGTTTCTGAGGAACTGCAGTATTACGTCGCCTATCTGCTCTGTATTTTTACGTCTCATGCTTCATATTTCCTTTCCGCCGAACTTGTGTCGGTAATCCGGCCTCCGTCCACTGTGAAGGTTTTATATTGTCCTTGTGAGCGCTCAAGTATTTTGTCGAGATTTTCTCTGTTGGTATCAGTTATGAAAATCTGTCCGAAGCCGCCTCCGCCGACAATCCTTATTATTTGTTCAACTCTTTTCGAATCGAGCTTGTCAAAAATATCATCCAGCAAGAGCAAAGGACACTTCTTGCCGTCCTTTTCTTTCAAAAAATCGAATTGCGCCAGTTTCAGTGATACAAGATAAGTCTTGTTCTGTCCCTGCGACCCCTCGCGCTTTATCGGATACCCTCCCAGCGTCATTTCCAGTTCATCCTTGTGTATGCCATGCAGGGAATAGCCTATTGCGCGGTCTTTAAACCTGTCTCTTTGAATGACATCCAGCAATGGTCCTCTCTGACAGTGGCTTATGTATTCCAGTCCAACCTGTTCTTGGTCTCCCGATATGGCAGTATAGAATTTCTGGAAAACAGGTACAAGCTTCTCAATGAACATGTTTCTTTTATCATAAATTCGTTCGCCTGTTTCGGCCATTACTTCTTCAAAGGCCTTCATAAGTTCCAAATCCGGTTCTTCCTCCATTTTCAGCAAGGCGTTTCTCTGCTGCAGGGCCTTGTTGTATCTGACCAGCAGGTGCAGATATTCATTGTCGTATTGCGAGATGACAACGTCCATGAATTTCCGCCTCTCCTCGCTTCCGCCCGCAATCAGCGCACTGTCGTTGGGCGACACCATGATGAGCGGAATGAAGCCGATGTGTTCAGAAAGCTTCTTATATTCCTTCTTGTTGCGTCGGAATCTCTTTTTCTGATGGGCTTTGAGTCCGCAATATATTTCCTCGTCGTTGCCGTCGATTTCGTACAGCCCCTGCAGCATCATGAATTCCTCGCCGTGGCGGATGGTGGTGGAGTCGACGGAGTTTGTGGCGCTCTTGGTGAACGAGAGGAAATAGATGGCGTCGAGAACATTCGTCTTTCCCTCGCCGTTGCTCCCGACGAAGCAGTTTATTCTGTCGGAAAACGCCAGCTCCGCCTCCGCAATATTTTTGTAATTCAGTATGTTTATCTTTTTCAGCATATTAAACCCACTCAGTTAAAGCTTATGTCCAAGATGAAATTTCACCAGCCCGTCCATAGGCGTCTGGAATATCCTGCCGACAGTGTACCCCTCGCTCTCCGCCGCCTCCTGAAGCTCATGTCTGTAGAACCACGCAATCGAGCCTATGAAATGCGCCCTGTTTCCGCCCTCCTTGTAGGCCGAAACGTTTCGCTTGAAGAATTCCCTGAAGCAATCCACAATGAACCTGTGAATCTCCTTGTCGTCGCGGTGTCTGGCACAGAATGGAGACAGGCTTGCCAGGAACCTGTTGGGCATCGGCTGTCTGTACACCTTGTCGATTATGGCAGGCACAGTCAGTTTTGTCTCCTCGAGGAAACTTCTGCATATCGTGTCGGAAAATTGTTTCTTCAGACATCCGCCCACGAGCCTTCTGCCGATGTATGCACCGCTGCCCTCGTCGCCTAGGATGAATCCGAGCGGAGGCACATTGCCGACTATTGCACTGCCGTCGAAGTAGCACGAATTGGAACCCGTTCCGAGTATGCACACGATGCCGCTTTCCGTTCCGCACAATGAGCGCGCCGCGCCGAGAAGGTCGCTCCCTACGCTGATTTTCGGACGTCCCGACGACGCCAGCCTCAGGGCCTTGCTCACCTGGCCGCTCTTTTCGGGCGTACACCCCGCGCCGTAGAAGTATATCTCATCGGTTTCGCCGAGATTGATGTCGCAGAAGAGTTCGTTGTGGAGTATGGCACTGATTTCCTGCTCGCTTTGCAGGAAGGGGTTGATGCCCTGTGTCATTATGGACTTTTTCGACTTTCCGTCTGTGAGGCACCACGCTGTCTTAGTGGAACCGCTGTCGGCTATTAGAATCATTTCTTCTTGTTTTGTGTTACAACGTGCAAAAATAATCACAAATTGTGTAAAGCGCAAATAAATCCACCTGTCAGCAGGCGTGCTTGCGTCCGTCTTGTCGGCCTGTCCATCCAGTACGCGCAAAAAAATGCGGGTCAGGTCTGATTACAGCCGATCCGCACTTTTTTGAAACTGAATTCTTAATGTACCAAATTATTTCTGATAGAACTTCTTTCCGCCCTTAATGTATATTCGTCCTTTCTCCGGTGCATTCATCCTCACACCGTTTATCGAATATACAGTGCTGTCGTCGTCTTCTTCTGAAACGGTAATGTCACTGATGGCGTCGGCATCGTCCGACTGCTTGTGTCCGAAAAACTGCACTTCGGCCACATTGCAGTTTCCTCCGTCGGGAGACACGTATCTTAAGTACCTGTAATACCTTCTTGATGGAGCTGTCAGCTTTGTCAGTACACCTTCAGCCGGCTGTTCGTCCACAGTGGCAAATGTCCACGCATCACTGAAGTCCGCCTTCGCCGCCGCCTGAAACTTGCCGCCCGTCATGCGCTGCGGATATCCGGCGCGTGGGGCAAACTTCACGAACGCAACGAGTGCGGAACTTTTCTCTCCCATGTCATATCCGACCCATGCACCGTCGCTCTCCAGTGCATCGAAATAAGTGGCGATATTGTTGTCGAGCGCCGCTTTCCTGGTCGTTGCAGGATTGTTGTTCCACGAACCTTCTGTACCTATGATTGCACCGCTCAACAGTTCCGCATCATAAAGCTCAATGTCTACGGCCTCACACGGTTCGCCTATGCCTAACGTGTTTAGAGCTGCGACATTGTAGTAGTACTTTCCCGGCATGAAACCTTGTCCTCCAATCTGGAGCCTCCAACCGTTGCAATAGAATCAAAATTCAGTGCATCAGTTGAGCGGTATACGATGAATGAGTCTGCATCCTCCACACTCTGCCATGATAGAGTCGCTGTGCATGAATCTGTCCATAGCGCTGTCAGCCCCTTGGGAGCATCGGGCACGTCCTCCGGCGCGGCATCTTCGCCCTCGAGGCTCACGTTGTCAAACACAGCCTCGTAGGTTTCGCCTGACGAATTACCGTTGCACGAAGCCATGCCCACATAGTATGTCTTAGGCATAAACATCGTTGCAGTGCCTATCAAGTACCACGTCTTGTTGTCGCGGCTGATGAAAGTCGAGAACTTGTTGCCCTCGCGCTTCACTCTCATCCACATAGGCGCATATCCGTAGTTGGTGCCGTTGATCCAGCTCGTCGAGTTGCCCACGGACGTGCGTGAGAACATACGCACCATGCGGTAGCCCGTCTCGCCCAACGTGAGACCCGCACACTGTCCGCGACCGTCGAGCGTACCGCGCATCATAACCCCGACCTTGTAGAAAGCTTCCTTGGTCGACGTGAGACGCACAGTAAGTGTGGCGTCGCCGGTAATTTTCCTGTATACATATCCAAACATGTCAGATGTTCCGCCGATATCCTTGCCCAAACCAGATACGGCAAATGTTGAATCTTGAGCCGCAGTGAATCTGCCTCCTCCATAAGCGGCCGAGTTCACTCCTGCATAGCTCCATTTGCCCGGCAGTTCTTCTGTCCCCGTCTGTGCAGTTGCCGAAGCGGCCTCGCTCATCAGGCTTCCGCCAGCCCTGTTGATGAGTCTCAACTTGTAGTAGTAGGTCTTTCCCGGCTCCACGTCCTCGTCCTTATATATATTGTTGGTGTAGTAATCCCAAGTCTTGAGCAGTGTGAACGACTTGCCGTCCGTCGAGCGGTACAGGTTGAATCCGCGCGCGTCCTCATTCTCCGGGTGTTTCCACGTCACATAAATACATTTGTAGCCGTCCTCTGCACGGAAGTCCTGCGGTTTTGCAGGCACCTCCGTCATGTAGGGCGACGCCTCTGCATCAATCGTGAAGAACAGCGTGCCGAACCCCAGCAGTTCGTTGGCCGCGTCGGGACGCGCCAGACGCGCCGCGATTGTCAGGTACGGAAATTCCTTCTCCGCGTCCATGCCCTTCACCTCCTTGTAGTGATGATAGACAGCCTCGAAGCAGCATGCGTCCGGACGCAGGCGGAACCCGTTGTTGTGGGTCGAGATGTAGTAGAACGAGAATCCCGTCGAGTTGTCCAGCCCGCTGCATTCGAGAGGCTCGAACGGAGTGTCCGGATGCCCCGTGTTGTATCTGCACCAGTACTCCGCACCCTTCAGCAGACGGTTGTCGCCCTCGGCGAACATGTCGTCGCCCTGATTCCATGCCGTCAGACACGCCTGGGCGATGTCGCCAAGCGTGAGGCCCCCGTGCACGTTGTCGCGCCCCATCTCCCTCATCTGTCCGCTCGGCTCTATCGAACCCCCGTACATCTGTCCCCAGTGGTCGGTGTTCATCATCAGGTCGTAGCCCTCCTGATAGATAGACGCGTCGTCGAGAAGCACGCCCGAAGCCAATACCACCAGCGCCGCCGGAGTGTACCATGAAGGGTGAGAGTTCATGTAGGTGCAGAAGGTCCTTGCCGACGGATACATCACCCCGCGTACCTTCTCCAGAAACGCATTGCGGTCGTTCTCCGCCCAGCCTTCGTAGAACGAGCCGTCGCTGTTTCTCAGCATCTCGGCCGCCATAATCATGTTTCGGCACGGATACTGGAAGAGCTCGGCAGAGGCCGTTTCCAGCGTCCTGCCCCATGCCGTCAGAATCCGTGCGGCGCAATCCGCATAGGCCGTATTCCCCGTGACGTGCCACTCGACGGCGTTCAGCATGGCCGCATAGCCGTCGCTCGCAGCCCTCTGGCGCGTACCTCCCCCGCCGATTTCCGTCGACGGGCTTGCCGTATAGGTGTTTTTTGCAAGTGAGTTGTTCTGCAGGTCCTTCCAGCACGATGCCCAAGGCTCGTCGCCCGCCTCCACGTGCCGTTTGATGCGCTCCAGATCCGTACTGCTCAGTATGCCTCCGGGATGATTGAAAACCCGCTGCGCCGCGATGCCGATGCTTACGCCCAACAGCAGAAATAGGATGCAGGTCAGGCGTGTTGCTGTCTGTTTCATTTTCATATAGATTTATTTTAGTTTTTATGCTTGCCTTTAAACACAAGGGTTATGCAGAAATGCTCTTTGCCTTAATAGATTTATAAATGTTTGAGTTGTCTGTAACAATCATAAGGCATAAGCATAATCTGAAAATCGATGTCCTAAGTTAAACAAAAAAAGCCCAATAAATCTTGCTTTTAGGAGATTTATTTCGGAAATACTATTCCAAAATTATTACGGACACCGCAAAACTTAAGCAATAGAAGTCAGTAGTTGCTTTTATGAAAATCAAACATGTACAGTGTTTGTTTTATGTATAATAATAAAACTATGCAACACAAATGTCTCTAATATCTCAATCCAATGGATAGAAAGGCGTTTCCGCAATTGTCGATGCTTTTGGTATGTGAATCAATAAATCTGTAGCCAAGTTCAACGACAGGTGAGAATCCATTTGATTTTAAATACCATGCTAAGGATATGTCGTAGGACGAGCGTTTCCAAGCAGGATTGCCAACGCTACCCAATGCTTTCGCGCGCACGTCAAGGGCATGTATGGTTTTTGAACTGTTCAGCAGTCTTACTCCAATACCGCCGCCAATGCTTACGCCATTATAGTAAGTTTTGATTGCGTCGTCATTATGCAACGAAACATTGTCCTCTGCCGTAACGAAAAGGTAGGAAATGGAAACAAAGTCCACATTTGCCTTGAATGAAAAATCTATCGGCCTTATTCCTTTGCTCTTTAGGCCTGTTCCGGCTGAAACCTCAAAATGCGTCCGGTCCATGAATGATTGTGCATTCATTTTGACTGCAGGGGCAACACACAAAACGGCCGCTGCAAATATAAACTTCTTCATAATATTAGTGTATGGGGTTAAATGCTACTAACTATTTTTCGTTTTCCTTTGCAAATATAGGTAAATGATTATTTACAACATGCAGGGATATTACAATTTTAGTTTGGTGCATTCTGTTTTTTGGGGGGAGCATATCCATGTTTGGGGACTTGCATGTCTTTACGGCTGCAGTTTATAATTATAACAACATGAACAGTGCCTTTCAACTTTTTCCTATGTCTATATTCCATCTGAGAAAGTTGGAAGGCTTACTTGCCACCCGTTGCATGCTTTATTCAACGGCTGCCGTTGCCGTAGATTTTTTTCAGCAGTTTGTTGCCCAGCAGTGGCCGATAGTGTCCTGCTTCATAATAGTTGTGGTAATCTTGCGTAAATTCGTTGATGCCGCTGAAATCGTATACATTTTCTTTTCCGAAAATGCTCTGCAGGATTTTCCTGTCGTGGGGGTGGAGCTCTTTCTGGTCGTAGCCGGGGCTGATTATGAGGCGAATCGATGCATCGTGCTTGCGCAGTACTTCCCGGATTTCGTCGAGCACTGCCCGTTGCGGGCTGAATATGACGGGTTCGTCGACAAGCGGTTTGCCGTTCCGCTCCGGAAATTCGTCCTTGCGCTTTTTCCAGTATGCTTCGCCTTCCTGCTCAATCATTTTCTCGCGGGGATTGAACGAATCGTTGTTTCTCGAGTCGCGTATCCTTCCGTAGGGGTTCATCCGCTTCATGCCGGGCTCCACGCGCCGGGTAATCCTGTACTTGAGGTAGGGGATGAGGAAGTCGGGCATCGCGAAGGCCTGCGCGAACTCCATCTGCACGGCGAGGGGTGCGGTTCGGGATACGTCGGGCGGAAGTATGTTGCCGAAGCCGTTCATGAGGGTGCTGCGCCGTAGGGATGTGCGGTCGAGCACCATCAGCACATTCTTGATTTCGGCGCCTTCACTGTCGAGTGCCTGGAGCTTGAGGCTTATGGCCTTCAGGCTCTCGCCGTTTCCGAAGAGGCGGACGGCGCGGTCGCCGGGTGCGAGATATTTTTCCCACTCACGGCATCGGAAGGCCATCGTGCAGGAGTTGCCGAAGATGAAGGAGTTGACGTGGACGCTGTCCTTGACGTTGTGGTAAATCTGCCATCCGACATGGTGTTCGTTGAGCATGACGTCGGAGTCGTACACGCTGTATCTGCGCAGCACCATGAAGGGGTCGTCGCAGAGGTAGAGGGCCGTGAGGCCCCAGAAGGGCGCGGCGAACAGCGCCGCCTTCAGGACAATGCGCCGGAAGGCGGGCATTGTGCGCCTGCCTGCGGGTGGTGTGGTTGGGTGAGTCTTTTCCATCAGAATTGCAGATAAATGAAGTTTTCCGTGCCGAACTTTCCGTAGGCGAACACGGCAAATACAATCAGGTAATATATCGTCCAGCGGACGGGGGCGGGCTGTTTCTCGAGACGCAGGAGCGGGTCGGCTCTGGACGTGAGGTAGTCGTAGATGAGCGTCAGGAGCAGTGCGGCGCCTGCGACGATGCAGATGTGGTCGGACATGCCGATGTTGGCTTCCTTCCAGCTCGCGTGTGTCTGGAGGGAGATGCCGCGCAGGAAGCTGACGGCGTCTGAAACGGACCGCGACTTGAAGAACACGAGCGAGAGGGCAAAAATGAGGTAGGTGCGGACGACGGAGAGGGCGTCGAACAAGCGTTCTCCGATATGGCGCCTCAGTTTGCCGCGTATTTTTTCTGTTCTCTGCTCCCATACAATCACAAGGCCTTGTATAAGTCCGTAGACGGCGAATGTCCATCCCGCTCCGTGCCATATCCCAAGAACGACGAATGTGACCAGGAGGCTTGCGGCGACGCCCCACTGTCCGAGGCGACGCGTGTACGACGACAGGGGGAGGAAGAGGTAGTCGCGCACCCAGGAGGAGAGGGAGATGTGCCAGCGGCGCCAGAACTCGGCCGTGGTTCGGGCGGAGAAGGGGCGTGCGAAGTTGGGCGACAGCTTCAATCCGAAGAGCATTGCCGTGCCGACTGCCATGTCGGTGTAGCCGGAGAAGTCGGCGTAGAGCTCGACGGGGTAGAGCAGGCATGCCATGAGCAGCTGTATGCCCGACGCGGTGTGAACCGAATTGTACACGCCGTCGATGTAGGGCGCTATGTGGTCGGCAAGCACGAGCTTCTTCACGAGCCCCACCACTATCAGCTTCAGGCCGTAGGTCATCATGGAATAGGGGGCGGGGGCGAGCCGGCGGAGCTGGGGAAGCAGGTCGGCGGAGCGTTCGATCGGTCCTGAGAGGAACTTCATGAACAGGAGCATGTAGAGGAGGAAATCCATGAGGCTGCGTTCGGCCTTCTCTTCCTCCCAGTAGACTTCCGTCAGGTAGCCGATGGCCTGGAATGTGTAGAACGACATTCCCAAGGGGAAAATAAGTCCCGTGCCTCCGGTCAGAAGGTCGGCATGGCGGAAACCTATCCAGCAGAGGACAAGGCAGGATATGCTGCTCCAGTAAAGCAGGCGGGGGCTTCTTCCTCGTTCGACGGCTTGCCCGACGAGCCTCGCCGCACCGTACGTGAAAAGGCTTACGGCCAGTGCGGCGGCAAGAAACACGGGATTGAAGTAGCCGATGAAAACTCCGCTGGCCGCAAGCAGGACCGGCTTGCGTGCCTTTTCGCATACGAGATGGTAGGATGCGAAGCAGAGCAGGAACAGCAGGACAAATTCAAGGGATATGAACGACATTGCTTTTTCCCTCCTTTCCCTTATCTGGTCTTGCTGGTGATGGTGCGGCAGAGGTCGCCCACATTTTTCAGTTTCACTATTTCGCGGAATGAGAAACGCACTCCGAACTTTTTCTCTATCTCGGTGAGCAATGCCATGTTGGTCAGCGAATCCCATCCGTCAACATCGTGGGCGGTGGTCGTTTCGGTCAATGTGATGTTGTCTCTCTTCAATACTTTCCTGAATATTACGTTCAGGATTTCCAATAATTCTGTTGTTTCCATAATGCTAAGTATTTATCGGGTGATGTAGTTCAATAGTTGTTTCCGGTCTATTTTGCTGCTGCTGTTTTGCGGGAAAAGCGGGATGAAGTGGATGTGTCGTGGCAGCATGTAAGGTGGCAGGTTGACTTGCATGTATCGCTCAAGATTTTCGGTGTCTTCGGCATCTTTCTCGACAACGAGGTGCAGTTCGCAACTGCCGTCGGAAGCGTAGACGGGCAAAACCAATGCGTTGCAGGTGTGGTCGTAAAACGCCTTGACGTGGTATTCAATCTCGCCCAGCTCGACTCTGAAGCCTTGTATCTTCACCTGTGTGTCTTTGCGCCCGCAATAGATGATGTCTCCGTCGGAATCTGCCTGACAGAGGTCGCCGGTGCGGTAGTAGAGCTTTCCGGAGGAATCTGCGGCAAAGGATTCCGCGGTTTTTTCGGGAGCGCACCAATATCCGCTCATCAGCTGAGGTCCGGAAATCCACAGCTCGCCGGTCTCACCGGCCGGAAGCCGTTTGCCCGATGGGGACGCAATCATATAGTCCATGTGCTGAAACGGTTTCCCTATCGCGGCCATGCCGTTATGGTGTTTGGGCCGTTCGGCTGGAATGACATACGAAGTGCAGTAGATGGTGGCTTCGGTAGGTCCGTAAAGGTTGACGACCTTGGCATTGGGTATGCAGGGGCGAAATTCGTCAAGCAGGTTCACGTCGGTGGCTTCGGCGGTGACTACGAGGTAGCGCAGGTCGGGAAAACTGATTTCGCCGAAATATGGACGTGACAACCGAAGTACGGAAGGGGCAACTGCCGCAAACGTCAGACGATGGCGTTCCATGATGTCAAGTACGTTCAGGTACTTCATTCCTTTCTGAGGAACTGCATAGACGCACGCTCCGAGGGTGAGGGGATAAAGAAACGACACGACGGAGACATCGAATGTCAGTTCGAACATCTGAAGCATGCGGTCTTTTTCGTTCAGCTCCCATCCTAAGGCTCTGTAAGCCCGGTAGAAGGCATTCAGGTTCTTTCGGGATATGGGGACGCCCTTGGGTTCGCCCGTACTTCCGGACGTGAAGATTATGTAAGCGGGTGCGTCGGAATCGACCTCGTACGTCACAGTGCCTGACGGCGCGGAGGGCCGGAGTGTGGCGGTTGGCACTCGCACGGCACTGATGTCGGCATGTAGCATATTGGCGTTTTCTCCGCTGTAGAGCAGCAGGCTCATGCCGGATTGCCTGGCTATCCGACTGTTGCGTTCGGCAGGGTAGTCGGGATGCAGCATTACGTAGGTTTTTCCGGAAAGCAGCACTGCCAATATGGATGCGTAGGTTTCCACACGGTTTTCGGCCGTGATGCCGATGATGTCTTCTTTGAGGTTCCTCAGCGTTTCGCAGATGCTTCCTGCCAACCCGAACAACTCCTGATACGTATATGTCTGGTCGTCAATGACCAGTGCGGGGCGCGCGGCATGTCGATTGGATGCCTTGACTATAGCGGCCAGCATGTTTGCATCATTTTCCTTCTTCATATTCTCTGTCTATGTTTTCTTGTTCCGTTTTCGGTTCGTACAGTACAGTTTCGCCCTTTGCGGCGGCGTCAACCCCAAGCATCCACAAGAAATGGGGGAAGGGCAAAACCAGTTTTTCGGTATTTCCATTTTTTGTTGTTTTCATCTTTCTTTTCTGTTTATCGTAGTTTTTTTCTCCTTTGAAAATATACGTTGATGATGCACAAAAGTTCCGCATTAGCCTTCAGATGTGTTTCATCTCTCCGCAAGGTGTGGTACTCAATCAGCCGATGGCATTGATGGTTGTCAATGATATGTAGATGTTGCATCCTTCGACGATTGGAATGCTCAACATCATATCTGCTTTGCCGAACGTGACGCTGTATGAGCCTTTTCGTGGTTTTTATGTCAATTCCTTTATTTATCTATAAAACTGAACATGACACAAAAACCACTATTCCATAATTGTGAATAATGGTTAAATACGTGGATGCATACTTTATGCAGATACCGTCAGAGGTGCTTCAATCTTGGAGCTTTGCTTAGCGGTATTATGTCAATGTATTCAAAAAAATAAGATGCTTTTTTCGTGTGTTTTTCCGCATGGTTTTAAATGTAGAACATTGTCGGGGTATGTTCTGTCTTTTGGACATATCAATGTCCTCTCGTCTTGCACTTTTTTATGATTGCGGCATAAATAGCGCTGTATATAGGACAAATGAGAAGTGAGAGCAAATTGATGCCCAGCAATGAAATTATGGAAAGCAAATCGTATTTTCCTTGCATCAGCAGCAATATTATCAGCAAAGAGAATGCTGAAGAAAATACAATTTGCCATATCGCGAGATTTGCCCAATAATCAATTTTGCAGACAATCCACGTAGCTGTTCCTGCAATAATATGAGTAAATGAAAAAACGCCATAGATAGATGCGCCCATGAGTTCACTAAAGCCGCATGAAAAATAAATTATGCCCAAAATAAGAACAGTAGACATAATCGTTCCTTCGAATATCCAGAAGCGTTTATTTCTCAGTTTCATATTCTGTTCCCAATATTAAGTAACGTGACTATCTGTTACGCTATGCATTTGTCCTGACCAATAGTGAAGTCAAACGTGTGTGCGTTTTCTTTTGCTTCTCATAACGCCATGTGAACCGTTTATCAGTTTTATAGTAATAAATAACACTATAATAAAGTCATGCATCATCAGGCTTGTCGGATTTTCACTAAAGACGTGGGTCCGATGAATTTAGAAGTCTTACGCAGTGAAGCACATTCTTTGGGTAAAATGCTAAACTTTTTCAGTACATCTGTTTATACTTTTCTCAGGCTCAGGCACTTTCTATCTGTTTAATAATGTATTGTTTTGTTGACTTGTATTGAGTCGATATCATCTGAATATAATTTATTCAGGTCTTCATCAGTGATATTGAGAGATTTCTTTATGCTGTTAAGATATTTGTTTGTGACTTCATTATATATGTCCAAAAAAGTGGCGTTAACATTAAACTTAATCAGAAGATGAACGTTCTTGTTAACACTGAAGAAGTCTTTTATATATTCCTGATAAGAATCATAATATGTGCAGAACTTGAAACTTGACATATTTTCTTGTATCTCGTTTTTGATTTGCTGCAAGGCTTCCAGGTTGTTTCTCTGCAAATCAACAAGTCCAAAGAAATCATTGATTGTGT
>ENA-UONW01002594-UONW01002594.1-human-gut-metagenome-genome-assembly--contig:-CS52-NODE-2594-length-17354-cov-6.078906_pt1 | contig 17354 bp, 10 predicted proteins | sample MGYA00242463_ERZ724010 | MGnify/ENA metagenome assembly ERZ724010 | reverse complement strand
CCTGATCTTTTTACTCCATTCTCATGCTGATTTTTTTACCGGACAGTAGTGATTTAAGATAGAATAACCTAATCTGCAAAATACATAATATTAGGTTTTTCTATCTTAATAGAGAATTATAAAATTTTAAAAATTTACAACACAAAGGTTCTATTTATTATGTTCCCATTACTGACTCTCGATTTCGAGACTTTTTATTCCGACAGTTACAATCTCAATAGCTTCCCTTCTTATCAGGAGTACATTCTTTCCTCCCAGTTTAAGATTCATGGACTGGCAGTATACTATCCTGACGGTAAAAGAGAGTTCCGCCGTGATGCCGATGTGTTGCTTCATGAGTTGCAAAGTGTTTACGGCAACAATCTGGAAAATGCCTGCATCATCATGCACAATGCCATGTTTGATGCCGCTATCCTTAAATACAAGTTCAACATCATTCCCCCATGTATTCACGATACCATGCTGATGGCAAAGTATCTTTTCGGTGTCGATGTGAAAGTAAGCTTAAAAGAGCTTGCGGAACGCTGTCATTTGCCCGCAAAGCTCGACCTTGAGTTCTCCAAAGGCAAACGTGAGCTCACGGCAGCAGAGTTTGCGGAACTCCGTACCTATGCGATCAACGATGTCGTCATCACTCGTGAACTCTATGACCATATTGTTCCAGAGATATTACCGGAAGAGTTGGAGATCATCAATCATACTGTACAATGTTTCCTGCGTGATGCGATAAAGATCAACAAAGAACTGCTCCAACAAGCCCGCCATGAACTTTGTACCCAACTGATCAATGAATTGGGGGATATACAGCCCGAAGAAATTTCAAGTGATCGTCAGTTTGCTCAACTGCTTTCCGATGCATTGGCTAAAACCAACCGTACTCTTGCGATGAAACCGGGTAAAAACGGAATGATCCCCGCTATTTCAATGGATGACCCTGAGATGCAGAACATGCTCTCCGATCTCAACCCGCTTGTCAGTAAACTCGTCAAAGCAAGGTTGCTGGTGAAATCAGAAGCACAATTGCTGTCACGTATCAATTACCTCAGCGGTATGGCAAATCTAACGGGTGGTACTTTGCCGGTATTTCTCAAGTACCATCATGCGCAAACCGGACGTTTTGCAGGAGGCAACGGTCTTAACTTACAGAATCTTCCTGTTCCCGGACGCTCGCCGGTTCAAATCCTCAATGATACGGCATGGAAGATCAGGCAATCCATTCATGCACCGGCAGGATACGTTTTTGTTGCGGTGGATGCCTCGCAAATTGAAGCGCGTGTACTTGCATGGCTTACCAAAGAAGAACAGCTCAATTCGGCTTTTGCCTCCGGACGGGATATCTACTCTGAGTTTGCTTCAGAAGTATTTAAGGAACCTGCAGGGAAGCCCTGTGATGATTCTCCGGCAGAACAACGAAAGGGCTTATTGCGCCAGATCGGCAAAACAGCCATCCTCGGTTTGGGATACCAAATGGGAGCAAGGCATTTTGCTCAACAGTTGGCCAACTTTGCTGACATTACCCAATTATGCGGCTCAGAGATTGAGTCGAAGCGCCTTGCATGGAAGATCGTCAACTCCTATCGGAACCAATACCGGGCAATCCCCGGTTTCTGGAAGAAGCTGGAAAAGGAGTTCCGTGAAAGCGTAACAAACCGGAGTTTCAGGAAATTGGGCAGGCTGGTTATTGCCAGCGACAACAGGGCGACCTGGGTGACATTACCATCTGGACGGAAACTCATATATCAAGCCACGGCGATCCTGCCGACCCGTATTCAGGAAATCAGCTATCTCAACTCGCAAGGCGAGCAGGTTACTACCCCCATGGAACAACAGCCGCTTTGTTACCATGATGGGAAGAATCTTCATGGTGGACTTCTCACCGAGAACGTCGTTCAGGCTATAGCCCGTGATCTGCTGGTCAGGGTGATTCTTGAATGCGAGAAAGCTGGTATTCCGATTGTCCTTCACATTCACGACGAGGTGATTGCCTGCGTTCCTGAAGATCAGGCCGAGCAAGCTATGGAAACCATGATTCAAATATGGAGAACGGTTCCCCAATGGGCTGAAGGATTGGTCCTTGACGCCGAAGGAGTCATCGGAACCAATCTTGCCGAGTTGAAATAACCTCTGTTCTCTTCCTCCAACGTTCCGTCAGTGACGGCATAAAACGTTGGGGGAGTTTTCAGCATTCCAAACAGTGTGATCCCTGCCTCGCTAATAGCGATTCTGGAAGCAGACAATCCACTTCAATGCGGACAGAAACGGATAAACTTGAACGAACCAGTTTTTTTTATACCAGAGGCAACTTTTCTGAGATTTCTTCATGGTATTACAAGCTATCTCACTCTGTCTGATAATGAGCCAATCCTTTTCTTTCCATTTCAGCAAGTACAAGGAAATTTACTCCTTAATCGAAAGAATGGAGATGTGTTATTAACTTGAAAAAGTTGAAAAAAAGTTTGGAAATCCCCTGTCAAAATCCAGCCATAACAGGTACTTTATAGGTATAGCAGGCCCCTTTCAGGGGCACAAATGGGGCACAAATGGGTCACAATTGCGGGATTTTGTGACCTGAAAACGGAAAAAACAGCCGGGGGAAAGCGTTTTTGAGGGGAAAATGAAAATCGCGGTTTTTCGTCCTTACAGGACTGCCATTTTTTTGCCCGCGTTCGCTGTTCAGCTCGCTTCCTGCGGGATATCCACCAGGAGTTTTCTGAGACGGAGGCAAAAAAACGGCATTCCGCGCTTCGTGCAGCGGAATGCCGTAGGGGACGGAAAGCTCCGGATTACTTGACCCGGCCGGTGTAGGCGTCCGCGCCGGAGTTGTCGATGACATACTGGAAGAATTTCTTCTCCGCCTCTCCACGCGCCTTGTCCCACGGACGGGGCTGGCCGCAGAGCTGCACCACCCAGAGTTTCAGCTCCTTGCGGTGCCAGTTGACCGAGCAGTTGGTGCCCCAGGCGCCGCCGTGGCCGAACCAGGAATCCTCCTTGTCCACTTCCGGAGCGGAGAGTCCGAGCGAGTAGCCACCCATCCCCTTCGGACGGGTCGACTTGGCCAGCAGGTTCTTGACGGTATCCTCCTTGAGGATGCGCACGCCGTTGTCGCCCACGCCGAGATTCATCAGCATCTTGTAGAACTTGAGCTGATCGTTGGCGGTGGTCCAGAGTCCAGCACCCGCGGAGGCGAACACGTGGGAGTCGTTGTAGGGACGCTGCTGCATATTGTTCTGGAGCCGGTACTTCGCCGGGGCGTCCTTCACACAGTCATACATTTCGACCTGGGTTTCGAGCTGTTCGTCGGTCGGCCAGAACCAGGTGGAGGTCATGCCGAGCGGAAGCAGAACCCGCTCCTTGAGGAAATCCTCCCAGCGCTGTCCGGTGACCACTTCGACGATAGCGGCGCCGATGTCGATGCCGGTGTTGGAGTACTGCACTTTGGTGCCGGGTTCAAACAGCAGCGGGGAGGCCGCCGCAATCGCCGCGGTCTGGCGGAGGGGCGCGCCGCCGGACCAGCCGCCGCCCTTGATGTTCCCCTGCTTGGCGGAGATCTCGAATGGGAATCCGCCGGTGTGGTTCATGACCATGCGGATGGTGAGGGGCGTCTTCGCCTTGACGAGGGTCTTCACACCGTTTTTGTTGGATTTCTGGACCCAGAGCGTCTTGAATTCAGGCAGGTATTTCGAGACCGGGTCATCCAGATTGATCTTGCCCTCTTCGACCAGCATGGCGATGGTGACACCGCAGAAACCCTTGGTCTGGGAGCACTGCATGAACACGTCATCCATGGTGATGGGGCGTTTGGCCGCGACGTCGGCATATCCGACGCAGGCGGTCTCCTGAATGCCGTCTTTGTAGAAGACGTTGATGGCGCCCGGGAGCTGACCTTTCTCGACGTAGGGCATCAGCGCGTCCTTGGCGAAGGTGGTGTTCGACTCCGTCGGACCGTTTTTCACCGACTGGCATCCGGCGACGAGCGCCAGAGCGGCGAGACACATCAATCGTTTTGCGAACTGGTTCATTTTGCTTCCCTTGTTGTAACTCCAGCCGTTGGTTTTCTGCCTCTCTGCGGGAGGAGGCTGGCGATCCGTCGGGATCGCTTGAAATTGTAAGATACTATTATTTTCTCCGATTGCAAATCCCGAGCGGTAAAATCCGGCGGAATTGAATTGCCCCGGGCGCTTTTTGCCGGAGAGGCGGCCGGGAAAAAACAGCCTTGCCCCGCGTTACAGAACGGCATGCACTTCGCCAGAGGGGGACGGCGTGCGGGCCACCTCCTCTCCATCCAGATAGAGGGCTAGCCCGGTGCCGCGCCGGTAGCGGCTGCCGTCGTGGTCGAACTGCAATGCGAGTTCATGCCCCCGTATGCAGAGGCCGTCGAGCAGAAAGTAATCCCAGCATTCCGGAGGAAGCAGCGGTGCGGCGCGGATCTCTCCGGGGAGATCCGGATCGATTCCGCACAGACCGGTGATGATCAGATCGGCGTAGGTCGAATGGCTGTAATCTTTGCCCCGTTCCCGGATCAGGGCGTCGCTCCGGATGCCGGCCTTCTCCCAGCTCTGCAGAATCGAGCGGGCCAGCCACTCCCCGGTAAAGGGATCCAGATTTTCGTCGATCCACGGGATGGTGCGGTTCTCTTCCCGCAGATAATGGCTCCGTGTATAGCAGGAGAGCGTCTCGAAGTAGGCGCGGCGCCCGACTGCCGCGCTCTCGCGCTCGTGGAGCAGCCGGGCGAGGGCGGTCAGGGTGACCGAGGTGGCAAACGGCCAGAAGGGGCCGTTCCACTGGCACTCGTGTCCGCCGCGGTCCAGCCGGAAGCCGGGGTGGCGCCGCTCGGCGGTGGTCGGTCCGAACGGGGCAAGAAATCCTTCCGGATCGGTCAGCTGTTTCCAGGCGATGTCGAATTTCCGTGCCATGCCGGAGAAGTAGTACCAGGGGGTGTAGCCGTGCAGCTCCCGCACGTCGACGAAGGCGTCATCTTCCTCGCGCCGGGTCATGAAGAAACGGCTTTTCTCATTCCAGAGTCGGGTTTCGATCAGCCGCCGCAGGCGTTTCGCCTCCCGATGGAAGCGGGCGGCCTCCCCGGTTTCTCCGCAGTCGGCGGCGAGCTGCGCCAGTGCGCCGGCCTCCGCCGCCATGCAGCTGTTGATGGTGACACGGTACCCGCTGCCGCCGATGGAGCACTCCATGCCGTCGCGGTTGTCGCTCTGCCGGAAAAGTCCGGCGGGTGTGAGGTGACTTGTCCGCCACTGCTCATAGTTGCGGCGGAGCGCCGGATGGAGCCGCCGCAACAGCGCCCTGTCGCCGGTGACCGCCGCGGTGTCCAGTGCGGCGGTGGCGGTTCCGAAGGTGTAGCTGCGGGGTGAGGCGGCAGCTTCCGGGTGCATCCAGAAGGCGAGGTACTCTCCGGCGATGCCCTTGTCGCGGAACCAGCGCGCCTCGCGCAGCTGATGGGCCGCCGGGCAACTGATGGAGTTGAACGCTCCCGCCCACGGCACATCGGGCATGAACTCCAGCAGGATTCTGCCGAAGGGAGTGGTGCGGATATGCTTGCGAAAACTCCACCAGCGGAAGTACCAGATCTCCCGGAAGACCGGGTCCGGGCAGTCGAAACGGGGAATCTGCTCGGTTAGAAACTCCTCGGCCTCCGCATTCGGAATGTCCCCCCGGTAGAGTTCGGAGTCCAGTGCGTTGAACCTCCTGCAATATTCAGCGACGATACGGCGGTCGATGAAATTCCGCATGACATTCTTCCTTTTCCCTTACCAGAGTTCCGCAGTGCGGAGCACGGCCAGACCGATCTGTTCGGAAGACTCCTTTCTGCCGTTGTACCAGAGCAGAAATCCACCGTTTGCGGGACAGACCGCGGGTTTGTAGCAGGCGTCGTGGTCCCAGCACCCTTTGTCCGGGGAAACGATCGGATTGCCCGGATACTGTTCCCAGCCGTCGACGCCGGTTCGGGAGCGACAGAGACAGATGGTCGCCCGCGAATGGCTTTCGAAGCCGATGTAGAACATGTAGTAGAATTCCCGGTGCTTCATGACCTGTGCCGCGGTCACTTTGATGAGTCTGCCGCCGGGAATTTGTTCCGCCCGGAACACCGGATCGGGGGAGGGGGTCTCCCAGACCAGCCCGTCCCGGCTTTCGGCATAGCCGATCGCATCCGGTTCGTAGTGGATTCCCGGGTTGTTCATGCCGGAGTACCACATCTGGAAGAGGCCGCTTGCCGGGTCGCGGAGCACATGGGGGCACATGACGCCGCAGTTCTGCCAGGCGCCATCGGGGGAAAACACCGCTTCCGGAATCCGGTTCCACAGGATGCCGTCCCGGCTTTCGGCGGTGAAGATGGCGGCGTGCTTCGGCGCGGTGCGGTCCGGCCCCTGGCCGGAGTAGTACATCCGGAATCCGCCGTTCGGCAGCGGAACGACGCAGGCGCGGTTGATATGGAACTCCCGCAGGTCCGGCCGGGGGAAGGCGCCAAGGACGATCCGGAGATCACTCCAGTGGATGCCGTCGTCGCTCTCGGTCATGGCGATGGCGTTCTGGGGGCGCCAGCTCAGGTACATCCGGAATCGCGGCGCCGGCGGTCTGCACTCCAGAACGAAAGGATCGAAAATCGTTCCCCACTGCCCGGCTGGAATCACCGGATTCCCCGGAAATTTTTCCCATTGTTTTGACATCAAATCTTTCTCCTTCGAGTAACCCTGCTCCTGCTTCCGCCGGGCGGAATTTCGCATTCTGTCCGTGAGACTGCGCGTCCGTTTTGAATAATACATGCGAAACCGGAAACTGCAAATACATAAAAACGATACTGCCGTACATAGTTAGGGTACTTCTGCCCCGGCCGGTGCCGCAAAATCCGGAACTCCTCCCATAGAAGAGGTTCGAAGCGCGGTCTCAGGGAAACATATTTTATCGTTTAAAAGCGGAAAACGAGGCTGGTTGGAAATCTTCCGAGTTTTCTTCCGGGTATCAGGCGTTGTTTCTGCAAAAGCGGAAAATGCACGAATGCCGGAAGTGGGAAGGGACGGAGTTACCTCTTTGCAAGAGGAAATGGAGCGTCGATAGAGGGGAGATCATCATCTGCAACCAGCTCGAAGAGGGGTGTTGAACCGAATTGGTGTGCATGGGGGCCGGCGTAATTCGCGGAGAATTCCCGTTGTGTTTTACCGAAATGCTTTTCCGACAGCTGCCATCAATACCGAATGCGTAAAGTTTTCGGTTCTCCAGAATATCCTGTTTGTTCCGCATCAGGGCGCAAAATAGACACCGCAGAAACCCCTGGTCAGGGAGCCCCGCATGAATACGTTATCCATCGTGGTGGGACGTTTAACCGCGCCGGGGGCATATCCGATGCGGGTGGTCTCCTGAATGTCGTTTTTACAGAAGACGTTGATGGCTCCCCGGACCAGACTTTTCTCGACGCAGAACCTCAGGCGTAAACTTCGCAAACTGCCTGAAGTAAAGCTCCTTCTGCCGTGGTGAACCACGGGTGGTGACCGGTCTCGTGAATTTCGAAGACTTCCGAAAAATATCCGGTGTCGGCCGCGGCGTCCCGGAGAATCTGCGTTGCGATTTCCTTTTTGCCGAGGCGCAGGAAGGTCAGCGCCTTCCAGCCCGCGTACCAGGAGCAGAGCGACTGCCCGACCGGATACATATTGCCGAATTTCCGTTCCGTCGCGCAGAAATCCTCAATCGCCTGAAGCTGTTTCGGGTCGTCGCCGGGAAGAACATCGTAGGGGAAGATGCCGCTCAGAAGGCCGATGCTCTTGTCGGCGGAACCCGGTTTCGGCAGATAGGAGCGTTCATCCTGCGGAAGCGTGTCCCGCAGAGCGTTTGCCAGCCGGAGCCATTCGGAACGAAGGTCCGGGTTTTCGTTCCGGAGTCCGGCGGCTTCAGCTGCCGCCCGGAAGAGCGCGATCGCGCCGCAGGTTGTCATGAACGGGTTTTCACAGGCTGCGCCGAGGCGCTCCAGATCGGTGCATTTTCCGATGATGAAACGGCCCTTTTCCTTCTCGTCAACCACGAAAATCCGGAAATATTCTGCACAGCTCCGGAGCAGGGGGTAGGCGACGGCGGACAGGAATTCCGAATCCCTCCCGTGTCCGGAGCACTCCCAGGCCCCGAGTCCGATGTGAGTCATATGAAACACATGTTCCAGCCAGAATCCGCCGGGAGCGCCTTCCACCCCCGGCTCCTCCACCGCTTCCCAGACGAACCGCGCCGGATACCCTTCCGTGCCATCCCCGAAATAACAGTAGGCCCGGAGTCGGGCGGCGGGAAGGTGAGAGAGACGGAATTGGGGAATTTTCTTCGCCAGCTCAGTATGGCCCGATGCCAGAAGCCCTTGCAATGCAAAGTATTCATCAAAGGCGAAATAGCGTCCCTGCCAGTGGGTCGGATAGATGCCGATCGGGATTGACCAGCGGGTCGAGGAGATCCGGAGATGGTATTCGCACGTTCTTGCCATCTGCCGCACCTTTTCCGGGAGACGTTCCGCAGGAACGGTGGATTCGTTCCAGAAGGCGCTCCAGAGCTTCTGCTGATGTGCGTGAATTTGCTCTTCCGTGTGTTCGAGGGCAAAGCGTTCCGCCTCGTCGTCGAACGCCAGACAGAAGACGGCTTCGGAAGCAGCGGTTTCCAGACGGATCTCCGTGTCGGTTCGTTCCGCTTTGTACGGAGAGAGAGAAAAAAAGGAGACCGTTCCGAGAATATCGGAATAGGAGTCGATCTTGTATGCGGTCGCCGTTGCACTCAATGGCACGGTTCTGGTCCGTTCCGGAGCGAAGAAATAGCGCATTCTCAGCGGGTGCGTGCCGGAGATTTTTTTGCGGATTACAACAAGGTTCCGGTCCAGAAGGCAGTAGACACGGGATTCTATCTTGACGCCATCGCTGTGAATGGTGACGGATTCGGAAGAGCCGTCTTCCAGATGCAGCGTCTGGGTCCAGTTGACGACGGGAGCCTCCGTCGCGGGAATCTGCTCGAAGAACCCGAAGGAGACCAGCGGAGTATCCCGTTTTTCATACCGGATGCCCGCCCGCCAGATCCCGCTGCGGATGTTGTTGTGGAAGTACTCCTTCGCGGTGGTGTTTCCGCAATAATCGCAGAGCATCGAAAGATCCCCGTTGCCCAGCGGCAGAGGAACATAGTGTTCTTCCTTTGTCGTTGATTTTGTAGAGGTAATGATCACTTTCCCGCCTCTAGCTTCGTCGTTGTTTCAAAAAATGCCGCGGACGGCCGGAGGCGCGGTGATTGGTGCGCTCCGGAGGCCGCGGCTGTTCGCCCGGATGGCCTATTCTTCTGCAATCAGCTCGAAGAAGGGGGTCGGTCCGGATTGGAGCGAACGGGTGTCCAATGTGATGCGCAGGGAATTCCCGTCGCGTTTCACCGGGATGCTCTCCCGGCGGCTGCCGTCGATGCCGAGCGCGTGGAGTTTCCAGTTGCCCTGACGCCGGGGCAGCTCCAGTTCCAGAATCCCGGTGCGGGCCAGAACCGGAGAGCTTCCCGCTTCGATGAGGGCAGCCCGGTTGGCGCTCAGAACCATGCCGGTGTTGGCCTCTTCGGTCATGTACAGCAGGATCATCCGGGAGCTTTCGGCGAGTTTCCGCCCGTCGATGGCGCAGAGGGCGACGCAGCTGTCGGCCGTATTCTTCCGGATCCGGAACGAGCGGAGCGCTTCCTGCGTGCCGCCCTTCATGCAGATCGCTTCAGTGGGGGGGGTGAGAATTTGGAGTTTGCTGGTGCGTCTCTCCAGCGTGAGCTCTTCCGTATCGCTCTGGAAGATGCCGCGTTCCGGCGCGGTGCGGTTGCTCCGGGAAAGAATTCCCTTTTCTCTCATCGTCTTGACCGCGGCGTCGAGGGAAAATTCTCCGCCCTGCGATTCGACGACCTCCGTGAACCAGCCGTGGGTCTCGATTCCGGCGCTGCCGGAAATCGGCAGGACGAGGTCGGAGGCGGGCCGGTCGGAGACGCCCGGGGCCGCTTTCTCTTCGGGGAAGAGAAGGCCGTATCCGGCGAGGAGTCCGAGCGTCGCCTGCGAACTGGAGACCCCTTTTTCCGCATTCGCATCGATCGTCCAGAATTTCCGCGGAACCAGCAGCGACACCTGATGCGGCGAGGTTCGGACATCTCCGCGCTGGAACAGGCAGGCGGTCAGGAACTGGGAGGCGCGGAGCAGCGGCGAGTTGCCGACGGAGAAGCAGTTGACGGGGGCCGATGCGGCGCTGTCGTCCAGCAGAACCGCCTGTTCATGAACCATCAGCGCGCCGTAGCCCTGCAACGCGGAGTAGCCGCCGTACACCATGCCGAGTTCATAGCGGTAGGGATTCCAGAAGCAGTGGTTGTATTCGCCGCAGAGGAACGGGCGTCCCGTCAGTTTGACGGAGTTGGCGTTCTTCCAGTATCCCGTCGCCGCGGCGATCGAGCTGTTCTGCGCGATGATTGAGCCGCGCCGCATCCAGTTGCTCGGATGGTTGAAATAGGCATGAATGTCGACGACCGGAGCGATCTCCCAGCGTGCGGCGGAATGGCCCAGATTCTTCGCCGCGCTGAAGTTGGTGACCAGGCCGCGATAACCGGCCGCCCGGATGATCGCCTCGCACTGTTTGGCACACTGAACGGCCCGTTCCTGCCAGAAGAGGGCGAAATCGTTGCCGGCCTTCCCCTCGGACGAGGGCGGAATGGGAGCGTCTTTCATCGGCCTGCCGTATTTTTTCTCCAGAAAGGCGCGCCAGTACTTGAGCAGGTGGCGTTCGGCTTCCGGGTTCTGCTTGAGCATGGGGCGGATCCGGCCGCCCAGCCCGAGCGCCTGCTCATTGTAATATTCGACGAAGGCGATGACCGGATCGTCCTTCCACGCCATGCTGGTGTAGGGGTTGACGTGGTGGAACAGCGTGTTGACGGCATAGCGGAACCGGTCCATCTCCCACTTGCCGTCGAGATACATCATCATTTTGTGCAATGTCCGGTCGGCGAAGGTCTTGGCGTTGTCCGCGCTCTTCGCGTAGAGATGGAAGGAGAATACGACCAGATGGACGTAGATGCCCTCCTTCTTCAATTCGGAGATCAGGTAGTCCCAGCGGTCGAGATAGAGGGGATTGATCTCCATGTCGTTTGCGGAGTCCTGGCAGAGCCAGCGGTCGAGCAGGCCGTGGAGACGGAACAGGCGATATCCCTGCCGACGGGCCGCGCGGGCGAACTCCCGGGCGCGGGCCTTGAACTCCTCGTTGTCCTGCGTTTCGAACAGGTTCTTCATGCCGTTGAAGCCGAGAAGGCGGACCGGTTTATCCGGTTCTTTTTCAAAGACGAGTTCGCCCCGTTCCGAAACGGTCAGGCGCCCCAGTTTCCCGGCGGGGGCGTCCACCTCGGCGGAGAGGTCGAGCGCGGTATCGGCCTTCACCACCGGCGAGCTTATCCGATAGGCCTTCCAGTCACCGTTCTCCCGGAAGACGATGGGGTCTTTCGGCTTGCCGCAGAAGAACTTCCAGTCGCCCCAGCCGGCGCGGACCACGGCGACGAGAAGATTTTCCCCCTTTTTCACCGGAAAATCCTCAAAGGTGCTGTCGATGGAAAACGGTTTGACTCCGGACCCCTTGAGAACCGGGACGCCGTTGAAATAGATGTCGAAAAACCAGTCCGCGGTAAAACCGATCCGCATGAGGCCCGCTTCCGATGAGTGGAAGCGGTTGTAGAGCACCGCGGTGGAACGGCTCGGCTGAAAGAGCGTCCCCTTCAGATTCCGCAGATCGATACAGTTGTCTTTCAGTTGCACGGTCATCGGCTTTTTCCCGTCCAGCAGCTCCGGCATGTTCCGGAACTGTCTGGGGGGCTTGACGTTGCAGAATGCCTGCCACTCCGAATTCAGCGCGAACGGAAGCTGCGGAAGCGTAACCTCCTTCAACTGGATCGAACGCAGGACGATCCGGCCGGGAAGCCGGCTCAGGTTCAGCGTCAGCACCGTCGGCTTTGGGCCATCGTACGTCGCTTTGAAAATCGTGTCGATCGCATGGGTCCCCGGTTCCAGTTCCCAGTTCTGCACCAGCCCGCACGCGGAATAGGGGCGTTCCGAAAGCTGGTAGACGGCCCGCATGATCCCCCTTTTTTCATTGCGGATCTGGAAGGAGAGCTGGTAGCGTTTCCCTTTTTCCAGCGAAATTTTCTGCTGCACAAGCCGGGAATGCGGATCGCGTACCTCATCGGGATTCCGGACGATGAGCTCCCCGGAAGCGGTCTGCCAGTCGACTTTGACCCGGTTCCAGTTCGCCGTTCCCTGGGAAAAATCGCCGTTTTTCAGGAGATTCCCGTCGCTGGAAAACAGAAGCTGCAGCGGACACAGAAGAGAGAGTACAACAAGTTTGTGGAGTTTCGAGAACATCGGCATATTTCCCTTTGCAGCGGCTGTATCAGTAGACCTGAGCGCCATCCATATTGTAAATTTCACCTGTTGCGGCTTTGGAACGAGTGACCAGTTCGCCGATACCGGAAGAACGGACGCTGCCGTCCAGCATCAGCGTATTGGCTCTGCCGCTGTGGTTCAGAGAGAGCTTGCCGTCATTGGCCGGGAAGTAATTCAGCTGCATCTGCGCGAAGATTCCGTCCGCCGCTTTGATGCAGACGCTGTCGGCAAGCAGAATCGTCGAGGCCGGCTGATTCAGTGGACGAAACGTTTTTTGAGGCAATGTGCTGATTTTATTCCGTTTGATCAGACTGCGGCTGTCCCATGCGGCTACATTTGCGAGATTCGAATTCATTCCGTAGGCCTGACGCGCCGCTCTGCCGTAAAAGCTGTTGCCGTTGTCTTTGAACGGCCTGGAGGGACAGAAGAACACCTTCAGAATGACGGCTTTCTCCGCTTCCGTGACGGTGGTGACATCCAGCATCGTTTCAAGTTTCGTCAGCCCGGCGGTCGCTGCCAGCAATGAGGCGTAGGTGCAGTTGGGATACCATTCCGTCCCGCTGTTGGCGGTGCCTGTCCCCTTGGGGGAATTCGGTCCCGGAATGTAGTCGTTGTAAGCCCCCGCATAGACTTCGACCAGGTGACCGCACTGCTTGAGATTGTTGGTGCAGCTGATGCTGCGCGCCCGGTCCCGCGCCTTTCCCAGTGCCGGCAGAAGAAGTGCGGCGAGGATGGCGATGATCGCTATTACGACGAGGAGTTCGATAAGGGTAAATGACATGATCCTTCGTTTCATACGTTGCGCTCCTTGTTTTCAGTTAGAGTTTTCATCGAAAATCGAAGCGTCCGCGAGAATCAGCGGACAATCCGTCACGGGAAAATTGCGGATTCGGAGAGTACCGTGGAAGTTCCCCCCGTCCGAAGTGATTTCCAGCAGCTCCCGCCGCAGCAGCCGGACGTTCCGCCGGATCGGGTCGATCACCACCGGATTTTCAAACTTCTCCGCATCATCCATCAGCATGTAAATGGAACCATGGATCGCCGGGGCGGAGAGTTCGACGTGTTCCGGATTCCAGAAGGCGAACAGCGGCTTCCCGTTGCGGCGGAAGGCGTGCGCCTCCACCCGGTAGGGCGCCCGGGGTTCGAACGCCTGCCAGCTGTCGGGACGGAACGCGCAGAAGTTGTCCGGCGCGTTCACCAGCCCGTCGAAGAGGAACCCCATCCCCTGCATCGCGTAGTAGGCCAGTTTCCCGCAGTTGTGTTTCGCATCGATCACACCGTAATACTGGTCGCGCCCGTCCGGATAGTAGCAGAGAAAGTCCGTGACGGTGAAGATCGAACTCAGCTCCGCGCCGCAGGCCAGATCCGTCAGAAAACGGCGGGTCAGATATTTCGCCTGCGCCATCTCCGTCGGGAAGGAAAAGAGCATCGACTTGCCGCTGGCACGCCCGCTTTCCCCCTGCCAGAAACGGATTTTCTTTGCCGGATCAGAAGGACGCAGACAGGCACGGAGATGGTTCACCCGTTCCCCGATGAACTCCTCCGGCACCGGGCCGTAGAAGTGATAACTGAAGATGTCGATGTGATCGGCGAGTTTGTTTTTTCCGAGCGCTTTGATGTAGCTGGTGCCGGTCTGGGCGACGTCGGCGATGATCTGCGCTTCCGGAATTTCCGCCCGGACCACCGCCGCCGTCCGGGCGACGAATTCGGTATAATCCTTCGCCTTTTCGGCAAGGGACATGGTATTCCAGAGGGAAGTACCGTCGTGCGTCCAGAACGCCTCCGGTTCGTTCCAGACCTCGAAGTAGCGGACCCGCCCGCGGAAGTGGCGGCAGAGCGCCCGGACATAGGCGAACCAGGCGTTCATGCCCTTTTCTCCGTGGTAGAGCGGGACTTCCCCCACCCAGCCCCGCGCCCAGCCGGGCACGAGCTTCCCCGCCGCTTCGCGCCACGCCTTCTCATACGCCGCCGCCGGAGTGTGGACCGGGTGGCCGAAACTCAGGCTGAACCAGGTTTCGATGCCGACTGCGGCAAGCGGATCGACCACCTCGTCCAGCCACGAGAAGTCGTACTGCCCCGGAACCTTTTCGCACTTCATCCAGCCGGTCTGACAGCGGGCGAACTTCACGCCGCTCTCCGCGAGGAAAGGAAAGGTCTTGCGGGGATCGAAGGTGTCGCGGTCGAGCGTTTCAAACCCGATTCCGAGAATGGAGTGCTTCACGTCAATACTTCGCTTCGACGGGAGACGCCCCAGCAGTTCCGCGCCGGGGAAGTGCTCCATCGGATCCTCCTCCATGTTGAAATGATTCGGATCACTCCAGAAGTCCTCCCGCGGAACCGGCGGAACAATGATGTCCGCCGCATTCAGCCGTGCCCTCACTCTTTCCAGCATCTCCTGTTTCTCCCTTTGGCGTTACGGCGCAAAATAGACGCCGCTGTTGATGTTTACCGTTTCTCCCGTCATCGCTCCGCAGCGGAGCTGACCTCTGCAATTTCTTCTCCCGTCAACACACGGCGGTCGGTTATGATAACCGGATAATCCGGAACGGGAAGCGGAGGAAAGACCATTCCTCCCATCGCCCAGGCGGGGCATTCCGCATGGAAAATCCGATACACGTTTCCACGGAGAGGATCGATCAGGACCGGTTCCGCCAGGGGTGGTTTCCCGCCAGTCAGGAACTGAATCTCCCCCGTGATCGGCTGAAAGGAAATCGCCACGTTCTCCGGCTGCCAGAGCGCCGCCGCGGGAATGCCGTTTTTGCGGAACACAACCGTCTCCAGATCAAAGGAGCGGATGGGGCTGAGAATGGAACTATGTGTCGGGTTGAACCGAATCAGAAGATCTTCGGCGGGAATTGCATTCTCGGTCAGAAACGCCATCGCCTTCAGAACCCGGCAGGAGAGTTTCGGCTTCAGTGTTCTTCTATCGATGACTCCGAAATGCTGGTCGCTTCCATCCGGATAGTAGTTTTTAAAATCAGTGACGGTGAAAATGGAGGAGCGTTTTGCTCCGCATTGGAGATCGATCATCGCCCGGCGTGCTATGAATTTTGCCTGATTATATTCGGTCGGCAATGTGAACAGGGCGCTTTTACCGGTCGGGAAGCCGCTCTCGCCCTGCCAGTACTCCAGTTTCGTCCCGAGACAGGCTTTGGCAAAATTCACTCTCCGTCCGGTATAATTTTCCTGATTTCCGTAAATATGGTAGCAGAAAATGTCCGCCAGCCCGGCAAGTCCGTGTTCCGCACAGGCCCGGATATATTCGGAGGCCGGATTGGCTGCACAGGCGGCAAGGCGCGCGGACGGAATCTCGCACCGGATTACGTTTCCGGTTTCCCGGAAGAAATGAACATAATCCTCGGCACAGCGTTCGAGACGTTCAAGGTCGGAGAGCTCTGGATAAGGGGCACGCCCATGATAACACCAGAACTGACTCAGGACATCCGGTTCGTTCCAGATCTCCCATTCCGTCACCCGGTCCCTGAAATGTCCGGCGATGGCCCGCGTGTAGTCGAGAAAACCTCGCATCGCCTCTTCGCCATGGTAGAGAGGAACTTCACCGACGTAGCCGCGAATGCGTCCGGAGAGAATTCCCTCGCCGGAACTCCGGCGGATTTCCTCATATTCCGGGACCGGCGTGTACAGCGGATTCCCGTAGCTGAGACTGAACCAGGTGCGGATTCCCCGCTGCGCCAGGGAGTCCACGATGTCATCGAGCCATGAAAAATCATATTGCCCCCTGACGCGCTCACAACGGATCCAGCCGGTCTGGCAGCGTACATGCTTGATGCCGGTTTCTCCGACAAGATCATAGAAATCTTTCGGATTGAATGTCTGCCGGTCCAGTGTTTCAAATCCCAGCCCCATCAGGGAATTCTTTATCTCCCTGCTCGTTTTTTGAGGCAGTTTCATCAGAAATTCCAGTGCCGGATGGTTTTCAAAAGGATTCCGGTTAAAGTCGAAAACAAGCTCTTCACCATTCATTTTTCATTCTCCTATGAGCCAATTTCAAAAAGATTGGCTTTTTCCTGTAAATAACTCTTTTTCTCATGTGCCAAGCCCATCTTGACACATCCAGTACGACTTTTTTTCAAAAAAGCCGTAAAAAATCGATTTTTTTTGTGTGAACCTCACACCTGTCCTTCATGTCGTTGGAATTGAGCTTTTTTCGTGATTCCGGGGAGTCTTTTTGAAAAACATGGTATGCGGCGATCGGAAGATAACAATATATCCCGTTCCTGCCGAACTCCGCCAGCAGGTGATCCAGCAGGGAAAACCGCTCTTCGTCCGGCAGGAAATTCTGCTGTGTACAGAGTTTATCGGCATCGAAAAAACGGATTGCATTGTACCCCTGACGACGTGCTGCCAGGACAAATGCGGATACCTCCTCCCGGGGCGGCTGCGGGTAGGGATTGCCGGGAAACTGGAAGAACGCACCGCAGTTGAATCCCATCAGCCGCGAGGAAAGTTTGCCGTCCTGCCGGATCTCCAGACGGGGAAGAGTCCCGTCCGGAAGACGTGGAAGCGCCGAATTTTCCGTGAGATCCAGAGCACTGCCCGCCTGGATTCTCAGCCGGTCGGCGTGGATAGCCCGCCACTGGTGCCCGGCACTGTCCTGACTTTGCGCGCCGGAGGGAAGAAGCAGCGTAAGGCAGAGAGGAAGCAGAATTTTCTTCATGAGAGGATTCCCTTGTGCAGGCGGATTCATTTTTCAGTCCAGAAGATCGCCGGGGTCGCGGCGGCGGCATGAAACTGTTTCCCAATGAGGTGGCTCTTCAGATGCCCTCCCGCGTACAGAAAATTTGCTTTTTGATTATGCCGCATATAATCCACGATTCCGGTTGAATCCGGAGGAAGACTCCGGGCCTGATTGGTCTTGTAAGCATCTGGAATTCCTGCGGAGCAGCACTACTGTCCGGTAAAAAATCCGAACAGACTTGTTAAAATCGGGACTTGTCCT
>ENA-UONW01002590-UONW01002590.1-human-gut-metagenome-genome-assembly--contig:-CS52-NODE-2590-length-17392-cov-8.608410_pt1 | contig 17392 bp, 18 predicted proteins | sample MGYA00242463_ERZ724010 | MGnify/ENA metagenome assembly ERZ724010 | reverse complement strand
AATGAAATTTATAGACCATTTTTATCATAAATTACTTGTAAAAATCATAGTAGTATGTATAATATCCGGCGAGGCTGTCAGCCCTGCCGGTATTTTCTTATGTTCCTGCTGGCAGTATGTGTTTCACATTTTGCCAGACTTATGCAAAAGTAGGCATTTTATTCCAGACTGGAAAACATCTCCGGTCTATATTGCCTTTATTTGTCGTTCAGTCCGTATTTCTTCATTTTCCGGTACAGCGTGGACGGATCAATGTGCAGCATCTCCGCCGTCCGTTTCCGGTTGCCCGTGCATATTTTCAAGGCCCTGATGATGGACTGTTTTTCCTGTGTCTCATTTTCCGGAAAAAGGAAGATTTTCTCTTCCTCATCCTCGATTCTTATGTTCAAACAAGCTGACTCGATTATCGGCTGTTTGGACAGCAGGACGGCCCGTTTGACCTTGTTCTGCAATTCCCGCACATTTCCCGGCCAGCCGTATGAGAGCAGCAGTTGTTCCGCCTCACGGCTGAATCCGTCGGTCTGCCGTTTGAGTTCCCTGGAGAACTTTTCCCTGAAATGTTCGGCAAGCGGAAGTATGTCCTCCGGGCATTCGTGCAGGGCCGGCAGGACGATTTCAAATTCCCCCAGACGGTGATAGAGGTCTTCCCGGAAGCGTCTCTCCCTGATGGCCAACTGAAGATCCTCGTTGGTTGCCGCTACTATCCTTACGTCGGAGTGTTTCTCACGATTGCTGCCTATAGGGATATGGGTGCCTTCCTGCAAGGTACGCAGGAGCATGCTCTGTACCTCCATGGACAATGTCCCTACTTCGTCAAGGAACAGGGTTCCGCCACGGGCCGTTTCAAAAAAGCCTTCACGGTTTGTGTCCGCCCCCGTAAACGTCCCCTTCACATGCCCGAAAAAGAGCGAGGGCGCAAGCTCTTTGGGAATGACCCCGCAGTTTACTGCCAGAAATGGCTTTTCCCTGCGTTCGCTGGAATAATGGATACGTTGCGCAATAGATTCCTTGCCTGCACCGTTCGGGCCAAGAATCAGTACGGAAATGTCGAATGGAGCAACCGTACGAGCCAGATTTTCCACTTCTTTCATCTGCCGGCTGTTCCTGGGAAGGATGCCCTTGTCCTTTCCGTATATGACTGAGCGTGGATGCAGGATGTTCTTTATCAGACTTTGCAGCTCATCCATCTGAACAGGCTTGGCCAGATAATCTTTTGCTCCCATCTTGATGGCACGGACGGCATCCTGCACGGAAGCATATCCGGTCATGATGATGAAGGGAACGTCTATCCGTTCTCTCTGCATCCATTCGAGCAGCGATATGCCGTCCCCCTGCGGAAGACGGACATCGGAAAGGACAAGATCGAAAGGCTCCTTTTTCAGAAGCCGCCTTGCACCGGGCTCGTCTATCGTCGTCACTGCTTCATAACCGGATTTCTCGAACCATTTCTTTTGTTGTCCGGCCAGCAGGATGTTGTCTTCAACTATGAGTATTCTGTGTTTCATCCGTATAGTTCTTTAAGTTAAGTCTTCTGATTTCCGAAAGCAGGTTCTTCGCGTCGCCTACCAGCCGGTCTATTCTTCCGATGACGGCCTCTGTATATGTACTGATGGTCAGGTCATCGGAAGTATCGTCATGCAGGATTCTGCTGTATGTCTCCAGTTCGCAGGCCACCCCCAGCTGTTCCCAGGTGGGATACATGCGGTGCAGGGTGTTTTTCATCCGTTCCGTGTCCGTTTTCATACTTTCAAGGGCTTCCTTCAGTTCCGTCCTGTTGTCGAGCGATTCCTCGATGAAGGCATTGAGCATCCATTCCATGTCCCCCGTGTCTGCGGCCAGGGCATTGAAATCCGCTTTCTGCTCCTGCTGCGGTCCCGACCTTTCCATTATGGAGGAAAGGAAAGCCAGCAGTTCGTTCATGGAGAACGGTTTCCGTATGCACCCGGAAAAGCCGGTTTCGGTATAGCGGCTCTCGTCCACGTCGTTGCGGGCGGTCATGGCGGCAACCGGAATGGTGCGTGAATTTCCGATATTGGAATGACGCAGGAGGTACAGCAGGTCAAAACCGCTGGTACCGTGCATCTGGATGTCGGTCAGCAGCAGATCATACGGCTCTTTCCGCAGTTCGCTTACTACGTCCTTCGCTCCGACACAGGTCCGGCATGATACTCCGTTCCGCTCCAGCATCTCCATGACGATGCGCAGCTGTATCGGATCGTCGTCCGCCAGGATGATACGTTTGGGAAGACTGTATCTTTTCACGGCCGGCATGACGCTGTTCTTTACCGGTTCATTGGAAATGGCAAGGGGGATTTCCGTGTGGAACAGGCTGCCTTTCCCGACATGGCTCGATACGGAGATGCTGCCGCCGAGAAGGTTCAAAAGTCCCTTGGTTATCGGGAGGCCGAGCCCGAATCCTTCCGGTGAAATGTCTGGCGCCGCCCGCTCAAACGGCCGGAATATGCGTTCTACCGTCTCCTTGTCCATGCCGATGCCCGAGTCCTCCACCTCCATGGTCATTACCCCGTCCTTGTAGCTTACCCGGAAACAGACTGTTCCGTTGCGGGTGAACTTGAGCGCGTTGGTCAGCAGGTTGTCCGCCACCTGACGGATGCGGTCCGCATCTCCGCATACCACGATGTCGGTGTCCTCTGCTTCCGTTTTGAAGACCAGCCCCTTGTCATTGGCCGCACAGGTGTATTCCACGTTGATGTCATCGACGAAGGCTTTCAGGTTGAAAGGTATCCTGTTCAGTGATTCCTTCGCTTCGTCCAGCCTGGAGAGGTCAAGCAGACTGTTGGCAAGTCTTGTGATATGGCGTGAGGATTTGATGATGTTGTCAAGGTAGGTGTTGCGGCGTTTTCTTTCCCTGGTGTCAATGGCCAGTTCCGCACTGCCGCAGATGGCGTTCAGCGGTCCCCTTATGTCATGGGATAGCGTTACGATGATACGCTTTCTCATTTCGGACAGTTCCCGGTTCTGTTTGAGCGTATCCACCAGTCTGCTGCGGTCATGTTCCTTGCGCCGTATGTCTCTCTGTATGACAAGATGGGATATGATCAGCAGGACAATGGCAACTATGATGGTGGCCGCAAACAGCTTGAATGAAAGTGCCTTTGCCTCCGCAATCCTTGTTTCCCGGTTTTGGAAAGCGGCCTGGACCTGTTCGTCAAGGGCGGTGACGAAGGAGTTCAGTCTTTTGTTCAGTTTCAGGTTTTGCAGACGCAGGCTGTCAACATAGAGTCCGATATGTCTGTCATGCTCTTCCTGCATGGTTATCAGCTGGCGGTTGAGCTGCCGCAGTTCTGTCGTGGAAGCCGGTACCTGTACGGTTTCCTTCTTGCCGAAGAAACCTGCTATGCCGTTTTTCCGGCGGGTGACTGTGCGTGTACGGGTACTCTTGTTGATGACCTCGGGCAGACGGTTGTAGAGCAGGCTGTCTGAGATCCTCTGCTCCTGAAAAACCGTCGTAAGATGGTACAGGCGGCTTTCCTTCTCTTCCAGCAGCCGTCGCAATGTGTCTATCTGTTCGTGGCTTACCAGATCCAGGCCGTTGTCTTTCATCCGTTCCAGCAGGCTGTCTATGTGCAGGCGCCTGTTCCGGTATGCCGAGAAGTCCTCGCTGTCCCATCCGATGGCGGATTCCCCCAGCAATGCGATTCCGACGATGTGGCGGCGTATGGCGTTGACTTCATTCCGGATCTCACGTATTTCTGCGGTTCCGTTTGCTATGTCATGCATTTTTTTGCGCTCATGGAGCAGTATGGCAATCATGCTTCCGATGACTGCCAGCAATATCAGATAACCAGCTATGATTTTTGTCTGCAATGAAATTCCACTTAGCTTCCTCATACGCCTTATGATAAAAAATCCCGGAAGGTTGTGGGGGCGCAGTCTTCCGGGACGTGAGTAATTTGGATGTCACCCCGACGCGCTATCCCGTCGTACACAGAATGCACTCTGGCCTGTTATAACCTTGGCGGGCGACGGTTTGCCCGCATGATTCTCCTTTCTGCCGGCAGCTGTCGGCAGAAGATTCTCTGGTTCGGGTATCCAATATCTTGTCCATATTCTATCTTTTACAGTCAGTCCATATTTCTGTTTCTCCGTATTTCCCGATGCAGGAAAAAATAAGGCCCCCTGTTATAGTCCCGTGTGGAAACGCGGATGGCCCTGTTTTCGTTTGCCTGAATTACGGAAGTTCCGGCAAGACAATACGCTGTCCTATTGTATAATATTCCAAAATACAAATATATACATTTGTCCCTAACTGCAATGAAGTTAATATATGTTTATCTTGATTTCCAACAAGTTTTAACATGATGCGTGTCGTGAAACCATGATTTTGGATTCTATGCTCCAGATGTATATACATTTTTTCCACGTCACTTCTGAAAATAAACATCATTGCTGCTTGAACAAAAATCAAGGCATGAAACTTTTTGATTATGTGTACTTTTCGTTAAATTTGCATACAGTGGAAGCCGCATGCTCACATGTAAAACTCATATATTATGGTATGGTTTGGAAAGATTTGGGATTGTGTTACCGGCTTGTCGGAGAGTCAGCGGCCTCTTTCGTATTTCGCTCCATTCGGAGATAGGCTTGCCGCTGCATCGATTGGCACAGGGTGCCTGTTGTCTCCGATAGTATCATGATAAACGCGTTCAAGGTATGTCCGGTCTCTTTTTTCGGAGTCGATTCGATATTGCCGTTCTGCTGGGTTATGGCCATTGTCTATTCCGCCGTCCTGCTGTAATCCGTATTTGGGTACTGCGAGGCTCATCGGCCGTGTTGGGAAAGACCGTGATTGTCACTTTTCCAGTTCCGGTTTTGCCTTGTTTGGGGGATAAAATGATACCATTCCGTAACAAGGGATACAACTATGATTGACATGCATTTCTTTGAAGTGGTGAAATTGATCTGACATGTATCGTCCCGGGCTGTAGAATCTCGTGTCTTATCTCCAGGACGTATCATAAAGTCCCGGCTTTGGGATAGGATGTTTCATGCCATTGGGATGGTCATATTTCAGGTTCAAATCCGTCCATTTCACCATCCATTGTCCAAACGGACAGGCCAATACAAACTGATGTATTGTACACTGACCGTCTATATCAGTCTCCCAATCAATACCTTATCCAACCCTTTCCAACCGTATCGTATATTGATAATTATCTAAATATCAATAACATCTTGAATCTCACTCATAATTTTGAACAATTCGTTTTTTCGGCCACTAATCGGCATAAAATAATGTTAATTTTGCATGGTTGAGAATATAAATGATTATATTTGCCAATATAGTATGAATAGAAGTTGCAGATAAATGGATATATAAAGAAAATAAGCAGTAGTTGTTTGATTGAAGTAGGATCAACCTGCTGCAGGCACTTCCTTACAACAGGAAGTTCTTTTTTCATGCTTCCATTTCTCGACGGTCCTCCTTCTCTGAAATTCGGATGCGGCAACTTCAAATTCATCACTAAATTATTTTACAACCACCTACAATCAAAACATGACATATTTTTATCGGAACGCTTTCGTATGATCTTCATCCAAGATGAAGAGAAGAGCGTTGCGGCCTGCGGTATTCAGATTATGAGCAATCATATCTGTCTATCGCTTTTTTTGTTTTGTCCTTTTTGTTTTGTTTAACCATTTAATTCATCCCTGATACAATCATGATAGGAATTCCCGACAGCAGAAACAGCACCCAATCACCAAGCAGAGAAGAACTTTTCTCTGCCGGGCTGACATATATGGAAAGCGGTGAATATGGCTTCGCCTATTACTGCCTGAGTAATATAGAGAATCCGGATGTAGCCGTATTATACAATATGGCGTATTGCTGTTACCGTATCTCCTGGTACGAGCAGTCCTACTCCCTGCTGAAGGATGCCGAGATGAAGTTGCCTGGCCTTAAAGATGTCTCAACAGACCGGCTTCCGGCTGCTTTCCGACAATGGGAATTGGAAACCAACGATACTTTCAGCCCGATGCCGGCCAAGGTATATCCTTGGATGTCTGTAATCCAGCTGTTCCGGCTCAAGGCAGAGGTCGCTTCAAGACTTCAACTGACTGCCGAGGTGCGCAGCATAGCTTCGTACCTCGGTGGAAAATTCAGCCATATCAATAAACTAATAAATCAATAAACCATGAAATACAGTGACATTTACAGGCTTTACTCGACAAGTCAGCCGGAGGATGTAATTCACCAGGCACTCAGGGAAGTGCCCGTCGATGACAGTGACGAACAGTATGAAGGCCGTTCACCGTTGCATCTTGCCTGCCAGTATGGAGATGCGGAGGGAGTCAGAATCCTTCTTGAACGTGATGCTGAACCCAACGCGAAGGATGCAAACGGTTCTACTCCGATTCATATCCTCGGCAGAGCCGGTGCCGGCCGTGCAGATGAAGAGAAGCTGAAAGAAATAGCCGTCATGCTCATGGAACATGGAGCGAATATACCCCGTTCGGCCAAGAATACGACGGCCCTTATCGAGTGCGTAAGGAACCGTCATCTCAAGATGGCGGAAGCGATCATGGATTCAGGAGCACGCGTCAACTCAACCGACCTTAACGGTGAGAACGTGCTTTTCGGTCTTTGTGCCGCTTCAGGCGACATCAAAAGGGATATCCGGTTCGCTAAAAAGGAACTGGATGATGCCGTACAATACCGTTATCCCGAAAACAAGATAGAGGAAATCAGGAGCAGGATTGCAAGGCTGGAGGGAGACGACGAAACCGCCTACCGGCTTGTCAGAAGGCTTGTAGAAGAAGACAAGGCCGATCCGGAAGACAAGTCAAACAGCGGAAAGACAGCCTGGGATGCCGCCATAGAGAACAGGGCGATGAAGATCGCAGCCTTCCTTTCCGGAAGCGACCCCGATGTTGACGAACTTTCAGCCCTGCACGGCAATATGGACATATTCCAGGCCATGTACATGAAGGATATGGAGGCGCTGGATGCCATTCTGCGTTCGGGTGCAGACCTGCAGACGGTGTGCGAGCACAAGGATATGTATGACTTTGAGGGCAAGTCGCCCCTCGCGTGCGCGTTCAGCTGGTTTGACAGCATACAGGATGCTCCGGCCATGATTCTGAACGGCGGAGCGGATCCGAACTACCGATTCCCGAATGAAGAAACGGCTTTTTCGGCATGGGTGAGCAAGGACTATTTCTGCAAGGATACCGAGGTTTACAAGGGTCTGCTTGACCTGATGAAGGAAAAAGGCTGGAATCCCGAGCTGCCTGTTGACGCTGAAGGCAACACGGCTCTTGCCCTTTCCTGTCGTCATACCGGCTACAGGTTGGGCAAAACGGCATTCGGTTGGCTGCTCAAAGGAAAAGCCGACCCCAACACCGCCAATCTTTCCGGCCAGACTCCCATGATGATTCTCTTCGGCGGTCATAAGGCGAATGAAAATTATGTGCCTTACGGCTGGTCAGCCGGTTCAGACGACCCCACGGAAATCCTCGAAAAGCTTCTCGAAGCCGGAGCGGACGTGGACAAGACGGACAACCGTGGAAACACCCTCCTGCATTATGTGGCGGCATGTTGCCGTGACAGCATGGCACAGAAAACGATTGAACTCCTGCTGGATTTCAAGCTGCCCGACGTGAATGCCGTAAACAATGAAGGCAAGACGGCCATGGACGTGGCGGCAGACTACAATAATGACAATCTCATAAGACTATTATTGAAATATTCTTAAACAAAGACATATGGACAACAACCAGACATTTCTCAATGCTTGCCGAAACGGGCAGAAAAGCATTGTCCAGATATTCCTGAAAAAGGGAGGAATTGACATTAACAAAAGGGATCAGGAAGGAAACACTGCTCTTTATTATGCCTGCCAGAAAGGCTACAGGGACATAGTGGCTCTGCTTCTTGACAACAATGCCGACGCATCATGTGTCAACAACCGTTCCGAAAGCCCGCTCCACGCGGCGGCACGGAGCGGCAACAAGGAAATCCTCGGGAAGCTGCTCCAGAAGGGGGCCGACATCAACGTGACGGACAATGAAGGACGTACCCCGCTGATCTGCCTGCTTGACAACAAGCGTACAGATGCCGCCCTTTTCCTGATGGATCAGGGAGCCGATACGGAGGTCGCCGATGCCTCCGGCCACAAGGCCATCGACTATGCCACAGCCCACGGGCTGCGGGAAGTGGTCGCCCGGCTCTCGTGCGGAAATGACCGGGATGCACGCGGCAACACCCCGCTTCACCAGGCCGTGTATAACGGGCAGGGTGAAATTGTCCGCACGCTGCTCCTGTCAGACAAGTCCATGCTTGACTCGACGAACGACGGCGGAGAGACTCCGCTGATACTCGCCTGTATGCAGGGGAATCTTGTCATGGTCAACCTTCTTCTCGGGGCCGGAGCCGATCCCGGCAAGGCTATGCTGAGCGGCAATGCCCCGATACATTACGCGGCCATTTCAGGGAACCGCTTTATAGGCGAGGCGCTGCTGAAGGCCAAAGCTGCGGTTGACGCACAGAATGACAACGGGGAAACCCCGCTAATTCTTGCGGCCAGAGAGGGCCACAATGATTTTGTGTCTGTCCTGCTTGAATACCACGCTAACGTCGGCATCGCAGACAACCTCCAGCACACGGCCCTGTACTATGCAGGAGAGCGTGGCTTCAACGAAATCGTGGAAAAGCTACTTGAAAACGGAGCTGAATAAACAGAAAATATATTTTTAATATTAGAAAGATATGGCAGAAACAAAGAAGACACCTCAAACACCCGAGGAAATTGCAAGAGAAGCACAGGCTCAGGCCATGAAAGCAGCACTGGAACAGGCCCAAGCCATGTATGGCAACATACCCGGATTTGAAAGCGCCGACCTGATGAAGATGCATGAAAAGCTGATGCAGGACTCGGCCGAGATGTTCCCGGGAGTTGCGGAGGCACAGGCATACCAGGCAAAGATGATGGCAGAATCCGCCCAGGATCCCGAGGCGATAATGGAGACCTACAGCAAAAACCTGGAGTTCACCGGCAACGTGATGCAGCAGGCAATGAATGCCGGATTCATGCCGGAAGGTTTACCGGATTTCTCGGACGGTTTTGACGTATATGCAGGTTGGGAAATCACCCGCAAGGGCGACAACAGCCTGACACCTGAACAAAACAGACTTCTGGCTTATGGGGCACCTCTGTTCCTGTACAATGATGACAACGTGGATTCCCTTGAAAGTACAGCGGACACCGACACACTCAAGGAAATGCTTGAGGAATGGTGGGAAGTGACCGACAGGAAGAGTGCCTTGGAAACCATCTCATGGCTATTGAACGAAGGCCATCATGCCGGTGCGGATCCGGCCTTGGCTGAAATCCGCCAGCGTGGAATCGAGGCCATCACCGAGGAAGAAAAGGCGGACGAGGACAGCAAGATCGGCGATGCATTCACGGTAGCTGAATTCGTAATGGGAGTAAATGAAACGACGGAAGCGGACCTGCCCGAAACCGTGCTGGCATGGGACCTTGTACGTGCCGTGAACATGGCCCGTTGGGCTTTCATCTGCGGCTACATCAATGAAGACGAAATGTGGGAAGCCATCAGAACCACTGCCGGCATAGCCAAGGAATCCTTTAATTCGTGGGAAGAATACGGCAACAGCTTTGCCGTGGGACGCGGAATATGGAGAGGCGAAACGGATGACTACGAGACCGCGGATGAAGTTGTCGGGGCGCTTCTCAACAAGGATGACTCACCTTGGAAGGATATCGAATGGTAACATCCGGAAATTATCAACATCAATAACCTCTTAAAACTATACGAATATGGCACTTTTCAAAAACGCCGCTACCGAATGGGAGAAAACCATGACGGAGAATGACCTTGACCAGATGGAAGCTCAGGGTCTTGACGTGAGCAAATACAGGGAGAAACTTGCGGCCCGACGTGCAAAGGAAGCCGAAGAAGCCAAGCGTGACAGAGAACTGTACAAGAATCCGACTCAGCTTGACAAGCTGAAACCGTACATGCAGACGCCACGTAGCTCCGAGACCGGGTTTTTCAGGAAACTTGCAGGCAAGGCACCATGGCTGGGCAAAAGCAAGTGGCTGAGAAAATTCACGGAAGGATATATCGTTTACGCGGGAATTGTCAGTGCCCCGGCAGAGGCGTGGAAAGGCGTGAAGCACAAGGACGACTCGTTCTATGGTATCGGCATATACGCGCTGGACAAGGAACACATGAACGATGTGGAATGGCTGAAGAGAGTGATGGAAAAGCTGCGCAACATGTGTGAAGGCAGGCAGCCGGTAGCCCCCGGATGTGAGGGCATAGTCAGTCTTGCCAAGGAAGAGGACTGCTGGTCAACCGTGAAGCTGAATGGAGAAATAGTGGAAGGCGCCGATGTGGAAGTAAGGAAACTTGTCCTCGATTACAAGGAACTTCCCCAAGGCTATCTTCCTTCAGACGGCATCGTCCCTCACTACTACTGGGAAGGGACAATCAGGGTCATACCGGCTGAATTGTATATCTAAATCCGTCTGAACTATGACTATAGCCGTTATATGCATTATCGTGATACTGCTCATAATCATTTTATGGGCAGTATTCACCAATAACAGCCTTATTGCGAAGAAGAACCGGGTCAAGCAGTGCAGGAGCGGTATCTGTGTCGTTCTCAAGCAGAGGAATGACCTGATCCCCAATCTTGTCGCTTCCGTAAAGGCATATATGGGGCACGAGAACGAGATTCTCACCCGCATTGCCGATTTGCGGTCAAGGGCTTCGAACGCTACAGAGTCCGAGCAGATAAAAAACGGTACAGAAATGTCCTCACTTCTGTCAAGACTGAATGTGGCTGTGGAAGACTACCCGGAGCTGAAGGCAAACCAGCAGTTCCTTCATCTTCAGGTCCAGATCGAGGACATGGAGAATGAGCTGCAGGCAATCCGGCGCACCTACAATGCTGCTGCGACCGATTACAACAATTACATTGAAATGTTTCCGTCGTCGATAATCGCATCCTGGCGCAAGCATGAGCAGCAGGAACTGATAGAGTTCCCGGAAAGTGAGATCAAGGAAGTGAAGGTGGGAGAATTATTCAAGTAAAGCATGGAAGAAAGTCAGAATATAGATTTCAAGGGCATTTCCCTTCACATGAAGAAAGAGATGACCCGCATCAGGATGCTCCGGATCGTGTTCCGCATCCTGACCTCCATTGTCTATCTGTGTACCGTCGTGTGGTTCGGTTTCTGTATCTTCGGCGGGTTCCTTGTGGACCGTACCGACTATGAGACTTCCGTCACCACGGGAAAATACCTCATGATAGGCTTTGCCGTATTTTTCGTATTGCATTTCGCATTCATGAAATGTTTTGCCGCACTGAACAAGAGGGAAACCTACACGATGGCCCACATCATATCGCAACTCTTCCCTGGAGCGAAATATGCACCAACTGGATCTATTCCTTCCAAGACAGTGGCATCCAGCAGATTGTTCAGTACACAGACAGCAACCGGCTCTTCTGTCAGCACTACATGTTATGGCCGTCTGGATATTCCCGTGGGAGACCAGTGGATGAACATTGTCGATGCAGGTGTCACCTCTTCCAACCAAAAAGACTTTTCTTCCCTGAATTTTTTGGAAGTACTGTATCAATATTTTGTACGCCCGATTTTCGGGGTCAGAATTGAAAGTACCATGCACAGCTTCCGAGGTATGTTCGGTTGTTGCAAGGTTCAGCGGGAGTTCAGAGGGTATGTCATGCTTCTGCCCGACCATTTGGAAAACAAAGTCGGTTATTTGGCACAGACTATTCAAGGATTCAAACAAAAATTCGGTGCCAAGTTCGTTCATTTGGAAGATCCGGAGTTTGAGAAACTGTTTGTTGTATACGCCGATGATGAAGTAGAAGCCCGCATGGTGCTTACACCGGCCATGATGCGTAGAATGACACATCTTCGTCAGACCTTTAATCGCGACTTGATGATTTCGTTCAATGGAGATACGTTCTATTTTGCGTCAGATACTCCAGACGGTTTTTTACGGCCTGGCCGGAAGTCATTGAACAACGAACAGCTATTGGAACAACTCTACAGAGAGATTGATTTCTGCCGGACAGTACGGTTGGAAATGAAATAAACCCATGCCCGAATAATCAACCAAATTATTAATATCAAAAATCAATGCCCCATGAAAAAGTTATTTAATTCACTGTTCATTGCTCTTGCAGCAGTAGCATTATCTTCTTGCAGCGGTTTGCTTAATAGCGATCCGATGGACAAAGCTGACACCTACAAGAAAGCTCTTGATGTTGTAAAGGAAAAATTCGATGCAGAGAATAAGAAAATTTACCAAGTACGCTTTTCTGAAGGTGAGCCTCTCACCAACAAAATGATGTATGTCGATCTGTTTGTGGTTGACTCAGACAACAATCTCTATTCGCAGGCATATTACCTGGACGGGAGGATTGGCAACAAAATGGAAGCTACCGAAGGCGTGTTTGATCTGACTTATCAGACAGTCAAAGGAATTGATCTCTCGAAAATAGACTTTTCTTCTGTTGAACAATATTTCACAGAGGCTCAGAAATTTGTTCCAGAGGGGCACACATACAAGTCTATCGGCTCTTATTCAATCGAGGAAATTCTTCCTTATCAAAAAGGAGGGCCGAAAAATGATGGGCGCAATATTGGCGAACAGGATCGAGTTATCAGTATTCTCTTTACGGAAAACGGTAATGAAACTGAAACAAAGGGAAGAGAAATCACATACCTCTACTACGAAGGCAAGATTCATGTGAATTCTGACGGAACAATGTATGTGGAGGAAGAATAACGGCCCGGAAAGAATTCAGTCTATTTTATGAAGATCTTGGGCAGATCCTTGTGACAGATTCACAAAAACGGCATATTGACTGTTCTGTAATCGAAGGCCAGTATGGTGTTTTTACAAACATTCAAAATGAGCAGAAAATGGGAATGGATTTATACGCGGGTACTTTTACCCGATACGATGCAAGAAATCTTATCCGGCGGTAAAAATCAGTTCTGAAAATCGCGTTCCCGTGCTTATGGATTATTAACATGCAAATTGAGATTTATGAAGAATACGAAACAGGAAAGCATCAAACGCAGAGAGAAAACATTGAAAGTAATCAAGACCTTGGGCATTGATTACTGCGAGGGGTTACCCTTGATTGGAGAAGAACGTCTGTGCAAAACAACAGATCAGGTATGCAAGCGTTTTCTTGCCGGTTTTTTCAGTGCCATGCTCGCTTGTGACTACAATGGTGACCGTGATTTCTTTGAAAATGAAGGGAGAAAAATAATATGCTCTTTTCTGGAGCAGTTCAACGTCAAGAGCGAGCTGTTTCCGGACGAACTGAATATAATAACCGGCGAATGCGATGAGCGGACTGCTGTCAATGTGAGCTGGAACGTGGAATGCAGCTATGCATTGATGTGGGCTCTTGGTTTTGTTTCATCAGAAGAGATGGAAGAGCCAAGCAACGGGTGTGACACACGCACGATGGTCAAGTTCGTACAGCAGTTCAAGACCTTTGATGAAATCATGTCGGCTTGTAAGATGCGCTCCCAGTCTGAAGTTCTGGACATGTTTGACGTATATTACAACTTCCACTGGGTCTGCGTTGACAAGAGGATAAACCCTTCCACGAATTGCGGGAATCTGAATGAAGAAGTTGTCATGGAGCGCCGAAAAGCATTGGAGTGGCTTATTTCTGAGGAACAGGACTGGAACGAGATTTCTCTTGATACATGAGAAATTAATTACTCCGAAGCCAATGAAATCTCAAATTGATAGTTATTTTTGAAGAAACAAACTTAATAAATGAATAATAAACAATGAAATTTAATTTATGGATATAATTAATAGTTTAACATCGTTTTTGGAAACTGGCAGTGTGCCAGAAGGATATGATGAAAAAGTCCTGAAAAAACTGTCCAAAAAGTTCCAGACGCTTGAAGACCGCAGAGTGGTACATCTTTATCCTCTCCGCAGTGTAACTTTTAACGATACTGCCTACTGTCTCTATGCTTGTCCGTTGAAAGGAACCGAAATAGACGAGGCGACGATGCAAACTGTAAAGGCCGAAGCTGATAAGTTAGAGGTGGGTAATATTCGATATAATTCAGTTATGTCGATTGGAGATTTATACTATATCATAGATCCTGAAACCGGACAGCAGCATATAGATAAGGAACTTCGTAATGCTGTGACAGATCTTAGCGACTGTTTTACTGACATTATTCTGTTCTCGAAACAGACCTCTACAAAAAAGGCTTCTCAACTTAATTGTCACTATGCCATGGTGGGCGTACGAAAACAGCCTGATGGATATACCATTGAAGCGATTCCCAACTCTGCAATCGGACTTGCTACCGGTAACCAGAAGTTCGAATTTCACGGCGATGGGTTGGATAGTCTCACAAGTAATGACAATATGTTCTCCGAAGAGAAAGAAGCTCCGGCTGTCGAAAAATACAAATCGGCCATGACGGTATTGTCGGTCATTATCACGATTGCCGTTCTGGTCTGGTACTTCTTCCTGAGATAAACAGTATAATTCGATAACCCCTAATCTTATTTTTAATATGGAATGGCTTGAAAAACTGAAGAACATCCCCCAGCTTATCCAGGAAGAACCCCGGTACGGTTATCTCGTGCCCGTTGCAATCCTGCTTGTTTGGTTGATTGGTATTATCTGTGGTTGGAAATGGACGTATTCCCGTCCCGGAAGTACGGGTGGCAACTTCTGGATGAACCTGTTGGGCCCTAAAACCTACCGCTTTTGGTTAGGAGTGATTGTCGCTGTCATGATTGGCATACTAATTTACTTGTTCAGTGTGACAGGAAAATAGCGAATTTATTTATTATCAACTATAAATTTTTAATTATAATGAAACAGACTTTTTCTTATTGTTCAAAGAGTGCCCTCAAAGACAACATGACTGAATTGGCGATAGGTATTGCCTTGGTTGTCGTACCCATCGTTTACCCGTTTGGTATCAAAATCGGAGCGACACGTATCCTCGGACCGCTCCCCACTGCTATCATATTGATTTTAGTGGGATTGTATATGTTGTTTAAGGTATTTAACAAGTATCGCCAGGCTCGTGCATTGGCTGCTCAAAATTGCTCAATTACCGTGGAAGACGAGAAAATTACCTATCCTATATTAAAGAAAGGCACCGCCACGGAGGGTTCGTTTGCAAAGTCCGATATTACGGGCCTCAATTATGATCAGGATAACGGTATCTTGACGGTAGCCTTGAACAATGGCGAGACAATCAAGTTTGATGTTGATTTCTTTGAAAGTCTCGACCGTCTCAAGGAGTTTGCCGAGCTCTTAAAGAAATAACCGGAGCGGTGTAAAACGGCTTAACAAATAACAGGATTTCAAATAATCCGGTATGGCAAAGAAACCGCTACGGCTATCTGGTCGTAGCGGTTTTGTTTATAAATACAGCTCGGCGGTATCATCATTATCTTGATCAGTGGTGTGGTTGCCTTTCCCCGGATGCCACCTGTAAACTAAAAAAAAGAGATTGAGTATGAAAACAATTCCGATTATAACCTTTTTTCTGTGTACGGCGATATATGCCCATGCACAGCTTAACATCGTTCCCAAGAGCGATGGACTGAAAGAGTACACGGTGACAAATGCCCTTCCCTATGACAGCCTGACGAACGTGGAGAAGCGGAGTTTCGCTTCCCTTCCGGGACAGACCCTGTACATGCACGGGGCGAGAAATGACGGGGACGGTTACTGGGATGCCTTCTACACATCCAACTTCCTTGCCGGGGATGACCGGACGGTGTACAAGGCGGTCAATATCAGTTCGACCCCCGCTAAAGAGGTGGTCGGAAAATATTACGAGGTGGTGAAGGTCTGGACCAAGACAGACTACCTGTCGGCAGGATGCTGCCTGCTGCTTCGTGAGAAAGAAAGCGGCGAAGAGATGTATTATAACCCATTCAAGTATCCGCTGAGCATGACCTGTTTAGGGTATTATGAGAAACTGAAACGATTTGTCGGGCAGACATTCCTGTCACTTGCCAAGCGTGTGGAGACCGAGGACGGTCAGGTCATCACCCCAGCTGAAGGTGCGGAGTACCGTTGTGTGGACGTCGGCCTGAAGATGAACAGTGACGGGGCGTTTCTGCTGATGGAAGGTGCTGACGGTGTCCGTGTGGAAGCATTTCCTATAGGCGGTGACGAGGTGTATGAGTTTGTAAGCACTGCACGTATCGGCCAGCTGGAAAAACTGTACGGCGAGAAATACGGGAAGCTGATTGCCTTCCGCAAGGTCGATACCGGCATGACGCGGGAAATGGTCATCGCCGCATGGGGCGAGCCATACCACAAATCGGAAGTGAAAAAGGAAGGCCGGACTCTGGAGACATTGCGCTTTTCCAACGACCGCTGTGTGGAACTGCTTGACGGGAAAGTACAGTACGTGCACGTCTATTAACTGGAAATAGCAGCTATACATGGCTGAAATCGGTATCGCTGATACTTAGGAAAAATAACAGCCAAATCGGCTGATAGCTGAACATTAGTGTTTAATATGATAATTGTGTGAAAATGGATGCAAAATTAGAAAATGAATACTCTGGAGATGAAATTTGGTCTCATTTTGCAGAAACTGCAAAAAAAGAAGTCGATTCCCCTTATTTTAATACAAACTATGACATATTAAACAAGTTGAAGGAGTATCTAAATCCTTATGAGGATATAGCTTACGTAGTATATTATTATTTTTATAACGATAGTATCAAATGGATTCAAAGGGCAATTCCTATCTTAGATAATATAAGTCCAATGGAATGTATCAGTTCTAAAGGATTGATTAATAGATTACGAGAGGCATTGTTAAGAACACCCTTGTAATTAATTGGATCTATACTGACATCATGAATAATTTTAGGTATGAAATGAACACTAACATACACCTCAATCGCCCAAAATGGCGATTAGCTGCCAAACATTAGTAGCGTAAATGTGAGAAAATGGAATTATTAAATGAAAAGATAAGAAACGATGGATTCTATTCGGTTGGATTTAATCCTTTAATTGAACAATACATAATGATAGTCATTATCTGTCATTGGTTTTGGTTTGAACGATATTATCTTATCAGCAAAGAAGAATATGAATGGTTTGATAGCGCAATCCAAAAGCTTGATGATTTAGCCCATGATTGCTATAAACAAGGAGTTAAACATCCCCGGTTCTATTGCTCTGAATTGGAATGCGAGAATACAACAGAACAAGTAACGAATTTTAGGACGCTACTAACAAACAGCAAACCGACTGAATAAGCGGAACGCTGCCGAACATTATAAACTCTGGAAATAAAGATGAATGAATATATGAGTAATCAAATTAAAG
>ENA-UONW01002585-UONW01002585.1-human-gut-metagenome-genome-assembly--contig:-CS52-NODE-2585-length-17409-cov-13.887231_pt1 | contig 17409 bp, 9 predicted proteins | sample MGYA00242463_ERZ724010 | MGnify/ENA metagenome assembly ERZ724010 | reverse complement strand
CGAGCCGCGGAGAATTTTTTCCGAGCCGCGAAAGATTTTTTCCGAATTTTATGATTTTTTGTCCGAAAGGCAGCTGCAAGGGGTGGTAGATGTAGTCGCTGACGGTGCATCGGCTGAATGTATAGTCGGTGGGGAAACTGGTTGATGCGTGCAGCGTGTTCTGCGTCAGTCGACTGAAAACCAAATGCTTTTTCGGCTTTCTTTGCAGTGATGCTGCAAATTGCCGACCGGTGGGGCCGAGGGGGTGAAAAAGTATCGAATTTTTCTCTGAGTAATAAAAAATTTATGAAACGTATTATTGGTAATTTTGGAATATTATGCTTATTTTTGCAAGATACTATATGAAGTAGCGATATGAACGAAGAATTGAGAGTCATTATAAGCGGCGGCGGTACCGGCGGGCACATCTTTCCGGCTGTATCCATCGCCAATGCCATACGTGATAAGCGTCCTGATGCAAAAATCCTCTTTGTAGGTGCACAGGGGCGTATGGAAATGCAACGTGTGCCGGCGGCAGGCTACGAAATTAAGGGCCTGCCTATTTGTGGATTCGATCGCAAACACTTGTGGCGCAACGCTGTTGTACTGATGAAAATTCTTAAAAGCCGCCGAATGGCTCATAAAATCGTGGCTGACTTCCGGCCGCAGGTGGCCGTCGGAGTAGGCGGATACGCCAGCGGACCTACGCTGAACGTGGCTGAGGCTCTGGGAATACCTACCTTACTGCAGGAACAGAATTCGTATGCAGGTGTGACCAACAAGCTGCTGGCCAAGAAAGCCAGCAAGATTTGCGTGGCCTACGAAAATATGTCGCGCTTCTTCCCGGCTGATAAAATCGTGTTTACCGGTAATCCCGTCCGTCAGGGGCTGCTCAATGCGCAGGTTGACCGAGCTGCCGCACTGCAAAAGCTTGGCATGAGTCCCAATAAGCGTACATTGCTGATCGTGGGCGGCTCATTGGGCGCACGTACGCTGAATGAGAGCGTGCTGGGCAATTTGCCTCTGGTGCGTCAGCAGAATGATATTCAGTTCATCTGGCAGACAGGAGGTTACTATAAGGCTGAAATCAAAGCCGAGTTGGACCGTCGCGGCAAGCCTGACAATTTGTTCGTCACCGATTTTATTTCCGATATGGCTACTGCTTATGCGGTGTCCGACTTGGTGATTTCGCGTGCCGGTGCCGGCAGTATTTCGGAATTCTGCCTGTTGGGCAAACCCGTTATTCTCGTGCCGTCGCCTAATGTGGCTGAGGATCATCAGACAAAAAATGCCCTGGCCCTTGTGCAGAAGGATGCTGCCCTTTACGTTAAGGACAGCGAAGCACGTATGACGTTGTTGCCTTTGGCTATCAATACCATTACGCAGTTTGACCGCTTGCAGCAGCTGAGTACCAATATTCGTGTGCTGGCCCGGCCTAATGCCGCTTCTGATATCGCTGACGAGGTGATTCGTCTGGCTGAGCAGTACAGCAAAAAGGCGTAAGAAAACAGAGAAAGTAAAGAAATCAAAAATATAAAAATCATTATCCTCATAGGGCCCGCCCCTAATGGCGTAACAACCGACCGGCGTCAGCCTGCATGACTGACCGTCGCCTGACGGGCTCACACGCGGAGCATTTGAACAACAGAATGAAAGCAGAAGATATTAAATCCGTTTATTTTGTAGGTGCCGGCGGCATCGGTATGAGCGCACTGGTGCGCTATTTCCTTTCACGCAAGTTGGTAGTGGCCGGATACGACCGCACACCGAGCGAACTCACCGAACAGTTGCGCAAGGAAGGCGCCCTGATTCACTACGACGAGAACGAGCGCCTCATTCCCTATGAGTGCCGCGACACCAAACATACACTGGTGGTCTACACTCCCGCCATTCCTGAAAACCATCGCGAACTGAGCTATTTCCGTGCCGAGGGCTTCAGCGTGCAGAAGCGTGCTGAGGTGCTGGGCGTGCTCACCCGCTCAATGAAGGGCCTTTGCGTGGCCGGAACGCACGGCAAGACTACTACCTCCACCATGGCAGCCCACATCTTGCGGGAGTGCCAGGGCGGATGCAACGCTTTCCTGGGCGGTATCTCCAAGAACTTCAACAGCAACTATCTGCTCGACCGGGAGAGCCCCTACGTGGTGATTGAGGCGGACGAGTTTGACCGCTCGTTCCACCACCTGACGCCCTATGCGTCGGTAATTACGGCTACTGACCCCGACCACCTCGACATTTACGGCACGAAGGACGCCTATTTGGAGAGCTTCCGCCATTATAGCTCCCTCATCCAGCCCGGTGGCGCACTGGTGATTCACCGCAATTTGGAAATGAAGGAGGACCTGCAGGACGGCGTACGTCGCTACGACTATTCGCGTGACGAGGGAGACTTCCATGCCGAGAACTTGCGCATTGGTGGCGGACACATCGTGTTTGACTTCGTGTCGCCGTTTGAAAACATCAAGGACGTAGAGCTGGGCGTACCCGTCAGCATCAATATCGAGAACGGCATTGCCGCCATGGCGCTGGCCCAGATTGCCGGCTGCAAGGGCGACGACATCCGTCGTGCCATGTTGAGCTTTGCCGGCGTAAAGCGTCGTTTTGACTTCCAGATCAAGACCGACAAGCTCGTATTCCTGAGTGACTATGCCCATCATCCGGCCGAAATACGCCAGAGCATTCAGTCGCTGCGCGAGGTATTTACGGGCCGCAAAATCAGTGCCATCTTCCAGCCGCACCTCTACACCCGTACGCGCGACTTCTATAAGGAATTTGCCGAGAGCCTCTCGCTGCTTGATGAGGTGTTGCTGCTCGACATCTATCCGGCCCGCGAGCTGCCGCTGCCGGGTGTGACAAGCCGTCTGATTTTTGACGAGCTGCGCCCCGACATGGAGAAGCAGATGGTGATGAAGGCCGAATTGCCGTCGCTGGTAGAGAAAAAGGATTTTGACGTGCTGATGGTGCTCGGTGCCGGCGACGTAGACAGCTGCGTGCCCCAGCTGACCGACATACTGAAGCACAAAATGGCACAACAGTAAGCAGAGTAGCAGCTCTTTTCGTCATTCACCATAAATAGAGGTATGAAACTGCTTTTGAAACTGCTCTTGCTCGTGGCCGCCGTGGCTTATCTGGTATATGCGTTTTTTAACGTGAATGCCGAAAAGTCTACCAGCGTATGTCAGACAGTGACCATTGAGGTGACAGACAGCGCCAGAGCCGGTTTTATCACCCGGCAGGAGGTAAAACTCATGTTGGAGCGTTCCAAACTCTATCCGCTGGGTAAGAAGGTGGTCGACGTCAACGGGCAGGAGATTGAGGACCGGCTCATGCAGAATCCCTTTATCAGCAAGGCGGTCTGTTATAAGTCGGGTTCGCAAATCTATATTACTGTCCAGCAGCGTTTGCCGGTCATGCGTGTCATGGCCAGTAATGGCGATGACTATTTTCTGGATAGTGCCGGGAAAGTCATGCCGCGGCTCAATTATGCTGCAGATTTGGTAGTGGCAACAGGTAACATCACGCCTGATTATGCCAAGAAATATTTGGTAAGAATTGGCAGTCATTTACAAAGAGACCCCTTTTGGAACGATCAGATTGAGCAGATCAACGTGGATCCTCGGGGTAATGTGGAGATGGTGCCTAGGGTAGGCGATCAGATTATCTACGTAGGCAAGCCCGTGAACATGTTCCAGAAGTTTAAGCATCTGCGTGCTTTCTATGACAAGGTGGCAGGCGAGGTGGGATGGAACAAATATTCCCGCATCGATGTGGAGTATGCCAATCAAATTATTTGCACAAAAAAATAAGAATAAATATGGAAGACAACATCATTGTAGCCATTGAGATAGGCTCGTCTAAAGTTACGGGTATCGCCGGCCACAAACTGCCGGACGGTGGCATGCAGGTCCTTGCGCTGGCGCAGGAACCTTCGTCCTCGTTTATCCGGAAAGGAGCCATCTTTAATGCGGATAAGGCCACTCAGTGCATCAATAATATCATCAGCAAACTCCAGAAAACGCTCAAGCGCAAAATCTATAAGGTGTATCTGGGTCTGGGCGGCAAGGGCATCCACACGGTGCGCAACACCGTGACCAAGGAGCTGGATACGCAGACCGGTATTACCCATGAACTGATTGACGCCCTGCTCGACATCAACCGCACCACGGCCATGACCGACAAGGAAATCCTGGATGTGGTACCGCAGGAATATAAGGTGGGCACTCAGTTTGAGACCAACCCCATCGGTGTACTGACTGACCATATCGAGGGCCGTTTCGTAAACATCGTGGCCCGTCCGCAGCTGGGCGAGAACATGCGCCATTGTTTTCAGACGGTAGACATCGTGGGCCAGCCTATCTCGGCTCTGGCTCTGGCTGACGTGCTCCTGACCGACACGGAGCGCCGTTCGGGCTGCGTTTTGCTGGACATGGGTGCCGGCACCACTACGGTGGCCATTTTCAAGAGCAACATTCTGCGTCAGCTCACGGTGCTGCCTTTGGGTGGCGAAAACCTGACCAAGGACATCATGACCCAGTTCTCCATTGAGGAGAGCGAAGCCGAGAAGCTGAAAATCAAAAATTCCATTGCCTATACGCCGGTAGAGGAAATCAGCAAGATGGCCGAGGACGAAATCAAGCTCGAGGACGAGCGCTTTATCAAGCTGACAATGCTCAACGAGATCGTGGAGGCCCGCATGGAGGAAATCCTGCGTAATGTCAGCCATCAGATTAAGCAGTCGGGTTATACCGTCAATCAGCTTTTGGGCGGCATCATCGTCACCGGTGGTGCCTCGAGTCTGAACGGACTCGACCGGGCCATCCGTGAGTTTACGGGCTTTGACAAGCTGCGCATGGCCCGCAACATTCAGGTGAATGTGCGCATGCCGCAGAATCTGGAGTCACGTGTAAAGGACATTCAGCTCTTTACGGCTTTGGCGCTGCTGGATAAAGGTGCCGTCAACTGTTGCAGCGACGACCTCAATCAGCCGGCTGCTACGGCTACCCTCTTCCCCGGTGACGAAACCGCACACATTCCGAGCGGACCGTCGCCCGCCGAGCTGGCCCGTCTGAAGGCTCAACAGGAAGCCCAGCAGAAGGAGGCCGAGCGCCTGAAGGCTGAGGAAGAGGCCCGTCGTCTGGAAGCAGAGCGCATCAAGAAGGAGAAGGAAGAGGAGAAGGAGCGCCGCCGCGCCAAGCACAAGCAGCGCTGGAACCGCTTTACCGGCTGGATCAACAACATGCTCAACGATGACGAAAACGAGAAATAAGTAACCCATTCGCCGCACTAAAATACAGCACACAACCATGTCAGAAGAATACAATTCCAATAACAACAATAGTAACGAGCAGGACGTGAGCTTCCGCCTGCCCGAGAGCACACCGTCCATCATCAAGGTAATTGGTGTGGGCGGAGGCGGTGGCAACGCCGTCAATCACATGTATCGTGAAGGCATTCATGACGTTACGTTTGCGCTATGCAACACCGACCGTCAGGCCCTCGACGATTCGCCTGTACCCTTTAAGCTACAGTTGGGCAAGGAGGGACTGGGAGCCGGAAACGACCCCGCCAAGGCCCGCGAAAAAGCCGAGGAGAGCATTGACAGCATCCGCGCCATGCTCAACGACGGCATGACCAAAATGGTGTTTGTCACCGCCGGAATGGGAGGCGGTACCGGTACGGGTGCCGCGCCTATCATTGCTCGTGAGTCCAAGAAAATGGGCATCCTGACGGTGGGTATCGTCACCATTCCGTTCCGCTTTGAGGGTAACGTCAAGATAGACCAGGCCCTTGACGGTGTGGAGGAGATAGCCCGCGAGGTAGACGCCCTGTTGGTCATCAACAATGAGCGTCTGCGCGAAATCTATCCTGACCTGACCATCCTGAGTGCCTTTGGCAAGGCTGACGATACGTTGTCCATAGCCGCCCGCAGCATTGCCGAAATCATTACCACAAAGGGTACCATCAACATAGACTTCAACGATGTGTGCATGGCCTTGAAGGACGGTGGCGTAGCCATCATCTCTACCGGATACGGCGAGGGCGAAAACCGCCTGCATACGGCCATTCAGGACGCACTGCACTCTCCGCTGCTCAACAACAACGATATTTTCAACTCCAAGAAAGTGCTGCTTTCCATCAGCTTCAGTGCCGAGAAGGAGGGCGAGATGCTGATGATGGACGAGATGAACGAGGTGAACGACTTCATGAGCCACTTCTCGCCGACCGTGGTGACCAAGTGGGGACTCTCTACCGACTCTTCACTGGGCAAGAAGGTGAAGGTGACCGTGCTGGCTTCCGGTTTTGGCGTCAATACGCTGCCGGGCATGGAGGAGAAGCATCAGGCTGAAATTGCCGCCCAGACCGAAGAGGAGGACGAAAAGACGGAGAAGAACAACATTCGCCGTGGAAAGTTCTATCAGAGCGGCAATGAGCCTATGGCTACCAAGCATCGCTACAAAACCTATCAGTTCTCCATTGACGACCTCGACAACGACGACATTATTGCCATGGTCGAGACCACGCCGACCTTCAAGCGCTCGCTCGAGGTGCTCAACTCCATCAAGAGCAAGTCAACCGGCATGGAAGATACCGTCATGGAAAGCGGTTCGACCAACGGCGTGACGCCCATCGTGTTCTCCTGACGGAGCGGGAACGAAGCAAGTCATTTCACATCCCCAGTTCATGCTCTTGAACCGAGGTAACGATAAATAAAAAATATTCAGACTATGTCACTTTTTGAAACTGTCAATCACGACATTGCCCAGGCCATGAAAGCACACGACAAGGTGCGCCTGGAAACTTTGCGAAATATCAAGAAACTGTTTATCGAAGCCAAAACAGCCCCCGGAGCCAACGATGAACTGTCCGACAGCCAGGCCCAGCAGATTATGGCCAAAATGGTCAAGCAGGGCAAGGATGCTGCCGCCATCTTTACTCAGCAGGGACGTGCCGACCTGGCCGACGAAGAGCTCAAGCAGGTTGCCGTCATCGAGGAGTATCTGCCCGAACCCCTTACTCCCGAGCAGTTGGAGCAGGAAATCCGCGCCATTATTGCCGAAACCGGGGCTACCGGTCCCAAGGATATGGGCAAGGTGATGGGCGTAGCCACTAAAAAGCTGATGGGCCGTGCCGACGGTCGCACCATCTCCACTGTGGTAAAGCAGCTCATCCAGTCACTTTGATGGAATAGCATTTTTTACGCCGTTTTTTTAAGGTATAAAAGTCTCCGACAGGTTCTGTTATGGAACGTGTGTCGGGGGCTTTTTGCGTATCTGCCTCGCAATTCTCATATTGGTCAGCAAGTTTGAGGAGTTGCTGTAAGGCATTAGCTTCTTCTTTTCCTGCAAGTACGAAGAATTACGACACCGTTATGGGATGCCGAATATGGGGCTGTCCGTAAGGAATAAGTTGGCTTTCTTGCTTAATCTGAATCCTTTGGGCTGTTGATATCTTGTAAAGTCGGCTGACTAAAACAAAAAGAAAAAATGATATAATTTTGTCATTTTTGTTTATAAGTCTAAAATGTTTTCGCTATATTTGCACCGCATTCTTTGAAGTTCAGCTGCGACGACCTATTTGGTTGAAAAAAAACACGTTATGCTGAGTCTGACGAGGATGTTCATGTATAAGAAGCGTTTGCTCTAATGTTTGGCACTTGACACACTGGAATCTCGCAAATTCTAAAGTATCAGTCAAGACATGTTGAGGCAGATGTCACGGGATGTGCACAAAAAGGTCTTCCTGTTTAGTTGTCTTAAGTGGTTCTAGACAATGGAGAATGGGAATAAGTTGTTCATATTAGCGTGGAACTGCACGTCAGTTGTTTTGCTGATATGGGCAATGCGAGAGCCTCAGTGTACGGAACGGCTGGCGGGCATGTTTTCCACGCTTTTTTATACTTGGCATGAAAACTATGAATATAAGTATTGACAATGGCGCTTGTAGGAAAAGCCGGCGCGTTATGAACTTGTATGCAGACTAAATTACGTTTCAGTGTTTATGGCGAACTCTTTGTAGTTGACCTCAATCAAGTGATGTATTTTAAGGCAGATGATCATTACACACACATTTGCTATGCTTCGGGTACGCATTTCATGATACCTTTCGGACTGTCAAAAGTTGAAGAGGTTATTCATGAAAACGTTCCTGCAGAACAGCAATTCGTGCGGTTGGGGAGAACCTATATCGTGAATTTGAATTTTGTGTTCCATGTGAATACCATTAAGCAGGAACTGCAGGTGGCTGATAATCATGGAGTCAATCATACGATTCATCTTTCGAAACCGGTTCTTCGTAATTTAATGAGTCTGTTGGAAGGTACATCACCGCAGCCTCACGACGTTACAGAATAGAAAAGCACGTTCGCGAGAGATTAATGAAGTCTTTCCGGATCTAAAAGGAACGGAAAGGCCGGATTTGGCAAAAGCCGATAACAACAGCTTGGCTATATGTATAGCCTTTGTCTGTTGCCGTATGGCTCTTGCAGTATGATTGTGTCCTTTTATTTTGGTGAAAAGAAATTAAAAGAATTACAATTTTTCAATCTTTTCTTATGTAAATATTCCCGAAAAAATAGCTTCACGATTCAGTTCACGAAAAGAATGGCATGGTTCACGAATAACGCGTTAACGTATCAATAGGGCTGTATAAAATGTGTTTAATTTTGTCTGCAAATGTATGCTTACCCCTATATATAAATAGGAGTGGCGGTGAGATGAAATGAAACAAATGATAAAATAAACTTTTAAAAACGCTGAACCATGAGAAAAAATGTACTGGTTTCTATTCTCGCGATGACCTCGGCTTCCACGTTGACGGCCTGGGCTGACGCGAACGTAAATCAGATTAGGACAGACGCTGCCACCGACTGGCAGGGAGCCTCTGACTTAAAAATTGAGAGCGGTGTGATTGTCTCTCCCTCGGGAGCTACCATCACACAGAACATCGGGAAACTTTATCCCGGAACCTATACTTTGAAAGCCACTACAAGCACCAACGCCAAAATCAAGGTGAATGGTGCAGAGCTGAATGCCCAGCAATCATTTTCGTTGACAGAGGCTAAAGACGTAACCATCAGCATCGAAAGCGTAGATGGAAATCGGTACGAAGTAGGCGGACTTGCTTTGACGCTGGTTTATGACTTTGAAACTCAGGCCAAGGCTCCTCTGACTACCAAATTGAGTGAGGTTTCTCTTAAAATTTTTACTGGTGATACTGCCGGACAAGAACTTCAGCTGGAAGTGAGCAAACTGGCTGAAAAAATCAATAAGCTGGCCAACGATGCCGAAGATGCTTACGCCAAATACGTAGAGTACGGCCTTTATGCCCAAACTTTAAAGGAATCTTCAATTTATGGCGAAATTCTTGCTCTTGAAGAGAAAGTAGAAGCGCAGGCCAGCAACTCCTCGGCTCATGCTAACGCTAAGGAAAAAGGTGAAGCTCAGAATGCGCTGTTGGCAGAAAAGAAGGCCATTGTGGATGGTCTTACGGATGCCACAGAGAAAACCTATGTGACCAACATAACAAAGAGCGCCTATGATGCTGCCAATGCTAATGTAACCGAATTCCAGGACGGTGTAGAAAAAGCTTACACCGACGGCTCTGCCGGTATTGATTATCCGGAAGCCAAGGTTAATGAATTTGTAACCGCATCGCAGAAACTGATTGATGCTTATGCTCAGGCCATTGCGGATGCACGGGCTGACCATGCAGCTTATGTAGAAGTAAGTGGTCAGATCGCTACGCTCAAGAATCTTTACAATACCTCACTGCAGGAGGTTTACAACAGCCTTCAGGGTGACGAAACACATCCTGATGTCTACGGCAACCTCCGTACGCAGGCGCAGACTGAGCTGAATGCCGTTTACGTAAAAATCATGGAAGTGGAAGCGGTCAACGGTACAGCTGCAAACCACACTCAGGCTGCAGATGAGAAGACTGAAAATGTCAATTCGCTGAACGGATATACTACGGAAATCAGCGATCTGAAAACAAAGTATGTAAATCGTGCTCAGGCTTTGAAGACTGCTTATACCAACGCCACGACCCAGTTGAGCACGTTGCAGACGAAGCTTGACGATCTGAAAAAGACCCCGGGCGTAGGTGATAATGCGACTTATACGGAGACTATCGATAAAATCCAAGCGTCGATTGTTGTCTTCAAGAGTACCATTACTACGGATAATGAAGCCAATACAATTGACAGCAAGGACTATTCCACCACGGTGAATAATATTCAGAAGTCTATTGACGATTTGACCAAGAATTCACAGGGTGCTGTTAACAATTATCAGGCTTGGAAGGCTTTGGATACTTCACTGACTGATAAGCAGCAAAAATTGGTTGCAGCCAAAGAGGCTGTGGCCAAAATGAAGTCTGCCGATGGTACCTATACAGCCAGTGGTAAGTACACTAATGATGAGGCAGCTATTCAGAAGAGTATTGATGATTATGAAGCTGCAGCTCAGAAGGCTTTGGATGACGGTACTTGCGTGGCCTATAAGACCAATAACGAGTCGGCCATCAATAATCTGAGTACTACCATCAGCAACTACCAGCAGGCTGCTCAGGCTGCCGTGGATGCTTACAATACGATTGCCACAGCACTGCCCAAGTATGAGGCTGCCATTAAGAAGCTGGACGACAAGGTGACGAATCCTTCTGTAACTGTCGGCGAAACGACTACTACCTATGGCGACAAGCTTGCTGCATTTAATAAGACAGTCAGCGATATTAAAGCAAAACGTGACGAGGCTCTTAAACTGACTGACCTGAAGCATAGTCAGACTATGGTGGCCGCTGCTGCTATGACCAACGGCGTGACCATCGAATCGGAGGTAGAGACGCTGGTAGCATCTTACGATGCCGACAAGACGAACTATGATGCTACGGTGGTAGACAAGGCGCTGGCTCAGTTGCTGGCTCAGGCAAAGAGTCTGGTAGATGGTGCTCAAGGCACGCTGGACGCATATGGCTGGACCGGACTCGGATTAAGTGGGGCCGATATAATGGAGAAGAAGCGGGCCATCGAAACGAAATTGGACGTACAGCGTGATAAAATCGCCGAAGCAGAAGCTGCATCCGACAAGACTGCAGCCATGACGCAGCTGACTGCTGTAAATACTGCAGTGGCCGCTATTAATACCGAAATAGGCGATTTGACAAAAGAAGCTGATGCTGCCAAGGCTAAGGTAGCTGAAAACGATGCGGCTAAAACCAATGCCGACAAAGTAGTAGCCGGTATTAACGAACAACTCAATGGTAAGGCCGACGGTACGCTCAAAGGCGTAATTGCCCTGAATGAGGACGGAAGCCGCACGCCAGAATTCCAAACGTTGGTTGGTGGCTTGCAAGCTAAGATCACTGAGCAGCAGACGGCCATTCAGAATGCCTACGATGCAGAGACGCTGAAAGCAGCCTGGGCTGACAGCGAGGATGCCAAGGGCATTGAGAGCAAGCTGAATGACATTAAGGCCGAGGTTGAAGCAGCTCGCGTTCAGGCAGACTCTTCTACCATTAACTATAAGGCTTACACTGCCATTCAGTCGAAAATTACCGAGTTGGGCATTGCTGCCAATCTGTCACAGGCTTCTGCCGCTGTTGCCGCTGTAACGAATATTTCTGCTGAGGCCAAGGCTTACTATGATGGTGTCATCAGTGGGTACACCACCAATTTGGAAACTCTTAAGAACAAAGCCACTGAAGCTTATGGTGAAGGAAAACGTAATTGCGCCTGGGTAAAAGACGGAATCATCGGTCAATTGACAAATCTGAACAACCTGATTAAGGCCGTAGGTCAGAATGCAAAGGACAATCAGACGGCTTATGAGGGTCAGACTACAGCATACAATGAGACGAATGATTATTGGTCAGAAACTTATTATGCCATTTCTACCGGCGACCAGACCAGCATCGTGCAGACCTATCTGACCCAGCTGACTGAGCAACAAGGTAAGCTGACGGAATTGAATGCCCAAATTGCCAAAGATTATAAGGAGGGCAAATCAAAGGCCAATAATCAGAGCATTACGGACCAATTGGCCGAAATTACTCAAGCTATAAAGGATATAGCAGATGCGCAATCAGAGGGCTATAATGAAGCTGTGGCAAAAGATAACGAGGTTCGTTACAATAACTTTACTGCCGCCGTTAAAGCCGTGCGCGATCAATATACGGCAGCGCTGACTACCATTGGCAAGTATAGCGGTTTGACGAACAGCGCATTGGTGGCTACCGCCAATACGGCTGTTACAAAAGCTGATTCCACCATTAATGGTATTCTGACAAAACTGCGTGCCGAGGAAAGCAAGGTGAAGGAAGAGTACATTCAGACGGTAAGCCCGGCTCTTTTTGATGCTACCGAATCACACAAGGCCTATGTTGAGGAATTTGCCGCCCAAATTGATGCTGCTATAGCCAAATTGGATGAGACTGTAAGCGGTAAAGCCCAGACGGTCTTCAGAGATAAGTTTGACGAAGCAAATAGCAAACTGGCTGCAGCTATTGCAGAACTGACGACTGCCGGTTATCAGGAGGATGTGGTGACGGCTGCTTTTGCCGATGTCAGAAAGATTGTGGGTGATGCCAACAAAGACTTTGGGAGTGAATATTTTGCACTGTCTGTAGATGCTCACCTCAATGCCTTTGAGACCATTGACGGCTTGCTCGTAACCGGCAAGGAAGAGGCAGCCAAGGCCGAGTGGAAAGCCGTCATTACGAAGATTGACGGACAGGTCGCTAAGGAAAAAGCCGACTTGCAGACTTTTGAATACACCGGTGACCTGGATGGTACTGAAAAGCAACGGATTCTTGATAACTACAATAATCTGGTCAAGACTTCTGTTGACGCAGCTAAAGAGGCTTATAACAACATTGCCGAAGGCCAACATTTTGCAGAGCTTTCCAGTGTAAAGGCTTTACTCGTACCGTTTACGTCCAGCACAATTTATACGGATGCTAAGGCAGCTTCGCAGAATCAGGTAGCCAACCAGGCGGCTTACGATAAGATGGATAAGGCTTTGGCTGAGCTGCAGACCAAGCTGGATGCCGCCGTTGCCTTTGTCAATGGCTATGTGATTACGGATGACTGCGGTCGCAGCACGGCTCAGAACCTTGTCAATAGTCTGCAGGAAACCATTGATGATAATCTGTTGTCAGGTGGTTGCGTCAATTACTACAACAACGGTAATGGCGCATTCAAGACAGCCAGCGAGGGTATTGCGAATGCCATAGGCAGCATCTATGACAATGCCAATGAGTATGAGAGTCAGAAGCTCGGTACGGAAATTGAATCGCTCAAGGGCGACCAGAACAAGGCTGCAGCAGCCGTGGATGCCGATGCCGATAAGGCCGCTGAAGTTGCCGCTTACATCCCGAAGATTGATGAGCTTGATGTAGCGCTCAGCGATACTTTGAATAGCAGTTACTACCGGGCACTTACGGCTACGGCCAAACAGCCGGTACTCTTGCAGTTCGAAAAACAGATTGCCAACATGCGTGCCGAACTGGCCGGTTACTACAATGCCGGTCTGGTAGCTTCTACCGTCACGGCGCTCAATGAGGCTTTGGGCAAGGTAGAGGAAGATTATAATGCCGAAGTTGAAGTGCTTAACGGATGCCATAAAAATGTACAGAATGTGTACACTGAGGCTCTCGCAGCCGTTAAGACTTCAATTGACGGCATCAGCGCAGACATCGCCAAGTACAACGATGCCGACGGCTCTATCCTGTTCTATGAAGGTAAGATCAATACCAATATCAACAGCGTGGCCACGGTGCTGACCGACTTGAAAGCCGATATCGCAGCTGCTCAGGTTCCGTACACCATCAACGACAACAAGTACAAGGAGCTGACTCAGGAACTTGACGAACTGGATACCACTGTAAATACGGTTGTGGACAAGCTGAATGGCTATAAGTATTTTGATCATGAAGCACAGAGCTATACCAACGAAGTTCAGGATATCAGAGATCTGATTACCGCTGACCGTATGGCAGCTCAAACGGCTCATAACGCTACTGACGAAGAAGATCTGCTGACGGAGAACAGTACCAATGCCAATAAGGCGACAGTACTGAGCCGCATTGAGAGCTTGGACAGAGTGGCCACCTACACTGAGATGAATGGCCGGATCAATACTCCAAGTGATACGCTCAGCCTTTTGGGTGCTTACAATAAGGTCTTCGGCAGAGTGAATCCAGGTAGCAGATCAGGTATTCTGCTTACTCCGGAGGTTCAGGATGAGCTGAATGACAAATTAAATGAAATTTATAGCTCGTACCGCAGCCTGCAGACATATAATAACGATGCTTATACAAATGGATGGATTTCCGCTGATATTGATGGTAATCCGCTGAAAGATGAAAATGGCGATCCTACCGTGCAGATGATTGATTATCTGGATGATGCTGTTCCTGCAGCTGAAACACGTCGGACTGCACTTCTTTCAGAACTTGATGCACTGAACGCTCAAGCCATCAGCAGCGCCTATATGCTGGGCGACGTGAACCGCGACAAGCATGTGCTGGTTGACGACTACACCCAGATTCTGAACTACGTGCTCGAGAAGGAGACCGTAGCGGAAGGTTCCATGGAATTTCTGGCTGCCGATGCCAACGAGGACGGCAAGGTGAACATCGGCGATGTTACCCGCACCACCGACATCATCCTCAACAGTACGAGCGGATTCAGCATGCGCCGTGCCGCTGCCCTGGCAGTGGCTGCCCAGCAGACGGAGGCCGGCCACATCGAACTGGCCACCGAGCAGGAGGGCGACATCACCCGCGTTACCGTGAAGTTGGTAGGCCAGCCCGCCGCAGGCTGCCAGATGGACATCAAGCTCCCGTCCAGCGTAACCCTGCTCAGCGAGTCGGCTGTCAGCAGCGAGCACGCGCTCAGCGCCAACACCCTGGCTGACGGTACACACCGCGTAGTGCTCAGCTCACTGCAGAACAGCGAACTCTGTGCCAACGGTGAGGCCGTACTCGTGCTGGAACTGACCGGTCGCGGCACCGAGAACATCGGCATCGACAACGTACTGGCTGCCGACGCTGCCGGTATGGTTTACAGCGTAGCCGGCACCGGCAACATTACCGGCATCAACGGCGTCAACACCGACCAGAACTTCAAGCAGAAGATTTACTCCGTAGGTGGTCAGATGCTGAAGTCGCTCCAGAAGGGTGTCAACATCCTGCGCGGCGCTGACGGTTCAAGCAAGAAGGTGTTCGGTAAGTAAGAGACTTGTGAAGGTCTAATCGATTTTTATATTCTTGTGGACAATGAAGGCGTGGCGTCACGTAGCGGGTGTCACGCCTTCTGTTTAAAAGACACCAAATCAAGAAAATCATTTAGCTTAAATTGAGTATGACTATTAAGAATATTTTTCAGCATCGGCTGGTGACGAAACTGCTTCTTTCCGGTTTCGCTTTCACGTGCCTCCTTACCGACGCACAGGCCGAGAACAAGGTCACCATTGATGACTTCAATATCAAGCCGGGTGAGGAAAAGACCATCGCTGTTTATCTTGACAACGACGACGCCATTTCGGCTCTGCAGCTGGATATTGAGCTTCCCCAGGGGCTCTATTACGTGTCCAACAGCGTGACGCGCAATGAGGAGCGCATTGACCGCGATACGCACTCTCTGTACATGAAAATGCTGCCTACGGGCAACCTGCGCCTGCTGATTGCTCCGTCGGGCGTGAGCCCCATTGCCGGCCACGAGGGTGCGGTAGCCTATTTTACGGTGGAGGCCAGCAGTAACTTTGTCAGAGAGGGCGAAATCGCACTGACCGACATCCTGGGCAGTAACAGCGAGAAGGACGAGACCACCGGTTTCACCAAGAAATTCGAGATGGACGACTATTCTGCCACAGTGGCTCCTCTGGTGGGCAAGTTCTATGCTTCGCCCGACACGGTGGCCATCAAGACCGACAGCACGGCCAAGCGCATCAGCGTAGTGCTCGACAACTATGTGGACATCCGCAGCATGCAGGCCTCCATCACCCTGCCTAAAGGTCTGACGTATGTGATGAAGGAAAACAGCGACGAGCCGAAGCCCAAGTTTGAGTACGGCGCCCGTCTGCCGCAAAACGTGACCATCAGTTCCAACTTTACGGCAGACGGCCGACTGAAGGTGGCCATCGCCGGTTTGACCGATGAGTGCTTTGCCGATACCACGGGCGAGGTGTTCGCCTTCTACGTAAAGGCCGACACCGCGCTGGCTGAGCAGTCGGAAATCCTCTTCAGCGAGGCTGTCGTAGCCGACCGCAGCGGCAATTCCTTCGGTCTTTACGACGAGGTCAAGCTGCCGGTCACCAACGCTTACGTGGCCCACTATACTCCGGCCATGCAAATGGTAGAAGCCTTGCGCAGCAGCTATGCCGCCGCCGTGGACACCATTGCCGCTCAGGCCGCAAACGTCAAGGATAATGAAGACATCGTGGCTGCCCAGCAGGCCATTTCCGCTCAGATTGACAGCCTGCAGCAGTTTGTGGACGAGGCTTATCAGGCCGAAACCCTGGCCGGCAAGCTGGGTGAGGTCGAAACCTCTGCTGCCGACATCGAGGCCGATATCAAGGCCCTCGTAGAAAAGGCTTTGGCCGACCAGACCAACGTGGTAGCAGCCAATGAAGCTGCCTATACCCGCCTGACGGGTGTGCTGGATACGTTGCAGGCCCAGTGGGATGCCGCCAAGGAAACCTTGACGACCGAATGTCCCGACGTGGCCAACCTCTATACGCCTGCCCTCGACAGCCTGCAGACTCAGATTACCGCCCTGCGCGACAGCGTGAAGGCCGATTACGACGCCATGAAGCTGACCGCCGAGAGCACCATTGACTCCGTGTCGGTAGCCGCCGGTATTGAGAAGGTATTGGCCGACGCCGCTCAGGCTCAGGCTGTGGTTACGGAAAACAACGAGGCTTATGCTCGCCTGACGGCTGAGCTCAGCGACCTTCAGGCCAAACTGGACGAGGCTGTCCGTACCGTCAATACCGACTATAAGGATGTGGCCGACCAGTTTGAGGCTACGATGGACAGCATCCAGACCAGCATCCAGACCTTGAAGGAGGGCGTAGACGCTGCTTACGAGGCAGTTGAACTGACGGCTGAAAGCAGTGTGGATACGCAGTCCGTGGAAGAGGCCATCGCCAAGTTGCTGGCTGATGCCGCCGAAGCTCAGAATGAATTCACGGGAATTTCCAATATTTCTATCAACGATATACAGGATGGTGCTGTCGAGATTTACGACCTGACCGGAAAGCGCCAGAATACTTTGGTTAAAGGAAAAGTGAATATCATTAAACATGCAGATGGAAAAGTGTACAAGCTTTTCGTTAAGTAGGAAGTGAGACGACGTGAGTCGGTTAGCAGACAATTCCGGATCACGGCAGGGAGTTTTCCCTGCCGTGTTTTTTTATTTAAGGTGGCTCG
>ENA-UONW01002584-UONW01002584.1-human-gut-metagenome-genome-assembly--contig:-CS52-NODE-2584-length-17410-cov-21.847249_pt1 | contig 17410 bp, 8 predicted proteins | sample MGYA00242463_ERZ724010 | MGnify/ENA metagenome assembly ERZ724010 | reverse complement strand
TTTTGGCTGGTCCTTTTTTAGAATTTCTTCCAGACACACTTTTTGGAACACTACCGATTCTTCCGAATTAGTATTTGATTTTTGTATGCATAAAATGACTTGTATAAAATAAAAACATTTTTACGTGCCAATGTGTTATATCATAATCTTATCGTGTCGGTTCTTGCTGTTTTTTTTATATAAATTGTAGTTTTACTTTCAAAGTATTAATGGCCGAGTTATGAATCGTAACTCGGCCACTTTTGTATCAAAAAACATTGGTTTTTGATGTATTAATCACAGGTTTATTGAAACTTTCTTATTTAAAATCAATTAAGAAGGCTGCCAAATCTTCGCCTTCTTCAAGCTGTAGCTTTTTTCTAAGTCTATATCTGGCACTTTCCACGCCTCTGACAGACAGACTTGTATATTTTGCAATATCTTTTGTGTTAAGATTCAATCTGAGATAAGCACAGAATTTTAGGTCTGTGGCTGTTAATGACGGATAACGTTCGCGTAGATGTCTGAAAAACTGTTTATGAATAAGGTCAAAGTTTTCTCTGAACAAGTTCCAGTATTCCTCATCATTTCCGTCGTGGTTCTTTACGGCATCCATTGCCATGGCAGCAATTTCGCATCCTTTATCTTGTAGTTGCTGTTCAAGTAATTGTTTTTTCTGCTCTTCTATTATTCTTTGTTTTTCAGATATTTTCAATTCTTGTCTGATACGTTCTGATTCAGCCTTTTGTATATGACGTTTTAATACTCTTTTGGTGTTCCATCGTATAATCAGAAAGATTAATCCGAACAGAGCTGTTATGTAAATAAAAATCATTGGATAGGACAGAAAAAATGGCAGGGGATATTTAAATTTATAGTTTATTGTTCCCAAAATGGCTCCATTTAGATCACATACGTTGCATGTAAAGATGTAATTGCCATAAGACAGGCTGTTGTATTGTATTTCAGGGACGTTGGATACAGATGAGATATCATTGCCACTGCCTTTTAAGCGAAATACGAATTGTAAAGGCTTGTTGTTATAGTTAGGATAGCTGAGCTTAAATGTTACATCTCCATGAACACGTTCCTCGTTACTGTTTATTTTGATAAGATGTATCTTGTTTCTTTTGTCTGTATAAAATGCTTTACGTATTTTTAACGTTGAATTCCGTGTGGGTGACTTTATGTGTGTACGCATATCTAACCTTCCAATTCCGCCGTTAAGGCAAAAATATGCGACATCATCAAATACTTTTACGTTGTTTAGAATATCGCTACATTCTAATCCGAAGAATTTAGCCGGCAAGTATATCTTTTGAGTGTACTTGCCGTTGTTATATGATATAAGATGATATCCGTTTGATGAAGAAAGCCAAAAGTTGTTATAGTCGACAGCAGTTGCTGAGATAATCTTTTCATGAATGATTTTATTTAATTCTTTAAATGCTGAAAATTGCTTGTTTGAGTTGACCGTATAAAGTCCTTTATTGTTTGAGAATATCACTTCGCCACGTATTTTCATTATATGAATAGGTGTACCAATGAGCGAATTGTCTAACGATTTGATGTATCTTACGTTTGAAATACTGCGCATGTCCGGTGATAGCTCAATACAATAGCATCCTAAAGCCATGCTGGCGGCCCATATCGTTCCATGACTGTCTATTTCCAACTGTCTGATAGGTGCCATGAATCCCTTGACGTTATTTTGAAAAATCCAATTACCGTTGATCTTTTTGTATATTCTCAGTTCTGCGTAACTTGCTTCTATAAGATAGTCCTTGTCTTCTCTGACAAAGTATCTTCTGATGGCTGTGCTGCTTGAGTTGTTCTTTTCTGATAAAGATTTGCTGTTTGTACCATTAATTATTCTTGTGCCGTGATTATTTCCTACGATTATTTGTCTGTCTAGTAGTGTTATATGCCAATTTTGTCCTTGTGTGCCCAATATGTTTGAAAATGTTCCGTTATTATATAATAAGGCATTTTGATTAGAGGCAATATAAAGGCTTTTATTTGTGTAGCATAAGTCAAATACCATACCGAATGGACCTTTAAGTAATGTATATGGACTTTTCCTGTGTATTATAGCCAGGCCTGTGTCGAGTGCAACCCATATATTGTCTTCATAATCACAGAAAAGATTAAGTACTGTATTGTTGCGCAACATATTAGAAGTATCGTAATGCCATTCTGTTTTTCCATTTAGGCTTAGGCCAAACACGCCTCCAAGTATTGTGCCGATAATTATATTTTTTCCGTCATTTGTAATTATTGCCCTGTTTACTTGTGATGAGTAGAGTTTGTCGTCAATGTCTGTCTGGAAATGATGAATTTTGTTTTGAGAGTCCAAGATAAAGAGTCCGTGAAATTCAGTACAGAGTATAATGCTGTTTTGCTTATATTTAAAGGCAGCGACAACATTATCATTCTTTAATTCTTCACGTTTTAATATAGTGTGGTATTGTCCATTGTTTAATTTACAAAAATCTCCGTCAATAAGCTGTACGTAGATAGATTCATTTATTTTAAAAAAATAAAGTGGTAACTTATTGGGGTTATAGTGAGCTTTTACTCTTTTCCCGTCATATTCAAACCAAGAACAAAAAGACTGAAACAAAATATGTCCGTTTTTGCCTTTAATTATGTTCCAAATCTCGTCATTATGTGGTTTATATCCTTTAAGGCCATTCCACAATGATTTGTATATGTGGTTTCCATAGTCGTCACGTTCAAAATATCCAAATTCTTCATAAGAACCGACGTATATTCTTTTATCGTCAGTCAATACAGAACGACAAGTAATATCCCCAGGCAGTTTATCAATATCCCATGAGTAACCGTCAAATGATAACAAGCCAATGTTGTTTCCGAAATACATTGTCCCTCTGTCATCTTGTGCTATAGACCAATTTTGCAATCCTCCATTGTAATCAAGCGAAGAGAAGTTTGTGACAACTGGTATAAAGCCATTATTTGCTTTTAATGGTAATATTGAAAGCAGTGTTAAGAATATAAAAGATATGAACTTTTTTATACGCATCGTGTTTTCATGTTTTTATATACGAACATGGATATTATAATACAAAAGTATGTTATTTTATTTATTCCTCAAAATATAGAATCAATTTTGTTTAATATAATTTGTCTAATTTTTTGTTTTCATATAAAATGATTGATTTTTAAATGTGTGGAGTTTCTTATATGTCTATGATTATTTCATGGAGACATTCTTGCAACACGGTGACAGTGTGACTTGATTGCTATTGCTCTTATTTTTAATAATATTAAGATTGTATTATGACCAAATGTCTAATTTTTTATATGCCTTAGCTAGCTTTGTAATGTGATTTATTATTAAAATAAAGTGAATTATGAGATTTTATTATAAATATATTTTGAGCTTGTGTGAGTTGTAAATGTCTGATTAACAGTGCTGTATATATGTTGACGTAGTAAAAGCGTAGTCGGATTTTTGGGCGAAGTATACGTAACGTGCCTTTAAAATTGAAACTTGTTTTAAATAGCAATATCTTTGCACCCGAAATTTTAAAATTATAAAAATCTAATAACAATGAAACGATTATTACTATTGCTATTTGCAACCATGACCATTCAATTTGTATGGTCACAATCAAAAAACGTTAGAGGTACCGTTGTTGATGCAACAGGTCTTCCGGTAATTGGTGCTACAGTAAGAATTGTTGGTTCGTCTCAGGCCACCGTAACAGATTTGGATGGTAATTTTGTCTTGTCCAATGTTCCTGATGGTGCGGTTGTCGACATCACTTATGTAGGTATGAAATCTAAAAAGGTTCCTGCTACGTCAGTGATGAATATTAGTATGGAAGACGATTCAAAACTTCTTGATGAAGTTGTTGCCATCGGTTATGGTACAGCTAAAGCGAAGGATTTGACATCGCCAATTGCTGTTGTTAAAAGTGAAGACATTGCTAATGTACCTTCAACATCGCCAATGGCCGCTTTACAGGGGAAGGTGGCAGGTGTTACTGTTGTTAATAATGGTATTCCTGGTTCAGGTCCAACTGTAAGAATCAGAGGTAATGGATCATTCAGCAACTCTAGTCCTCTTTATGTCGTTGATGGTATGTTTTATGACAATATCAATTTCCTTAATACAAGTGATATTAAAGATATGAGCGTGTTGAAGGATGCGTCAGCTGCGGCAATTTACGGAGTACGTGCTGCCAATGGTGTGGTTATAATTAACACAAAGAAAGGATCTCTTAACCAAAAGGCAAAAATAACTTATGACGGCTATGTCGGAGTACAGAAGGCAACTAATGTCTTGAAGATGGCTAATTCGAGTGAGTATGGTCAAATGTTAATGGAAGCCGACTATGATGCATATAGTCCGTACCTTAAGGCTAGCATCGACAGGTTCGGCGGCAGTTACGCTGATGCTGATTTTCATAAATGGGTTTATGGAAGTGATACCGATTGGTATAATCAGCTTTTGCGTGAAGCAATTATAACGAACCATGCCTTAAATATTAGTGGTGGTAACGATAAAGCAACTTATTCTGTAGGAATGAATTATCTTTATCAAAATGGAATTATGGATGTTCCAAATGATTATGAACGCTTGAATTTTCGTGGCGCATTAGACTATGAGGCAACAAAATGGTTAAAGGTCGGTTTTAATTCTGTGTATTCAAAATCAACTCAGACAAATCCCAACAACAACACTTGGATGCAGGCATTTAATGCGCCTGGAATTTATCCTGTTTACGATAATGACAACGAAGCTGCCTCACCGGAGAAGTTTGCTTCACCTTCTTCTGTCGGTTTTACGAACAACTTTTATAATCCTGTTGCAACAGCAACATATTATAACAGTAAAAACAGAACCGAACAGCTTTTGACAAATATGTATGCCGAGGTGTCATTTATACCTAAAAAGTTTTATTTTAAGACAAGCATCAGTTATGATCATTCAACAATAGAAGGCTATACTTATATACCAAAGTATTATGTAAGTGAATTACAGCAGAACGCCAACAGTACGTTATCGAAATCTGTTACAACATTTAATAATTATATTTGGGATAATACAATTAATTATAATGATTCATGGAAGAAACATAATTTTGGAGCAATGGTGGGTTCGTCTATGCGTCAGGAAAATTATAGAATTCTTACAGGAAGTGCTGCAAATGTACCTAGAGGAAAAGATGAATATTTTTATGTGAATCTTGGCGATGAAGAAAGCCGTAAGGCTTCTGACGGTGGTACGACCTATCGTGGGCTGAGTTATTTCACACGTCTAAATTACAATTACGCTAATAAGTATTATCTTATGTTCACATTCCGTGCCGATGGTTCTTCAAAATATCAGGAACATTGGGGCTATTTCCCGTCTGTAGGAGCATCTTGGGTTATTAGTGAGGAACCTTTCTTTAAAAATATTAAGTCAATAGATTATTTGAAGTTACGTGTAAGTTGGGGTAAACTTGGTAATGATCATGTAGCAGCCAGTGACGGATTTGCATCGATAGCTACGGGTAATGGTGCTTCTGGCGTATTTGGCAACAGTACATTCCCTGGATTTCAAAATACAACATATTTTAGCTGGCTAAAATGGGAATTGGTTGATGAAACAAATGTCGGCTTTAATCTCAGTGCTTTAAGAAATAGACTTACGGTAGATGTTGATTATTATTATCGTATGACAAAAGATGCGGTTATTAGCATTGCTCTTCCTTTTGACAATAAGACACTTGCAGGAAATTATGGTAAAATCTTGAATGAAGGTGTTGATATTTCTGCTACATGGAGTGATAATATAGGTCCGGATTTCAGATATTCAATTGGTGCAAACCTTTCCTTCCTTAGAAATGAGGTTAAGAGCCTTAGCGGTTCTACGATGGTAAACAATGGTAAGACCTATAATATCGTAGGTGAAGAGATGAATTCCTTCTATGGCTATAAAGTTATAGGCGTTTATCAAAACGAAGAGCAAATTTCTTCTGATCCTATAGCCGTGGCAAATGGTCTTGAACCAGGTGATTTTATTTATGAGGATAGAAATAAGAATGGACAGCTTGATGGAGACGATCGTCAGGTATTAGGCTCATATCAGCCTAATTTTACGTATGGCTTAAATTTTGGCCTTGAGTACAAAAATTTTGACTTCTCACTTTCGACATATGGCCAAACAGGTGCTGAAATCTATAACCGCAAACGTGCATTGCGTTACTCACAGAGCAATTATAATTTTGATAAAGCTCAGTATGATAACCGTTGGACAGGTGAGGGGTCTACAAATTCCAATCCTTCAGCTAAGGCTCTTACGAAGGGATGGAATGTCAGTGACCAAAGACTCAATTCTTATTTTATCGAAAGTGCTGATTTCTTCCGTATCCAGAATGTTACATTAGGTTATACCTTTAAAAAGTTAAATATATGTGGCTATGTGTTGCCAAGCTTGCGTTTAAGTCTGACAGCCGATCGTCCGCTGACTTTATTCTCGGCTAATACGTTCACGCCGGAAATTAGTGATGCTGATGGTTGGGATACAAATGTTTATCCGTTAACGGCAACTTATACATTTGGTGTACAAATTAATTTCTAAAAATAAAAAAATATGAAACTTACAAAATATATTTCCATTTTGGCAATTTCTGTTGCCACAATTATGTTTACTTCATGTGGTGATTTTTTGGATAAAGATCCTGAAAACAGTGTTCCTGAGGAAAGTGTAGATTTTACAGACATCGAGAACATGTATCAACCTGTTTCGGGCGTTTATGCAAAGGTTCGTACTGGTGCGATGCGTTGGATAATATTACCTTTGTCAATTGTTCGTGACGATGACATGTGGTCTGGGCGTACCGATGACCAACAACTTCTTGTTGATTTTGGTAACTATAAGTATGATAATTCTTTTTGGGGCTTGAATGAAATGTGGAATCAGTATTATGGTATTATTAAAGTCGCAAATTCGGCTCTGACAGCATTAGACAGTTATGCAGCAAACATAACTAGTGATGATAAACTTTCAACATATCGTTCATATTGTGGTGAAGTCCGTATATTGCGCGCTTATGCATATTATAGACTGACACAGGCTTTTGGCGATGTAACTATACTTAGAGATAATCAACAGACAGATTTGACTCGTTCAACCAAGGCTTCTGTTGAAAAGTATATGTTGGAGGATTTAGAGTACGCAATGACTAATTGTCCAAAATTACGCCCCAATGAGATGGAGCATAAGGGAGCTGTAACAGCATATACGGCAGAGATGATGGCGGCAAAGATCTATCTTAACAGAGGTGATTATGCTAAGGTAGAAAAACTTACAGATGATATAATAAATAGTGGAAAATTTGAATTGTATTCTGATTTCTACGAATTGTTTAAGATACCAGGAAAACTTTGTGATGAGTCTTTGTTTGAATGCCAATGTACAGATTTTGGCCAGTCAACAGGCGATATGGTTGATGCTGATCAATGGTTCGTTTTCCAGGGACCAGGATGTATGGGCGGATGGAATTTCATAAGATTTTATGCTGATTTTGAGAAATGGGCTCGCGAGCGTAATGAGAATGTACGTTTAAGTACGATATTCATGCCTGGAGGCGGTACAACGACTCCAAGCGGAGATGTTATTACAGATGGAACCGTTACTGATTATTTTAATGGAAAAGCATATACACCTAAATGCGAAATAACTCCAGGGCGCGAATGGAAATATGGAGCCGGCAACAATGTGCGTATTTTCCGTTATGCAGATGTCTTGTTAATGAATGCAGAGGCAAAGGTCCGTTTAGGTAAGAATGGTGACGCTTCGTTTAATATTGTCCGTAAACGCGCCCATATGGCTGATATTAAGAATGTTACGATAGATCAGATTATAGATGAACGTCGTATAGAGTTTGCAGGAGAATGGGGTGAACGTTATAATGATCTGGTACGTACGGGGTTGGCTGAAAGTGTTCTTGGACCGAAAGGTTGGACAAAGAAACTCACATATTATCCTATACCGTTTGAACAGCTTACTAATGTGCCTGAGCTAAAGAATGAACCGAAAGATGAATAATTTTTCTAAATTTATATATCTAGGTATCATTTTTATACTCTTTGTTTCAGTGTTTTCCGTGTATGCGGAGAACACTGAAAATAAAGTAGTTTCAGATAGTATACGTGTCGTGAAGGGACAGGTCAGCAATTATTACATCCCGGTTATCAATGAGTATATTGTAAAAGGTAAGGTTACAGACGCGACAGGAAAGCCTTTGCAGGGGGCTACTGTTATGTATTTTGCAAGTTCTAAACATTGTAATACAGATGCGGATGGTGAATTTAGTCTGAAATCAACAGATAACGAAACTCATTTATATGTTTATTATCCGGAATTCGGCTTTAATCATATTATAATGGACAAAGAAACCCATGACGTTGATATTGTATTAAAAAAGGAAAAATTGTCAACTTTCGTTCTTTCTAGAAATCGTGCTGTAAATACTAAATGGTTTGATCCGTATAATCAGTCTGTTACAACATATTGTAATCCGTTGAATATCGCTTATAATTATGAACCATATAATTCGAATGTAAAGGATGGAGGCTGTTTCCGTTCTGCAGCAGATCCAATGGCACTTGTTTATGGTGGGCTGTATTTATTGTTTGCTACTAATCAGGGTGGTTATTTTCAATCACATAATTTAAGTGATTGGGATTTTACTACGGCAACATTTCAGCGTTATCCAACAGATGACGACCAATGTGCGCCAGCTGCTTTTGTTGCAGGTGATACATTGTTCTATACAGGCTCTACGTATGAGGGATTGCCGATATGGTTTTCGACGGCTCCAGAGCAAGGGCGATGGCGTTGTGCTGTTATGAAAAATAAATTGCCATCCTGGGATCCTTGCCTGTTTCTTGATGATGACGGAAAACTTTATCTGTATTATGGCTCAAGTAACGAATATCCGTTAAAAGCCGTTGAACTAAGTCGTAATGACTTTAGTCCGGTCAGTAAAATTTATGATGTTGTTATATTGAATCCGAGAGAACATGGATGGGAACGTTTTGGCATGAATAATGATGATGAAATAACATTAAAGCCCTTCGCCGAGGGTGCTTATATGACCAAACATGATGGAAAGTATTATCTTCAATATGGAGCACCTGGTACTGAATTTAAAACTTATGCCGATGGGGTGTATGTCGGTGACAGTCCTTTAGGCCCATTTGTATATCAGAAACATAATCCGATGAGTTATAAGCCTGGCGGATTTATTCAGGGTGTTGGACATGGCGGTACGTTTCAAGATCTGCACGGACAATATTGGCATGTCGGCACATGTATGCTGTCATTAAAATATAAATTTGAACGCCGTATAGGTCTATATCCAGTTTATTTTGACAAGGACGGAGTAATGTACTCAAATACTGCATTTGGTGATTATCCTATGAAAAATGCTGATTATATGGGTTCTGACCGATTTACAGGTTGGATGTTGCTGTCTTTAAACAAAAAGGTAACATGTTCATCAACTGATACTCTTGATATCAATAATGTAAGCGATGATAATATACGCACCTACTGGAGTGCAAAAACAGGCGAACCCGGCGAATGGATAGAAATGGACTTAGGCAAAGTTTCAGATGTCAGAGCTATTCAGGTTAATTTTTACGATCATCATACAAATCAGACCAATCGTGCGAACGACTTATATTATCAATATCGTATTTATTCAAGCGATGACGGGAAAAATTGGAAATTGGTTGTGGATAAAAGTGACAATGACCGTGATGTTCCACATGACTATGTAGAGTTGAAATGTCCGTTACGTACACGTTATTTGAAACTGTTGAATTTACATATGGCTGGCGGTTCACAATTCTGCCTGTCTGACTTTAGGGTATTTGGCCTTGTAAAAGGAAAACTTCCAGATAAAGTGATTTATTTTTCGGTGAAACGTGATGAGAAAGACAAGCGTAACGCTCATATAAGCTGGCAACCATCAAAAGGTGCTTATGGTTATAATATTTATTATGGTATAGCTCCAGACAAATTGTATAATTGTATTACAGTCTATGGTTCAACTTCTTATGATTTTCGAGGACTCGATATAGATTCTTCATATTATTTTACGGTTGAGGCATTGGGTGAAACCGGACGTTCAGAACAACATAAAACGATAAAGATATGAAAACAAAATGTATTATTGCAATAGTTCTAATATTGTTTGGCTTTAATGAAATAAAAGCTAAACAACCAAAAACATTGATTTCGGATACAGCATTCGCATCACGTCCTAAATCATTTGTTGATGATAACGAGATGCTCGATTATATTCAGCGTGTGCATCTTAATTATATGTGGGACGGGGCAGAACCCGTTTCAGGATTAGCCAGGGAACGTATACATTTGGATGGTATTTATCCTGAAAAAGATTCGGATGTCGTTACAACCGGTGGCAGTGGATTTGGCATTGCAGGCTTATTGGTCGGTATCGACCGTGGATTTATTAATCGTGAGGCAGGGGTAAATCGCCTTCTCCATATAGTAGATTATCTTGCAACTGCTGACAGATTTCATGGAGTTTGGCCACATTGGATGTATGGGCCTACAGGAAAAGTAAAGCCTTTTGGCTTGAAGGATGATGGCGGTGATCTTGTTGAAAGTTGCTTTTTGATGTCAAGCTTGTTGTGTGTGCGTCAATATTTCCTTGACGGAAGCAAAAAAGAGAGATTATTGTCAAAGAAAATTGACAAATTATGGCGTGAGATGGAATTTGACTGGTATACAAAGGGTGGGGAAGACGTTATTTATTGGCATTGGTCACCAAAATATGGATGGGAAATGAATTTTCCATTGGAAGGTTATAATGAATGTATGATAGTTTATGTTCTTGCTGCCTCATCTCCAACTCATTCGGTTCCTGCTTCATGTTATCATAAAGGTTGGGCAAGGAATGGGGAAATACGAAGTAATGCCGCTCCTTACGGATATTCTTTAGAGGTGAAACACAATGGTGCAGAACTGACAGGTGGTCCTTTGTTTTGGGCTCATTATTCATGGATTGGTCTTGATCCGCGTAACCTTAAAGATCAGTATGCTAATTATTGGAATGTTGTGAGAAATCATGCATTAAGTAATTATGCTTATTGTGTTGATAATCCAAAACATTTTAAAGGTTATGGCGAGAATTGCTGGGGGCTTACTGCCAGTTATTCAACAATAGGTTATAGTGCCCATTGTCCGGGAAATGACATTGGGGTTATTACTCCGACTGCAGCTTTGTCTTCGTTTCCATACACTCCTGATGAATCAATGGCTGCTTTGAAGCACTTTTATAATATGGGTAATTGGATTTGGGGTGCATATGGCTTTTATGACGCATTTTCTGAATCTGAAAATTGGACTATTAATAGGTATCTTGCAATAGATCAATGTACAATTGCACCGATGATAGAAAATTACAGAAGCGGATTGTTGTGGAAACTTTTTATGAGTTGTCCGGAAATACAGCAGGGCTTGACAAAGTTAGGAATCACATATAAGTAAAAAATAAAAACGTAAAATTATGAATAAAAAATTAATTGTTTTATGGTTGTTTGCTTTAATGGCAATACCATTAGCGGCTCAGTCTGACCGTGATGCAAAAATGCATGAGTTTATTGATAATCTTATGGCAAAGATGACGTTACACGAAAAAATAGGACAGTTAAATCTTCCTGTTACAGGCGAAATTGTTACAGGACAGGCAAAAAGCAGTAACGTTGCAGAAAAGATAAGAAAAGGCGAAGTTGGCGGATTGTTTAATCTGAAAGGTGTTGAGAAAATTCGTGAAATGCAAAAAATTGCAATAGAGCAAAGCCGTTTAAAGATTCCTCTGCTTTTTGGTATGGATGTTATTCATGGTTATGAAACGATATTTCCTATACCATTAGCATTATCTTGTTCTTGGGATATGAGTGCAATTGAGCAGTCGGCACGTGTTGCTGCTGTAGAAGCAAGTGCCGATGGTATTTGTTGGACATTTTCACCAATGGTTGACATATGCAGAGATCCTCGTTGGGGCCGTATGTCAGAAGGAAATGGTGAAGACCCGTATTTAGGATCAGAAATAGCAAAAGCAATGATTTACGGATATCAGGGCGATGATTTAAGCAAGTATAATACGGTTATGGCATGCGTTAAGCATTTTGCGCTTTATGGCGGTGCTGAAGGCGGTCGTGATTATAATACAGTGGATATGAGCCGTTGGCGTATGTTTAATTATTATTTTCCTCCATATGAAGCTGCTGCAAAAGCCGGCGCGGGTTCTTTTATGACATCTTTTAATGTCGTTGACGGTATACCTGCTTCTGGCAATAAATGGCTGTTGACAGATGTTCTTAGGAAAAAATGGAATTGGGATGGATTTGTAGTGACAGACTATACTGCAATAATGGAGATGATGGCTCATGGAATGGGTGATTTGAAGACAGTTTCTGCTTTAGCTTTAAATGCCGGAACAGACATGGATATGGTTTCTGACGGGTTTATAGGAACTTTGGAAGAGTCTGTCAATGATGGTAAGCTTTCTGTTGAAACTATAAATAAAGCATGTCGCAGAGTTCTTGAGGCAAAATATAAATTGGGACTTTTTGATGATCCTTATCGTTATACCAATAAGCAACGGGCAAAAAAAGAAATTTATAGTATTTACAACAGGAATATTGCCCGTAAAATTGCGGCCGAGTCTTTTGTCTTGTTTAAAAATGATGATAATGTCTTGCCCTTGAAGAAAAATGGAAAGATTGCACTTGTCGGCCCTTTGGCTAATACACGTGCAAATATGCCGGGGACTTGGAGTGTTGCCGCTTCTTTTGATAAATATAAGTCGTTTTATGAGGCTATGAAAGACGCTGTTGCCGGTAAGGCTGAAGTTGTCTATGCCAAGGGCTGCAACATCATGGATGATGCACAGATAGAGGCTAACGGTTCTATGTTTGGGCGTGACATACGCGATTCACGTTCGGCTCAGGAGATGATAGACGAGGCTCTTAACGTTTCGCGTGATGCTGACGTTATTATTGCAGCAATTGGTGAAACGTCAGAAATGAGCGGTGAATGTAGTAGTCGTTCTGATTTATCTTTGCCAGATGCTCAACGCAGATTCCTTGCCGAGCTTAAAAGGACAGGAAAGCCTGTGGTGTTGGTTAATTTTTCAGGTCGTGCAACCGTTATGGACTGGGAATTCAAAAACTTTAATACAATTTTAAACGTATGGTTTGGTGGCTCTGAGGCCGGTGATGCAATTTGTGATGTCTTGTTTGGAGATGTTGTGCCAACAGGTAAATTATCTTTCACAATGCCGAAGAGTGTAGGTCAGATTCCAATTTATTATAATCATCTTAACACTGGCCGTCCTTTAGAAAAAGGCGCGTGGTTCACAAAGTTCCGCAGTAATTATTTGGATATAGACAATGATCCGCTTTTTCCATTTGGTTATGGACTTTCATATACAAAATATAAATATGGAAAAATAAAATTGGATAGAAATACGATGACAAAGAATGACTCAATCAATGTTTCGGTAGATGTTACAAATATAGGCGATTATGATGGCGCTGAAATCGTGCAACTTTATATACGAGACTTAGTTGGATGTGTGTCAAGGCCAGTAAAGGAGTTAAGGGATTTTAAACGTGTTGACATAAAAAAAGGTGAAACTAAAACAGTTACATTTACTATTAATGCAGATAAGTTGAAGTTCTATGATTCTAGCCTTAATTATATTTGTGAACCAGGTGAGTTTGAACTTATGATTGGCTCAAACAGTCGTGACGTTGAAACAGTGTCATTTATGTTGACAGAGTAAATTGTGTTATCCTGCATAATAATCTGAACATTGGGTTGTAAGATAGGTGTTAATTTCATTATTGATTTATGTGTCGTTGTTGGTTATTTGCCTTTCAATGATTGTAACGTCTTGTATCGGACTATCAAAATTTAATAAAAAGATGAGGCGTAAGAATTCAATTTTTGAAAATATTTGGAATTTGAACATACTAAAAGACTAAAGAAATGGGTCGTATCATTTGCTCAATATAGAGCTTGATACGACCCATTTACCCTAAATCGATATTAATATTGGGCTAAATTAAATTTTTTATTTGTTTGGACATTTGTTATTGTCACAGCTATTATTTATACAACCATTGTTGTTACCTTGGCATGAACCTTTGCAAGAGCGCATATTCTGTTGACCGCATCTTTGTGTCTTATTCTTTTTTAGGCTTATATTTGGAGCAAACTGCCCACATTTACGCATACCTTTTTCTTTATTACAGAATATTTGCTGCAGTTGTCGTGCATTAAGAACGTTTTTTAATTTTTTGTAGTATTTCTTTTCAATGTCAAGTCGTTTTTGTTTCATATCGAAACGTTTTTCTATACGTTCGTTTATTTCTTTCTCTGTAAGTTCAGAACAAGGCTTTTTCATATCCATATTTTTCGGACATGCATTGTTGAGTTCATTGAGATATTCTTTATACATAGGTACAAATTTTGCCTTTGTTGCATCGTCAAGCATCATTCGGTCTGAAAGAGCATTGGCTTTTTGTTCCGTTTTCTGTTCAGGTGTAAGTTGCAGTCTTGCCACTTTATTGTTTTGTGCCATTGACGGCATTACGGCCATACATGCTATGGCAAGTGTCATAATAATCTTTTTCATAAGTTTTTAATTTTTAATTTATTATTTAATTAATTGGTTTTGACATATAAAGTCAACCTCGTTGACACCTTTTGTGGTGTGGTGAGGTTACCTTTGTGCCTATTTTCGATAATAAGACTTAAAAAAGAGCATTAGGTTTAACGCTGTGAACATTTTTTATGAATTTTATAATCAAAATAATAGCTTGACTGAATAATGATAGAAAAATTTTAAATGTAATTTGTTGTTTTAGAGTTATCCGTTGGCTTATGTTACAGTTTAGCGAATGGTATAAAAGAGCCTTTAAAACATTCATTTGAGAAATTGTTTATATAGTTTTACTATATTTTATTAATGAATGCTTATTAAAAATACGTCGGTTTGCAAAATTTTACTATAAAATGTTGCCTTGTCAAGAAATAAATGGTTAAATTTGCGCCCAAAATAGATTTAAACAAAAGCTGTTATGATAAAAATCACATTTCCCGATGGTTCTGTTCGTGAGTATGAACAGGGTGTAACGGGGCTTCAGATTGCAGAAAGCATATCACCGGCTTTAGCGCGCAACGTATTGGCTTGTGGCGTAAACGGTGAAACAGTGGAACTTAATCGCCCTATTAATGAGGATGCAAAGATTGAGCTTTACAAGTGGGAAGACGAAGAAGGCAAGCATGCATTCTGGCATACATCTGCCCATCTTTTGGCAGAGGCTCTTCAGGAGTTGTATCCCGGCATTCAGTTCGGTTTCGGTCCTGCTATAGAAAATGGTTTCTTCTATGATGTTATGCCTAAGGAAGGTGACGTTATAAAGGAAGGCGATTTTGAGAAAATTGAGAAAAAAATGAAAGAACTGGCTTCTAAGGATGAGCCGGTTGTAAGAAAAGAAATATCAAAGGCCGATGCTTTGAAAGAGTTCAAGGCTGACGGACAGGAATATAAGTGTGAGCACATAGATCAGGATCTTGCTGACGGTGAGATTACAACTTATACTCAAGGAAACTTCACTGACCTTTGTAAAGGTCCTCATTTGGTCAGCACTGGTGCCATCAAGGCTATAAAGATAACAAGCGTAGCCGGTGCATTCTGGCGTGGCGATGCAAAGCGTGAGCAGATGACACGTATATATGGTATCTCTTTCCCGAAGAAAAAGATGCTTGACGAATATCTTGTAATGCTTGAGGAGGCTAAGAAACGTGACCACCGCAAGATTGGCAAAGAGATGGAGCTGTTCATGTTCTCTGAGCGTGTAGGTAAGGGTATGCCTATATGGCTTCCTGCCGGAACTGAGCTTCGTTTGCGCTTACAGGATATGCTGCGTAAGATACAGAAGCGTTATGGATATCAGGAGGTAATCACTCCGCATATCGGTAGCAAGAATCTTTATGTAACTTCTGGACACTACGCTCATTATGGTAAGGATTCGTTCCAGCCTATTCATACACCTGAGGATGATGAGGAGTACATGCTTAAGCCGATGAACTGCCCTCATCACTGTGAAGTATTCGCATGGAAACCACGTTCTTATCGTGACCTGCCATTGCGTATTGCAGAGTTTGGAACTGTATATCGTTATGAAAAGAGTGGTGAGCTTCACGGACTTACACGTGTACGTTCGTTCACTCAGGATGATGCGCACATATTCTGTCGTCCTGATCAGGTAAAGGATGAGTTCTTGCGTGTTATGGATATCATTCATACTGTATTCTCAATCTTTAACTTCACTGACTTTGAAGCACAGATTTCGTTGCGTGATCCTAACGACCGTGAGAAATATATCGGTTCAGATGAGGTTTGGGCTGAGTCAGAGCAGGCTATCATCGATGCTTGTAAAGAGAAGGGACTGAATGCCAAGGTTGAATATGGAGAGGCTGCATTCTATGGACCAAAGCTTGACTTTATGGTTAAGGATGCTATTGGTCGCCGTTGGCAGCTGGGTACAATTCAGGTTGACTATAACCTGCCTGAGCGCTTTAAACTCGAATATACAGATGAGGACAATACAAAGAAGACTCCTGTAATGATTCACCGTGCTCCGTTCGGTTCACTTGAGCGTTTTACAGCAGTGCTGATTGAGCATACTTCAGGTCACTTCCCGTTGTGGCTTACTCCTGATCAGGTTGCAATTCTTCCTATCAGTGAGAAATTTAATGACTATGCAGCTCAGCTTTCTAAGTATTTCGATTCTGTTGGAGTACGCACTATCGTTGATGACCGCAATGAAAAGATTGGACGTAAGATTCGCGACAATGAGTTGAAGCGTATACCTTACATGCTCGTTGTTGGTGAGAAAGAGCAGGCAGACGGAACCGTTTCTGTAAGAAAGCAGGGACAGGGTGACCAGGGCGTAATGACCAAGGAAGATTTCGCAAAGAAAATTAATGATGAAGTTGCTGAACAGTTGAAAGCAACAGAGATGTAATTTCTTAATGCGAATATTATAACGTTCAAAGGCAAGAGACTGAATTTAGTTTCTTGCCTTTTTAATTTTGTATATAATCCATATTTATTGTTATGAGTAGATAATATTGAATGGGTTTATGGATAATAAACATAATGTTGCATTATAGCAATAAATTATGACAATATGAAAGGCGGCATTTTGTCGTGTAAAAGGTGCCCTTTTGCATCTTAAACAGCTATATATTGCAGTGCAAAAGGTATGCTTTTATATTTTTGCTGTTATAATTGCGATTTAGGGTAGTGTTCCAAAAAGTGTGTCTGGAAGAAATTCTAAAAAAGGACCAGCCAAA